>JGI24422J19971_10000599_pt1 | contig 20332 bp, 15 predicted proteins | sample DeeMarSWOR152_54_FD_19971 | JGI IMG/M metagenome (IMG submission 19971) | reverse complement strand
TGCATGTTTTTCAACGCGCGCGCAGTCTCCCAATATTTTCTTTGCGCGAACGTAGACCTTTTTTATTACACGCGCAAATAGAAATGTATGTCTGAAGATTACTCAATTCAGCCTTATAAAACTGGAGATGAAAAAGGAATCGTTAAACTGCTCGATTTAGTTTTTGATGGATGGCCACGCTTTGATATTGAATGTTCTCCAATAGACCATTGGAAATGGAAATATCTGGATAATCCCTACGCTCAATCGAAGACGCACGGACCAATAGTAGTAGCTAAAAGTGGAGAGAAAATAATTGGTTGCATGAACTCGATTCTTCATCCAAAAAAAATTGGTAAGAAAATATTCTTGACCCGTAACGGACACGATTTAGCGGTTCACCCAGATTTCCGAAGAAGAGGCATACACAATAACATGCATGAACTAATAAAGTCATTATCCATTGAGTATGGAGTGACATTAAGTCCTAGATTTTCGCTTAATCCGATATTAATTCGCGCGCGCGAGCGTAATAAGGAGGTATACAAGGTATTTCCTCATGAAGTTCAAGAATATGTTAAAATTAATGATGTTGGTCTGCATCTCTCGAAAATGAGAGATGTTGATTTTAAGAAAAAACTTGGTATTTATTTACTAAAATATTATAACAAAATTAAAACCTTTTTAAAAACTTCAGGTATTAATAAGTATGGTTTTGATATCTTAAACATAGATGTTTTTGATGATAGAATTAACTTACTATGGAATGATGTAAAAGATCATTATTATTATATAACAAAAAAAACTAAAGACTATCTTAATTGGAGGTATTGCGATGGTAGAGGTGGTAAATACTTGATAAGCATTGCAGAAGATAATGATCGCATACTCGGATATATAGTTACTAGGATAAATCTTATAGATAGAACTTATCCCCGAGGATATGTGGTTGATCTGCTTACACTATCTGACAGATTAGACGTTGCTAATGCGTTAATAGAGAATGCAATTAATTACTTTCATAATAATGAGGTAAATATAGTCATGTATCTATCTATACAAAAACACCCTTATAATAAATTATTTATGAAAAATGAATTTATGTTTACTAGAAAAAAGTATAAAGTATTTTATGAATTATATTCACCAATTAATAATGGATGTTTATATGATTTTAAATTTAGTCCAGCAGGAAAAACATCCTTTACATACGGAGATTTTGATGGAATATAATAATAGTGAATTCTATGCAGACTATTAGTACTAGGCTAGTTTTGCGCGCGTATGCGTGTTGTTAAATTACATCTTTTTGTCAACTCAGCGTCATCCGAAAGAGGCTATGCATCTGGCTTTATCCGGCAAACCCAGGCGCAGTACGGCCACTGCAACCAGTAGCATGGCGATGACGCAGAGGGCTGTGTGGACTGTGATGTTCCTTAGGCCCCTGAAGCGGTGTCTGTTGAGGAAGACCAGGTCTTCCAGCCTCGAGTTCACCCGCTCTACCGACGACCGTGTACGACCGTAGACCCTCACCTCGTGCTCAGAGCCGTGGGTTTTAAAGCGTTTGTCCACCCGGAGGACATCCTCTCCCCGCCGGGGGATGGCGGCCTCAACGCCGCATCCAGCTGCCTTCTCCCTGAACCTTCCGCTGCGCGCGCTCGTGACCGTATGAACCTTTAAAACGTTATTGAATACTTTATATAAAGAGATTATTCGTTATTTGTCCTGGTTTTTCCGTATACTCTCTTTGTAAGTGCGCGAGCAACCATGTCTAAAGAATTATATCTATGAAAAATCTCATATTCTTGAAAAAAAATTTCTAAAAATTCTCCATTTGACACATCACTTAAAATACGCCATAAAGGATTTGGTACAAGTCGCGTCATTTGTGATTTATGTTGATTCAACGCAGCACGTTTAATCCCTAAAACATCTCCTATATAAACAGAACAGTGAAAATCCTTTAGTAGAAAATAATTCGAGATAATATTTATTTTTAAAATATATAAGAAATTATTGATGCTATATATTGGAGTATTTGCCCAAGGCCAATAACACAAAAACCATATGGGGTATTCAAAGATATCGATATTTTTCCTTAACCTTTGAATAGCAGATAATACAATTCTATTAGTAGCTAAATGATCTTTATTCCATAGTGAGGGCTCTTGATAATAAGGTATGAAGATTTCTTCAGGTTGTTGTTGCAGAAGGATTTCTATAACTTTGGAAACTGCAGATTTTCTATATTTGAATAATTCTGCGTCTTTATATCCAAGAAAATGAATATCGCTATCCGATAATCCGAGAGTTCTACCTGCTGCAACAGCCTCGCGCGCGCGAATTGATTTCAGCCTTTTTTCAGAAACAAAACGTCTATGTGATTTGCTACCATCAGCCATAAATACGATTTTGATGTTTGCTCCCGCTCTCTTTTTCTTTATAATCGTGCCGCCACATCCCAGTGTTTCATCATCAGGGTGTGGTGAAAAAATTAATGCTGGCTTTCCAAGGTTTTTTTCATCAAGTATGCTCATATCTCGATTCATCAAGTGACTTAATTTTTTTCGCGACTGTTTTTTAAGCAAGTGATTAATCATTATGCTCACAAATATTTTTATATAAATATAGCAGTTTTTCAGTGCTCTTTTCCCATGAAAATAGTCCTATAACTCGTTTACGTGCGGCTTTACCCATTAATTTTCTTAAATCTTCATTTGAGACAAGATAGAGAATTGCTTCAGCCAGTCTTTCAGCATCATCTGGTTCAACTAATATGCCAGTCTTGCCATTTTCTACTATTTCGGTCATGCCACCGATTCTTGTAGCAACTACTGGTAATTGACAGGCCATAGCCTCGATGAGGGTCATTCCGAATGATTCACTAAGCGAAGGATTAACAAGAACATCGGAATTCACATAGTAGTTAACGATTTTAGTATGTGGAACGCGACCCGTAAAGGTTACGTTATTGGCAATTTTTTTTAAAATTAGCTGATTTTTTAAATACAAAAAATAACCTATTAATGAATTTCCCTCATAAAATTTTTCTAAATTTGAAATATGGAAGTCATCACACAAAGCAACTATATATTCAAAGGGTAGCTGGATTATTGGACCAACGATTTCAAGTCGCGTTGATGGACATTGTTCGACTACTCTATTAAAAGCTTCTAATAATACATGTAATCCTTTCTCCGGAGAAATTCTACCAACAAATAGTATTTTTTTGAATTTATTTTTTTTACCTTTTTTGACAATAAAGTGATTTATATCTACCCCGCTATATACAGTTTTCATGCGTGAATAAAATTCAGGAAAATTATATTTTATTTTATTTGTAATGTATTCGCTGCTACCAATTATCAAATCTACCTCTCTTAAACGCTTTTCAATCATATTATGTTCAAGTTGAGTTAGCCACTCACAACTCATTCTTATAACAATTTTAATTTTTGGATTGAACGCTCGAATTATGGGTATAAACTGTGAAAAATTAATTATATGCACAACGTCACATTTTTCCTTTCTCAAATCCCTTGCTATTTTCCACGCATATGTCAGATAATAAAAGCGAGATGCAAAAAAAGGTCGTTTAATATTACGGTAAAAGAAGAACCGTGCAGCATTGTGTAATCCAAGATATCTACCAAATTCATCTACAACTATTTTTATAAAATTAAACCATTCGTCGAATATTGAGCCTATTCGTCTATAATGTACGCCGTTATAATATTCATCCTTTTTTTGTGGAAAAAACCTCTTTGTGTATACGATTACATCGGAAAATTGAACCAATCGACTAGATACTTCGTAGATCCAAATCTCTAATGAATTTCCTTTGCCAGTCCAAGGTATATTCATTTTTCCTAATGGTTGATTTACTATAGCAATTTTCATTCTTTCACCGTTTCGTATGCATTGAATTTTGAACGCGCGTAGACGACATGTGTGCGCGTATAAATAAATCTAGTGCGCTCACCATAATAGCCGTGATGTTAAAGCTCAGTGTACTTACTTTCAGATATTTAAATGGTTCTCGCGCAGAGTGAAGAGAGGAAAAAATTAAAAGACCTCAGATACCCGTGTAATATATTTTCAATGGATAATATTTTAATTATTTTATCTAAGTAAAATTCTTCTCGATAAATGTTAAATAAAGATTATTACTTGTTAAATTTAGTGTAAAAAATCTAAACTTTAAAGCAGTGATAATACAGACATCACGGTTCTTAAGGTAAACTTTTACGCGTAGGTGGCCTCGTTTCTTTATTGTCCCCTATACTACATATACGCGTGGTGGGTAGTATTAACTAAAATTTACTACTGAGACATCTGTATACCTGCAAGACCTTCTGTATTGAACTACTTATCTGGTGCAATATTCCACTTGAGGACAGTGCCATGGGAAGGTTTCACTGTAACTTATGTAGTTGTATGCGCAGAACCTGATTATATGATGGAAATGGACCTATAGCAGTATATTAAAGATGTAAAAGCCTTACTTGATTCACTTAATCTGCAAACGTTAAACTAGATACAACGAGGAATCTAATGCGCGCTTACTCAAACCTACCTAGAAACAAATCACAATATCGTGACCGCCTACATACCTTATCAATAAGTTTAAATCCTATAGGCCTCAAAAGGTCCAGCATTTCAAGCATTTTCGACCTAGTGCTTGGAATTACCTCCACAATCACATATCGGGTTCTCTTAAGCAAATCTAAGGCGCCCTTTATCACATCANCCTCTACACCCTCAACATCNATCTTCAACAAATCAACCNGTCCATTATNNAGCAGAGGCAATATTGCGANATCTANAGGTTTTACGTCGACAGAGCACTTGACTTTTCCACCGCTCCCAGCTTGGAGCAATGAATAGCCTACGGGNGCACCNTTACTACCTTCGTAGAGCTCAAGAACTTCTTCCCTCCTTCCAGCAGCGATGTTAAGGACTTGAGCATCNAAAAATTGATTAAGTTTTAGATTTATTTTTAAAACACGATAATTGTCGGGATCAGGTTCCACAGCAATAACCTGAGCTCCCATTTTACAAGCCCTAACGCTGTAACCACCCACATTAGCGCCTACATCAATGAAAATGTCCCCTTCGTGAAGAACAGTAGAGAACCACTCATACTCGCGAGGCTCCTGATGAGAAAACAGTAATGGCCCAAATAATACATCATACTTCAACAATATAGGAGAAGCTCTCCTTACAATCCACTTAACGTCATCAGTATCAGACATTAAATAATAATTATCATTTAATTTTATTGTACAAGAAATGTACTTGCCCCACAAACGAGCGCGCTTAGCTAATATTATACATAGACGAATAATCCGCTCCATATTATCCTTTGATATCTTGCTAAGAAACCTACCACTACGTAAATCATTCGGTAAGGCACTGACATCACCCCCGAAAAGGTAAACCCTCAAGATGCTAAGCTTGTTATCATGAACTTGAAACATGCTTCTTAATCCACATAGCTTGGATCTCAATGATCTCAGCACGAACACCAGCTATTTCATATGGTTCATTCGCACTCTTGCATGTGTATAAATACTACGCGTGCTATGCCACGCGCGCGTCTATGCAAAGATGAGTGTTTACAGAGCAATCTTGTGTTGATTGGGTATCGAGGTTCGTCGTGCATGGCGTGACTGTTTAAACCTTTGATACATTTTGGGGTGCTTTCAGGAAAATGGGTTAAATTTGCGCTGTCCTGGTTTTTTGTGTGTATTCTCTTTGTAGGCCAATTGTTGTGAGTATGGTTGTGAGGGATAGCAGGCTGAGGGTTACCGGCGTGAGTCTTATTCCCCAGGGTGTGTAGTTAAGGAGGAGTCCGACCAGTGGGACGAGGGCGAGGCTCATTCCTATGCTCAGTGCGGTTCTCTCAATGTTGTCTATTTCCCTGGTTGGGAAGAGGGCCTTAATGAGGCTGTAGCCTGGTAGGAACACGACGAAGACGGAGCCGAGGATGTAGCGGATGTAGATATAGGGTGCGGCGTTTTCAGGTATCGTGAAGATGGATATGGTGGTAGATATGGAAAGGGCGATTATGATCCAGAACCAAGCGGCGTGTGAGGAGAAAAGGTAGGCGTTAAACTCAGTTTGGATAGATACGATTGGCTGGGACAACCTTAATCTTCCCTGGTTCTCCAGCTCTATTACTAATTTTAGCGAAGTATCTTTGTTTATTCCAAGTTTCTGTATCGTCATTTCTACGAGTTTCTCAACCGTTTCAGGTTCTTCAGTCTTTACGATTTCTAAAATTTTAACTAATTTCTCTTCGAAGGACATGGGTTCGCTCAATTTAGTTACTCCAATAATTTGAAGTCTGTTTTGATTGTACTTTCTCCGGATTCTGTTTGGATGTTTTCTATAACAACAGGCTTTCTTGTGGAGCGTGTCAAGATGCAAGCGATTGCACTGTTTATGGGGTCGCCTATCTGCCGTATTTTCGTTGATTCGCTCTGTTCTTTGATGGCCTCGTAGAATATAGCTCCTTTTATCTCTACGTGAACTATGGATTCTCTTAGTTCCATATGGAATGCTTCTGCGATCTCAAGGCCTTCAACTAGGGCTTTCTCTAGGTTGTTTTGGAGGTATTCTAGGTCAACTGTGGAAAAGTTAGTTTTAAGCTCGTCCTCTATTAGTCTGGAGAGGCTTTGTCCCGATGGGGTCAGCTTTATGGCTTCGGGATTGTCGATGATGGTCTCGTCAGAGGATAATGTTTCATCTGTCGGCATAGGTGCATTTTTAGACTTAGATATATATAACACTGAATTTCTAAGGCCCCATAGGGTGCTCGGTGATATGTATTGTGGTCTGCCTTCATATCCGAGTTCTTCTATGAGTTTGTGGTAGGTTTCGATGGATTCTATTGTTGTGTCTAGTATCTCTTTTCTTACAAATTTAATGGGTCTGATATAGAGGAAAAGGGCACCCCAAAAAGTGAGTGCGATGCCTATGAAAGCGGAGACATTGTGGGAATAGATTATGGCGAGTGCGAGCAGAATAATTCCTAGAGAAAGTAAAATAGTTCCTATTTTACCTTCGGGTTTTTTTTTCAAATTAGAGATTTCTGTAAGTAATTCCTCTTTGTCCTTTTCAAGTTTTTCAATCTTCTTTAGAAGATCTTCTTGCTCCATATCGGGGCCTTTCCTTAATCATCATTGTCCGCGCGAAAATTTATATTTTATTATATTTATTATTTATTTTCAGTTAACTGGATTTATGTATTTTAAATAGCATATGTTTTTGTTGGTATGTTATATTAAATGTGATTAGAAATTTGTTTCCCAACTTATATATGGTTCGTCGTTTACGTTTATAATTTTTTTCTTTATTATCTTTATGTTTTCTGCCACTTTAAGCTTGATTCTAAGTCTTTCTAATTCTAGGTCTTTTCCTGATATTTCTTTGTATTTTTTAGCGATTTTTGATACTGTTGCCGTTTCTTTTTCCAACGCTTTGATTGAGTCGATGATTTGGAGATCATCTAAGTTTGATATTTGGGAGTGGGTGTACTTCGCTATTGTTTTTTTTTCTATATCATTACGAAAGGCCATTAAGATAATAATTATTAGAATAAATGTTGTTATTGTTATCATTATGAGACCGTTTTTTGCGATGGTTAGGGAGATCCATGACCAGTTTGTGATTGGTTGCCAGTAGTTGGCGATGGCCTTTGCCACTGGGAGTAGTTCTTCTTCCATATTTCTATATTCGTTTGGGTTATTTGTGAACTGAATGACACTTATTTTTGTCCATTTTTGTTGGTGGCCTTCTGCTGTTTTGAATGTGGATCTGATATACCAGTACAGGATCACTTGGGTTTCGTTATAGTCTTTACGTTGAAATGCGAAGTATCTGGCTGTTAGTGGTGGATTATCGAGTAAGTGGACATCTCTTAGATCTAGCTGAGAAACTCGAGCTTCTCTTCCGTGTGTCTCGGGCGTTGTGATGAGGCAGACCTCCCAGGGGTGGAGTTGTAATTTTGTGGGGGCTACCTCGATACCGATCCAGATCGGTTTTTTAAAGGTTTTTGAGAGATATTGAAAGGTGAGTGAGGCGTTTTGGCCCGATATCTTCTCAAATTCAACATCTCTGTATACGAATCTTACATCATATTCTTCTATTTCTGGCAGGATCTTCGTAATGGTATATACTCCTGTCGGTTGTTGGATAAATACTTCTGCGGCCCCCTCAGTCAATGCGAAGACTGGGACTTGTATAAACATTAATAAAATTGTAAATATTGTTATAAACACGGCTTTTAATAAATCATTTCTTGACATCTTATTTGGATATATTTTTAATACTTTCCCACAGTCCATGCAATATTTTGCATCTTCATAATTATTGCAGCGATTGCATTGTCTTGATTTACTTTTAAATATTTGGATGTTTAGGGCTTTTTCTGATATAATAAAAATTACTAGCGTGCCAATTAGGATTAAAGTCCATCCTCCTAAGATATGGAAAATGTTAAAGGCAATATTTGGTCCTGAAACATGACCTATAATAACGATCATGATAATTCTGATAATATTCAGTGAATAGATAATAGGGAGCCCCATAGCAAATATTGTAATTTTCTTATAAAGAGGATCTCTGATTATGTAGGCTATAAACACGGCGAAGATAGTAAATCCAATAAATGAGTATAGGCCTGAGCAAGCAACGTCGATGGCGAATGGGATTTGTGTTCCTGACAATGTTTCCAAGTAAATGATAGGGCTCATGTACGTGTTTGATAGAATTACTGGGATTCCTATTGATTTCAAGATTTTAAAGGCTATTCGGGCATTTAAGGTAGCGAGAACAGATCCAGCTTCTAGTGCTAATCTCGTTGGAGGTGGCACCAAGAAATATAGGAAAGCTATGGAGAAGATGAGACTTCTTAGTGTCTGGGTATTGAAGATTACTAGGGTAAGGCCTACAACGAATATCGGCAAGGATGCGATGTGGTACTCAATGGGTTGAAATGTGGAAGAGCCATACCATTTAATTAGGTATGCTACTATGCAGAGTAGCGTTCCAGTTATGTCTTTGATTAGTATGTTTTTATCGTGTTGAGTGGTTGAGAATTGATTTGATGTTGTCGCGATAAGAATCTTACGCTTCCGGTAAATGATGTATATGATTAGAAGTGGTATAACAAGGATGTGTGTTGATAGATCACTATGTAGAGCATCATTCGTTATTATTACAAAATCCTGCCAATATAGAGCAGATGTTGCAATAAGTAAGACTAAGGTTTTTATTATTAATGGAGGGTTGTTTCTAATTTTCATGTTTACCACTTAAATTAGTTTTTTCAGGATTTTTAGTGAGTAATGAGTGTCTGGTATATTCTGATTATTGATGTTGCTAGGAAGAGAATGCCAGTAATAAGGGTAATTTTTCTTAGTCTCTTTCTTACTATTATTAAGCCTGTTTGACCATAATAGGGACTAAGAAATTCTGTAGTTATTAATAAGATAATAGATAATATTGCCAGCCAAAGGCTTATATCATAGAATCCTATAGGTATTGACATTTGATTTCCCAATTTTTAAAATATTATATTTAATAATTATATGAAATTGATCGAAGGCTTCGAGCATCATAATATATATTATTTTTAATAAATTATAGAATATTCATAATAAAACTAATAAAAAAGGTATAAGTACAAAAATATTGCGAATTATTCTACCATTTTTCTTCCATCTGCTTTTTCTTTATGAACTCCTCAACATATTTTAGATCCTTCATAGTATTAACTGTGAGCCAATCTCCATTTATTGGAAAAGCTCTTATACTCTTTAGTTTCGCAAGAAATGGAAATGTAGTTGTTTCAATTAATCCTCTTAATGGTATATAATCTATGATTTGACGATTAAAAATATATATTCCTATACTCACTAAAATGTTAGAAAGAATAGGCTTTTCTTCAAATGATAATATCTGTCCATTTGCATCTGTTTTTATTATTCCATAATTACTTCTTGGATTTGTTGCAGCAATAGTAGCTATGGGATTATATTTTTTATGATAATTGCATAGTTCAGTTATATTAAAATTGCTTATTTCATCACCATTCATGGCAAGGAAGATATCATCTTTAACATAACGGCTTATAGCTAAACGAAAACCCTCTCCTGTTTCTCCTTCAACACTATGAATACTATATTTAATTTTACAATTAAATTCAGATCCATCTTTAAAATAGTTTATTACGGCTTCCTTTTTATATGCTACACCGATTATTATGTTAGATATTCCATTATTTGTTAGCCACTCTATTACCCATTGTAAAATTGGTTTTCCTAAGATTCTAATCATTGGTTTTGGAATATTATTTGTTAATGGACGTAATCGAGTTCCTTTTCCTCCAGCAAGAATAACAGCTGTATTAATTATTTGTTTCATTTTATATCTCTCCATAATGTAATAATTTTAGCACATGTTTGATCTTATACATAGAAAAAATTAATAGTTAATCCAAGTCTATTAGTAATTTCCTTAATTTCATTTTTATATATAGGGTTCATAATAATTATGATGTTTGGTTTATAGCTTCTAAGGAATTCTGGTGGTACAATTTTCTGTCCTGTTCCAGGAATATACATCCCTTGTTTGTTGGGATTGATATCTACCACGTACTCAATCTCGGAATTTTTAAATGTGTTCAAGAATGTAACTCCCTTTGAGCCAGCTCCCCATACGACAACGCTCTGACCTTTGGCCTCTATTTTTTTTAGTTTGTGTCTGCATGTTTCGACTTTGCTTTGGTAATTGTTTGGAAATGATTTTATGTAATTAGCTATTTGATTTAATTTTCCTTTCGTATGGGAATAATTTGACACACCTTGGTTGTCTGGTCTAGCTTCGATGCATAGAAATTGACCTTTATACTCCTCGGCAAGCTCGCAGACTTTGAATCCACAGGATGAAAAGATAAGAGAAAGGGAGTTTGGAGTAAAGTATGAGCAGTGTTCATAAATAATATCCCATATAAAGAGTCTTTGAAATATTTGCAATGCATTTGGAACTTCAAAAAATACATGCGTATCTAGGTGATTACCGATTGCCTTTCGTATCATGTTTAGAAAGAGTTTAGGATTCTGGATATGTTCAAGTACGTGACGGCAAACGATGAGATCAGATTGGTAGTTCCCGTATTTCTCTGAATAGAAATCCTGTATAAATCTAACTTGATCTTTTCCGTCACTATCATTCACTGTCTCGGAGTAGGCGGGATCAAATCCGACTCCACGATTATTTCCGAGCTTGCATAATAAAGATATGAAAAAGCCCTTCCCACAGCCGATTTCGATGATATCTTTATTATATAAGTCATAGTGTTCAATTAACTGAGTAGCAAGCGATTGTGCGTATTCTTGAAAATATGGCGAGAAATGCAAGGAGGTATCATACACCTGTGAGTATTCTGTTTTGGTATGTTCAAACGCCATATTAGTAATAAAGCTGCAAACTGGACAGAAGGCTAGTCTTATATCTCCTTTAGGACAATTCTGAGCAGCCTCTTGGCTTTGCCATAACATATTGCAATGGACTGGAACATTCAACATCTGGAAAAAGAGTGTCAATTGTCCGGAACCGCATATGGGGCAAACGTTATCAAATGGGATGTTGGTTTGTTGATTAACCATTCTAATCAACTGTAATGATTTCTGTGCTCACACCCATATCATCGATCATTTGACCAATTTCATAGCGGTAGATAGGGTTCATGACGATGGTTACGTCTGGTTGATATTTTTTTAGGTATTCAGGCGGCATGATTTTTTTCCCGACTCCGGGGAGGAACTTACCATGGCGGTATGGGTTGATATCAATAATAACCTCTATTTCGTCTTTGATAGCGAGTGTCGTCATGAAAGAGACACATTTTGAACCTGAACCCCAAATAACAGCTCGCAGTCCGTCTAGCTCAATTCGTTCAAGCCGGTTTTTCCAATTAACTAACTTTTTACGGGAATTAAGGGAGAAATGTCTCACATATTTTTCCATTTCTTTAGTACTTTCCTCTAATTCGTTGATCTTATTTGATTGTTCGTTTACCGGTCTCGCTTCAATGAGCAGGTATTGTTCGCCGAAATCCCTTGAAAGTTCGATGATGTTAAAATTACATAGACGAAACAGTCGCGCGAGAGATCCTGGACTGAAATAAGAGCAGTGTTCATAATAGATATCCCAGAATGCTGTTTCGTATAACATACGAGTGACATCTGGTACTTCAAAAAAAACGATGGTATCCAATCGATCTCCGATCGCGCGACGTACGCTATGAACAAATTCACGTGTATCGTAGATGTGCTCTAAGGTATGTCGGCAACAAACCAGATCCCCATGATTTTCAGCATATTTATCAGAGTAATAGTCTTTGATGAAGGTCAACTGTTCTAAGGTCTCACTGTTTATACGGTCATTAACGATAGCGGGATCAATCCCCACACCGCGGTTGTTACCCAGCTTGCATAGGAGGCCCAAGAAATCACCCTTACCACAGCCGATCTCTAGAATATCCTTTTCATATAGATCATATTTTTCGACGAGCCGATTTGCTAATCCTCTCGCAAAAGCATTGAATGTCGGAGAGAAACACTGTTGATCCTCGTAATTTATCGAATAATCCAGCAATGAGGGATTGAACTCAACGTTGGAAATGAAGCCACAGTTTTTACAGAAGCCAAGTCTAATGTCTCCAGTAGGGAAATCCTGTGATTCCCTCTTGGTTGACATTAGGACGCAGCTATGAACGGGAATATTTTTCACTTTGTAAAATATTTGCATTCCTCGCCCGCCGCAATTTGGACAAACATATTCTGTGGGCATCTTACATCTAACCGTTTTGTGTCTGGTTCATACGATTCTAGGTTTGGGTATTGGGATGATAAATCTACCACCCCGTTTTCTATAGGCCACTTGCTGCTTCAAGATCTCATCCGCCCAATTCCATGCCAATAGTAAAACATAATCCGGAATATCTTCCAGGAGTTTTGTCGTTGGGAAAATAGGTAGGTGATTGCCTCCCATGTATTTTCCATGCTTGAATGGATTCAGGTCAACTACGTAGTCCAGAATCTTCTTATCGATTCCAAAATAGCTCAGTAATGTAGTTGCTTTGGCTGCCGCTCCATAGGCTGCTATCTTCTTTCCTTTACTCTTAAGTTCCCACAATATATCCATTAGAGTGTTTTTTATTTTACGAACACGTTCAGCGAAATCACGATAGTAATCGATTCGATCTACTCCTAATTTTGCCTCTTCTTTTAATTTCGATCGCACAGATTCACGGACATTTTCCTTGGGCTCTACATATAGGCGCAGTGATCCACCATGTATTGGGAGATGTCTTATATCGTTTAGAAAGAGGGAGTGTCTTCTGAATAAGTTGTCTAGTGCTGTGACCGAGAAGTAGCAAAGATGCTGATGATAGATCGTATCAAATTCGCAGTTGTCTATTAGATCGATCGCATAAGGTACCTCTATCACAGCCACTCCTGTATCTTTCAATATTATTCTTATGCCTTCAACAAAGCCGTTGGTATCTGCAACATGTGCCAATACATTATTTGCTATGAGCACATCAGCTAATCGTCCTTCTTCTCGAAGCTGCTCGGCAAGTTCCTTCCCAAAGAAATTACAAAGAGTTGGAATTCCTGATTTCAATGCAGCCTCGACAGGTCCTTTTGCTGGATCAATGCCAAGAACTGGAATCCCATATTCTAAAAAATTTCTGAGCAAATAACCATCGTTGCTGGCGGGCTCAATAACTAAGCTATTTAAATTCAACTTCCTCGACTTAATCAATTCTTCCGCGTTTTTACAAGAATGTTCCAAAAGCGACTTTGAAACGGAAGAATAATAAGGGTAATCTGCAGAGAAAAGAATACTCGGATCTACTGTTTCTATTATTTGTAACAATGTACAGTTTGAACAGAAAACTAAGTCGAGGGGTACTGTAAGCTCCGGCAGTCCTAGTTGTGCATCTGTAAGTAGAACATCTGCAAGAGGTGTATTTCCAAAGGAGATAATTGGCTCAAGGGTTGGTTTCTCGCAAGAACGGCATGTTTGATTTATTTTATATATATTTTTCTTTACATGATTTCCTTTTTTTTCCATAAACTCATCTCTTATTTTTTATACTTGCGCGCGCAGTGATTCAATTTTTAGTAATTAATGGGTATAATATTTAGTTTAATGACTTTCCTTTCCAAAATTAAAATATATCTTAAAACGGGATATATAATGGGTAATTCATTAAAAAATTTCTCAAAGTTATCGATATCTTCATTGTTTATAGCTCCTAACATAGGAGCAAGGAGTAGAAAAGACATAACATACAGTGTTCCGCCTAACGCGATGTTTTGGATCGTGTTACTAAAATATTCCAATTTCAACAAGATATAAAGGGGGAGTACAGATAATAGAGAAGTTACTGCTATTTTTAAAGACGAAAAATACTCTATAGATATTTGATACTTACGATATACTTGGTATAATCCATAACATGTAGAGACTAATTGTGAGGCGAGGATGGATGAGATAAGTCCAAGTACACCATATAGAGGGATTAAGATTAATGCGAGCGGTATTGATATTGCTAGGTTTAGCAAGTTAATTTTTAAGGTTGTTCCTGTTTCTCCTTGACCATTGAACAATGCTTCAATAACGTACATCCCTATTGCAGTACAAAGAAATGTTATCATATAAAAGCTGAGATAGGTTGGTGCAGTCTGGTATTGTAAACCATACAGTATGTTAACTATATTTTTTGAAAGTATTGCTATTGCTATAGAAACTGGGATTATAGCAAGTGACGTATATTTAACAGAAAGTTTAAACATCTTTTCGATGTAATTTCGATCCTTTTTTATATTTAGTTTGGAGAAAGCGGGGAAAAGGCTTCGCTTTATTGGAGAGGCGAATAATACTATGATTTCAGTAAGGTTCAATGCTGTTCTATAGTTGCCAATGCTAAAATCGGATGTTAAAAAAGCTAACATAACGCCTCTGATTTGTACTTGGAAGCCCACTATAAGGGCAGAAAGATAGAGTGGTGCACCAAAATAGAGAAGTGCCTTCAGCGCTTGAGATAAATTAACATTCTCGCTTTGTTCGCTATTGTTTTCTAGCTCGTGACAAGTAAAAAATAGGAGTATTATCGCTCCAGTGGCAGCTGTAAATAAGACGCCTAGTCCTGTGCCTATTATGGCTCCTGTTACACCTAATCCAATGATTATAAGCAATATAGAAGCTACGGCTTTTATGATTGCTCGTATGTTCATAAGGATACTGCTTTTTTCAGTTTTATCTAGACTGATGAATGCAGAATTAACGGATTCTAGAATCGCCCCTCCTAGTAGGTATATTATAGTAATTCGGATGAGATACCCTAAACCTGGTCGGTTTATAATATATGTCGCAATTCCTTCTGAGATGAAAAGAAGGCAGATGGAGATAGTAGTCGTGAATATGAGTTTAAAGAGTATCCCAGTTTTTATTAGGTAAGCTACCTTTCTATCATTACCTTCGATATGAAGACGAGCTGAAAAATTTGTTATAGCTGGGGAAATGCCCAAGTCACTGAAAGCGATTAGAAAGGATGGAACTACAAGAATTACCGTGTAAAGGCCATAATCCTTAGGGCCTAAAAGTCTAGCCACGAAGACAGAGGTTAGGGCTAAAATAATTCTATTAGAGGTCATCCCTAGGAAAAGGAAGAAGCTTCCGCGTATTGAATCCCTAGCCACATTAAATAATTTGCTCAGATAATCACTCTCGTAATGTGAATTTCAGCGTGGTAAATTTATTTTATTGCGTATTCGTGAGGCGATGAAAATTATGATAAAAATGATCATCATTATGATTATAACATATATAGCATACGAAATGAAGTGATTAATTGAAACAAGCCCTATTTCCGTATTGATAATCTTCAAGTCATATACGTTATCGACTACTCCACTCACAATATATTTTTTAACTCCCGTAGCGGTATTAGAAATTTGAATCTCCCAACGATTGTAGATATCTGACCATGAACATTTAGATCCGTTGACGCATAGAACTCCGCAAGATGAGTTAAATTTTTTTGAGTCATATTCGTATTCAGCTTTAAACCACACAACAGTATTCTTATCCCAAAAAAAATTTTTTTTAGATGCTCCGCCCTCGATGATCTTCACACGATCCCATATGATTGTCGCATTTTGAGCAAATTGCGAGAATGTTGAGTATCCAACTATATTTACTTTGGTAATGATGAATGTTTCACTACCGACATTTAGAGATGTATATTTTAAGGTTGCCCATCCACTAGCATTAACTATACAAGCTTCTCCATTGATATAGATGGTTCCTCTATGTATGTTTGAGCCATGAACAGCATCAATCGCATGGAACCTAATAGTCTGCTCAGAACCAACATCACAACGATTGTCAGACACGAAAGAATCATCTAAATAAATTGTGTTTAATGTACCTTTCATCAAGTTTTGAATTTCCGATATGCTTAATGCGCGATTATAGATGCGGAAATCGTCGATGATGCCGTCGAAAGCCCGACTGCCAGCACCAGAGGGTTGGTTTCCAATCGCTGTATAGACAATTGGATTAGTGTCGATGTTGCCCGACTTGTCTCTACTGGCAATCTCTATTGCGTTTTTGTATATCCGCATCTGACTTCCATCATATGCTGCCGCCACATGGTACCACTGACTCGGCTGGATCTCACCGGAGTTGCTTATCAAAACATCTGTCGAACCATCGGTCTTGAGGCGGAAACGCAATGCCCCTTCATCAAAGGTACTGACCATCCAATAATGTTGATCATTCTCGAGCCCTGTTGCTTTAGAGATGAAGCGCGCGTCTGGTGTGTCGAAATTGTCCGCCTTAAACCAAAATGTAATTGTTAACCCAATACCTCCTTCCACATCTATTGTNCCAAGATCCACACGGTCGTCAAACCCATCGAATGCTAATGCGCCGCGGATTTTTCCATCCGATGGCCTCCATTCCGGCCCATTCACTAGCGTTCCATTATTATAACCTACAGCGTCAGTCGCTGTTAAACCATTGTTTTCATCAAGTCTCCACCACCTCACCAGGTTCACAGGTGCGCGAGTCAATCCGTCACCTTTGTTCGCTTTATTCTCGTAGAGAACCACGAGGTCATGGCCCCAACCGATCGAAATGATGTCGAGGTCGCCATCGTTATCGATATCTACCATTTGAGCGCCATCGTGGTGTTCATCGCCTGTGTATAGCAAGTGCTGGTTCCAGCTCAAACCTTTTCCGTCTGCATTCTCGAAGATGTAAAGCTTGGCGCTGGATGGATTATCGAGGTTGTGTTCACCTACTATTATGTCTAAATCGCCGTCTGAGTCCGTATCTGCTACGTCTAGGCTCATGGGGCCGACGACTGTTTTGGAGATAATGTGCTCTGTCCAGATGTCTATGGGTGATGTGGAGGGCTGCTTGTACCAAGCGAGTTTTCCGGGGGTGCTGATGGCCTCAAAGCCGACAACTGCGTCTAAGCGGCCGTCGCCATCGATGTCTGCAAGGCGATTACGGTCGGGATTACCAATCTCGTCACTCAATAGAAACTGCTTCCAAGATACACCGTCGTCGCGTAGCCATTTTGTACCTTGAAGTAGATCAATATCGCCGTCTTGGTCAATGTCGCCAGCGCTGAGTTGCTCGTCTTGTGAATCGTCGTGAATCTTCTTCAATGTCCAAGTGCCGCCCGAAGGATCTGACGGCACCACTAACATTTGGATGCCTTTCCCTTCTTCGTGCCAAGAAAGGGCGACCTCAAGCGGTCCACCGCTACTGAATCGTGCTATGGCCGCGCCTTGCAGGAAATCTCCGTCTCCATTTTCGATGTTGTCCAGGATCGTGAACGAACCTGAACCGTCGTTGCGGGCCCAGACGAATGAATCGTTGGAGCTGGACCCTTGGCCTTCTGTTCCCAGGATGTCTAGGTCTCCATCTTTGTCAAAGTCGAAAACCACCGCCATGTTCTTCAAGGGATCTCCGATATCGTGACGGGTCCAGATCCCGCCAGGAGTCCCGGGATTCTGGTACCACCAGCCACCTGTGACGATGTCTGGAAGCCCGTCACCATTTATGTCGCCTGGCACGATAAAGACGGAACTCCAAGGTTTGCTGCTGTCGATAACGTGTCGTTCCCATGTACCAATTGGGGTCCCACTGATGGGGTTCCGGAGGATGTATACGGGGGCATCCAACCACGTTCGGGAACTGACGAAATCAATGTCACCGTCGTTATCAATATCGCCCACTTTGCCACTATAGCACCCTCCTTCATAGATTTGCACCTGATCCCAGCCTATCCCATCTCCTTTATTAAAAAAAATAAAAAGGGGCAAGAATGGATCGTCGCGGAGGCGGCCAGCCACAATGTCAAGATCACCATCGTTGTCCATATCAGCCACCTGAAGAGTATGGCAGTTATCCACGTAGCCGATGATGTGTTGGGCCCAGGCGCTGTCCCCACCCTTGGGGTTGGTTGTTTCGTACCATGCTACAGGGTATTCGGTTTTTTCCGATTGTGAAAAGACAACATCAATACACCCGTCCTGATTGATATCTGCCACTTGGACCTTGCAAGCATTATCACGCCAGCCGCCTCCGGTCTGTTGGTACCAGAGGCTATCGATGCTGTGTTCGGGCCAATCGTCGTTTCTCGGATCGTCTGGATTTTCCAACCAGAAGCCGTTCAAAACAATATCATCATCACCATCGTGATCGATATCGCCGACATCCATCCCCTCACGTTCTCGGATATCGAGAATTTTTTGCTCCCAATCCGTTGATGTATTCTGGAAATAAATGTACAACCTGTCACGGTGACGTGCGGCAACATCTATCTTTCCATCGAGGTCTAGATCAAGCACACGGAGATCCTTCAAATTTATGTGGCCGCTTCCAATCATATATCCAACCCAGTTTTCCCNTTCAGNATCTCCATTCGGCAGAGGGTTCTCAAACCACCAGATGTTATTCCCTTCATTATCGAATCCACAAACAATATCAANGTCACCATCGTTGTCCAAATCAACAAGTATAATATCATCTCCCCTGATATCGTTATTAGCCACGATTGTGGTCTGTTCCCAATTTGGATATTTGTACCAAGTAATCTTCTTATCATATGTATGAACAACAATGTCATTCTTACCATCGCCATCAATATCTCCTATGGCAACTCGTCCATTGTTATTTTCATCAAGGATATAATATTGGAAATCCGGTTGATCTGAAACAAGAGCTGTAGTTGGAAGAAATAAATAACTTACAAGGTATATAATTAAAAATAACTTAAAGCAACTTTTATAATTTACAAATAAATATTTTTTTAAAAACATTATAATACCTTAAAAACTCTAATCCTTTTCTAATCCGTTATTACATATTTTTTAAGAGAGATCTTTCTAAAAGTAATTTGTTAATTTCTTCAGTTATATTTAAAAAATTCATCTACCTAACCAATATTCCTGTTTTTCTATCTACGATGCGCGCGCGCCAGAAAATAACAAACTCGCGTGAATTATAAACGCTTGTAACCATGCGCAATTACACATCAAATTAATTTATAAACCAAAATAATTATAATTAAATATGTGGTCATCTCAAACTCAAGGGAAATTATTCTTAATTTAATAAAACAGGTGTCGCCTGTCCGCAACACAGTTTTTTACATATTCGCCCTTTTCGAACGCGCCTGCTCGCATGAAGGTTTACCCCCGGAAATTGACCGTATAATGTTAGATAAATTATGTTCCCTATATTTGAATGACTCCATTAACAAAGTAAATTTTTTAAAATTGTCTGGGTGGAAACCATCGGGGGCATATCGAATTTTTATAAGAACAAAGAAAGGTATAAAATGGAGTTTAGTTTATAAAAATGCTAAATATGAACAAAATGAAATACCTGCAATAGAAGGACTACCATTTATTCCTGGATATCCAGAGTTTTTAGTTTATAATGATTCAAAGGGTATTATCGCCAAATATTTGCCTTTCGTATTTGATTGTCGTGAAATAAGGCCTTTCAAACAATACCAATATGTACTAGAAGATTTGAGTCTTAATAATGTTAGGCTCTCCGAATGCAGCCACGATGTTATTTTAAAAACCGTTAGTAAACTACATAAGTTCCATGCTTCTTTGGAAGAATGGACAACCAGTATCGATTTATATCGTATACCTAAATATGACAATAATTTCACATTATCATTGCAAACCTATGCTTACCACGCATTACGAAAATATAATTCTATTGTTAATGATGATTC
>JGI24422J19971_10000594_pt1 | contig 20386 bp, 19 predicted proteins | sample DeeMarSWOR152_54_FD_19971 | JGI IMG/M metagenome (IMG submission 19971) | reverse complement strand
TACCCCATATGATTAGTTGACATAATAATTTTTAGACGACACAAAGAAATAAAGGGGATTATTGATCCTTCAACTCAGCCAGCTTCTTCCTCGCATCCTCAACCTAAGCAATGCCAGGATCAGCATCTTTCCAGAGGTCGAGGAATTTCTCGTAATGCTCTATAGTTTTGGGTTTTCAGCTTGTTATTGTTCTATTTCGTTTTCGAATTGAAGTTTTCGATAAGCCATACATCAGTATTACTCTTTGCAATACGAATTACAAAATGATTCCCTCCTGGTGACATACATAGAAAGCCTGGCTCACCTAATTCAAAAGTTAATGGTATTGTCATCACAGTACTCTCTTGCCCGCTTTCTGTTTCAATCATAAAAATCCTTATTGTTCTACCTTCTGTTGCATACGAATAGACCCACTTTCCATCGGCTGACCATCCAATTGGGTGAAATTGTCCCTTCTTAATAAAGACAGTGGATGAACCATCGAGGGAAATTAACCAAAGACCTGTTCTATCCCTACGATTCCATTGCACTGCAACTCTTTTCCCGTCTGGCGAACATTTTGGATAAAATATCAACCCAACTGAGTCGTCCTGGACAAGAGGAGTCTCTTCGCCAGTTTCTGGATTAAGAATTTTAATATTACGATTTCCTGGTGTTTGATAAAGAATATTTGACCCTGGAGACCAAGTAGCAAGAAAGCCTGGTTCACTTCGGGCAAACTGATGGGGTTTCCCTCCTTTAGCATTGATTTTCCATACTGTAATAGTATCTCCATTGTTGGAGATGAATGCAATCTCCTTGCCATCAGGAGACCAAACTGGTGAAGTATTCCAGGAATTCATAAAAGTAATTTGTGTGGGAGAACCGCCTTCTATCGGCATCACATAAATATTCGATTTATCAAATCCTCTTTGAAAAACAACTTGTCTTCCATCAGGTGAAATACTAGGAAGTAAATTCAAAAACGTACCAGTCGTTAGTTGTTTGGTTTTTATTGCTGATGAATCTCCTGAAGCCCCCAATGTTGTGAGCCATAAGTTAGCATAAACAAGTGCTTGCGTATACACCAACTTCTTTCCATCGTTTGTAATTGAAAAGAAATCCCCAGTCTGAAGTGCTGGCAACACAAGAGAAGGAGATTTTAATGGTTTCCCAGTATCTGGTGAAACACGAATACTCCAAAGCTCCTTTTCTATCCCTCCACCTCGAAGATAGAATATTGTATCCCCTTCTGGAGACCAACGAGCAGAAGGCAAATTTTCTCTTTTCTCAATGACTTTTTGCTGATTACTACCATCGATATTGATTGTCCAAATTGTTTGTTTTTCATTATCATATGTTAAAAAGAGAATTAGGTGGCCTAAAGGAGACCAGTCTATATCTGTAAACGAAATGAAATCTCCCCCTAAAGGGATGGACTTCATGTCGCCAGTGGCTTTATCCGTTATTCCTATCTTTTTCCCATCAAGAGTGCCCGCGAGTTGAGTGCCATCAGGAGACAAAGTAAATAAATGAAAAAAATCTGGTGTTTTTCGAGACGTGCCTCCAAGCCGAGGAATAATAAAAATCCCAAATTTGGAATCAAGCCCTTGCCCTGAAACACAAATTTCTGAGGAATCAGGCATCCAACGCATATCCATACAACTTTGCATACGAAAGACTTCAATGGAATGTTCACTAACTATATCCTGAACTATTATTGCTTGTTCATCTAAAGTTTCCTGATTCACATAAGCGATGAAATTTCCATCTGGAGATATCGTTGAATATATTGCTTTCCCGGTAAAGGTGAGCTGTTTCTGAGTGGGGAGGATAGGTCTTCCTAATGGAAGTTTTCTAATAAGAAATACTGTTATGATAATAACAACTATAATAGTTACGAAAGCCAAAGCCGGCATAAAAAGTTTCTTTTGGATTAGTGTTTCCATAAAAGTCATTCGTCTTGGTCTAATCTTGGATCCTAGAGGGAAATCCTCCTCTATGTTCCTTATGTCAGAGAGAAGGTCTTCTGCCTTCTGATACCTTCTCTCCCTATCCTTCTCCATACAGATCAGTATCAAACGATTTAGGTCTTTTGAAACCTCAGGATTGAGCTTCTTCGGTTCTTTAGGTAATTGGGATTTATGTTTTATAGCCACACTGAGGGCCGTATAACCTTTGAATGGAACTCTCCCTGTCATCATCTCATACAGGATAATCCCCAAAGCATAGATATCGGATCGCTGGTCAGCCTCCACTCCTTCCGCCTGCTCTGGAGATATATAATCAGGAGTTCCTATTATTATCCCTGTCTGAGTTACACCTGGTACCTCAACAGAACGGGCGATCCCAAAATCCATGATCTTCGCGTTGCCTTCTTTATCTATCATGATGTTCTGGGGTTTTAAATCACGGTGAACTATTCCAAGCTCATGAGCCTCAGCCAGTCCTTCACATATTTGCTTGGTTAATTTCAATACTTCATTCTCAGGGATCGTCCCCTTTTCTCTTATCAGGCTCTTCAAATCTTTACCTTCAACATATTCCATTGTAATGAAGTATTTCTCTTCTTCTTTGCCTATGTCATACATTCGACACACACGCTTATGTGAAACTTTCCTTGCGATTTTTAGCTCATTCCGAAAACGCTCAATGATCTTCTCATCTGCTGCGATTTCAGGTTTTAGCAACTTCAATGCCACTTTTTCCTTTATCTCCGTGTCGTGGACCTTATAGACCCTACCCATGCCTCCTTTTCCCAGCTCTTCGATGATCTCGTATCTAGAGGCTAAAGTGGTTCCTTTGGTTAGTTCTTCGGCGGGGGTCTCTAGAGTTTCAGTGACAGGGATTTCCTTTGAGGAAGGAAGGGGTGTTGCACAGCTCTTACAGAATTGAGAGTCAGAGGTATTTTTAATTTTGCATTTAGGACACTCTACACCCATAATTCCTCAGCTTACTTGGCAATAGGATAATAATTCGAGAGGGGAGTGTCAAATTGAAAATAGATCTCCCCCCGCGTCACAAATATGTCACAGATTTTGCTTAATCTCGCTTAATTCTGGCTAATGGTGCTTAAAGGAAATGATTAATTATCAGGGGAAAAATGGCGCGCCTACCAGGATTCGAACCTGGGACCTACGGATCCGGAGTCCGTCGCTCTATCCCCTGAGCTACAGGCGCACCATGTTTATTTTCAGTGAGTTACGAGCCAGAGTGTCTTTGCTTTTTCTAAAATTGTGACCAAAATGTGCCTTTAAATTTTATTATTCCATTAAATAAATTGCAATGTCTTCCAGAGGATATTTTTATGTAAAATGTACACGCACAGGTTACATAAATATCAATTCAATACTTGCCCTAACTTTCTGCATATTCTATTGACAATTTACACTTATGTGTGTAAAATACATCTATGAAGCGGCGGGAACTCGAGAAGAGATTGCAGAAGTTGTGTTGGAAGTTGGATCGACATGGACGCAAACACGATATTTGGACAAACGGTGAGTATGAAATAGCCGTGCCAAGACACAATGAGATCAATGAGTATACCGCTAAGGCTATTTTAAAAGAAGCAAAAGGAGGTGACTGATGCGCTTAGCAGGACGCGTGTTTAAAGTTGGCAAGTTTTGGGCCATTGAAGTTCCGATTCTTGGCGTAGTGACACAGGGATATACAAAGAAAGAAGCTTATGAGATGATTGCTGATGCCATCGAGTCCCTTGTGAATAAAAAAGGATTTAAAGTTGAGGTTTTTCCAGGAAAGGGACACTATTTTGAACTGGGTTCTCCTGATCTATCAATCCTGACTGCATTTTTGCTCCGTCGACAAAGAATGAAACAAGGTCTTACTCTAGTGGAAGTTGCTAAACGATTGGGTGCGAAGTCGCACAACACATACGCCCGATACGAGCAAGGCAAGTCAATTCCTACCATCGAAAAATTTAGCAAACTCTTGTCAGCATTATCACCTGATAATGATTTTGTTCTGGTAGAAAGTCAAAGCAGCTGATAACAAATTTTTCTTCTTAATTATAGAAAATCTCAGATTTACCTTAGTTAGCCCAGAAGGATTTGAACCCACACCCTTCTGATTTTTAGCCAGACGCTCTATTTCTACAATCAAATCAGTCACATTCTGGCTATAAACATGCAATACTGTTGAATGCCCAGGTTCTTAATGAAATTCTAATCTGTCAACAATTCTGAAATGAATTGTAACATTTCTCTTCTTTGTGCATATTATAATCAGAGGATCTATCAAAGAAAACTTATGATCAACTTCCAGGATTTATACGAGTCCTATGTGACAGAAATCTACCGTTTCTCTCTTTGGCTTTCAGGTAACAGTTCAGAGGCAGAGGATATCACTTCTGAGACATTTATACGCGCGTGGGTAAACAACAGTAAAATTCGCACGGAGACGCTGAAGGCCTACCTCTTCACAATCTCCAGAAATGTCTATTTAGAACATAAGAGGAAGAGAAAACACCAGGTTGTCCTTGAGGATATTTATCCTGATCCTGCTCCAGGGCCAGACAAACTGACCGAATCTCAACTCAAATTACGGAGAGTTCAGAAAGTTCTTCAGACTTTACCTGAGATTGACCGTTCTGCTTTTGTTTTGCGCGTTCAGCATGAACTCCCCTACGATGAAATTGCCCGTGTCCTGGAATTATCCCCTACTGCGACAAAAGTAAAAGTCTATCGTGTTCGTAAAAAGTTGATCGCTACTTGTATCGATAAGGAGGTTTATTGATCATGGAAATAACACGAAATGTAATCCTTGATTTGTTGCCATTGTACTCGGCCAATGAAGTGAGCGCCGATACGCGTGCCCTCGTTGAGAAATACTTAAAAACCGACCAAGAACTCGCTAATGTGGCTAAGCAATTAGAAGCAATGGAAAAGCCGCAAAGCATTCCCGTTCCGCTTTCCCAGGATGATGAAATGAAAGCCTACAGGAAAGCCAGACGGCAGAATCTTCTTCACACCATCCTCATAGCAGGATTGATATCTATTGGATTCATATTGATGGTTTCTGTATGGATGTTCTTTTTTTCCTCGCCATAGCCAATTATATGGCGCTGATTCCGTAATAATTTTTTAAAAGACTAAAGAAGACCTGAAGCGATGATAAGGACACTCAAGGCCGGAGGAAACAAAAATTGCACCGCAAAAAGAACAGCCTCATCTGAATCAATAATAATAGACAAATAGCTTGGAATGTTCAGCTATTTTTTTCAAAACTGTTAATGAAATTAACAAGTTGAGTGCGATTCTTTACGCCAGTTTTTTGGAAGATTTTATAATTATGGTCTTTCACTGTCTCAACGGAAATGAAGAGCAGGTCTGCAATTTCTTTGTTTGTATGACCCTGACAGATAAATTCAATAACCTCCATTTCTCGTTTAGTGATTTTGTATTTTTCTGCTAAACCATCAATGTCAAGGATTTGAGTACTTAAGCTGATGCTATCATATTTTGAAAGAATCGATGCATATTTGGCGCCCCACCAGGCACTTGAGATATTAAAAAACACTAATGGCAAGTATATCATCGATCGTTCAAGGGCAAAGGTGATTCGACTTAAACTCGAACCGATTACCAACTTGATGATCCCTATGGACATGGAGACAATGATGATTATACTCAGTATAATTATTGCCCTTCTGTATTCTTTAGACGGAAGAAAAGTGGCACGATAGCGCAAGAAAACAGCGGCGGCAATTACAGTTGCGAAAAGCAAAAAGTCAGTCAAAACCATCAATTGATCCACGATATAGCGGCTGCCAAGAAGAGGGATCTCAAACCAACTCACAAACCATATAATCGAAAGGATAATCACACTATTTCGCACAGCCGAAACAACCTTCTTTGAAATTTCCAGCCCCAGAATGTGTTGAATGAGGGAAAGAAGCGCTAGAAGCAGACCAAATCGGATAAGATAAATGAGAGAAAGAACCAAAAACTCAAACCAATATATTTTCTCCGGATCACCCGGGCCAGGAAAGAAGGACCTGAAATAATGGAAAACTAAAGCCGAAAACCAGATGATGTTCACAAACAGCACGCTCGTAAATAAAAGAGTCAATCGTTTGCTTTTATAGATGCGGGAAGCCACCCCCAAAATTACAATAGAGATTATACTTGAAAAAAGAGTTATCAACACACCAAGAGTGTATTCTTGATACATAAAACAAAACTATCATTTTCGTCAATCCTAATCAACTTTGAGATTTGTGCCCTAAATTATGCTCTTTCCTTCCCCACTAAAGTTGGGTTTTTGAAATTACCCACTTTAGTCTGATGTTTTTCCTTCGCTGATGAATTACCTTTTGAAAGATGCTGACCTCCATTAAAAACACGTTGTTAAAAATTCATATAAATAAAAGAAGGTGTCAAATGAAACACTTAAAAATTGTTTATCTGTTGGTTGTATTTTTTTTGAACCTGGCGCAAAACTTTCCAGGGCAGCCGCCCAATGCTGAAATCCTCCCTGAGGATTTCAGCGCTAAGGTATTCTCCCATATCAGTCATTTGGCCAGAATGGGCCACAGGCAGGTCGGTTCAGAGAATGATAAGCTTGCTTCTCAATACATCAAAGATCAGTTTGAAAACATGAACATAGATGTTGAGGTTCAGCCGTTTGAATTTGAATCGTTCGAATACACGAATGCCCGTTTAAAAGTCGGAGATAAACGGATTACCGTTGTCGGACTTGGATTCAATCCTTATAAAAACAAAAGAGCTTATGAAGGGACAGCCATCTTGATCGATTCAAACGATTCCAAGGTCCATTACACTCCAGAGGAAGTTGAAGGTAAAGCAATAATCGCTAACAACTGGAATGGTCATTTCAGACTGTTGAGGTACAAGCCAAAGCTTATCATTTACGTTGATTCGCTCGGATTCAAGAGACTAAAATCGCAAGGTGAGCTTAGTTTCAAATCGGATATAGAAGGAGAATATAAAAAGTATAAATCTGCGAATATTATCGGCATGGTGGGAGATAATAAATCTTCCTCTAAAGAAGTTTTAATAACAGCTCATTTTGACACGTATAGAAAAAAAAATCCCGGTGCCAGCGACAACGCATCAGGCGTGGGTGTTGTATTAGAATTAGCCCGCTACTTCAAAAAGATTGAAGATGAGCTGAAATGTACAGTGAAATTTATAGCTTTCGGTGCCGAAGAGATCGGTATTATCGGTTCACGAAATTATCTCCATGACAATGCCGAGTCACTTCAGCGATGTGAACTGTTGTTCAATATTGATGATGTCGGGGGAAACGGGCCTGTTCTGGTCGAAATGACCGGGGGTGTAAGAGGAATACCGGAAACAAAATGTGTATCCCAAATACCTGAAAATCTAAAATTCTCCTCATGGGAGGGAGTGAGCAGCAAATGGCGGATGCTGGCGGATGAAAATCTGATGAAAATCATGGCCACATCGAATCACCCCCAATGGCTGGTTGATGTTGTGAATAAATCCGTTGAAGATCTCGGATATAAAATCGAACCCACAGGCACCCTGGGTTCCGATCAACTCACATTTGCTCAAGCCGGCATTGTCACTTCTGGTGTGGGGATTATCAGCAAGCACCAACACACGCCCAATGATATTCCGGAAAATATCAATAAAAAAAGCTTGAAGACAGCAGGTGAAATAACAGCTCATGTTGTTTTGAATACACTGAAAAGATTAAAGGAGAAATAGTCATGAAGAAGAGCGCTTCATACAAACGTTATATTGTAATCACAATTTTTCTAAGCGCAATCCTTGTCTCTTTCGAATCAGCACAGCTTAATTTTCCAGAGGATGAACTGACTGTATCAGAAGTGCAATCCCATCTGCGCTTTCTCGCTTCGGACGAACTCATGGGGAGGAAACCTGGCACATACGGCGCCGACATCGCCGCTCGCTACATCGCAGAACAATTCCGTGCAGCGGGGCTACAAGCTCTTCCGGATGCGAACGATTATTTCCAGGAGGCTCGTCTTATTCTAGAAAACAAATCAGATAGAAAAATAAAAGATGGAGAGGTGAAGTCTATCTCTTCAAAGAATGTTATAGGGTATATAGAAGGTAAAGATCCCAAAATGAAGAATGAATTTGTTTTGCTCTGTGCTCATTACGATCATCTTGGTGCGGGGCGCCTCAAAGGTTCCACCGATACAGATATTATTTTCAACGGGGCACGAGATAACGGAATGGGAACCGTTGCACTGATATCCACAGCCAAAGCCTTGGCTATCAAGCCCACTGCACGCTCGCTTGTGTTTATCGCTTTTACGGGGGAAGAGGAAGGATGTCTGGGCAGCCAATATTACGTTGAGAATCCTCTCCTTTCTCTAGACAAAATAGTCTTTGTTTTAAACAATGATGGTGGAGGATTCAACGACACAAACCTTATTAGAATCGCAGGTTTTGAAAGAATTTCCACAAAAGAAACAATCACAGAAGCCGTGAATAAATACGGATTATCTGTTCTGCCTTATCCCAATGAGCTCCAATATCTATATGAATTGTCCGACAACATGCCGTTTGCACGCAAAGGTATTCCGGCTGTAACTGTAAGTCCGGGGTTTGATAAAATTGATGATGAAATCCTAAAATATATTCACACAGTGGAAGATGAAGCGGATGATACGTTCAACTACTCGTATTTGCTAAAATTCACAAAGGCTTACATATCTATTGCCAGGGCGATAGCGGATACGCCAATCCGTTTTTCGATGGAAGGAACTTGATTGAGTTTATAGTTGTTAAATAACGAACCTCCAGTACCAACCATACTAGCTGCTCATGCCTTAATGAATGTGCATCTCTCCATCCGATGCCTCTCTTATTTGAGGTTTTTTGACTTACATCACAGCAAAATATTTTCTGCAAAGAATAGCCCTGCAGGAACAAGGGGCTGCCTGAGGGCTTTCTTTGTAATCGTGATTGTGATATATAATCCTTGGAAGTAAAAATCAAAAACAACGCTAAGGAGGTTCTCGCTATGAAACGCTTTGTCCCCTTCACCATTCTTATTATTTTTTGTGTCTTAATTTGTGGTTTAGCCGCCGCAGAAAGCATTGGATCTGATCGATCTGTCAAAGCCACCACACAGGACTTGAGATATCTGCAGCCAACACTCGACTGGCTCCAGAAGATTCATCCAACCTATGAGACATACACACTGGAACGTTTACGGGATATGAAGATCCTGTCCCTCCAACTTTATTCTCAAAGCACAGCTCAGTTGATCACAGATGCCAACATGGTTCATGTCGGGCGTTTAAAGAAATTAGAGCAGCTGAGAGTTCACCGCCTGATCGGAGATGCGGGTTTCGTTCATTTCGCAGAGCTTACCAACATGCGGATCCTTAATATGCCCAACTGCCGCATTACAGATGCGGGGATGGCGTACCTCAAAAACATGACAAAGCTAGAAAATTTAGTTCTCTCTGCGACAAATGTCTCAGACAGAGGCATCGCCTACATCAAGGACAAATCCGCTTTGAAACTGCTCAATCTCACCCGCACAAAGATAACAGATGCCGGATTGAAGGAACTCAAAGGCCTGACTCAGCTCCAGAAGCTGTTCATCTCTTATACCGACGTCTCAGACGCCAGTGTTCCTCTCCTTAAGAGTCTCACAAAGCTTGACACTCTTTATATTCAGGGAACAAAGATCAGCGATAACGGCCTTCAGGAAATCAAAACAGCTTTGCCGAACTGCAGAATAGTCAGGTGATATAGAAATTCAATCTTTACAGCTTTCCAAAGGTTGTAGCAAGCGCCTTGGATTTGAACCGGTGACCTTGGGGTTATGAGGCCGATGTGCCAGTTGTAACCAGATCGTGACTGTCTGAGATAGACTTCCTTATGCCTTGGCATATTTCCAATTATCCCACTTTTTCTTTCATCAAGCGGATAGAGAAAATATTTATAGACATAAACTGTCCGAATGCGTATGTAAGGTATTCAAAAATGGACACATAAGATTTTATAAGCCTTAACAAACCCAATAATATGACATTGGCATATTTTTGCTGTCCAATAAAATCAACAGCCAGAATTAAAAAATAAATCCAATTTTTTTTACAAAAAGTGAGAAAAATTATTATTAAAATGAGTCTATAGAAATGAAAACAGATTGCTGGGATCAAAAGAAATTCTTTTAAATTTAAAAAATGGATGGGGATGCTTCCCTTTTAAGCGAAAACGATGAACATTTCAAAACGTCTATCTGATTGGAATCCTCTAAAAGAAATGAAGAACAATCTTTCTTCCAACTCTGATAAGGGAGCAATGATAATAATTCTTTGAGCATTCTGTTTTTGATTAGCTATTTACATTCTGGAGTGAAAGCCCAATGAAAATGAATCGAGGAATGGGGATACGGATTTTATTGATAGTGCTGATGACTTCGTCTTTTTCGAATAAAGAATTATTTTCCCAGGAGCAAAGTATAGATGTTTTTTCAGAAAAGAGGTTAATTTTAATTATCGATTTTGCCTTTTTTAATTGTCCTCTTTGTATTCAATCCTTAACAGACTTTAACAACATAATCAACGCGTTTAAGCTTGAGGACTCTCTTATCGGAGTGATGGTTTATAGAGAAACGGATGAGGAGGTCGACGCTGAAAGACGAATCAAGATCATAGAAACGCAACTCAGGGGATTCATAAAGGGAAATGATATCAGATATCCCATAATTCTTGATAAAAAGGGCATATTTAAAAGTCTGAGTCAAGATGAAGCTTCTCTGATTCTACTCGATATCCAGAGAAAAACTGTAAAGAAGTACACATTCCCTTTAAAAAAGGGACAAATTGACGAAATATTTTTTAAAGACAACAGAGAAGAGTGATGGATTATATCCTGAAAAGCAATGATTTAATCCTCCTTTACCAAACAGAGGACGGTTCACAGGACAGCCGGCTTTTCAATAATAAGAGCACACTTTTAGAATGGTAATCGCATCAAAGGAAAACACTTTGAGTTTGTCTCCGAAAGGAGTCATTTTGGACCTAGGCAAACAGTGCATTATGGAATAAGAAATAAAAATAATTATATTGAAAGGAGGTGTTATGAAAAAACTAAAAGAAAACAGATTCAACAAGTTTTTGCTCGGGATTCTTATTCTTTCGATTTTTTCGCTGACGATCGGGGCAAATGAGCTGTTTGCTGGGGTATGTGAAAAAGCTTTAATGAAATGTTTGGCTGAAGCAGCCGTAACAGGAGCTGGTGCTACGATGGGCGGCGCAGCTGCAGGTATGCCGTGGATTGGCCTTTTAGTTTGGGCAGGTCAATCTGGATTTTGCATCGATGGCTATTTTTGGTGCCTAGAATATTATGAGCACTAAGATTTGTGATTGAGTTGATGAATTTCTAAAAAATCATCAATGAAAAGGAGGAGGCTATGATTAAGAAAAATCAAAAATACGTTAAAAAAACATCTTTATTGCTGATTATTTGTTTGGTGATGATAAGTCTGTCCTTCACTCCTTTGAATGCAGGAAAATGTGAGGATGCTTTGATAAAGTGTTTGAAAGATTGGGGGATTGTTGATTTCATTAATCCAATAGGGAAAATCAGTCACTGTACTAGAGGATATATTTTCTGCTTGAGATATCTGGAACAGTAAGCAGTACTCAACCTCAAGAATTACGAACAACCATGATGTTAAATTCTAAAAAAACACTTTTCTCTATCTTATTCTTCTTGATATCATCCACATTCCTTTTTCTTTACCCTTCTGAGAATGATTTCCAGAGTATCAAGATTAAAGAAGTCCTTTCTATAGGTGATTTAGAAGACGACAAGCTGTATCAGTGGGTCGGAGTTATAACAGATTCCAAACACAATATATTTGTGACTGATAATATGGATTACTCTCTCAAGAAATTTGATGATCAAGGAAATCTATTAAAGAAAACGGGCAGAAAAGGAGAGGGGCCTGGAGAATTCTTGGCGCCTAGATATTTGGGTCATTCAGAGTTGTTTGTTTATGTGTCAGATCAATACAGACCATCCCTACAAGTCTTTGATGATAATTTAAACTACAAGCGGTCCATAAAAATTCAAATGCCCATTTCTGATTTTAAAATCATTTCGGATGATGACATTGCGATATCCACTCTTTCATATGAGAGCATTGGGAAGATATTTGTTTTTAATTCAAAAGGAGAGCTAAAGTACGAGCTAATATATTCCCATATAAAGGCTCCCTATGGGATGAATAGAGTTCAATTCGAAATTGATGCTCAAGGGTATTATTATGTCGCCTATAGTTTTAAGGACACGGTAGCCAAGTTCAATCCGGAAGGGAAAAACTTGTGGTCAAAGAAAATACTCGGAATAAAGGAAGTTAAACGCGAAAAAATTGGACCTATTAAGCTTCCTACAAAAATGGTCTACAAAGATATTGAACTGGACAGTTCTGGGAACATATATGTTTTAGGAGGGAGTTTTTCTGAGCACAAAAGCCGGGATGTTTATGTCCTCAACCCTGAAGGAAAGCTATTAACAACCATTACTTTACCTGATTCAAGCCACTGTATTCATATTGGCAGGGATGATTTTCTTTATTCCAGAGCTAATGAGGGAGTAACCTTAAAAAAATATAAGTTAGAGAAAATCTTTTAATATGATTTTGAATCTGATGGCTCGACAGGCAATTCTCGAAGGTGCGAATAAAAAAATGAGCGACACATTCCAAAAAGAGACTGAAGAAAGTAAGCGGATTCCAGGTTTTATGTGAGGACCTGGACTATGGGAATGACCATCTGATAAAATGGTTTTGCAAAGATAAAATAAATTTCACGTCAAAGAAGGAGCTATGAAGAAGACGACAAAAGCAATCACTGTAACTGTTTTATTCATATTGGCAGTTTTTTTGGTGAAGCCACCTATTTTAGACCTGATTATGGGACATGAATTCGTATTTTCAATAAACAATATTTTATCGATTTTGTTTGTTGTGGCAGCCTTTGTCATTATGTTTATCAAAACGAAGAAATAGGAAGTTCGAAGTCATTTCAAAAAGCATAGCTATTCTAAAATAACACAATCTGTTTTATCCCGCCTTTCTCATTATCCTGTTCATCCATACATAAAAACAAATGAAAATGGATGGGATTCAGCTCTGTCGCTCTATCTCCTGGGCAACAGGCGCATACTTGCTGGCCAATATTATCCTCTCACATGAAATTGATGTGAATGAGGAGAATAGCTCACATTGACCTATCCCCTCCAGTTTTACCTCCATCCGATCTAGCATCCGAATAGCGGCCGAAACCGGCGATCACAGCAAGCAGTACCATTGCCAACAACGCCCATGAGGTGAAATTGTGGAGTCCGGTCTGGAGAGAAGAAACCGGAGGGATGTTGTAGGAACTGCCTGAGGAAGTGGTATTGGCCATCAGGATAACCGGGATAAAGTAAGGCAGGAGAAAGGGAAAAGTGCAGACGACCAGGCTGAGGAGATTGGCCCTCCGGTAGCGGTGGATATTGATTTTCTCTCCAGTCTGTTTCGTAAACTCTCCGACAGTCAGAATGGCAACAATGCTGTGGCAGGTAAGCAACACGGCTGCACCCACAGTTGAGGAAATCCATGCTTCCGCATGCTTTATGGTCCGTCCTCGTTGGGAGGAAAAATCCACCAGCCGCTTGAGCAGACCACTAGCCTTTATGGTAGAAATAAGGCCCATCAGGAGAATAGTGAAAAAACTGATCCCGACTGCCCGGCTTATTCCATCAATTATAAAGCTTCTTGCAGTGAAATTTTCAGGATCCAGAGAAAATACTCGACTTAAAGGCATGAGGTTGAAGACCAAAGCGAGAACCACTCCGACCATCAGACCGGCAAGGAGTCCATGAAGCAGATGTCTTCCTTTTAAAAGCAGGAAAATGATCACAACCGGAATCAGCAGTATGGGCAGGCCTTTGGGATCGCCGGTCAATACGGGGGCATTATCTTGAACCGGCTGTCCTCTAAAAGCCGCACTCAGGGCATAGAACACAAGCGCTGCGGCTCCTGCGGGCAGGACATATTTCAACCGGGTGCGAACCGTTCCTCCTACATCTGCGTTCTGACTCAAGGCACTGGCAATGGTGGTATCGGAAATAGGGGCGCTGATGTACCGGATCTTACCGGCCTGCTTTAGTTCGAGAAGGTGGTTCGCTACCTCGATATAACCGGGAACTGTATAATCCCACCAGTGGAACTGGACCATATCCAGGCGTTCTACCCCGAGCCGTTTCAGGGACCGGTCGATGATGGCCTCTGTGTAGGTCTTTGTCAGAGTGGGAAGTTCATCCAGATCCGGAACATATTTTGTGTGAATCTGGATGGGGGGCAGAGAGCCGGACACAAAGGCGGATTTGTGTTCCTGGATGAATTTTCCGATGAGCTCTTCGCCCGTATAGATATCGGCACAGTCAAAAGTCGTGATTCCTTCCCTGACAAAAGCCCTCATGTCCTGGAGAGCCAGGTTTTCATCGACGGGGCCGTGTCCTCTTGCCAGCTGCCATCCGCCCATAATGACCCTCGAAATGGAATAACCGGATTGAAGCTCGATTCGTGGGATATTTGTATTCATTGAGATCCTTGATAGGAATTCTTAAAAATCTCCGGGAATTCGTCAAGCGGGATGGGGCCGGCGCGCAAAATTGTATCCATAAAGTCGATCGTACGGAATTTTTCTCCCTGACGCTTTTTTTCGGCTTCTAAGAGAGAGGCAAATTTTTGTGTGCCGAGAAAATAGGTTGTTATCTGAAGGGGCGAGCGCATCAGTCTGCCCCAGAGACTCTTGGCGAACTGGGGCGCAAGGAGAGAAGTATTGATGGAAAATTCCAGGACCTTCTCCTGATCCCATCCGTGGCAGTGGGCCTTGACTGAAGTGTAGGCCCTGTTGGCGTTTTCCAGCCGTTTACGAAGCTGGGCCAGCCGTGTCAGTTTATGGTTGTTATCCCAGCCGGCATCCAGAGCTACTTTTTCGCACAGGGTGGCCCAGCCTTCTGAATACAGGGAATAGGGAAAAAGTCGGCGCACTCTATGAGGATTTTCCCGGTTGATTTTATTCTGGATGTAGTGGCCGGGGAACAACTCGTGAATAACAATAAACCGGGTGAAATAGTTATTAAAAGACCGCCAAAATTCCTTTCTTTCCTTTTCGGGAAAAGAATCGGGTATGGTCGGAAGGTAGATCGTTGTCCAGGGATTGGGCTGAAACGGGGGCGCGGAGCTGACCCAGCCGATTCTTGCCATTGGACCTGCACTCTCAGGGGCGAGTGTGATACTCAGGGTCTGATTATCCGGCAGGGTAGCAATCTTTTTTGTGCGGATGAATTCTTCGGCCCTTTTGGCTAATTCCTCCCAGAGCTTCAGGTATTCCTGTTCGCTTGCAGGATGACTTTGTTCCATATCCTTGAATGCCCGGTTTATCAGGTCGTTCATGGTGTTGGGAAGGCCTTTGTCAGGATAGGTGTCGCGCAGATAATCAGTTGCCGCGTGGGCCATTAGCTCCCTGACTGTGTGGATTTCCTGAAGGGCCATGGACTCGAGTAGTTCAGGAGTCAGATCAGAGTCCGTAGTGAGGCGGAGTTTTTTGGCGTATGTCTCCCGGCCCAGGATAGCGCTGTCTCTATCTGCAGAACGAGGTTTAATATTTTGCTGGATATGTGAAATGAGGTTTCGGATTTGGGAGGTGGTTTGGCGACATTTGGTGTGGAACTCGTCAGAGTCTTTCAGTCCAATCCCTTCCCTGGCCAGATCCGGGAGTTTAGAGGTGAAGAACCGGGCGGATCCTTCCAGGGCTTTAAGGCTGCTGGCAATGCTGTTTGAAGATCCTGTCTCAAGCTGTCGGACGGCAGAAATGCACATCTTATTGACAGCGTTAAGCCGGCTGAGGATGATTCTACCCTTTTCTCCGGGCATGAGAAGTTCTGAAGTCAGCACTCCACGGACAGCTTGAGAGATGGATCTTGAATAGAGGGCTGGAGAATTCTTTTGAGGAGTTTCATTCTCCCATTTGTCTATTTCAGATTGTATCTGTATTTTGAGCAGCCGGGCGTCGATTCTATCCTCTAAGGCCAGGATTGATTCCTGCTGGGAAACGTCAGTAAATGTTTTCTTATTGAAGGTCAACCAGTTTGTTATGCACTCTTGCGAATAGTCTTCAAAACGAAATATGGAATCGAGAAAACCGCGGGAAAAGGCCCGTGAGGGATAAAACTGTTTCCAGGCTTCGATGTACTCATTGCATATGTCTCTGATTCCGGCAGCCCCCTCAGCATCCAGGCTGCAAGACATAAGCAGTAAAAGAATCAGAGTGAGAAGCCCAAATAATCGTGTTTTCATCTTTGCCCTCCATTCCAATTAAACCGCGGAAGAATCGTGACAAGGTTGTGAATGTCTAAGATATACGTCCGTATAATTCGGCAAAAGAATATCAACTGAAGAGGAATGAGTCAACGCACTCAAATGCGTATGTTATTGTAGTATTTTGCTTTCTTAAAAAAAAGAGTTTATGATGTCTCTCTCGACCCTGTAAATACGGATATGAGCCAATAATTTTAGAGGGAGGAGTTACATGAAACCCAAAAAAATATCCCTCGTTATCTTATTGTTTGTCTTTTCCCTTCTCATAGCTAATCCGGCACTATGTCAGAAAACATTAAAAGTGGGCGGAGTCACCTCTTCATCGGGAGAGATAAAATCGGGCTTTATAAACGTTCCAGCCGGATCGGATGGGCCTGAAATCCGGATACCTATAACAGTTGTGAATGGAAAAAAGAAGGGCCCGGTTCTCGCGCTGACCGCTGGCATACACGGNTATGAATATCCTCCTATCCTGGCTCTCCAGAGGCTCAGGCAACAGNTCGATCCTGCAAAAATGAGCGGAACGGTGATAATGGTCCATGTCGTGAATATGCCCTCCTTCCTGAAGCGAACCATCTACTATAATCCCCATGATTGGAAAAACCAGAACCGGGTTTTTCCGGGAAAGATAGACGGCTCTATGACCGAAAGGATTGCTTATCAGATCACAAATGAAGTTCTGAAGCAGTGTGATTATCACCTCGACCTTCACTGCGGCGATGGCAATGAGGATCTCATGACATACCTTTATTATACGGAAACAGGAAATCCCGAATTGGATGAGAAAACCCTGGACCTGGCTAAAAATTTCGGGTTTAAAGTTATCATTCATGTGACTGCCAGGCCCAAGGGACAGCCGGCATCCATGTGTGCAAACGCATCGCTTTTTATGGGTAAACCTGCGCTTACGGTGGAATGCGGAAAGCTAGGAAGAACCAGCGAGGAAGACATTTCAGCCATCCTCAATGGATGTTCAAATATTCTGAAGCATTTGAATATGATCGATGGCCAACCGGAACTGTTGTTCGACCCGGTCTGGATTCGAAAGACGACTTATATCAGGTCAGAGCATGAGGGAATATTCTATCCCCTGAGCCAGGGTGGACGTTATGTTCAGAAAGGTGAATTGCTCGGTTACCTGACTGATTTCTTCGGGAACATCATTCAAAAAGCCGTAGCCCCCCACGACGGTATAGTCATGTATATTATTGCTACTCCCCCAATGAGCAAAGGCGAGCCTATGGTTAAAATCGGAGGCTTTTGAAAAGAGGATTAAAATAGAGACGTTTCCCATAAAAGACTCTGGAATCAACCATAACAAATGCTGCATAGGCTGTGTTGAGCTCCTTAAAATAGAATTTTTTAGAGAGAACAATGCCCAGGCCAAAAAGCTGGCTTAAAAGATTTCTTCTTGAATCCTCTGAGTGGGCTGAGGATAAGTTTGCTCCCTTGCGTTTAATACTCTGGTTATTTCTGTTCTATATTTTTTTAAGACACCTTGGGGACCCCATGTATCAAAGCATTTTCAAGCCGTTGAATCTGGGAATCCATGAACTCGGTCACCTGATATTTTCTCCCCTGGGGCAATTCCTGATGGTGGCCGGCGGAACGATAGCTCAATTGCTGGTTCCCTTGATCTCTTTTTTCATGTTTTACAGGCAAAGGGATTATTTTGCCTTTACTGTCTCTTTCTGCTGGATGGGCACAAATCTTTTTAGCGTGGCTGGTTACATGGCTGATGCCAGGAAAATGGCGCTTCCTTTAGTCACTCCTTTCGGTGGAGAAGAGATCATACACGATTGGAATTATCTGCTCGGAAAACTGGGGCTGCTCAATTCAGATACTGTTTTGGGTGGGTTTGTTAGACTATTGGCCATTTTGAATATGGTGATTGGGCTGGTTTTTGGAGCCTGGCTCATACTCAAGATGTTTAAAAAAAAGCAGTAGGGCTGGTTGTCTTTGAGACAAGGTATATCATTGGATGTTTAACAGGATAAAAAGAGGAGATCGATACAACAAGCAAGCTAAAATAGGGTTGATTGGACAGGTGTTCGTGCTCAGTAATTAGGTTACTCTTTTGGCAATGACATTGAAGGCAAAAGTGTCATTGCGAGCGAAGCGTGGCAATCTCTTAGGGGAAAATGCATCTCTTTCTATAAGATTGCTTCACTCTGTTCGCAATGACATTCGAAAAGTGTTACTGAATTATTGAGCAAGTACAACAGGTTTGTCTCTGCCCGTATCTTTATCGTAATTCGCTGCGCCTTAAGCGGTCACAATCCCAAGTGGTTTACGGGTCTTCCATTTGCCCCGAGTGAAGTCAGGACACTCGACAGGAGTGCTGTTCGAGGCGATGGATTTTTCGCTCAGAGCGACAACAGCGCTGATGGCAGCGCCTTCATACACGTCCGAGTCCGTGGGTTTGCCCTCCCTTATACACTGGATAAGGCGGTAGTCCTCGATGAAGTCCATCCCGCCATGACCGGCACCCTGGGCTTTTTCCTCTAGAGATGTCAGCAGTGGATGCTTATATTTCTCGCTGTAATTGGAGAGTTCTTCCCACCTGTGGCTGCGGGGAGAAGTCCCCTCTACATAGATTTTTTGTTCGGGATATTTTCGTGCCAGCCCCTTCGTCCCCTGGATCAAAATCTTGCGGCTGTAAGGCCGGGGAGAATTGGTGTTGTGCATGACCAGGATTGTTTGTCCTTTATAGGTTTTGATCAGCGTAGAGACCACATCTCCCAAGGCATAATCCGTTTGGGCCAGAGGGTGGTTTTGTCCATACAGTTTGATCGCTTCAAGTTTCAGGCTACGGGACGGGCTGCTCATGGAGACTAGGTATTCAAATTTGTTACCGCGCGTGATATCCATCCATTGGGCGACGGGTCCGAGGCCGTGTGTCGGGTAGAGGTCCGCATTCCGTTTGATGGAATACTTGAGACGCCAGTCTTTAGGATAGTAGGGCGAGCGGCCCGTGCCGAACTTCCATTCCCTGAGGTCGTGCAGATAGCCGCATTCAGCGTGGAGCAGCTCACCGAACAGGCCCTGACGCACCATGTTGAACAGCAGCAGTTCAGTACTGTCATAATTGCAGTTTTCCATGGTGCAGCAGTGCTTCTTGTATTTTTCCGCGGTTTCGACCGTCTCCCAGCATCCGTCCAGGGTAATAGCACCGGGCACTTCTGAAGCGGCGTGCGAACCGGTTTCCATGGCTTTGATGGAAATGGGAACGTGCCACTCCCATGGGGTGGCGTTGTAAACCAGGTCCAGGTCTTCAGTGTCACACATGCGCTTGAAATCCTCAGGTCCTTGGGAATAGCCGGTGGGCTCGGGCTTTCCGGCTTTCTCACACTGCTCTTTAGCCCAGAGAACACGTTCTTCCCTGATGTCACAGGCGGCTTTTATTTCCACGCCCTCGATACGAAGCAGGTTCCGGAGGTGGCCACTGCCTTGATTCCCAATGCCAACATAACCCACGCGCACGTTTTCGATCGGCGGAGTCACCAGGTGCTCTATAGGTTCTGTTTTCAATTGAGGCTGCCGGACGCATCCATACTTGCTCATGGCCATACTTCCTAAAGCCATCCCCAGTCCGGCTGTACTGCTTTGCTTGAGAAAATCCCTGCGATTCAATCTTTTTTTCATTGGGACACCTCCTCCATTTTTTTAAAAAAATTTGACTACCTGCTCAGGCGAAGTGCGATCGTCAACAGGTTTTTGGGCCTTTATTATAATCGAGGACATTTCCCGTTAAAAGAATAAACTTTACTGAATATCCTCATTATAATGTTTTTTTTGTATTTTTGCAGATATTATTCTAAAATTTCGTTCAATGAGCGTCATTCAAAATATCAGGAGGAGAAAATGCATAAAACTCTTAAAGCTTTGGCTCTTGGAATTCTCATCCTTTGGGGAACATCTCTTTATGCTCTTGCCGTCGATGTCAGCGGCACCTGGGACATGACCATTCAGTCTGAGCGTGGAGACTGGAATACGGAACTCACAATCGAACAGGACGGTGAGAAAATAAAGG
>JGI24422J19971_10000593_pt1 | contig 20413 bp, 24 predicted proteins | sample DeeMarSWOR152_54_FD_19971 | JGI IMG/M metagenome (IMG submission 19971) | reverse complement strand
CAACCACGTCTACGGCTCGGCTGATGGCTCTTCCTCGAGCTTTTATGCTCACGGTTTCTGCTCCGCCGTGAAAGAGGGTTATGCAAGCCAGCACGTAGTTCATTACCGGCTTTCGCCCGATTAACACACAGTTGCTCTCTGACATTTCACCGCTCACTCCTTAGTTTTTACTGTTCGAAGCTTTCTATGGTCTTTTATCGGTTAATAAATATGTTGCGGTTATAGGGTCTAAAACTTTAATAAACCATCAGTTTGATGTAGAATTAGGTAATTTTAACTTTGGTGATCTTGTGAACAAGGAAGTTTTAACCGGACGCCCCTTAAAGCTGCTTTACTTGTTGTATACGCGAAGTAAACCAGCAACCGCCTGCGTTGTTCAGACAAAACAGGCAGAGTTGGCAAACCAGCTCGGAATAAGCCGGCAAGCGCTGAACGTTCACCTGCGCAAACTTAAGGAGCAGGGCTGCATCCGAACGGGCAGAGGCTTCATCGTCATAACCGAAAAAGGCTTAGCTTTGCTCGGGGTCTCTGCGAATCCAGCTTTCATCTTCATCAGAGTCTCTCCGTTGAAAAGGCAGAGGGCATATCGCGAAATATTGGAGTTGCCGGTTCAGAGGGTTTTCCAAGTGGCTGGTGACATGGACGCCCTTATAATCGTGGGGCAGAAAAAGCTGGATGAGGTTCTTCAGAGTTTGGCTTCGGTTGAAGGTGTTCAAACCATAAAATCATATATTACCACTCAAACTGTGAAATGACAGAAAACTATATTTGCTCGTGGTGAATCTTGAAAATGCAAATCGGTGGAATAGGGGATGCCTGTCACTGATCCCATAAAGAAAACTCTTGCTCAAAAACATAGGCTCTACATGAAGATTTGCCGAGACTGCGGAGCGCGGAACGCCCCCTCAGCCACCAAATGCCGGAAGTGCAGAAGAAAAAACCTGCGATGGAAGAAACGGGAAATATCCCGTTAAAAGCAACTGTTTTTTAAAAGAAAAAATATAAGACAACGGAAACAGCCTTTCTCCATATGCGTGGGCCGGTAGTCCAGCTCGGTTAAGACGTCGCCCTCACACGGCGAAGATCGCCGGTTCAAGTCCGGCCCGGCCCACCAACGAAACTTAAGGTATGCATTTTTGCGGTTTTAATGTGAACATTCTTAAGGGCTATGTCGTATATGGCTTGTAATCAGGTCGTGGAGTGTTGAAAAATGGATGTTTTAAGTTGGCTGGTCATAATTTTAATTTCTCTAGCTGGAGCGGTTGGTGGCGTGTTTCTAAAGCATGGAACAGCACAATTCGGGGAAATACAGCTGAAACAGTTCTTTGATGTCAAATGGTCCATCAAATATCTCTTCACGCCAGCGATTTTCTTCGGTCTTTTTCTTCTTTTCATAGGCAGATTTCTGATGGGCTCACCCTTATCAAAAGGGAGTCTGGGAAGAGTGACGACAATTATAACAACCATGACGATTTTCTTCACAGTGATTGCTGGAATGATTTTATTCAAAGAATCCTACGGCTTAAAGGCGTACATCGGCCTCGCCTTAGCAGTCGTATCAATAATCCTCATCGGATCAGAATAAAGCGAAACCGTTGGCTGGTAAGGGTTTGTTGAACTTCGACTAAGTCCGGCTCGGTCCACCAATTTCTTGTATCACCAAAGGAAAATCTGGGAAATGAAAACGTATTTAAGAAAATGACATCTCTTTTGCTTAAACACAAACATCGAGTTCTGATGGTTATGAGTTGGGTTGCCGTTGTCCTCGGAGTTCTTCAGGGAATTTTGGAGTGGCTCCCTGTCTCCAGCCAAGGGCAACTCAGCTTAGCCATGATGTACCTGTTTAAGATTGACGCAAATCAAGTTCTAGACTTTTCGGTTTTTCTACACATTGGAACGCTGCTGGCGGTCACGCTCTATCTCAGAAGCGACATTCTGAACTTGCTTAGGAAACTCCCCGATTACCGCTTTGGCTACGCAAACCAACAAAACAGGCTTGTTTCCTTTCTGCTCTTCGCAACAATTCTCACAGGAGCCGTGGGCTATCCTCTGTACCGCCTTCTACACACAACGGCGCCTCTAACAGGTGAAGCCTTCATCGCCCTAATAGGCGTCGCACTTATAGTTACAGGTCTTGTGCAAAAATACGCAAAAGTTAGGGGTGCAAGAGAAACCGCTGACTTGAACCTGAAGGACACAGTGCTGCTCGGAGTCGCTCAGGGTTTCTCCGTGATCCCAGGCATATCCCGCTCAGGCACAACCACTTCCTTCCTAATTTTCAGAAAATTCAGCAGCGAAGAAGCCCTGAGGCTTTCGTTTCTCATGAGCATACCCGCCGTCCTAATCGCGGAAATCGGGCTGGCGTTACTGGGGGGACTGCCAACCATAAGCCTACTAGAAGCCCTAACAAGCCTCGCCTTCTCCTTCCTTTTCGGATTACTTTCAATTCACGTCCTCATGAAAATCGCCCGAAAAATCAGATTCTGGGCTTTCTGCGTCCTCCTCGGAATCTTAGCGTTACTTCCCTTGCTCGGTTACTTGCAGTGATGAAAACAAAGAAAAACTTAAAGATAGGCTAGATATGAAATGTTGGCATACGTGCCGCGGTAGCTCAGACTGGGAGAGCACCCGGCTGAAGACTTGCATGGCGGATACCGGGCTGTCGCCGGTTCAAGTCCGGCCCGCGGCACCATTTGCACAGCAAAAAGGTCTTAAGCCTGTTCCTCCTCAGTTCTTATTGGATGATGACGACCTAGAGTCATAGAGCCTTCAGGGGCTGTGAGAAAGACTCGACGGGCGATCTGACACCTAAACCATGTTTTAGACGAGATGTGCACAAGATTTAAGAGGCTTAAGGCTTCACTCTCTCAAAGATTGGAGGATGGAACATGCCTTGCACAGTTGTGGTTTGCGGTTTCTTCGGCGACACAGGCAAAGGCAAAATCATATCCTACTTGGCGTTAAAGGACAAAGTCGCAGTCACTGCAAGGGCAGGAGTGGGACCCAACGCAGGACACACCGTAGTCCATGAAGGAAAAAAGTATAAGCTGCGGATGCTACCCAGCGCCTTCGTTTACGATAAGTGCCGGTTGCTAATAGGCCCAGGCGTCTTAGTCAACCCAGATGTTCTGCTTGAAGAACTGCAGTTAACGGGAACCAATAACAGAGTGGGCGTGGACCCCCAATGCGCCATCATCGAACCTAAACACATCGAAGCCGACAGGAAGGGACACCTAGCCGGAAAGATCAAAACAACGGGTTCAGGCACAGGACCGTGCAACGCTGAAAGAGTGTTAAGAACAGCAAAGCTCGCTAAGGATTTACCCGCCCTGAAACGGTTTTTGGCGGATGTGCCCCTTGAAACAAACAAGGCAATAGATGAAGGAAAAAACGTACTCATTGAAGGAACCCAAGGAACCTACCTTTCCCTGTTCCACGGAACCTATCCTTACTGCACATCAAAAGACGTAACCGCCTCAGCCGCATGCTCAGACGTCGGCGTTGGACCCACAAAAATCAACGATGTCATCGTCGTGTTCAAAGCCTACGTGACTAGGGTTGGTGGAGGACCATTACCTAAAGAGCTGTCGTGGGAGGAAGCTGAGAAAAGAGGTTGGGCTGAGGTTGCCACGGTGACGGGGCGCAAGAGGAGGGCTGCACCTTTCAACTTCGAACTTGCGAGGAGGGCGGTTATGCTGAACGGCGCTACGCAGGCTGCTGTGACCAAACTCGACATTATGTTCCCAGAATGTAAAGGAGCCAAATCATACGACGAACTTCCCGAAGAAGCAAAAAGCTTCATCGCAAACATCGAGAAGGAAATAGGTGTGTCGGTGACTCTTATCGGAACGGGTCCAGGCGCCTTAGAAATCGTGGACAGAAGGAAGGTCTAGATATGCCGGAAATTACAATTGATGTGTCTGAACTTCACGGAAAATACGATGACGAAGTAAAGGATTTAGTGGAGCTATTGAAAGGTAAGGTGAGTGGAAGGGTTGAAGCCATCGGCAGCGAAGTTGTTTTGAGCTGTGAGGAGGATGAAAAGCCGCCGGCGAAGAAGTACCTGCGGGTGCTCCTCCGAAAATTTCTGCACAGAGCAGAGTTAAAAGAGAGTTTCCGTGTTATCTCCGGTAAAGAAAGCGATTTTATAATAAAGGAAAGGCGAATTTTCGAGGCAGAATAGGTTTTACTGCCTTTCTTTCTCCTTTTTCGCTTTCTCAAGCTTCTGCTGGGCTTTGAGGAGGTAACCCCGCGCCATCCAAGTTTTCTCATATGCTTCTTGAAACCCATTTTTTTGAATGTTCTCTTGAGCATCTCTAAGTAAATCATGGGTAAGGGCTAGAGCCGCTTCAACGTCAACTTTTTTCAAACGTACTTTCGATTTCCATGAGGAACCTAAACTCGCAGGTTCCTTTTGTTGGATTAGGGAAAAGAGGAAGAGCGCGTATTCTGAGTCGGAGGACGCCTGCCACAGTTGACCTGAAAGCTTTTCTTCATCCTTGTCCACAAGGGCTTTCACAGCTTTTTCTAGGCTGTTTATGGCTGATGCGATTGCTTCGACCAGTTTTTCCTTTTTCATCGTCCAACCCTAATTCTCGAAACTTTTAAGTTGAAACACTGCTTAAGCTTTTAGTTCAGGTGGAAGGCAAGTGCGTGATAAAAATTGGGGTGTCCTCCTTTTTGTCTTAAGTGTGCTCGGCATGGTGGGATACTTCTGTTGGCTCTTCCTAACGCCGAGAGACTGGAAAATATTGGGAATATCGCTGTGGGAATGGGCTCTAATTATTCCCATCATGATTCTAGTCTTCGCTTTTCTCTTCGTGGTAGCTTGGATAGGAAAAACCATGGCAACCACGCCGCCTCCGCTGTCCGTTTCGGAGCAAAACGCTGAAAAAAAAAGAAAAGGAACCGCAGTAGGCTTACCTTCGCTGTTTTAGTTAATACTCTTAATTTGTTATTGACACGAAATTAATTACTTAGATTTCCGTCCTTACGCTTTGAAACATGTATGCCTAAAAGGTCATTTCAACGTTTTATCGAAAAGAGGCTTTCTTAGTATCCTGGGATATTTTGTGATGTTAACAAAGGTTATTTTGTGTGCGCGCAGAGTGTTGATCTCAAGCTTACCGGAGGAAACGAAGTGCTAGAGGAGGAGAAATTAGGGGAAGTGCAAGAACGCGATCATTCAATATTAACAGAGCCAGAAAAGATGGACAAGCGCACTGAATTAGTTGTCGAGAACAGAGCATCGAAATTAGCTGAGCATCCGCGCTATGTAAGTGAAACTCTAAAGCTTGGTGAATCTGAAGTTGTCTTTGAAGTCTATCACCACTATGTAATAGCGCAATATTATGTGGATGTCAACAGAACAAAGGACTATGGAAGGGGCTTTAAAGAAACTCAGGGAAAAATGGAGTTTTTCGGCGCAACCTTAGAAGACTGTTTCAATTGGATTGAAAAAACTTACAACGTGAAAGTAGTGCGGAAAAATTAACCTTTTTTGCGCGTGTAAGATAATAACACTTAGGCTTATCTTTCTATGGAAACTCTGCTGGCGCCAACTTCCTTATCTACACGTATAACGTGCTCCGCTTTTTCTGCGAACGCTTCACTGTGCGTAACAGCAATAATTTGTTCAATGGCTTTTAACCGGGAAATGGCGTCAGCCAACCGCTCAACCGATCCGTCCTCCCTTCCCAGACTTTCCGTAGGCTCATCTAAAAGCAGGAGATAGAGTCCGTGACCGGTTTTGGATTGCATAATCAGTTGGCCGAGTCCGATGCGGTAGGCAAAGGCGAGAAGCGTCCGCTCCCCTCCTGAAAGGTTTGAAACATCCCGGTCGTAGCCCTCTTCACTACGGATGATAGGCGTGTAGGTGCCGTCGATTTTAACAATGAGCGGATAGCTTTCAGTTCCGACAAGCCCATTTAAGACCTGTTGAACCATTTTTTCCAAGTAAACAACGAATTCGCTTCGCAGTTTCGGCTGTAGGCTCCTGTAGGCTCCCCGTATTCCGTCAATAATTTCAAGAAGCATCCCAAGTTTTTCCATGCGCTCAATTTTCTGCTGAGCGTGGTCTAGGCGTTCTTTAAGCTCATCTATCCTTGATCCAATGTCAGTTTCCCGCTTTTCCGTGGCTTCCAGCCTATGCTTAAGGTCTGAGAGATGCTCAAAGCTTTCGTCGCGAGTTTTTCGGGCGGATTCAAGGGCGGCAATGTCAAACTTGGATATTTCTTCACGTATAGCGCTAAGGCTTCCTCGAAACTGCTTTTCTTGTTTTTGTTTTGCTTCAAATTCGCCTGAAATTTCATTCAGGTTCTTGTTTTCTTCCGCGATTCGACTTTTCAGTTCGTCAATTTGAGGTTTAATTCGTTGCAGTTCTGAGAAAGCTCGGTCAACTGTGCCGCTAAGCTTTTTCAGTTCTTCAAGTTTTTTTTGAAGTTCAACCAGCCTGCTTTCACGTTCAGCGTTTTCTCGACGAAGCTGTCCGAGGAGGTTCTCCTTATAGTCTCCTGAAAGACTTTGAAGGCACACGGGACATTTGTTTTCAGCTTTCAGGCTTGAGATGCGCTTCTGGGAAACCGCCATTTCCCTTCTAGCCGCTTCTTGTTCGCCCAAGATGCTCGTCATTTGATCTTGAAGGGCTGTTAAGTATTTTTTTAGTTCTTTAACGGTCTGATCTGGTTTTAATTCGGCTTCTTGAAGCGTGATTCGATGGAACTTCTCTTTTGTCTCAGCTGCGTCTAACCGTTGTTTGAGGTCGGCGATAAGCATCTGCTTCTGTTGAATTTCGTTGGCTAGCTTGGCGCATAAATTCTCGAGGTTGATAACGTTGGCCTGTAGCTCAGCCTCTTTCCTCCGTAGCGCTTCGGTTTGTTTTTGCATTTCCTCGAGACTTCTAAGCCTGTCGTCGGCTTCCTTTAACTTGGCTTCAGCTTCAGCAGTTTTTTCTTTCAGTTCGGCGAGTTCAACGTGAATCGCTGAAAACTCCTCGACTTTCTTGTTGTATTCCTTTTGCAGCTCACTTACATTGGTTATGTCGGGGTCGCTTTCGTAGGCTCTTCTTTCGCCTTTGTATTCCTTCTGGTAACCGGCTAAGTTGCTCCACGCTTCTTCGTAGTCTGACAGCCCAAAGAGCTGGTCTAGTTTTTTTTGGCGTTCTCTAGGGCTCACGTCGAGCAGTTCCTTCAGGTGCTCTTGGCGGACCCAAACAACCTCGCGGAAGATGTCCCTGTCAAGACCTGTAATCGCCTTCAGTTGCTCTGTGACCGCCTCAGCCTTTGCGCTGGCGATCTCTTTTCCGTCTTTAAGAAACTTAAGTTGTTCCATGTCTTGGCTGATGCTTTTTTTCCCCCGCCTTCGAAGTCCCCTCTGGAGGGTGTAGGTTTTCCCGCCCTCAGCAAACTCTAAGACGACTCTGCTGGCGCCGGCTCCTTCTCTGAGAAGATAATTGTAGCTTCTGCCCAACGGATCTCCGAAGAGGGCGAAGTCAATGGCGTAGAGAATGCTGGATTTTCCGCGCCCCAGTCCGCCGACGAGACAGTTGAATCCTTCAGCGAAGGGAACCTCAGTCTTAACGTGGGATCGAATGTTCTCCAGATGTAAGGCTTTGATCCTCATGTAAGGAACTCCTCTATTGCTTCCTTCACCTTGGATTCTTCTCCTCTCACCAACGGGTCGATCAGGTTGACAGCCAGCTTCGCAATTTTTTCCGCCTCTCCCTTAGCATATCGCTCTCGGAAAATCTCGAAAAAGTACTCGAAAGCTTTTGTTTTGAGGTCTTTCATTCCGCCTTCGAATATGGAGCGGATAATCTCTTCCGAAACCTCGGTTTCCTGCAACAGAAGGACCGGACGCACAAAGAGCGCCTTTTTGGCTGCGTTTCTTATTTTTGCTAGGTTAACCTCTCCGCGCCCAGTTTCAGCGGGCAGCTTTCCCCGCAGTACGGGAACGATGACTGCTCCTTCCTCGTCAGCCTCATTTACACGCTGGACTGCCTTCGCAGTTATCTTCGCGGGGGTTAAATTATCATAATTATTGTCTAAAATAACGAAGCGCCTCGAGGTTTCAATTTTTATGCGGTTAAGCTTGGGAACTCCTTTTTCGTTGACTTCCACGTGGTAGAAGCCCTTTTCGGTTTCGGCGTCGTCATAGCTCACGGTTTCAGCGCATCCGCTATAGACGATGAGACTACCATCAAAAGGAATCTTGTTGATACTGTGGATGTGACCAGCAGCATAATAATTAAAGCCTTTAGGAAGCATTTCAAGGCGGGCTTCAGCCTCCATCTGCGACGGTTTCAACCCCGGAAGGTCTAGCGCCATGTGAAAAACGAAGATGTTGAACACGGAGGGATCAGGCTCAGGCTTATTCTTTTCAAGAAACTCGGGAAGCATCACTTCGGTTCGTCTTTTGGTTCTGAAGTTTGGGACGCCGTAAACGTAGCAGTTCTCGTTTCGCCAACACGCTCCCTCGTGACGGGGCAAATAGTATATTAAGCCCGCGCTGTCCAGCGGGTCCAAGATTGTACCTGTGATTGTGTTAGGCGCGGAGTCATGGGAGCCATCCACCGTGAGCACAGGGATTCCAGCGTCCTTAAGCCTCTTGAAGCTTTGTATCGCGGCTTCAAGCGTTAAATTGGATGGGCGCGCCTGCTGAAAGATGTCTCCGGCGACGATCATGAATTCAGGTTTCAACTCTAAGGTTTTGTCCACGATCTCCCTGAAAGCCGCATTAAAATCCTCTCGTCTAACGTCCAAATTGTACTGCGCATAGCCTAAATGCAAATCCGCCGCATGGACAAAACTGAAGGGCTTCACTGTTTGCTCTCCGTTGAACCTTTCGTTTCTTCTGCTGGTTTAAAGATGCTGGAAGATTCGTTAATAACTTGCTTTATGTAGTTGTTGAAGTGGTATATTTTGACTGGAAGCGGGAACGGCACTTCAGCTGGGAACGCTATGAGGGCTTCACCTATGTCCAACCGCTTCATTTCATTTATGAGAACATCGAGGTCCTGTTGAGCGCCTTCGGTGAGTGCCACGCGGTCGGATTTTTGGGCGGTTCCGAGGATAATGTAGGTGTTTATCTGGGAAGCCACGTCTGAGTCGAGTCTTCTCGGGCGTTGAACAACTGAAAGCAAACCGAGGTTGAATTTCCTACCTTCACGGACAATTCGGGCGAAGATGTTCACCCCCTTCTTAAGCGCCTCTTGACTTAGAACCGACAAAGCCTCCTCCAGAACTATTAGGACTATGGGCTTTCTCCGAAGCTCATCCGACGGAAGCCTACTTCGCTCCAGAAGCATTCTCCTAGCCAAAGCATTCATCACAATGGCTTCCTCAAAGTCAGAAATGTTCTTGGTGTTAACTATCACAGTGGAGCCTTCGTCGAGTTTCCCGAGAACATCCGATATCAGGTCGCCTTCAGGAGCACTAGAAGACTTATAGAGCACCTTAGACCGCAAAAGAAGCCTAAGCTTTCGGCTGAGCGCCATGAGAGTCGCAGACATAACTCCTGAGGGGAGCAGTCCTTTTCGTTCTTTATTGTCCTCAGTTTGCCTCCAATGGTCAGCTAACTCCACAACTTTGAAGATCCAATTCTTGCCGTAGATGTGGCTGAAAATGTAGCAAACTTCGTATTGGACATGGGTCAACTCAAGGATGTTTTCAATGTCCTCAGGCGTCAGCTTGTTCGGAGATATTTTAGGCGTCCTCGATTCGAGGAGGTCGTAATAGAAGATTTTGTTTGGAAATGCGGATTCAACCGCCCTTAGACCTTCAAGCCGCTTTCCGTGACCTCCAGAACCGTAATAGTACTCGTCATGCGCGTCGAAGACGAGGGCGCTGTATTTTCCAACCTCCGCTCTCAACATGGAAAATAGGATAACCAGAACAGCGTTAGTTTTTCCTTTACCCGTGATAGCTGCGATTTCCACGTGTTTCGGGAGGTATAAGCCCTTCAGTTTAACCTCCAGTGAGCCTTCACCCCTGCTTGTTCGCGCCCTCAAAGTCCCGATGGGAAGATCGAAGCCCTTGAGTTCCTGTAAGAAATGGAAATCCTCGGGGTCCGGTAGGAAAACCTCGGAGAACTGCGTGGGCAGGGCCTTAACGGTTGCCGCGTGCTTTCGTCCCGATCCGTTAGGCACTAAGGTGCAGAGGGGGCTCGCAACATAAACATCGTAAAAGTCCTCAGGCTTCAACGCTTTTAGCAGTCCGGGAAACTTTACTGCTTGGGTTGCCAACCGCTCCGATATGGAAGTCAAACCGTGATGAGCGTTGTATACTCTCACCAAGTATTCCAATCCGTTAGCGTAGTCCTTCACTTTCAGCAAGTCGCCTAGAAGAATCTGGCTTCCCGGCGTTCTCACAATGTAGATTGAATCTGGATACTGCGCCTGCGCAACTCTTCCAACTAATCCTGTCACCTTTTCATCTCCCCCGGAGCAGCAAAGACGAGACCTTTAGGGCAACTTCCTCCTCACCGAGAGCCATATAAGCCCCAGAGATTTCACGAACCACTGCGTCTCTAGCGAGTCCGAAAGCTTCCAACCTGTCAACGATAGCTCTCAAAAGGTCGATGCAGCGCCCCATGGGCAGTTCGCCTATCAGACGGTAAATATAGTCGATTTTTACCTGCTGTTTTTCCGCGTCCACCTTGTGGAAGCCCTTGATCTCCTCGTCGCTCATCGACATTACAGGCGAATGCATCTCAGGGGGCGCTGGCGGAAGAACCTGATGGGAGGCGTCCTTCTCTGCGTAGCCGAGCACAAAAACTTCTGCTAGAGACAGAAACTTCTCGTGGATGTCAGGGTAAATCTTGTGGAAGGTCTTCCTTTCTTTAATCCATCTTGATGTTGGACGTGCCTTCATTAGAGTTTCATATCGCGCATCCACAACTACGCCGACGATTTCGTTGTTTTGTCCTTTAATCTTGATGAAGGCTCCGAAGTTTATGGGCCAGCATGTTTCCGCTGTTGCTCTGACCTGAACCAGAAGGTCGGTGATGGAACCGCCTATGACCTCTCCAACTTGCACTTTAACCCTTCTCCTCTTAAGCTATTGATAATCTCTTAAGTTTGGCTTTTGCTGTTTCTCTGAAAGGTACACCGCATTCTTTACTTAAAAACCGTGAGATCAAATCGTAAAAGCGGTCTCGGTCATCAGCTTCCAAAATCGCGGTCTCATGAGCCCTGAGCAACACGTAAGGATAACCCTCGCCTAAAACAGACTGAGCCGCCACAACCTCCGCGAGCTCCTGAATCTCACCTAGGCGATGCGCCCAAAGGGGAAACTCCATCCTTACTGGGAGGTCGCTGTGAACCTTCTGATAAAAGAAACCAAGCTCGTTTCTATGCCTTCCATAAAACTTCTCAAGGAGACGGTGACGAATCCGAAAAACAGGTGTGCGAGCGCCGAAACCCGCTTCCTCAAGCAGCGGAGCTATAACCGCTATGTCTGAAACTGGAAGGGCTGCCCTTTCTCGAAGGAAAGTTTCAATTACGGGCGTCAAATCCCTAGCCAAAGAATAATCGGTGTAGCCTACTAGCGGAACTCGGTATTGTTCGCATACGTCTAGCAACTGAGTCATACTTTGACACATGGCTCTCTTCACCTTGTCATCCGCCCAACGAATATAACGCAGAATTAGGGGGGTATCCATCATTAAGTAGGTAGGTGCCTTGGCTTCAACGAACTTCTTTACTATCTGTGAGGCTAATTTGATTTCTAGTGCTAACCGCCTTTTATCCACGTTTATTTGGCGCATGGGCTCACCGTCTTCTATGTTTTCCAAGGCTCCGGCTCCTACGTAATCTTCGGATAGGCTGTCTGAGCCGTAGGTACTTTGCTCTGAGCCGTACTGAATCCAAAAGGCTCCTGCTCGTGCTAATCCGACGGGGATGTTGAAGTCGCTTGTTACGTAGACTTGGCTTCCGTCAACGCCGACTATAACCTTTCCGTTGAGTACGCTCGCAGCCCACTCTTTCATTTCGTCTGCATCAGAGAACGATTTCCCTAGTGGAATGGCGCCTTGAAAGGGTTCGATTGGAACCGCTCGGGCGGTTTTTAGCCTCGTTTCTAAGCGTGGGTCGGTTAGTGTCGGAAAGCGGTCAAGGTAAGTTTTTCTTAGTTTTTTGCGGTAGGTCCGCATGTTTTCGTAGGTACCTATGATTTTAACCTTCTTTTCCATGAGGCTGGTTATTAACCGTTCTTCGTCCAACAAGTGCCTTTTCACCCTAAACTCTAGTGCATGTAGCTACTTTTTAAGTATAAGAGACCAGTGAAAGTATTAGAACTGGAGGCTCGTGTTTGAAACGGGAATACCCAGCGCAACCGATCGCAGGCGTAGGCGCCGTAATCGTCCAAAACGGAAAAATCCTCTTGGTGAAGCGAGGCGTTGAACCAGCGAAGAACCTGTGGAGCATCCCTGGAGGAATGGTTGAACTCGGAGAGAAGGTTCAAGATGCCCTCATCCGAGAGGTGAAGGAAGAATGCGGCTTAAAAGTTGAAATCATGAAGCTCATAGATGTGGTTGACAGCATAACCGTGAATGAGGAGGGACGCGTAAAATTCCACTTTGTCATACTAGATTTTCTCGCCAAAGTTAAGGGCGGAACTTTGAAACCCGCTGATGACGTGTTAGACGCACGGTGGATACCGCTGGAGAAAGTGGAAAACTACGACTTGACGAAAAGCTTCCGCTCGTTCTTCAGGAAACATCTAGGCAAGTTAAAGGGATTCTAGCCTTTTGGGAAAGTTTTAAATAGGACTTCCGTATATTCTACGTAGCAAGTAAACTCTGTATAAATTACGTAGAGTGTCTACAATGAAGTACCGGATCGTTGTTGAAAGACCCTTCGGCAGAATCGAGCTTGAAGCCGAATCGCTGGAGGAAATCATAGAAAACCTGCGGTCCTTCCCTGAGTGGATGACCGTCATCGACCAGTCGATTCTTGAGCGTGCCTTAGCCCCTGAGCCGAAAGACGAGTTGAAAGGCATCGTGGAGTTCACGGTGGACGGTCCCGCCTTAATTGTTCCACCTGAAAAGGTAAACTCCAAAGAAGCCATCGGTTTGCTGCTTTTTGCCTCTGGTCCTGACGGTTTAGAGCCTAAGGAGGTCAGTCGGTTGCTTGCCCTAACCGGCATGAGCATGGCTGGCTACGCGGCTAGAATAAGTGAAATGAAGCATGAAGGTTTGCTCCTGAGGGAGGGAGACGCGTATAGGCTTACGGTTAGAGGGAGGAGTTGGGTTGAAGAAGTTATATCCAGACTTCGAGCCTAGAGGAAGTTTCGGTAGAGGCGATAAGCCTAAGCTGAAAGTCACGGTCAAGTATGGGACCCTAGAATCCACCTGCGAAGGCTCAGCGGACGAAGTCTTGAAGTTCGTTTTCCAATTCATACGGGACATCTACCCTGACTACGAGATCATAAGCGGACTGGTTCTAACAGCCGACTTGGAGGAACTGCTAAAAAGACTCAAAGGCATCATATCCTTCCTTCCCAAAGGGCGCCCCGTAATCCTGAAATCCACAAGCAAACTAACGGACGCAGACCTCATCCTAACATATCTAGTGGCGGCTTACGCGGCAAACCAAATCGGCATGGCGGAAAAAGACAAACTTTCCATGGCGGAGCTGCTGGATAAAACCGGAAAATCAGCGGGAACCATCGCAGGGCGCCTCAGCGAATTGGTTAACAGCCTCTACGTGGATCGAGTGGGCAGAGGAGAATATAGAGTCACGCAGTACGGGGTCAAAAAATTCATGGAAGATGTTTTACCCCTTCTGGAGGGCGCAAAATGAGCGGGAAAGACGAGTTTTCAGTCAAAGTCACCTGTCAAGGCTTCGAAGAGACCATTACAGGTAGAACATCTGAAGAGGTGTTTCGCGGAGTAGCGAAGGCGCTCAGCCAACATTTTCCGCTCTACAGCCTCGTTTCTGGTCTTGTGTTTAAGCCAGATTACGAGCAGGTTTTCGCTGAGCTTAAAGGCTTAGTAACCTTCTTTTCTGGAGGCGAGTTTGTCCTAGATTTTGGTCCTGAAGTTTCCGATTACGACACGGTCTTAATCTGTTTAGTTTCAGCCTATGCGGGTTACGAGTTAAATCTCTGCGAAAAGAACACGCTGACGATAGACGAAACCCACATCATCATCAAAGCCTCTGGTTTGCCCTATTCCCGCAAGACAATAAACAACCGCCTAGGCGACTTGGCTAAAATGGGTTTAGCGCGCAGAATCGGCAGAGGCGAGTATCAGGTCACTGATTTAGGCATCAAACACTTCTTGGAGCAGTCTTTAGAGGCGATCAAGGGGGAGGAATGATGAACCGCGAAAAGGAGTTGTACGCACATCTGAAAGTCGGCGACGCTGAAGCTGAGTTCAGAGGCGGTTACGCCGAAGTTTGGAGGAGCATTAACCGTTTCCTAACGAAGGCTGGATCCCTCGCATCGCCTGTCAAGGCTAAAACTTCGGATTACGTTCCGAGGGAAGGCAGCTTAGGCGAGAAAGTAATGCTGCTTAGAAGCCGAGGGTGGTTTGACGCGCCTAAAACCGTTAAGGAAACTCATCAGCGGATAAAGGAGAACATGGCGTTCAACTGCGACTTCCCCACCATGTCGAAGGAACTCATAAGAATGGTCAGGCGGGGAGTGCTGAAGAGGCAACTAACCGAAGGAGGATACGTCTACACGGCGCCTTGGACGGTTCACCAAACCGAAGAGTAATCGGATAAATCGCATTCCCGAAGAAGGGAGTGCGGCGGGTCGCTAAGTCGGAGTTCCCGGCTACAGCGATAAACCGCTCGTAGGGGGTGTTTAGCGGATGCTAGCCCACCGCACCCAAAATAAAAATGAGTCGAAAACCCTAATAAGAAGTTTGCTAAAAACGCGGGCAACCACATATCCGCGGCTCTGCCTAGCGTTAAGGAACCTGATTCTAGACGAAGTGTCCAAAGACGTGCAAAACGACCTCTTGAAACTGCCCCAAGTGGTTGAGGCTATCAAAGAAAAGATCGTTATCTGTTCCGTGGACCGAAAAATCGCCTATGACAAGGTTGCAGGAGTTGACGCTGGCAGCCAACGCGTACCTTTAGCCTCACGGTGGTTTGCGGTTATAGCCGCCTTGGTTTACGTGCTGCCTGACGCTGAGAGGTACTTCACGAACCCTGAATCCATCAAACTTCCTTACGGTTTCTCAAGTGAAAACTTCCAAGAAACTGTGAGCCTTAGACGCGAGACTAAGCTGTTTGAAACCGCGGCAAGCTTCCTAATGAACCGAGAATCCGTTGATCTCGTGCTCGTGGACGGACCCTTGGCCTTCGGAAACTGGTGGACCAACAAGGGGGAGAAACAGGACCGCCTCGGTTTGATTTCATCCATAAACCTGCTGCTTAACGTGTGCGCTGAACGGGGCATAGCCGTCGCGGGCGTAGTTAAACGGGCGACAGCCAGGTACCTGATTAACTACCTCGGTTTAAGGCAGCAAACCGCTCTTTCCGACGCTTTCGTTCTCCTCCAGACGTTGAAGCCCGGCGAAAGAACCGACGTGTTCTCTCCAAGGGAGGCTCTGAGGAGGACAGTTAGAGCAGCGCCTTTCATGGACAGAATCGACTACCCAATCTTCTCGTTTTATCTGCGTTCGTCGTCCAGCAGCCTTTCACCGCCTATAAGGGTTGACGTTCCAAAATTCATGTTGAAATCAGTTGACGCCATCGCCAGCTACTGTTACGCCACGGCTGTACACGAAGGCATTCCCCTTCCTATAGTGAAGGCAGACGAGGAGGTTAAGGTGACTAAGAACTTTGTGGACGCCATCTACGCCGAGTTGATTCCTCGATTAGAAAACCGTTTCGGCGCTTCTTCCATGGCGGCTGGAATCTGGGGGGCGTTTCAATGAGGCTCGGTTACACGTTCAGCTCCGACGGAGACTACCGTTCCACCTGGATCACTATAATCCTTGAAAAAAACAGCGAGGTGGCTAAGGGCGACTTAGCCTACGTGGAGCATCCTAAGAACGGTTTACCTGTGGTCTACCAGATAACCAGAATCTCTTCGCATAAGGAAACCAGAGACTACGAGGAGGCTTTGCTGAAGGAGGGAAGCGTCATCAGGGACGAGGAGAGGACGACCGTGCGGGCTAGGGCCTACCAGTGGGGGTGGATGGACGGCGATGCTGTAAGACCTTTGAGGTATCCGCTGGCGCCGAACACCCCTGTTCTCAAGGCGGACCCACGGATCATAGAGGAGTTTACGAAGCCGTCGTCTAAGTGGAAGGTTGCGTTGGGTGTTGATCCGAGCAGTGGCTTAGATGTGGAGCTCGACCTGTACTATTTGATTCGGCAGTGCTGTCTCATCTGTGGGGCTGTGGGCACTGGGAAGACAACTACGGCGATTTCCATGATTGCCCGAGCTGCTCAGGCTGAGCCTCCGGTTAAGTTCCTCATTGTGGACAAGGACGGGGAATACCGCAGTTTAGAAACCCTTTTCGGCGATAAAGTGAGGCGTGTTCCTTGGTATTCCTTCTTCCGATCGGATGAAATTTATCCTGAGGACCTTATCGGCGAGTTCGGGTGGCAGCGGGGCTGGTGGGCTTCGAAGATATTGATGAAGGCTTTGGGTTACCTGCGAAGCGCGGGGCAACAGTTGACTAAGCAGAACCTGATTGAGGCTGTGCATGTGCTCTCCAATTTAAGCGTGGGTTTCACGAAGTCTGAGGCGGACTTTGAAGGCTACAAGAAACAGGTGATTGAGGCTGTTAAGTTTTCCAGCATGATCCCAAACGACTACGTTAATGCCTTAGATCCTGTCAGCCTTCTGAAACAGTACCGCATAGTGATCATGGACTTGTCGCAGGGCTCTAACGGGTGGATTAAAAAGCACATGGTTTTGTCGCAGGTTCTAAGCAGGGTCTTCCACGAAGCCTTGGAGAACTCCAATTTTGGATGCGTCATAATCCTAGAGGAAGCGATGTATTACGCGCCTCAGTGGACGCAGTTCAGCATAGGCGACAAGGACAGCCGAGGGAAGCTGCTCTCCATCGTGAAGGAGATAGCCACTAACGGTGGACGCAACGGCGTTGGACTTTGGATTGTAACTCAGCGGCTTGCCACTGTGGATAAGACGGTTATAACGCAGTGCGCTAACAACATTGTTTCCCATGCGTTGGAGGACATCGACAAGAGAAGGCTTCAGGAGGTGGTTGGAGACGAGTTCGTTGAGCTTTTGGGTTCTCTGCCTCAAGGCGAAGCCATCGTGAAGGGCACGGCGCTGAAGTGCAAGTTTCCCATTTGGGTTAAGGTCTTGCCCGAGTTGAGACCGGCGTCTGCGAGGTCTCCGCCCATGGTACGGTTCCAGACGATGGCTATGAACGAGAAGCAGTTGGAACAGAAAATCCTTGTCAAACAAAGGTGAATTGACAAAAACATATGAGCTAGGCTTGCGTACGTTTTGTTGTTTGAAATGAACAGTGAACGGTTGCTTAAAGCCAAAGTCGTGGCTTTAATCCTCTCGAAAGAGCCTGAGGAAGCCCTTGAACTACTCAGCCGGTTCTACAAAATCGAGGCTCCTGAACTGAAAGTTGGTATGCCTAAGGGACACGGGAAAAATCCAGCGTGTTACACCGCCAAAGACCGCACTATCCACATGGCTAACCGCGAAAACCTGCATAATGCATTTTTGCTCCTTCACGAATTTTACCATCATTTAAGGACCCGCGTCAAGGAGCATAAAGGAACTGAAGGGTACGCTGACAAATTTGCGCGAGACTTCATCGAAGCCTACAATGCAGTGAATGTTTCAATTTCAACGAAACATAAAAAATAGAAAGCTTGCGTAGAGGGGCTGTTAGCTTTCGCCTCGCAGTTTAGCCAGAACTTCTTCTTCGATCCATTTTTCGCCTTTGCTGGTTAGTTGCCATTCGGGTCTCGCGGGGTCCGGCTTAAAAACTAAGCCTCTTTTGGTCATTTCGTTGAGGCGTCCCGGGACCATGGATTTTATGCCGCTGGATTCAAGCAACCGACTGATTTGAGTTGCTGTCAACTTTTTTTCTTCACACGCGTAAAGAACCAGCGAAATAGCCTCGTAGTGGGTGAGCCGCTTTCTGCTCGTTATTATCGGGCCTTCAGTGGTGAGTTCCACTATGCCTTCGAGCTGCGCCTTCACTGGAGGAGCCAACTTCGCAGAAATCAAATTGGTTATTTCATTCATAAACTGCGGAGGCATATCCTTTAACGTCTCTAAAACTTCACGGGCACTGTCAGCCTCAATGGTAATGTCACCGAAAGCAGCCTTAATCCGAACTCGAACAGTCCTCACGCCAACCTCTCCCTATTGTTAAAACGAACATTATTCGATGTATGAACCTTTTAGAATTTTGCCTTTATTCTCCATCAGTCCGCGGAACATATATTTGTAGCCTATTTGACGGCAAATAAAACTATAGGGTCATTCCCGCCATCAGAGTACAAATAGAACATTTGTTGCAAACAAGTTTTTTTAACCCTTCAGAAAATGAAGAGACAAATCAAGAGATAGAGACAGACAAAGATTGGAAAAAAAGAAGAGGTTTAGAGTATCCATCCATTCTTTTTTCCTTCAGCGAGAGCTCCCCATCAATTCAGTCGCGAACGTGATTTTAATTGTATCTTTCATATAACTGTTTAATATTCCGAATAACTTTTACGCAAGTTTCTTGGCGCGCGCGAGCACGCACAACCTTCAAGAGGCATGAGAACTCGTTAAGTCAAGCTTTGACTACGTATGCAAAATGGAAAACCACAAAATCTTCAGGAAACACAAGTAAAACTGATACGATTTATCGGAAACCAAAACGAAATACATAAATCATGTTTTTTCCTTCTGAGAGTATTTGTCGGGCGGTAGCTCAGCTTGGTAGAGCTTCCGAGCTGGCCAAATTCGTGGCTGGCGGAGATGCTGTAGACGCCACCTGCCGGGTGGAGGTCACCCAGCCTGCCGAGCGTACAGACACCGGAGTGTCGCAGGAGAGCCTTAGGCAAGCCCTAAGCTCGGCGAATTCAATATGGAGAAAACCTCCATGAAACTCCTGCCCGCCCGACCACTTATTGTTAATTATAAATTACATGTCTGAAACTGTCTTGCGACTGTACCTTTCGCCTTTTCGCTAGGGCGTATCCTATTAGCAGTCCAGTGGCTAGTCCTCCGAAGTGCGCGAAGAAATTGACTTCAGCGCCTGCGGTTATTAGGAGGAGGAAAAAGGCGTAGATTAGCGCGCTGGTTACCGACCGTCCGAAGGTCTCTCCGACGTAAACCACATTTGCGCCGAACAATCCGAATATGGCTCCGGAAGCCCCAGCTGAAACCGTATAAAGCGGCATAAGCAAGCTCAGCAGGTTTCCAAGCAGTCCAGACGCGAAGTAAATGAAGAAATAGACGGTTTTGCTGAACAATTCTTCGGCTCTAAACCCGAATATGAGAAGGAAAAACATGTTGCCTGCGAGGTGGACCAAATTGATGTGTACGAAAATAGCGGAGAAAAGCTGCCAGTACCAACCGTGCATAACTAACAGATTTGTCTGCCCGAACCTGATGAGGACCCACCTATTAGTTTCAACAAAGTTTCCGCCCAAAACCGAAGTGAAAACATACATACCCACATTCGTAACCACAAGAGCAACCGTAGGCGTAAACTTGAAACCGCCACCAGCCCCACCCAATCGAAACACTAACCCGACCTCTCCCCAATTATAAAGCAGGCTGTTAACAGAACCTCCACTAAAAACCTTTCAACTTAAGTTCCTTACGGTACTGCCCCCATTCTAACAAAATCGAAAAGCTTATAGGCTGGATAATCCAACCAAAGACTGATCCGAAATGCCACACCAAATGAGCCTATCCACCCGCGACGTATGCCTCATCGCAGTTATGGCCGCTCTATGCGTATCCACGAATTACGCGATGTTTGGGCTCTGGAACGTCAAGTTAATGGACCTGTTTGTGTTTGTTTCCGGCTTCTGTTTTGGAAGTTTAGCGGGCGGTTTGGTTGGCACCCTCACTTGGGCAGTCTATGGAGTGCTGAATCCACTAGGTTTCTCCCTGCCCATCTGGATTGCTACTTGCCTAAGCGAAACGCTTTATGGAGTCGGTGGCGGTTTGGCTAGAAAATTTGGATTAAGGGTTCCTGATATCTCGGATATTGGAAGGAGGGAGCATTGGGTTTGCAGTGCCAAAATTGCCTTGTTGGGTTTTCTTTTAACCTCTGCCTATGATTTTTTGACGAACCTCGTTTGTATCATATGGGCACCAGCCCTCACGGTGTTCGTCGGCGCTGTTCCCTTCGCGGTTGCGCATATGGGTTCAAACCTCTTTTTCTTCTTCTGGGGCGGAGCGGCGTTAATTATGGCAGTTCAGAAGCTTTCGTTGAGAGGAGGTGATAAAAGTGGGTG
>JGI24422J19971_10000588_pt1 | contig 20445 bp, 17 predicted proteins | sample DeeMarSWOR152_54_FD_19971 | JGI IMG/M metagenome (IMG submission 19971) | reverse complement strand
TCCGTACCGGGCAGTAAGCCAACAGTAATACCACCTTTCTCAAGACACCCCTTCGCAGCCCCTTCCATGACTCCGCCGAGTCCTCCGCAGATAAGAACCCACCCGTGCTGCGCCACGAGGTAGCCAACCTCATAGGCAATCTCAAAGTCTTCCGGGGAGCAGTCGCCAGCGCCGATAACACCGATATGTTTTTTCCTCACCATCATCCTCTGACATAAAAAACTGAGATTTTTTTGACTTAAGGCTGGCCTATCTTGGTAACCTATTGATTATGCGACGGTCCCTGATATCGTCAAGCGAACACCGTGGGAGCTCTGGCTCCGGTGCTCCCGAGAAAAGTCTGGAAAATTCAAACAAAAAACTATTGACAAAACAACTAGCTTAACCAAAGATAAGCCGACTTGTGACGGATGTAGATTAATACTAGATCGCTTAAATGCAGACAATGAAAATGTCAAGGATTAAAAGCCCGCGGCTCCTCGTGCCGCTCTTGCCGATTGTTATTATTCTTGTCATTCTTGTCTGGTTTCTTATTTCGATCTTCGAGGGGGAGAAACCGCAAGCTGAATTGGCACCCCTGCCGGAGTACGTGAGTAAGGGCGTTACCTTCAAGGTGAGGGTTTCTGATCTCAAGATGGGACTGAGATCGGTCAAGGTGAGGGTGAAGCAAGATGGCCCGGTCATTCCCGTCTTCAGTAAGACCTTTCCCTATAGTGGGCTTCTTAACAGAAAGGGAGCCCACAAGTGGGAGCATGAATTCACAGTTGATCCAAAAGAGAATAACCTCGTTCAAGGACAGTCTGTTCTTGTCATCGAGATACACGATTTCTCCAAAAGGAGAGGTGGTGACGGCAATCTAACCATCTTTGAACATAAGATGGTGGTTGACACCATTCCCCCATCCATAACTCCCATGAGCAGGCAGCACAATGTTGCCGTAGGGGGTTCAGGGTTAATTATCTATAGGATTTCTGCAGACGTCGTCAAAAGCGGCGTTTGGGTCGATGATCTTTTTTTTCCAGGTATGAACCTACACGGGAGCCCCGAGGCCGGAATACACATCTGTTATTTCAGTTTTCCCTATGATTTCAAAAAGGACAGCCCTATCCATCTCTGGGCCATTGACAGGGCGGACAACGAGACGAGGAGAACGTTTTTTCACCATGTGAGGGAGAGTCGCTTTCCTAAGGACACGATTAGGATTTCAGACCGACTGCTCGACGCGATCATCTCTTCGTTTCCGGCCGACATGTTCGAAGCTGATACCACCAAAACCGAGAAGTATCTCTTCCTTAATAGAGAATTACGGGTGCAAAATTACCGTGTCCTCAAGGAGCTGTGCCAATCACCAGCTCAGGAGAAGCTCTGGGAAGGGCCTTGGCTGAGAATGAAAAACGCCGCCACCATGGCCCATTTTGGCGAGAGGCGAACGTACTATTACAAGGGTAAGCCTTTGGATAAGGGTGTGCACCTCGGTATTGATCTCGCATCCTTGGCCCGGTCTCCCATTCAGGCGAGTAATAGCGGCAGGGTGATTTTTGCTGGGGATCTTGGTATCTATGGGCTTACCGTGGTGATTGACCATGGCCAAGGGCTTTACACCATGTATGGTCACCTCAGCGATATTGAGGTAACGGTTAATCAATTGGTCACTAGGGGCGAGACCATCGGCGTAAGCGGAACCAGTGGTTTGGCGACCGGCGATCACCTCCATTTTGGATTCTTGGTGCACGGTATCCCCGTTAATCCGATAGAATGGTGGGATGATCACTGGATCCGAGATAACGTTGAGAGAAAGCTGGCCATGATAAAAAACGTCAGCAATAAATAGTAAGGCCACTCGTCCCTGACCTCAAGGGAGGTGAGGGGAAGTGCGACAGCGCTATGTTGGATAGCCGAAATAAAGGGTTTCATGAAGATTGATTCCCGTTTAAAACTTATCCACGTTAGTTGCTATGCGGGTTACAGGGCCGATGAGCGGCCTGTGACCTTTACTTTCAGAGGACGAAAGTTGCTCGTTGAGGAGATCATTGACCGATGGTATGGACCAAACAACAGCTTCTTCAAGGTACTAGCAAATGACCGAAGGATATATCTCATCAAATACGACCGTGATGAAGATCAATGGACGCTAGAGAAGATAATGGGCTTAACGCTGCGGTGAATTACTATATGCCAATTCCTTATTCTCCAAATCAAATATCCGATCCCTAAGCCGGGCGGCTTCCTCAAAATCCAGCCTCTTTGCTGCACGATGCATCTCCCTTTTGAGTGATTTTAGGTCCCTTTTTAGACGATCCAGCGAGGAGTATTCCTCCCTTAGTTCCGAGACTGAGGGGATAGGCGCGTAATCGGCTTCATAGACCGAGCTGAGGATGTCGGAAATATCCTTTTTGACTGACTCCGGCGTAATTCCGTGTAACTCGTTGTACCTTTCCTGCAAATGACGCCGTCTGTTCGTTTCACTGATTGCCTTTCTCATTGAAGGTGTTATCTCATCTGCATAGAAAATGACTTTACCATCCAAATTTCTGGCGGCACGTCCACAGGTCTGTATGAGAGACCTCTCAGATCGCAAGAAGCCCTCTTTATCTGCGTCAAGTATGGCCACCAGCGAGACCTCTGGTAGATCAAGACCCTCCCTGAGGAGATTAACCCCAATAAGAACATCGAAGGTTCCAAGCCTGAGGTCCCGGATAATCTCGGTCCGTTCAATTGTTGTTATGTCGGAGTGCAGATACCTCACCTTGATTCCCAACTCCCCATAGTACTCGCTCAAGTCCTCGGCCATTGCCTTGGTGAGCGTCGTAACCAGAATTCGCTGACCTTTAGCTATGACCTCCCTTATGGTAGACATGAGGTCATCCACTTGGCTGTTTGCCGGTCTAACGATGATCTGTGGATCTATGAGCCCCGTTGGTCTTACGATCTGCTCGATCACGTGCGTTGCCTTGTTCAGTTCAAATGGACCCGGGGTAGCGGAGACATAGACGACTTGGTTAGCTCGGGATTCGAATTCCTGAAAGGTGAGCGGCCTATTGTCCAGAGCCGAGGGAAGGCGAAATCCGAACTCAACCAATGTTTCCTTCCTTGATCTATCACCTCTGTACATACCCTCGAGCTGGGGGACCGTTATATGACTCTCATCCAGAATAATGAGGGAATCCTCCGGGAAATAATCGAGAAGTGTTGGGGGAGGTTCGCCAGGCTTCCTGCCTGTCAGGTGTCTAGAGTAGTTCTCGATGCCGTGGCAGTAGCCCATCTCCTCAATCATTTCCAGATCATAGAGTGTGCGCTCCTCTATTCTCTGAGCCTCAAGCCATTTCTTTTGGGCCTTAAAAAAAGCAATCCGCTCGGCCAGTTCATCTCTGATGTTTACGATTGCCTCTTGTCTCTTAGGCCCTGTAGTCACATAGTGACTAGCCGGATAGATGGCAACCCGGTTGAGACTCTGCATGACTCGACCTGTGAGCGGGTCAATCTCTTGAATCGATTCGATGTAGTCCCCGAAGAAGGTTAGCCTGACTGACGAGTAATCCTCGTACGCCGGGTAAATGTCAACCACATCACCTCGTGCCCTGAACGAAGAGCGGTGAAAGTCGTAGTCACTTCTTTCGTAGTGAATCTCAACCAGTTTCTTGAGCACATCTTCCCGGGTTATACGATGACCTTGCTCCACATAGAGGAGCATACCATGGTATGCTTCGGGGGAACCAAGGCCGTATATACACGAAACGCTTGCCACTATGAGCACATCATCCCTGTCCAAGAGTGATCGTGTCGCCGAATGCCTCATCTTATCGATTTGTTCATTTATGGATGCATCCTTCTGAATGTAAGTGTCGGTTTGGGGAACATACGCCTCAGGCTGATAGTAGTCATAGTAGCTTACGAAGTACTCAACGGCGTTGTGCGGGAACAGCTTCTTGAATTCCTCATAAAGCTGCGCAGCGAGGGTTTTGTTTGGGGCGATAACCAGGCTTGGTTTTTGGACGTTTGCTACAACGTTGGCAATGGTAAAGGTCTTTCCGGAGCCGGTCACGCCGAGCAAGACCTGATGGGTGAGCCCTCTTTCGAGGCCTTGAGCAAGGGCATCAATCGCGTGTTGTTGATCACCCTTCGGTTCGAATGGAGATACCAGTTGGAAAGGTCGAAGCCGAGACAACGTTAGATCCTAGCTCGCCTGCGCGCACAGGAATCATATACTGTGGGTTTATCCATCTGGCAGTGGAGTTGGGTGAGGTCCGCGGAGTTCTTAATCACTCAATCACCTCAAGCTTCAATCGCCACGTGGTGCCATCAGGCGCGTCTTCAAGAACAATTCCTTGCTTCCATAGATCTTCCCTGATGCTATCAGCCGTGGTCCAGTCTTTCCTCTTCCGGGCCTCATCCCGAGCCCGCACTAAGTTCTCAATCTCCGCAGTGCTCATTTCGGAAGGGGCGCTCGCTATCTCCTGCAAGAATCTGGAGGGCACTTCTTGGAATAACCCCAAAGCCCTCCCGCAGTCGAGCAAATCGCTTCTGTCTTGAAGCAATCTAGATTTGAGATCCTCGCTCGATGCCGATGAATCCAAGAGCCTGTTGATATTCCTCACCTTCTCAAACACCAGTCCTAATCCTCCAGCGGTATTAAGATCATCATCCATCGCTCCAACGAATCTGCCCTTGAAGTCATCGCCCTCACCCTCAGCAAGAAATCGGGTGATGCCTCTCCCATATTTGTGAGGGCCGACGACCTCCTCGACTCGTTGAAGGGTCCGGTAGACCCTCACGAGCCCGGCCCTCGCCTCAGACAACCCGGCGCGGGAGAAATCCAACGGGCTTCTGTAGTGCTTTGAGAGCAAAAACAGCCTCAATTCCTGCGGGTGATATGATCCTAGGGCATCCCTAATGGTTATGAAATTTCCAAGGGATTTCGACATCTTTTCCGATTCGACGGTCACAAAGCCGTTGTGAACCCAGTAGTTTGCGAAATTGACTCCATTGGCCGCTATTGCTTGAGCCCTCTCGTTCTCATGATGAGGAAAGATGAGATCCCGCCCTCCTCCATGTATATCGAAATTAGCCCCCAGATATTTGCAGCTCATGGCAGAGCATTCCATATGCCATCCTGGTCTTCCCTCACCCCAAGGGCTTTTCCACCTGGGCTCCTCCGGTTTTGCGCCTTTCCAGAGAACAAAATCCATGGGATTCCTTTTTCTATCGTCCACCTCGATCCGAGCCCCTGCAACCAAGTCCTCAAGTCGTCTCCCCGAAAGCTCTCCATAGCCACTGAACTTTTCAACGGAAAAATACACGGAACCATCGACGACATAGGCAAAGCCCTTTTTAACCAGACGGTTAACCATATCTATGATGGTATCAATATGCTCAGTAGCCTTGGGCTCTATATCGGCATCGAGCACGTCCAAGGCGTGCATATCCTTGTAAAAAGCCTTGATATAACGCTCGGCTAGGCTTGTCGTATCCTCGCCAGTTTGCCTTGATCGCTCGATGATCTTATCGTCCACATCGGTGAAGTTTCTAACGTAGGTAACCTTGAAACCCCTGGCCCTCAAATACCTCACTAATACGTCAAAAACAATTGCTGACCGGGCATGCCCTATGTGGCAGAAGTCGTAGACGGTAACCCCACAGACATAAATGCCGACTTCACCCTCTCTTATGGGTCTAAAAATCTCCTTGCTGCGGGTTGCAGAATTATAGAGCCTAATGGGCATCCTGATATTCCTTGAAAGAGGTCGTATTATTCATCTCTTAGGCCCTGGCTCCCTCTTGTGCTGCGGGCACTAGACTAACCACGGCGTAGGCGGCGATCCCTTCTTCACGACCGCAAAAGCCTAAAGTCTCAGTAGTGGTTGCCTTGACATTGACGAGATGAACCGCAACCCCCAAGGCACTCGACAATTTCTCTCTTATCTCATCCACATGCTGCATCAATTTGGGCTTCTCCGCAACAACAGTAGCGTCGAGGTTGTTCACGGTGAAGCCCTCATCGCGGGCAAGGTTCACTATTCTCTTCAAAAGCATGAGACTGTCCGCTCCCCTGTATACCGGATCTGAGTCCGGGAAATACCGACCGATATCACCTTTTCCGAGTGCTCCAAGGATGGCGTCAATGATCGCGTGCGCTAATACATCGCCATCAGAATAACCAAGGAGGCCTCTTTCATAAGGGACAGTAACCCCGCCCAAGATGAGCGTCTCGCCTTCAACCAACCTGTGGACATCGTAGCCAAATCCGACCTTGAAGATTTCTACACCCATGGTTTTACTTTGTCCTAAGGGCGCTCAAGCATTTCAATCAGGATCGATGCAAGCAAGGGAAACAGAATCTCATGATGCCCGACCAAGGAAAATCCCTGCCCACCCTCTCGAGTAGGCCTGGTAACCACATTAGCCGTAGGCCGATAGTGCCGTATGAAGTCCATATCGACGGCGGTGAATCGCTTGACTTCAAACCCCAAGTTTCTGACTAAAGAAAGGGCCTTCAAGAACACCTCCGGCAAAACAACTGCGGAGCCAAGATTGATATATGCACCGCCTTCGAGGCGTGAGACGAGGGTTGCGAAGATCCGAAAGTCGCGATGGGAAGTCTCCCCTATCGAAGATCCGTCCGCCGCCGGATGCATGTGTATAATATCAGTCCCTATGGCCACATGAACCGTAATGGGTATCTTCAACCGAGCAGCCCCAGCTAGAAGACTATATTCCGCGTAGGGAAGTGATGCACGAAGAACAGTTTGGCCAACCGAAGCACCTAATCCCGACCCTTTTTTGGCCGCCTCCCTGATCGCCGCATTGAGGAACTCACCTGTCTCCGTTGCCATTCCAAACTTTCCATCATCGAGTCCAGAGACAACATCCTCTGATGTAGCCCCAACCATGGCAATCTCCAGGTCATGGATAATTCCGGCACCGTTCATCGCCAATCCGGAGATAATGCCTCTTTCCATTAGATCCAAAATCACTGGACTCAGCCCAACCTTAATCGGATGGGCCCCCATGGCCAATATAATTGTCTTCTTTTCCCTGACGGCTGTCGTCAATCGCTCCAGGAGCGCCCTAAAATCCTTTCCCGCGAGGATGTTGGGCAGTTTTTCGAGCCACTGGCCTATTGTGCCCCCTGGTGTCCAACCCGACCCGAACTCCTTAACCGAGACTTTGCTCAACCTTTGCCTAATCGGATAGGTCTTTACCTTTTCCAATGATATTGGCTTTGCCGTATCCATGCCGTTAATCAGTCACCTTGCTTACTGGTTCTGGCGCTACGACTCGTCCGGTCTAGGGGAATGCTGAGTGAACAGAGTATATTCAACCAGCTCACAGATAATGTGTCCAGCCAAGATATGGGCCTCTTGGACTCGGGGCGTCTGATCGCTCTCAACGTGTAAGGGAAGATCGACCAAACCAAGCATAGCTCCACCGTCCCCCCCAATGAGACCCACTGTATACAGGCTCCTTTGCTTTGCCGCCCTCACGGCGGAGAGTATACTGGGTGACCTTCCGCTTGTGGAGATAGCAAGCAGGATATCTCCCTCAACGCCGAGGGCCTCAATCTGCTTGGAGAAAACGTTCTGATATCCATAATCATTCGCCACACTCGTAATGATAGAGCTATCCGTAGTGAGTGCCATAGCAGGCAGTGGCCTCCGTTCCAACCGCAATCTGTTGACAAACTCAGCGGCAATATGCTGTGCATCCGCTGCACTCCCCCCATTACCGCATATCATGAGCTTTCTAGAATGAGTGAGGGCAGCGGAAACAGACTTAGCGCATTGTACCAATTTCGAAGCGTTCTTGGTTATGAAGGCATCGGTAACGCTCAAGTTTTGCTTCAATGCATCGGTTATGATATGATCCATCGACATGGCCATATTCCTTCACGCGACCTCCGTTCTTGTAATGAGTAGCTAACGTTATAATCTCACGGAACATTTGTCAACGCTGGATTGGGTTCCAGATTGGGCTCTGCTGAGACATGTCCGTTCCAGTTTATCTCACCTTGATACATCTTATCGTACCGGACCTCTCGCTCATCTAAAAACCGTCCTTTCGTGAGAGAATCATTCCTGCAATTGAGGAGGGAGACACCTTTTTGAGGGGCTCGCGCATTTTTTATTGATATTGTGATTTCAGTATGCTACAAATCGCGGTAAAATTAAGATTGGGTCACGTTTTCCTGCCTGCGCGTAGCGTTCTGGTCCACACAACGCGCAAATAATCTACAATTAGTGGGTTTTCTCAAAACGCTGAGAAAACCAGCAGTAGCCGGGGAAAAAGGAGGGTTATAGGTAAAGGCATCCTTATCATTCGATAACCTAAGAGAGGAGGAATTTGAGTCATGACAAAAGCAGACTTAGTAGACGGAATCGCTAGGGAAACCAAATTAAGCAAAGCCGATTCAGAAAGAGCCGTCAACGCCTTTATTTCTATCGCGAAGGCAACCATCAAAAGGGACGGAAGATTTCCCCTTGCTGGCTTTGGAACCTTTGTATTAGTCAACAGAAAGGCTCGAACTGGGAGAAACCCGCAAACAGGCCAACCGATTCAGATCAGAGCTAGTAGGGTCGTTAGATTTCGCCCGGGCAAGGAATTGTCGGAGAGCGTCAAATAGACCTGAGGCAACGAGGTGGTGGTGCAACCTACCTCTAATGAAGCGCTTTTGCCTCCTTGGATGCAATACTTCGTAAGGCTTCGGCCACGATTTTAAGCTCTTTTTCCTGAATTGTTCGCAGGTCCAGCAAAACGTGGTCTTTTTCCAGTCTGGCGATTATCGGTGGGTTGGAGGACCGGAGCATATCCACCAGATGCGATGCAGTGAGCTTGCGGGGAGACAGGCAAAGGAGCCTGCTTTTGATTGTTTCTAACGGTAGGGCGCCGCCACCAACCTGTGAAAACCCATCCGTGAGGCTGACATCAAAGTTAGCGTTCTCCAGCCTTCCAATCAAGCTCAAAATCCTTTCGGCCTTCCGACACAGACTCCGATACGACTGGCTTATCATTCGCAGCGTAGGTATGCGTTTCACTGCCTTTTTCCCATCCCGATACAGGGAAAGGGTCTCCTGAAGTACAGTAAGGGTTAGCTTGTCTACCCTAAGCGCCCTGTTCAACTGATTGGCCCTTATTGCTGGTATGATATCCTTTTTTCCAAGAATTATTCCACACTGCGGCCCTCCTAACATCTTATCGCCGCTGAAGGTGATTACGTCTGCCCCATTCATTACCGAGTCTTGGACTGTTGGTTCCTTTCTCAGTCCGTAATGAGAAAAATCAATCAAGCAACCGCTCCCCAGGTCTTCCATCACTGGGATACCATATTTTCTGCCAAGAGCGACGAGCTCCTTCAAGCTCACCTCCTGGGTGAAACCTACTATCTGGAAATTGCTCTTGTGAACCTTAAGGAGAAGCGCGGTCTCGGGCACAATGGCCGCCTCGTAGTCGCTAATGGTTGTCTTATTTGTTGTGCCTACTTCGAACATCCTGGCCCCGCTCCTGTACATGACCTCAGGCATTCTAAATGATCCACCGATTTCCACCAATTCGCTCCTGGAAATAATAACCTCCTTTCCTCTCGCGATGGTGTTCAGGGTAAGGAGCACGGCGGCAGCGTTATTGTTAACAACAAGCGCATCATCAGCCCCCGTTAGCTCTACCAGGATATCCCTCACGTGCACGTATCTGCTTCCCCTTTTGCCAGCACTGAGGTCATATTCCAGATTGCAATAGCACCCTGCCAGGGACGCAAGCTTGGTTATAGCCTCCTTCGGCAAAGGCGAGCGCCCTAGATTCGTATGGACAATAATTCCAGTGGCGTTGATCACATGCCTCAAGCTCGGCTGTTTTAAAACAGATACTCTCTGGATAATACGCTCCGTTACCGCGTTCATCCCTAAGTGAGGCATCTCGGAGGTGACTGCGGTTGCTCGGATGCTTTGCCTGAGCTCATCCAAGACTTCACGAATGGCACGAACGACCAAACTCCGTGGGGTGTTCGAAAGCAAGGTCCTAATGCCCGGAGCTATCAAGAGTTCATCTACGGAGGGTATTTTCCTAAACAGTATCTCTTTGTTATCCGCTACTTTCATAGCACTTCAAAGGTTCCCCGTGTGAAATATACCGTTGCCAGTCAGATTGGGATGTGGTAGAAATGAAACAGTGTGGTGAGTGTAGCTCAGATGGCAGAGCACTGGGTTGTGGCCCCAGTGGTCGCGGGTTCAAGTCCCGTCACTCACCCCATAAAGTAGTAAGGAACCAGGGGTGTTACACACCCTCTTTCTCTTTTCTGATGCATAATTCTGATCCTTTACTTATTACTAAACCCCATAGCATCCGGTCAAGCCCAAACCGCTCCTAGTAGCGCATTAGCTACCGTAACCATATACCCAATTAAACACATGGATCATACTCCCAAGCGGATTAGCTATCGCTCGAGCGAGGCAACCCGTACTGAAGACCCAATTGCACGAAGATAGTGGCGGTGGGGGGAGGAACACTTGCACGATATTGTGACCGGTGATATGGTGATATAAGGATGGGCAGATTAGCAGGGAGGGGGGCCGAAGGTGTGGAGGCCAGAAGTCTGCCCCTTGAAAACAAGACAACTGCCCTACGTTAACACATTTCAGACTATCTGGCCCGATCTCACCGTGTTAAGAGCCTTTAAGATCGACAGGCTCCTAGGTAGAAACAAAATCGATGATAATAGACGGACAGATAGGATAAAGTTCTTTTCACTGCATCGGCCCAGGGAGGATCCTTGAGCGATAACGCCATCCCCTTCACGGTCTTACTCCAGGAAGGAAAATCGAAGACCTCCACCCGGCTGGACCTGATCCGGGAGGAGCCCCTCTGTATCCGGGTTCAGGGCCAGCCCTATGCCGTGGTCATGCGTACCCCCGGGGACGAACCGGCCCATGTAGCCGGGTTTTGTCTGGCCGAAGGCATCCTGGACAGCCCCGACGACGTTCAAACCATCGCCTCTCGTGAGGGAGAAGCTGCAAACGAGGTAACCCTCACCGTCACTCCCGCCCGGTTAACCGCCATAACCGCCGTGCTGGAACGCCGGGGCTTGGTCAGCCAAACCAGCTGCGGCATCTGCGGTAAGGAACTGGTTGAAGACCTTTCGCAGATGGTCCAGGTCCTCTCCGACGGTCCGCCCATTGACCTGGAAAGGGCCTATCACTGCCTGAAGACATTAGAGGAGCACCAGACCCTGTACCAGCGGACCAGCGCCTCCCATGCCGCGGCCATCTATACCTCTACCTTTGAACTTTTATCCCTCGCCGAAGATGTAGGCCGCCACAACGCCCTGGACAAGGCTGTCGGAAAGCTTTTTCTGAATGGGATCCTCCATCGGGCAGGGGTCTTGATCCTGTCTTCCCGCATCAGCTACGAACTGGTTCAGAAGGCGGCCCGCGCCAAAATCTCCTTCATCATGGCCGCCTCCCCTCCTACGGCCCTGGCCGTCGAACTGGCCGATTCCCTCAACATGACCTTGGCCTCACCTTCCAAGGAATTGGGGATTCACGTCTATTGCGGGCTCCGGCGCCTAGCCGCCCCCGTCGCTTGAAAAACTTAAAGCTTACCCTATTTAACCGAATCTGACCGGGAGGTCATTGCGGAATTGATTGGGCAGGAGAAAGGTCATATTCGAAAGCTTGCAGATATGGAACAGCGGATGGCTGAATAGTATCGAAGGACGATGTGATTATGGGAGAAATTGTAGGATGTCCGACTGAGATTCTGCAGTATACCCTCACCCTGGAGAAACATGCATTTATTCGGCCAGTATCATGAACTGCTCACGTAACAGGCGGACCAGTATTTTCATTCCGTCTTGGACGAGTATTAATCGCTGCCTATTCCCCTGAAGCGGATTCGAAAGAAGGTGAGGGGAACGCGAGTGCTTCGGTTAAATGGTAAGCTGCCTGTAGATACGATGTAGGGCAGAGCGGAAAGCATTCCTTGCAGTTCCAGCACTCCTTGGAGGCTATCTCCGGGACGAAACTTATCTCCCGCCGTGCTCCTCTCTCAACAAATCCCACGGCATTTTTCTTCTTGACTTCAGCACAGTAGCGTACACACAGACCACAGAGAATGCAAAATGAGGACTCTTTTTCAAAACGGTCCTTGTCTGCTCCATACTCTTGCGCCAAATCCTGCAATGCTGGGGCATCCGGAGCATGAGCCAGAAACTGCTCCAAGAGAATTTTGCGCGTTTTATCTACCTTTTCAGACCTGGTTCTCACTACCAGATTCGGTTCTACCGGGTAGATGCAGGCAGCAACGAGATTTGTCCTACCGCCGAGTTCTGCTTCTACCGTGCAAATTCGGCAAGCCCCATAGGGTTCTAATTGCTCGTGGTGACATAGTGTGGGAATAAATATCCCTGCACTTTGTGCTGCCTCCAAAATGGTCATCCCCTTCTTTGCTTTAACTTCTCTTCCGTCGATCTGTAAAAGGATCTCGCTCATTTTTTCTTGCTCTTTTTGGCTATAATTCTTTTTTCTTCAGGGATAGAAGGTGGAACAGGCTCGCCGGAGAGCCTTGTTACCGCACCAAAGCGATCAGGGCAAACCTCAAAGCACGTTCCACACTTTGTGCATTTGCCTTGGTCAATTACATGGATCTTGTTCTTGCCACCGATAATCGCCTCTGCGGGGCATTTTCTCAGGCAAATCATGCAGGCCTTACACTTATCCGGGTCGATATAGTAGGAGATGAGCTCCTTGCACACATAGGCCGGGCACCGCTTCTCCTTGATGTGTGCCTCATACTCATCTCTGAAGTAGCGTATGGTGCTCAGGACCGGGTTCGGGGCAGTCCTGCCTAACGCACAGAGCGAGGCATCTCCGGTTGCCTCGGATAGCTCCTCCAACAGCTCGATGTCGCCCTCTCTTCCCCTTCCTTCGCTAATATTGGTGAGAATCTTGAGCATCTGCCTGATGCCTTCACGGCATGGGGAGCATTTGCCACACGATTCATCGCTGAGGAAGTCAAGGAAGTACTTGGCCACATCAACCATGCAGGTATCTTCATCCATGACGATCATCCCACCCGAACCCATGATTGCGCCAACTTTGGCTAGCTCGTCAAAGTCGACTTTTATATCCAAGTGTTCTTCAGGGATGCATCCTCCTGATGGACCACCCGTCTGAACGGCCTTGAACTTCTTGCCCTCGGGAATGCCGCCGCCAACCTTATAGATAATATCCCGTAAGGTTATGCCCATGGGTACCTCAACGAGGCCGGTGTTGTTCACCTTGCCAACCAAGGAAAATATCTTGGTGCCTTTGCTTCCCTCAGTGCCGATTGAGGTGAGAAAGTCAGCCCCGTTGTTAATAATCAAGGGGATATTGGCCCATGTCTCCACATTATTGATATTCGTCGGCTTGCCCCAGAGCCCTTTCACGGCCGGATATGGCGGCCTCGGTCTCGGCTCGCCCGGCTTGCCCTCCAGAGAACTTAGGAGAGCCGTTTCCTCGCCGCACACAAAGGCGCCGGCTCCCTGATGCATTGTAATCGTGAAATCGAAACCCGAGCCAAGGATATTCTCCCCGAGAAAACCGTACTTCTCAGCCTGCTTGATAGCAATACCCGCATTCTCTACGGCTAAAGGGTATTCTTGACGAACATAGATATAACCTTCGTGAGCGCCGATGGCATATGCTCCGATGGTCAGCCCTTCGAGGACTGAGTGGGGGTTGCCCTCGAGCAAGGCCCTATCCATAAAAGCCCCCGGGTCTCCCTCATCGGCGTTGACGATCACGTACTTCGTCTTATTAGGACTCTTGCGTGCAAATTCCCACTTCATCCCTGCAGGAAAACCGGCGCCTCCCCTCCCTCTCAGCTTAGAACTCTTCACCAGGTCCACCACGTGCTCCGGGGTCTCCTGGCAAAGGGCTTTAGCCAAAGCAGCATAGCCACCCACTGCGAGATAGTCATCGATGCTTTTGGGGTCAAGCTTGATATTATTGCCGATAAGGTTCCGCAGCTGATTCTTATAGAACGGTATCTCGGATTCCCGGACTATCTTCTCATCGCTTTTGGTGCTGGGAACCACATACAGCAACCGGTCGATGACCTTCTTGGCAACTATTGTCTGAGAGATGATCTCTTCCGCATCGCCCGGCTGCACCTGGAGATAACAGATCTCCTCGGGATAAATCACCAGCAGGGGGCCTCGCTCACAGAAGCCGGGGCAGCCTGTTTCCCTAAGATCCACTTTAGTTCCCAGCCGCTGTTTCTTGATCTCCTTTTTGAGGGCGGTAACGACATTTGCCGCGCCCAGAGCGAGGCAACCCGTTCCGGTACAGACAGCAATGCACGGCTTATTTCGATCCCTTTTTGATATGATGTCCTTCCTGAATGCTTCCAATTCGGCAGGCGAATTTATCCGTGGCATACTCTTTCCTTAATCATAGCTCTTTAACACTTCTTCTGACTTGGCCGGTGCCATCTTGCCATGGTATTCGCCATCCACGACCATCACCGGTCCTAAGGCGCAGCAGCCGACGCAGTTAACCGTCTCCAGGCTGAATTTCAAATCCAAGTCCGTCTCGCCAGGTCTGATTCCAATCAGGTCTTGAACCGAGTCGAGGAGACGTGGCGCACCACGAACATGACAGGCAGTGCCCGTACATATGTGAATTTCATGACGTCCTTTGGGAAGTAAACTGAAGGCCTTATAAAAGGTCACGATGTGCTGTATCCGGTTTAAGGGCACTTTCAGTTTCTTACTGACCTTGTCCAATGCCTCCTTGGGAAGCCAGCGGTTTTCGCTCTGAATCTCCAGTAATACTTGAATCAGTGAACCGGCATCGCCCTGATATTTATCTATGATCTTGTCGATTTTGCCATTACTCATAGTCGCTGTCCTAACCTTCTTCTTTGCCATAGTCGTGCGCCTGTTATTTCAGCTTAGGCGGGAGCAAAGCGCTTCAGGCTTTCATCGAACCTGACTAATCCTTGCCGTGCTGAACTCGTAAGGTGTCTTGTAACTTCAGACGGGTTTAGGCCTAAGATCTCGGAGATTTCTCCAGTTGAAAGGGGTTTTTCTCTCAAAAGCACCATGATTTGGCTTATTGCCAACTTGTCTACGATTAATTCATGGAATAACCTGTTCACCGCGTCACTGGTGAAGAATTCCTTATACTCTTCTTCTGTGTCAAAACGTACTCTCAGCCTCTCCCGTTCCACCAGCTTGATGTAGGGGAGTAAATTCTTAACCGCTTCAAGTTTGAGCTTTAACCCATTTTGGTCTATCCCTTCGCCTGTGCCGAGAGGTCCTAACTCCTTCAGCTTCCCGGTAAAGTCAGTCATAACTTCTGCGAAACGGATTCCTTCGGAGGCGGATACCCATTCAAGCCTTAACCTTTCAGGGTTCACCCCGATCAGTTCGAGCAGTTTTCTACAGATATGCATCACGCTTAATGCCTCGTAATTTCCTTCAGTAATATAGTGGCATTCGCCAGGCCAGCAACCACCGATAAACACCCCGTCTGTTCCATTTGAGAAGGCTCGGAGTATAAATGCCGGGTCGACTCTTCCGGAGCACATCACCCTTATAACCCTTATGTTAGGGGGATATTGATACCGGGAAACTCCAGCAAGGTCCGCCCCTGCGTAACAACACCAATTGCATAGAAATCCTACAATCCTTGGTTTAAACTCAAATCCTGTGCCCATTCTTAGCTCACTCCTGGGGCAGTAATCCTTGCTTTGTTCATTAGTGAAATTTCTACAGGGGCTGGAACTTCCGCGTCAATTTGGCGAAAGAGCTCTTGATCGGTATAGTGCTTGAGTGCAATAGCCCCTGTTGGACACTTTGCGTTACAGAGACCATCCCCCTTGCAGAGAACAGGATTAACCCTGGCCTTTTTGCCCTGTGGTGTATCAACAAACTCTATAGCACCATACTTACAAACCGAAATACATGCCCCACACGATACACAATCACTCTCGTTTACCTCGCAAATTGCACCGGAGGCTATGACCGAATCCCTGGCGAGAATCGTTACAGCCCGGCCGGCAGCACCGTAAGCTTGGCTAATCGTTTCCGATATATGCTTGGGATAGTGCGCCATCCCGCACAGAAAAACACCATCTGCGGCAAAGTCAACAGGTCTCAATTTTACATGGGCTTCCTGGAAGAAACCGTCCGGGTTCAAAGGTACCTTGAATAATTTGGATATTTCATTCCTTGTTGCCGAGGGAATAACAGCGGCAGCCAAAGCGAGTAAATCGGCATCTATAGCGAGCTTCTGGCCTAAGATGGGATCGGTCACGGTAACCCGTAGTACAGGCCGACCCTCCTGTTCAGCAGCTTCTACCTGAGGTTTATCCTCCAGCTCATAGCGGATGAACTTTACATCTTTTTCGGACGCCTCCCGGTAATAGTCCTCTTTGAACCCATAGGTTCTCATATCCCGGAAAAGGATGTAGATATCCACCTTGGGGTTTATCGCTTTTAGTTTCAAGGCGTTCTTTATGGCCTCATCGCAACATACCCGGCTACAGTAATTTCTGTCTTCATTTCTGCAGCCTACACATTGGATCATCACGAGAGTTTCCGCGTTAGCTACCTTTTCTTCTCCTTTGGCGATTCTCTCCTCCAGCTCCAACAGGGTCACTACTCTATCATCTTCCCCGTAAAGGTATTCGGTGGGTTTGTATTCCTCAGCACCAGTAGCGATGATGGCTGCACCATGTTTTATCTCTGTCATGCCTCTGTTTGACGTTACCTTGGTTATGAAATTTCCTACATACCCGGTAGCCTCGGTGATGACGGCATCAGTATAGACGTGTATTAAGGGGTGCTGATAGACCGTGCGCACAAGATCACCCACATAAGCTTGAACATCCAGCCCTTCCAGGGTGTAATGAAGCCTTCGAGCCATACCCCCCAGGTCTGTATCCTTTTCCACCAGGTAAACCTCAAATCCCTGGTTGGCTAAGCTCAGNGCACTGGTCATTCCGGCCAGGCCTCCTCCGACTACCAAGGCCCTTTTGTCGACCGGGAGCTCAAATTCCTGTAAGGGCTCCAAAAAGGCACTTCGGGCCACCGACATGCGGACGATATCCTTTGCCTTTTGGGTGGCATCTTCCTTTTCTCGAGAGTGAACCCAGGAGCAATGTTCTCTTATATTGGCCATGTCGAAGAAATATTGATTAATTCCCCCTTCCCGAAGCGTGTCCCGGAAGAGCGGTTCATGTGTCCTTGGGGTGCAGGCGGCCACAACCACGCGATTGAGCCCTTTTTCCTTTATCGTGTCTGATATTTGCTGGGCATTATCAGTGGAACATGCGAAGATGCTTTCTTGAGCGTGGACAACATTGTCTAAGGTAGAGGCATATTCAACTACCGAAGGAACATCCACCACCCTCCCGATATTAGCCCCACAATGACACACAAAGACCCCGATCCTGGGCTCCTCTTCCGAGACATCCCGTTCCGGCGGATATATCCTTTCTGTGGTCAGCTTCCCTCGCCGGTAGGAAAGGAGTTGACTGCAAAGGGCTTCAGCGCCGCTTGCAGTCATAACCGACTCGGGAATATCAAGGGGGCCCTGGAAGGCTCCGCTGACAAAGATACCACGCCTGGTGGTCTCCATGGGGTTCACGGGGTTGGTCTTGCAGAATCCGTGGGAATCGAGCTCGATGCCGAATGTAGTTGCCAACTCATTTACATCAGCAGGAGGGTTCAATCCAACGGAGAGTACTACCAGGTCGAATTCCTCCTCCTTTACTCCCTCCTTGTCAGTAGCGTATTTGAGGGTTATGTTCTTGGTTTCCGGGATCTCCTTTCCTACTGATACGTAGCTTCTGATGAATCGAATCCCGGGAAGGTTCTCCGCCCGTTGGTAGAATCGCTCGAAATCCTTGCCATAGGAGCGAATATCGTTGTGGAATATCGTAGTCTCGGTGTCAGGGTCATGGTCTTTTGCCAGAATCACCTGCTTCTGGGTATAGGTGCAGCAGACAGCTGAACAATAGCTGTTGTCGCCCGGGGTAACCCGTCTGGAGCCAACGCACTGAATCCAGGCTATGTTATGGGGATGTTTCTTGTCGGAAGGTCGCAGTATCTCACCTTCATAGGGGCCGGTGGCGCATAACAGCCGTTCAAAGTCAAGGCTGGTTACTACGTTCTCAAACGTTCCGTAGCCATAGTCGCCCTTTACCTTAGGGTCATAAACCTCATAGCCCAGGGATAGGACGATTGCTCCGACATTTACCTCGAGCTTCTCCGCCTCTTGGTGAAGATCGATGGCCTTATTCTTACACACGCCTGCGCAAATGGTACATTGCTCGCCTTGAAGATAAAGGCAGGTTTCGGGGTTTATATACGTGACAAGGGGAACCGCTTGAGAGAAATATATATGGATGGCTTTGTTCGAGGATAAGTCTTGATTATAGGGATCGGGGACCATGACCGGGCAGTATTCTACACAGGTAGTACAACCCGTGCATTTGTCCTCCCTGATGTATCTTGGCTTCTTGATCAGGGTTACCCTAAAGTCTCCTGCTTCCCCTTCTACTCGGTCAACTTCGGTATAGGTGAGGACCTCGATATTGGGATGCCTGCTGCATTCGATAAACTTAGGAGATTCAATACACATAGAGCAGTCATTCGTGGGGAAGGTCTTGTCAAGCTGGGCCATCTTGCCGCCAATGGCCGGTGATTTCTCAACCAGGTAAACCTTAAAACCCGCATCCGCAAGATCAAGGGAGGCTTGAATGCCGCTGATTCCTCCACCGACAACCATAACGTCTCCAAAACCGCTGTCAGCGGGACTGGTAAAAGATTGTCCTTCAACTGGTTCTTTTTCCACTTCTCTGCTTCCTTATACGCTCTCTTCGGTTCCTTCCATGGCTTCCTGGATGACTTCCGTGATATCCCTAACCTCTATATGTTCGGTAGCCTCCAGGGTTAACCTGCTATCCTCAAAATTGGCAATGCAATAGGGACAGGAGGTAACCAGCACCTCGGCCCCGACTCCCATGGCCTGTTCTACTCTGAGATCGGAGAATCGCTCACCCTTGGGGGTCTCCATCCAGATCCTGCCGCCTCCCCCTCCACAGCAGAGGCTATCCTCCCTTGAGTCGGGCATCTCAATGAGCTCTAAACCGGCTACCTTGCCCAACACCCCCCGGGGCTCGTCATAGATGCCGTTGTGTCGGCCCAGGTAACAGGGGTCATGGTAGGTCACCTTCTTGCCATAGTCCTTGGTGAGGGTAAGTCTTCCCTCATTAATCAGCTCGAAGAGATACTGGGAGAGGTGCACTACCTCGAAGTCCACCATGAATTCGGGATACTCGTTTTTGAAGGTGTGATAGCAGTGGGGGGAAGAGACGAGGATTCTCTTCACCCCATGATCGATAAAGGCCTTGATGTTGTCTTTGGCTAAGCGTTTGAATACCTCCTCATCGCCGGTCTTGCGGATGCTCTCCCCACAGCAGTTCTCCTCGGTGCCCAGGATGCCGAAATCCACCCCTGCCCTGTTTAGGATCGTGGCGGTGGCCCTCGCTACCTTTTTTAATCGGGGGTCATAGCACAGATAGCAGCCCGGGAAATAGAGCAGCTCCATCCCCTCGGTAAAGGGTTTGACGGAAAGCCCTTCTGCCCACCCTGCCCTGTTTTTTCGCTCCTCACTCAGGGGGTTGCCTTCAGCAGTGAGGCTTCCTCTCACGGTGCGGATCGCCGTAACCGGAGTGGGAAATACCCCGTATTCGGTGGCAATCCTGCGTAAGGCCACCCCGGATTCTATCTGTTGTACATCCCGGGGGCACTGGGTTGGACATCTGCCGCAGGTGGTACACAGCCAGATCTCCTCGCTTTCTATCTCGGTTAACCCGAAGGTGGCCTGTCGGACGATCTTGCGCATGCTGAACTCTCGTACCCGATTCCAGGGGCAGACCACATCACAGAGCCCGCATTGAAAGCATCGTTTGAAGGCGTCTCCACCGCTTGCCTTTATGACATCGACGATCTCTTTGTAGTCAGCAACGTTTTCCACGGTCTTTGGTAATCCTTGTGTTTGGGGGTGAGGGAGGTTAGGCCCTTGATAACCGGGCAAAGGTGTCCATTACCTTCTTCTTTCCATGTTTCTTTATTAACATTTCGTATGCTATTTCCATTTCCCCCTGCTCCTCTTCTTCCACTTCTACTGGGACTTCCCTTTCTTCGTATGTCAAGGCATCAAACGTGCATGCCTCNACNCACATAGGCTGTTCCAGGGGCGGGTCGCTTTCACACATATCGCATTTTAGGGGCAGACCCGAATCCGGTTCTTTGAACGCATCCCTCGACGGGCAGGAGGCCGGGCAAAAGGTGCACTGATCGTACTCCTTGCCGTCGATCACGTAACGGTTTCTCCCGTTACATTCCGCCTGGGTATAGCCACTGGCCCGTATCGGCACAAAGATATCTCGGAATTCGTCCAT
>JGI24422J19971_10000586_pt1 | contig 20467 bp, 24 predicted proteins | sample DeeMarSWOR152_54_FD_19971 | JGI IMG/M metagenome (IMG submission 19971) | reverse complement strand
CCGCAAGCCTCTTTCATTTCTTTGTTGACCAACATGGGATTGGGGGTGCTAACTGCTGCAGCGGACTTGGCTTTTGTCCTTGGCCTCTTCCTTCTGATGCCGGCTTTCTCGGAGAAGTCGGTAAGGTTCATGTTAAACATTTTGATAGTCATTTTTGTTTCGATTGGACTGTTCGTGGGCTCTCTGTTCGGTTTGATGAGGATATTTCCAGACTTGGAGATGGATGTGGGCCTTTTGTACGTCCTATTGTTGCAAACCGCGTTGAGTTGGTTAGTGGGGATTGTGTTTCTCTCTCTTGGATCAAAAAATCTGAGCAGAATCGAATAGCGAAAAGAAAATGGAATTGGAAAGGTTTTGAATAAAGAGTTGATGTCTTTGTACGCGCAGCATTCTTTGTAAAGTTTCTTTTTCATAAAAAGATATACGTAACAATTTTGGTCTTCAGGCGTTCGCAGACGCCAAAGTGTTGGTTGCCCTTTTCAATATTTTTTCGATTTTCTTCGTCACCTCTTTATCTAATGGTAGGGGTTTGTGCTCCGCCAATATTTTTCTTGCTTTTTCTCGTGCAACTTCCACTATGTTTTTAGAACCCACTTCTTGCCATCGCGAACGAGCAGTCCTATCTGAAAGTTTTGGGAGATAATATTCTTGGCGGAAATGCTTAAGTGTGTGCGTTTGCTGCAGGAAGTTCGATGCTTCACGAGCTACTTTTGCAATGACATCTATTGCCAGTCTTTCTTCATCCACTTCGATGCCTTTAACCGCTCTAAAAATCATTCCAAAAATCTCGTTATCAATAATCAGTTGCTCATAACTCACTGTAATTCCACCCTCAATACAGCCAGCTCCTGACAGCATATTCGCCCCAGCTAGAGCGGGTAAGAGCCCGTTTAGCCCCTTCTCGAATGCCACCTGCTCATCCAATGTTTTAGAGCTCGTGTCAAGTCCATACACGTCGGATGGAAGACCATAATATTTGGCCAGTTGAACACAGCCCACTGACAACAGTCCAACCTCGACGCCGGAGCTTGTCATTCCAGATAGCATGTCGATAGGAAAAACTCGAGGAGAATACATGAACGGCGTCCCCGCATTCACAAGCTGAATCATCACCAACCCGGCTAATGTCTCGGCATTCTGCTGAACTAGGCTGCCCGCTAAAGTTACTGGGCTAGTCGCACCTGTCATGGGACAAGGCAACACTGCCATGGGCAAGCCCAACTTAGCACCTTGGACCATAATCCTTACCACATCGCCGGAAAACTTCAATGGACTCGTTGGCGAGAAACTGCACGTAATGATCGGGCGTTTCCTTAGCTCTTCTTCTCCGCCTGCTACCGTCTCCGCCAACTCCACCATGTAGGGGAAACCTTTCTCGCTGAGCGGCGTTGCATCTATATTTTTACTTGTATTCTGAAATTGCTCTGCCATGCAGTACACATCCCGAACTTGCTCTGGGACATCACAAGGCAAAGCGACCATTGTGCATAAATGAAGGTTAGGCAGTGCGTCTATAATTCTAGTTAGGTCAGCAACATCCTTCATAGTGGACGGTCCAACTTCTCCAGAGTCCAGGTCAACTACAGTCGCAGCCCCGCCGACTGCGTGAGCATAGATCTTCCCATTATCGAGTTCCACGTTATTTCTGGAATCACGAGCATACAACATTACTCGCTTGGGCGTCTTTTTGATGCATTCCATCACCAAACTCGGCGAAAATCTTACGCTTTCTTTATCAAAGTCAACATTCACGCCGGAGTCAGCCAAAAACTTCAGAAAACTATCATCATACACTACAACGCCAACATCCTCTAGAATCTTCAAGCTTGCAGAATGAATCTTTTCGATTTGATCGTGACTCAATAATTCCAGCATCACTTTCACCTTATGCGCGCACATAAAACTTATGAGAGGATTCGTCTGGCGATCTCCATTCCGTATTGCCGACACATGTTGGAGACATCTTCATCTCTGTCACCTGATGTCCTTACGATTCCAGGCACCATCTTTAGCCCATGATGCAAGCCAAACGCTAATTCCAGCATTCTAATACAGTCTTTGCCATCCCTGTGTGTTCCTAAGGATGTAAAGCATCCACCAACCTTGTCCCTCAGTTGATGCTCCTTTCTGTATAGAGTTATTGACTCGTCAATGAGCTTCTTTACTTGCCATGCCACATTGCTGAAATATGTGGGAGAACCTATCATGATTCCGTCAGCTTCAGCTAGGTCATTAAGCCCGAATTCCTCAACACTTTTTACCTCCACCTCAACTCCTAGCCGTTCAGCTCCTTTGCCGATTTCTTCAGCCATCCTTTTGGTGTTGCCTGTCCCGGTGTAATATGTGACAAGTAGCTGCTTAGTCGCCAACCTCTCTTCACCTATCTCAATCTACACGTGAATTTGAGTTATAATTTTTGTAGTTGTGCGCGCGCATAAAGCGACTGGGCGAGGTTCTCTCTGATCGTTGCGGTGAGGAATTGGTTGAAGGCGATGGAGTCTGGAGCCATTCTCGGCTTCCTAGGATTAAACACTACTGTTTGAGTTGCTACGATAAAATGTGGATTTAGCTGCGGAGTACATAAAAAAGCGGAAGGTTAAGAGTCGGCTTGTCCCACTCACGCGCCCCTCTCAAATAGCAAATAATGGTTAATCCAAATATCGCGACCAGTTACTTGATAGGTGTGGAGACGCCAACCATTATTTTGCCATCGGTCAATTGTTTTCCCGACATCCTTGTGGTGCTTGACTTCCACGCACATGTATTCTTTCAACACAACTTCACCTTCATGGCACTTTAGAATAAACCCTCTCATAAAAGTTTGAAGGCGTCAAGCTGTTCCGAAAAAGAAAATAACCTTCCCTCTTTTTTATGCACGCGCAAGCCTCAAGTTATTGTGGAATCCGTGCGTCAACATGCAGAATTTGCCATCGCGCTTATTCCAAGCTTTCTAGCAACTTTTTCAGCGATTTTACTTCCTTCCTTAAGGTAGTTACCTCTTCCTCCAAAGTGCTAGCTTTTTTCTCCCCGGCTTTTCGAAGCTCTTCTATCTCCGCCATTAGATCAGCTTTCTCATTTTCCAACTTCTCAATTTTTTCACGTAAATTTTTCAAATTTTGCATGAGTCCCGTCTCAATTCTCTTGATTTCTTCAATCCTACATTTAACGGTTATTTTCTCTTTTCCAAGAACAGCTCGAAATCTTTTTTCGCACTTCGGACACTGAAACAGTCCTAGCGTAAGTTTGAACTGTTCACCTTTCTTGCTGGGTTTGCCAGTCATGGACCATGTTTTAAGTGGACTAGCGACCACCCAAGTTCTGCACTTAGGGCACTCAACCAACTTCTGGCCTCGATATAGCCTTATGCGCGTATCTCTTTAATTACCTTTTAATGGCTGTCCTTTCTGTCCTAAAGAATTTTTATGCAAATTGCGCCAAAAGCTTTGAGGTGTGCATTTTGGGATTTTTGCAGTATTCTCAATCCCATTTTAGACCGGTTCTATACCTTAACGTAAACGTCCAGAAAGCTTTAGCTGAAACCAAAGAACCTTATTAAACGGTGAGAGAATGAAAATGCGAACTTTCTTAGCTTTCTTGCATTTATTGAATTTCCTGATCGGGATTTTTGCGACCGTTTATGTTCTAAACAATTTTTGGAACTATCTGGAGGCATGGCAAATGGTTCTCTACATTTACTATATTGTGTTAGGTTTTTGTGGTGTGACGATTGCTTACTGGATTGTTGTGGATGGAAAGGACATAGAACATAGTGTCGTTCAGATACAGGAACTAGAAAAGAGAATTTTGGATTTAGAGAGGAAAATTGACCGCATCAAAACGAGAGCGCTTGAAAGATTATGAAGTGGGCGGACCTAGGCTGAACTTCCATTGGTCCATGGGTTAGTTTTTAGCTGTGTTGCCGTGAAATACTTTTTGGAGAGTTCCTAGTGAGAAAACGAATGGTTCTTTTTGTTATAGGACTTGCAGTTTCAGCATTTCCTGCTTTTTTCTTTATGTTTCTAATCTCTGACATAACTGAACTGGTTTTTGCAGTGGAGGACAGGTGTGGATTAGTTCAGGTATGCTCAGCGGTGAGCTTTGGCTTTCTTTTAATAGCAATAGTATGAGAGTTGAAGTGTCAGCCTGGCGTTCGCTGTAGCTACCTTTTCTTTTGTGGTGTTTCTTGTCTGCTTGATTTTGCTTGTCATAGAAATTTTTCGTAATAGAATGGAATCTATAATAAGGCATGGCTTAGAGTCTTAATCTAATCTGCTCGCATACATGCAAAAGCATTAAATTTTCAAAGAATGATTTACTTTTGAAAAAGGATGAGTGGAGAGGAGAAGTTTCCGTGTCCAAGTTGCGGGACACTTATATCTAAAGATTCTGTGTTTTGCAAAAAATGCGGAGTAAACGTGATAGAGTTTTCTAAAACTGCGCCGGAAGCACCTCCATCGCCGCCTGAAAGGTTGCCAGAGGAACTTTATGAGAAAAAATTCTCTTTGACTCAGAGATTTTACAAGCTTTTGACAGCGCCATCCGAGGCTATGAGAGACATCGCTCTTGCACCAGATTATGAAGGGGTTCTTGTTGTAATTGCGTTAAACATCGTGTTCTTGTCTGTTGCAGCAGGGATTATCTTGCAAAAGATTCAGTTTTCTGGGCCTCACGCCGAGACAATCAGCGGTATGGTTTCGGGTCTGCTTATAGCTGCCACCTTTATTGCTGGGATTCTAGAGGTAGCCAGGTGGGCGATAAAGTCTTTAATTGTAAGGTATGCTTGCGATAGTGGAAGCGGATGGGATTTCAAAACCGCCGCGTCCGTAACAGGCTATGCTTACATTGCAGACATTATTATGGGTATAATAGGAATCTGTATTGGATGGTTCTTGCTTCCTACATTTCGTCTTGAATCAACAGATTTGGAGGCTATGAGACAAGCCTTCAACGATTATGAAGCACAGGTTAAGTGGCTCAGTCTTGTATATACCTTGCCTTTTTCGCTTTTGGGGTTGCTGTGGAAATCTTATCTTGGAGGCTTAGGAACACGTTTTGGAACAAAAGAAGAATGTTCACTCAGCATGGGAATCGCCCTGTTCTTCGTCCTTGGTCTAATCGGCTTTCTATTGTCATTAATTGCCTAACGTGTGCACGCATCGTGTTCCTCAAACCCACATCTTCCAGAAACACCGCAAACACCGATACTTTACGTGGTGAGTGTGCCGAACGTGGAAGGCCACGTCTCCAGGGTTCAAATCCTCGTTACACTTGTCGCACTTCAATCCTTGTTTAGGTCTACGGCCACTCTTGCGAACCGTCACTTTGCGCCAAGGCATGAAATTTACGCTCAATAGTGCCTATCGAGCACGCAAATATTTAAAATTATGTTGCTGTTGTGTCACAGTCACATACATTTAAAAATCTACACTTCCAGATTAGAACGCTGAGAAGATGAGATTTAGAGAAAGTATGTATAAGGAAGGTGAAAGTTTGAGTTCAAAGTGGGCGAAAAAATTAGGCTCCAAGTGTGACATAGATCCAGCGGCTTTGGAGTTCATGTTGGAAGAATTGAATGAAAGCTGCTATGGTGATGCAAACACTTCAAAGAAAGTTATTGAAGAACTCACTTTGAAATGCAGCTTCAATAGACATGAATTAAGTAGGTTCATCAGTGAAGTCTCCCAAAATTGCCCAATGGACGCAAAGAAACTGCGTATAGAAATTGGCGAAGCTAAAGGTAAAAAGGAGCTGGCCTTTAAAGCGATATATAACGTAGCAGGAAAGACAAGGTAGCGGGCTTGCACGCGCGCAAATCTTGTTTTGTGTTCAATGATACCTCGTAAAAGGTGGGTAGTTTGAATCGTGAAAATACGTCAAAGAAGCGGGTGCTTGCCTACTTGAGAATTGCAATGAGGCTTGAGGAGGAGGCTATAGAAAGGTACACAGGTCATATCGAAAAAATAGAAAATCCTGACATCAATACGTTGCTTGAAGGAATTCGAAGAAATGAGGAACGGCACCTACAAACGATTAACGACAACATAAAGCTTTTCGAGAAATGAGCTTGGAAGGATAGGTATGAGCAAAGGGTTCAAATCTATAGGAATATTCTTGGGGGAGGACCTAGAGTTCGAAAGAAATGCCGTAAGGACATACTATGGGTTTGCCGAAAGGATCGAAGACTTGAGAATTAAGGAGATGTTTCAAAGCCTAGCTGAGGATGAAGTTGGACATGCCGCTGGATTGACTGAAATGCTAAATAAACTGAAAGCTGGAAAGTTTGAAGTAAAGTTCTATTGCCCAAGGTGTGGATGGGCTCTCAGCTTTGGAAAAGGCCCTCATGTCGAAGATGAAGTTAAATGTCCCATGTGCGGGAATGTTTTCAGNTTGTTAGAGAAGAACGGAGATTATACCATAGAGGAAATTAAGCNGTNACCAAGNCGAACTCGCGCGCGCAGTTTTTGCGAAAAATAGAAATGCTCAAAGAAGGGTAAATGTTACCGGAGGGTGATACATGCCTATGTATGTTCTTCTTTCAACTCTCACTGATGAAGGAAGAAAAACCGTGAAGGAAAGGCCGGAGAGAATTAAGGAGGTCAACAAGGAAATTGAAGCTTTGGGAGTGAAGGTTCTGTCGCAATATGCCGTGCTTGGACCCTATGATTTTGTTAACATTGTGCAAGCACCTGACAACAAAACCATTGCCCGAATGTCTTTGGAACTGGGTTCTAGAGGAACTGTTCAAATCATGAGCTTAGCGGCAATTCCAATAGATGAATTCATTGAAAGCTTGAAGAAAAGATAAAGTTACAAAATTTGCCTTTTCCAGCGTGTGCTCTTCATATGCGCGCAGACAAGGTTATGCTCGAAGAAAACCTTTGAGGGCGTCCTTAATAGACTTAAGAAACGTATGCTTGATTTTCTTAGGTTCCTCGAGGCCTTCAAGCTGAGCAATTCTGAAGTAAGCAGGGGGATGTGGGTCAAACCGTAGCCATTCAGACCTGCGGTAGCCTCGGAAAGAGGGCTCCCTCTTATATAGGGGAAAAAGCCTTTTGAAGGCGATTTTTCTCAAGGCTTCTGCCATTACCTTTGGTTGACCAATCATTTTTGCGGAATCTAGGTCAGCTCTGCTTTCTAAGAACTTTCCGAAGAAGTAGATGAGGCCTATTGCCACTAGGAAATAGATCCAGAAAGATATGAAGCCGAAGAAGAACAGGTAGGGCAAGAACACATAGAAGCGTAACAGGTATTCTGCGCTAGCTAGGAGGACATAACTAATGGATCATGGGCCTTTAGATGGCTCAGCTCATGACCGATTACGCTAAGCAACTCGTCTTCCTCAAGTTGCGTCATTATCCCTGTTGTAACCATTATGGTTCCTAGCCCAGGGCTTGGACCTGCAGCTGCAGCGTTTGGAATGATCGTGTTGGCCACCACGATTTTTGGCATACGGAGACCAAAATTATTCGATGCCTTCTTTACGATCTGGAAGAGGTTCACCTTCTTGACGGAGAAATCCTTCGGTTCACAATCTATGCCATAGCTTGCGAAAACCCTACCAGCCGTTTCACACTCGATGGGCTTGTCAACGGCGATAGTGGCTTCATAGATTCCTTTTCTGATTTCAGGGATTTTTTTGGCATGTTTTTTACGGAACTCTTCAAACTCCTCGGGTGAAAAATTGTATTGTAAAAGATGTATTTCAGGCTTGTCTTCAGTGATTTTCCAAGTGCCAATTCTAGCTATCAGCTTTCCAGAAAAAAGCGCCAACACAAACGAGAGGCCGACAAAGATTAGGGGCGCGTAATCGCCAAAGATCCAGAAAAACAGAAAAGTGAGGCCTACCAAGGCGACGTAAAGGGGTAGCATTGATTCCGTGAAAATTTTTCCAAGCATTCCCCTTCTTTCGCTTTCAGGAACCACTTTTTCCCCTGGCATAAAAGCAAGGTATAAGGTGGTTTTGCGGATTTCCTCTTCAAACAATTGAACTATGAGAAATAAGTCCTCGTAGAGCTGGTCCAAAAAAGATTTCGAAATGTCAACGTCGCTGAGTTTCATCGTTACTCCTATCGGATTACTGGCATCAACCATGACGTCTACATACTGATTTGTTTTAGGAACCAAAACTCTGTAGGAAAGATATTGTCCCCCGTTTTCAGTGATGACACGTATATTTCTGAAAGCTCTGTATTTTTCGTGTCGAAGCAGGTAGTGGCGTCTCAAATATTCTGGGAGAAACCCCAAGTTTCCTGGAGAAAGCTCAGTATCAATCGCGTACTTTAACTCAGTTGAACCAGCATCTATTTCTTGCAAACTAACCACACCCAAACTAATGCGCAGAGAAGAATTTTAAGTTTAAACTTTGAGTCGGGCACTAACTTGCCTTTGGTTGCTTGCGGAAACAAATTTGAAAGTGTATGAAGGTTTATTGAGGAAGAAAAGAGCGATTATTAGAAGTCATAGAGTTTTGAATACTTTTGGTTCAGGTAATTAAGGTATGGCTTTACGCTGAGTTCTTCTCCGACGATCTTTTTGATAAGGTCTGGAGGGTAATAGAGGTCTCCATAGCTGTGAACGTTTTTGATTAACCACTCTTTTATGTCATGGAAATTGCCTCGTTCAATTTGGTTTTTCCATTCCGGCAGGTTTTTCTCCATTGCGGCGAGAATCTGTCCACTGTAAATGTTGCCTAAGGTGTAGCTTGGGAAGTAGCCATACAAACCGCTGGCCCAGTGGGTGTCTTGCATACACCCTCAGAGTCGTTTTCAATGTTCACGTGAAGATAATCCTTGTAGCTTTGATTCCATATTTCTGGAAGCTCCCCCATCGTGATTTTGTCCGCAAAAAGCTTGTGTTCAAGATTGAACCTTATGATAATGTGGAGACCATAGGTAACTTCATCTGCTTCAATGCGAATCTTGGAAGGCTTAACCTGATTGATAGCATGGACAAATGCATCTAAATTAACGTCGGAAAGAAGGTTGCCCGTGAATTCTTTCAGTTTCGGTAGGAAGTAAATCCAAAATTCCCGGGACCGCCCAATAATGTTTTCAACAAGGCGTGATTGAGACTCATGGAAACCCATGGAGCATGCTGTTCCAACCGGTTGGAATATCCATTTTGGATTCAAGTTCTGATCGTAGAGGGCGTGGCCGCATTCATGCAGTGTAGAGAATATGGCGGACGCGAANTTGTCCTCGTAACAGTGGGTTGTTACCCGTACATCATCGTAATAGCCTGATGTGAAGGGATGTTCCGTTTCGTCAATTCTGCCTCCGGCTTCTCTTGACTCTATATCATATCCAATGAATTCGGCGATTTTTTTGGAGATTTCACGTTGCGTATCAATGGGAACCCGGCGTTTGAGTATGGAAACGTCTGGCTGTTTTGGAGATGTTTCGCATTTCTCTATTAGCGAAATCAACCCTTTCCTCAATTCTCCAAAGATTTTGTTGATGATTTCTGAGGACATTTTCGGCTCAAAAATGTCGATTAATGCATCATAGGGTGTTGCGGTCTCCTTCACTTTCATCAAAATCTCTGCGGCCTTCCTTTTTAGATCAACAAGCTTTTCAAGTTCAGGCTTGAACATGGAGAAATCCTTGGAAGCCTTAGCTTTCTTCCACACGTCGGTGGCGATGGCTTCCTGTTTTGCTNTTTCTGCAACAAGCTCTTCAGGCAGCTTGGTTTGCTCATCATAGCTTTTCTTTGTCAGGTACACGTTTCTTTTTTGAACATCATTTAGCCTATCATATTCCGGATTTTTCATGATTTCTTCTAGTAGTTTTCCAATTTCCGGGTTTGTACTCATCTTATGTTCAATCCGGCTTAGGAGGCTTAGTTGTTGGCTTCGAAGTTTAATTGCCCTCGGGGGCATCATTGTTTCCATGTCCCAATGGATAACTGAGGTTGCCGATTGGAGAACAAAAATGTCTTTCACTTTTTCCAACAGTTTTTTGTAGCTCGAAACTAGTGGTCTCGTCATCGTCAACAAACTCCAAATAAGGTCGTCTGTTTGTGCTATCTCAGATATGATTTTTGCGGAACAGCCACGTATTTTTTAGAAACAAACTACATTTCACCTTTCCATTCTTTTAAGAGTCTTTCCAGAAACTGTTCGACAAATTTGTGTCTTTCTTCTGCAATTTCTTTCGCAGTGTTTGTGTTGATCGTATCTTTTACTTTCAGAATCTTTTCGTATATGTGGTTTACTGAGCTGAGCGATTTGCCGTCGTATTTCTCTTTTGGTGGAGTTGATGGGTCGTATATGGGCATGTTTCCCCAGCCACCTCGCGTGAACACTCTTGCCAGTCCAACTGCTCCGATAACGTCTAACCTGTCAGCATCCTGCAGTATCTTTGCTTCTAGACTTTCCGCTTCCATACCTTTTTTGAATCTGTGTGCTTCTATACAATGGACAACTTTGTCTATTTTTTCTTTCGGGAAGTTGACTTCTTCAAGCACCTTTCTTGCCATCTTAGCGCCTTCTGTTGCGTGATCTTCGATCTTGCCTTGATCTTCCATAGCCCTTGCGATATCGTGAAGCATTGCTGCAGCTTTAACTACATCCAAGTCAGCGTTTTCTTCTTCTGCTATTCGCACAGCTAAATTGTAAACTCTTTCTACATGGGATTTGCCGTGATGCGAGAGTTTAAAAAATTCTTCGCTTCTACTCTTCATCTCTTCAAAAATAGAGTCATCCAGCATATTTTTCACTCCTTTAAGTAGACGAACAGAAAAATAAAAAATTAATGGGTGGTAACAATGGTTCTATACAGGTACGCCTTCTGAAAAACCGAAAAATTGATGAGTGATAGCCTAGGATACGTGATCTTACTCACCATAAAGATTGGGAATTTAAGATATGAAGGCAACAGCAATTGCACATCCGATTCAAGGCCTAATCAAGTATCATGGATTAAAGGATTCAAGGCTTAGGATTCCTTTTCACGACAGCATCTCTGTCTGCGTTAACGCTCTATACACTAGTACAACTGTTGAAGCAACCGAATCATTAAGGGAAGATTCAGTGATAATCAACGGTAAAAAGGCTTTGGGCGCGGAGCTAGAAAGGGTTAAAGTTATTCTCAACAAGCTAAGAAGCATAGCTGATTATTCAGGACGCTTCAAGGTTGTCTCCCAAAATAGCATAACACGCGGAAAGGGTCTCGGGTTCTCGGCTTCAGGTTTTGCAGCCTTGGGCACGGCGGCTTGTGAAGCCCTCGGCTTTGACATCGATTACATAGTTCTTTCCGAACTTGTTAGGTTGGGCGCAGGGTCCGCTACAAGAAGCCTTGCAGGAAGCTTCGCAATATGGTATGCCAATAAGAATGGAAAGTCCTACGCAGAGCAAATAGTTGAGCCCGGAGATGTGGATTTGGGCATTGTTGTCGTGTCTGCTCCCTCATCAATCAGGACTGATGAGGCCCACAAAGAGGTTCTCAGTTCACCATTGTTTAAGGCTAGGTTGAAATATGTCGCAGGAATTATCAAGGCAATGGAGAAAGCGGTGAAAGCCGGAGATGTCGCCACTATAGGTAGACTTGCCGAAGAAGACAGTCTAAATCTACACGCAATTACAATGACTGGGAAAGCTCACATGGTTCTTTGGGAACCAGAAACAATTCGTACAATAAAAGAGGTTCAGAGAATGCAGAATGAAGGTATACCAGTTTGGTATTCCCTTGATACGGGGCCATCCGTTTTTGTTAACACTTTCACGGATTGCGTTGAAATGGTGGCTGATAGACTCCGTGGATTAGGCTTTTCAAATATCATAACAAGCAAAGTTGGCGATAAACCCTTCTTGAGCAGCAAACATCTATTTTGAGCAATTGAAAATATTTAGTTGAAAAGGTTTCGTCAGCTAGGTCTCAATTCTTAAGCTTTATTAAGGCAAAAACGATTTTCCGCATTGCCCCAAAAACTGTGATTCAGATGGTTGAGTCCATGAATATTGTCAACGTCAAACGAGAACACTCGTCCATAGCACACGCAACACTCTTAAACTAATCTGTATAATTGCGAGTTATGTTCCTGAGAAACGTTGTGTCCCCCCAAACCCAAGGAGTTCCCATCGTTCTCACCGGATCATCTACTGACATGAGCGACTTCAAACTCAATCCTTTTCGGGCATTCACGGGAGGATTCCCAACGGGCATTGTCCCGAGGATCTTACTCAAAAAATATTGGTATCCGCCGGTGCACAACAATGGGGATGGCACTTCCAAATACGCGCCCTATGGAATGCGGAAAATTGAAGCCTTGCTAATTAAGGAATTTGGTGCACAAAACGTTGCAATCGTGCATCCGGATAATCTGAAAAAGGTTGTAGGACCGAAAACGAAAGTCATTGGAATATCGTCTATGGAGCCCGCTGGAACAGGTTTTGTCAGCCGAACATACACATCTTTTATGGGCTTTGGCGGAGAACCCGTGGCAGCTGCAGAATTCAGAGATCTAATAAGAAAGCCAATTATGCGAAAATGGGGTGCTAAAATAGTTCTCGGGGGCTCAGGTGCTTGGCAAATTCATAGGGCAAAGTTACAGAGGAAATATGAAATAGACTGCATCGTTATGGGTGAAGGTGAAAAGACCGCTTTGAAGATTTTTCGCATGGCTCTCAATGGCAAGAAGCTTCCGCAGGTGGTTGAAACCGAGTCGCCGAATCCGGAAGAAATTCCTTGTATCGTGCACCCGTCGATCTTTGGCACCGTGGAGATTACACGCGGTTGTGGACGTGGCTGTAAGTTCTGCTCGCCAACGTTGAGAAGACGCTACTCCTTTCCTTTAGAACATATCTTGAAGGAAGTGGAACTGAACGCGAAAAATGGCACAAAAATGATTATTTTAGCGAGTGAAGACATCTTCTTGTACCAATCTAACGAAAAGTTTCTGCCAAATCGTGAAGCAATTGTCACGTTAATTAAATCAATTACCGCTGTGCCTGGAGTCAAGTACATTCAACCTGCCCACGCGTCGTTGGCACCCGTTGTCTATGATCCTAAAATTGTCGAAGAGATTGGTCCGATTCTTCTTGAGAAATCGCGGTGGGCTACAAATGGCATTAAGCATAGCTCAGTCGAAATCGGCATAGAGACCGGAAGCATTCGACTTTTGAATGAGTATATGAAAGGCAAGATGTTGCCGTACAAACCCGAAGAGTGGCATGACATCGTGACGAAAGGAATTGAAATTATGAACGAGAACCGTATTTGGCCGTTGGCAACATTCATCACTGGTTTGCCTGGTGAAACCGAGAAGGATACGATTGCGACGCTTGAACTACTAGACAAATTGAGAAATAGCAAAGTATTCTATGTGCCCCTGCTGTTTACTTCAGAAGAAGACTGTATGCTCAGAGGAGCACGACACATGAACTTGAAACATCTAACGCCACTGCAATGGGAGCTTATAGCCACATGCTGGGAACGCAACATAGAGGTTTTCGTCTCAAAGAATTTTCAATGGAAAATAAGGCTTGCTGCAATGATTGCCTACGCGCTGTATTATCGATGGAAACATGGCAGGAAAGTTTTATGGCCAATAATGAAATTCTCAGGATGGAACAGATATCTTGCCAGATTGAGAAACTGAGCACCTTATTAGCATAAATTGCAGAGTTCCCTTAGAGAATCACTGTTCCTAAGTCTTATTAAAGTGTTAATGACTTTCTCATTAGGCGACACCCGTAATCCAGCTGGTTGGGCCCGTGGTCTAGCTAGGATTAAGACGCTGGATTTTATAGGGCTTAGTAATTCTTTATGTTCTGTTTGTTGTTTGTCTTTGTTGTTGATGTGATTTATGTTTGTACCCTGTGTTTGGCTTTCCATTTTTTCTCCTCTTGTAGAAATAGGTTAGTGTAGTATTTGAGGGTTTACCCTGTGTTTTGAAAAATTTTTTATCCTATTGTTCTGTTTTTATACCCTGTGATGAGTATGGCTAAATTGCGTTTGTTTATTAAGGTTCGTAAGCAAGGTGCTCGTATTGAGTCTGTTCCTTTGAAGCGTTTGGTTAAGTTGTCTGATTTTCGTAAGAAGCGTTGGGAGTTTAAGGATGGTTGGTTGATTCTTGAAGCGTTCTGATGTCATTATGTTTTGGTAGAAATAAGCGGAGCAATGGGTGAATTTTTGGGGGTGTACGCTTCGTCAAAAGAACTTAGCACTATAAATACGTTAATGCGGGGGATCCCAAAATATTCGGGTACCCATTGCGGAGCGCACAATATTGAGATGAAAATTTAGGGACGGGGAAGGCTGGCTGGCTAAATTTTCATCAAGGTTCTATAAAAAATCGGGTTGGGTGGGTTGGGGTGAGGAGGCTCACGAAGTGAGGAGAGGGGACATTTCCCTTCTCGAATTATCAAAAAATGGTGTCTCGACTAGGAGTTTGTAGAATGGTTGTTTGGTTTGTGCCATTTTTTTATGCGTTATATTGAATCTAATATTTGGACGCTTTCTCTTAGTTGCTCTACGTTCTCTCTGAATTGTCGGTACTGTTCAGGGTACTTTTTCAGTATAGTAATAATTTGTTTGACTTCATCGGAGCTTAGTTTTTTTTGCATTTGAGTTACCATTATTGTTGTGGTGTCGATTGGTTCAAGTTGTCCTTTGCCAAGAATCGCGGAAAATGCAACATTGAAAGCGTCTGTGCCAAGTATTGGCGAAATCTCAAGAAGGTACTGCAAATCTTTGTTTTTAGGATAGATTTTGAGAGTTTTTTCCAATAAGGTTGCTGGGTTGGCTCCTTCGAGTAGGGCTATGAATACGCCTGACTCGGTGATCCAGAAACACGGGTATTCGTTGCCTCGATACTTTTTTGATGCGACTTTCCTAATCATACCTTTTTTCTCTAGTGAGTTGAAAGCTAGCCATGAGGATTTGTAGTGTCCTTTGATGGCTTTGGCGGTTTCGTTGATTGTTTGGGGGTCTTTCTTGGCTAGATTTAGGAATATGCGTCTTTGCAGTGGGGGGAGTAGCTGACTTTTCTTTATAGGCATCCAAGTCTGTTCTCGTCTTTTCTGCTGTATCATATGTAGAGACCGCTTAGTTATGTTCATACATACCATATATAAAACATCCGCATTCTAAGTCGTTGTATATTGATGGCTGGATAATGGTGTGTTGAAAAATGACATTTCTTTCCCTCTTTTTTGGGGGTGTAGTGGGGTGGCGTTAATTGGATTCTTCTGAATTGCTTTCTAAGCTTCGTGGAGATTGGGGTGACGATTATGATGAAGAACCAGTTGATACAAGTTATGGTACTTATGGGGATTTCCAGCTTGTTGGCAACGGGGAGGTGACTAATGGTTATTGCGGTAAGTTTCGAACCTTTTACGGGTGTCCTCGTGTGGAATTACATGATAGGATTACGTTAAATTGCGAGACTTTCAAGGGGAAGGTTTTTTTTAAGCCTGTTTTTAATAGTTGTGCTAAGCCGTCGTGTCCTGTTTGTTATAAATTTGGGTGGGCTGTTCGTGAAGCTCGTAGGATTAAAGAGCGTTTAATGAAGGCTTCTAAACGGTTTGGGCAAGTTGAACATATTATTGCTACCGTTCCGCCTAAGTTTTATGGTTTGCGTTTTGAGGATTTGCGTGTTAAGATTCGTAAAATTTTGGTTGATAGGGGCGTGATTGGCGGGGTTCTGATCTTTCACGGTTTTCGTTATAATTTGCGTAAGCATTGGTATTGGAGCCCGCATTTTCACGTTTTAGGGTTTATTTTAGGTGGATATAAATGTCGTAGCTGTCCTATCGTGAAAAGGGTAGGTAAATGCGGGATTGAGAATAGAAATTGTGACGGTTTTGTAAATAGAAATTATAGAATGTATGAGAAGGATGGATGTATCGTTAAAGTTAAGGGTAAACGAAAGAGCGTCTATCACACGGCTTGGTATCAACTTAATCACTCTAGTCTTAAAAAGAATGTTAAGCGTTTTCATGTGGCTACATGGTTTGGGGTATGTTCTTATCGTAAGTTGAAAGTCACGGTCGAGTATAAGAAGGCTGTTTGCCCGATTTGTCGGCATGATTTAGTTGAGCTCCGCTATTTTGGTAATAATCCCGATGTTTTAGCCGTCATTTATTCTGGTCGGGGGACTTGTAAAATACGTCGGGGTTATGCGGATTTAGGGGAAGACGGTTGTACGGTTTGGGTCGAAAAGGTTAAACGTGGGTTTAGCAATGAATAGCGGTAGCTCTGAAAATATTTGTCCTATTTGTGGGTTTAAGTTAGTGCCTGTAGAGTACCGAGGGAATAAGCCTGAAGTGTTAGCTTTGATGAAGTCTGGTGGCTTTTGTCATTTTTTGGGCTGTATACGTGTGGATTTGCATGATAAGGTTGTGGACGGTGTTAATTATCGGGGCAAAGTGTTTGTTAGACCCGTTTTTCATTCAAGAGGATAAGTAAAGGTGATGCGCGCACGGTTTCTACTCATGATTGATTGGTTCGATTGTCTCCTCAACACTAAAAGTTCCTTTTAGGAGTCTGGAATCTTTGAAGGTGTACTCTGGGACAGCACTGTCTTTAGTTAAGTTGACATATCTTTTGTTCAAATAATCGAGGACATCGCTCCATGTTTTTAAATATAAACCTGTTTTGGCGTAGAAATACGAGTTCCTTATGTCATAAGCATCTTTCAACAATTCTTTCTTTTTTTCTACTTCGAGCTTTCCTTTTACTAGTCTCTCACGCGAGCCTATAATTATTCCACCTATGAAAACATTTTCTGGATGACCTGCTTTAAACCGTTTCACTAGGTTAAGATTATATTTCAAAGCATGATAGTAATTCAAAAGTTGGTTTTCAGCTTCAAAGAGTTCTTTGGTCGGGCACAAGCGATTCTCAGTTTCCTTCCTGAATACGAAACATTGAGGAGCCTTAAATTCCCAAACATAGGCTTTGACGCAATCAGGGTAAAAGTAAGGATTATTACCAATGATGCCTGAAATTACATAATCCGTTTTTCCCATATTCGTAGGTAGTTCACGTTCAGAGTACAACCGTTTTTTTAGAACATCCTCCTTGAAAAGAAATTTTTCCGCATAGCTTAGGTATTTCCTGCATTCAAGTTCGTCTTGAGTCTCACTTGAGTCAATTAAATTCTCGAGTTCTTTGCATGTTTCTGCAGTAGGCTCAAGCAAGTTTGATTCCCCAATTTCTGAATGATTCCAACATTAGATCTCTTACAACATCATAGATGTTTGATTGGGTTATGTCATCTCCGAACGAAATTAAGTAAGCTAGCTTGATTGTGTAGATGGACTCTTTTAGTTCCTCTGTCTTTATTTGCTGGCTATGATTCTGGATTATGATTGTTGAATCTCTTCCTAATGCAAAGGAAAACATATTGTTGACGGAGCATCCTTGAACAAATGCGTATTTTGCTCTTTCGAATTGAAAAGCCGCAGACATTTTCAGTTGTTTTGGTTTAATTAAACCAGGAAAAGGGAAGTAATTTTTCTCTTTGAGGTCTGAGATGCGTTTTGCTTCCTCATCATCAAGGAAATCTATAATGATGAATTCATCTGTGGACAATATAAAGAAACGTGTTTGTCCTTTTTCCAAAAGGACCTCGGGAAGATGCACATATTCGGTTTTTGGTATTTGCTTCAGACAGTCCTCAATGACAGTCCTGAGTCTTACATAATCAATACGCGTGTTGCTCATTCGAATTTCCTCCTCGGAAATCCGTGTTAAGATAGAGTATTGGTTTCCTTATAAGACCTTCAATCTGCAAATTTTCCAATAATCGTTTGCTAATTTTCTTTGAAGTCGCGCGCGCAGTTAGGAGTCGTAGGGCTACTAAGAAGAAAGGGGTTTAACGGGTTTTGTTGCTGTTGTATTCGCATCGGCTTCTTACGGAACGTGGGTAGTCGGAGCGAACAGCTCCGACACGGGAAGTAATTCGTTACTAGAAAAAAGGGGGGTTATTTGCGTTTTCTGAATTGCATTAATCCGCTCGGTGTTGTCATAACGTACTCGAAGCCTGCTTCTATTAGTTGTGTAGCTTCGTTGTCGTTGGTTGTTGCTTTGCAGGTGTAATCTTCTTCTCCGCCTGTTGTGATTCCGCTTATATAATGCATAGTAGTTTCAAGTTTTTTGTGTCTGAGATGTCGCATTACTGCGATTGGGTCTCGTGTCTTGTAGTATAATTGTGCTCCTGCGTAGTTTCTTAGACTTTTGAGCAATATGTTGTTTATGTCGGGTTTGCATAGTTTTGTGGCTGTTCGTTTGCGTGTGTCTCTCCATTGGTCTCCCATACATCGGGACGTAGGGAATGGGTGCTCCTTCGGATTTTTGTGTAAGTAGATTCTAAGCATTTCGGCGGTCTGTGTCTTGAGTTTGTACGTTCCTGACGCATGACCTTTACAGCCTTTAATACTTATAATTCCCTGTTCTGTGTCTATGTCGGTTCGTGTTACCTTTGCTAATTCATGTCCTTCTGCTCCTGTTTCTGCAAGGATTTTAAACACTACTGCATAGCGTTCAGTTGCGCTGTTTATAATTGCGTTCACGTTTTCCCGTGATGGGATTAAAGGGACCTTCTTCTCGTCTCTATAATACGGTTTCTGCCACTGTATTCCCTGTACTTTGCAATATTTGTCGTACACATAAAGAAGCTTGTTTTTCGTTCCTTCTGATAAAGGCTTATTAGTTGTTTGGCTCTTAGCGGTTGCTATATATTGCTTTACTGCTTCAGGGTCTCGTATGTTGGCGTTTCTTGCTATTTGCCTAAGTTTCTGAGCTATTGCCTTTAATACGCCTTCTGAAATTGCGTTTCCTCTGAGTGTTATTAGCGTATTAATTATTGTTTCTTCGGTCTTTCTTGGGATAAAGTTTATTTCCTTAGCGAATTTTCCTTTTATGCGGGCCCGTGGTCTAGAGTGGAAGCCAGAGTCCGAGTGACTTTCACGGGAACTCAGGATTAAGACGCTGGCCTGCGGAGCCGGAGATCCGGGGTTCAAATCCCCGCGGGCCCGCCACAACCCTTTTTCAACATTGCTTAATCAAGAAATCTTATCTGAAAGAAAGTCAGTAAGGTAAGGGAGGAGAGTGTTGATTATTTGAGAAGCGAGGAACTTCGTGAAGTTAAGTCGTTCAAGGCGGTGCCAAACAGAAGAACCAAAAAATGGATTGTTCTGGCAAAGTTTAGGAGCGGCAAAACGAAGATCGCTGCTGGTGGATTGAATTCGAGAAAGGAGGCACAAGAATACCTGAAGCTTCTTGTGGAAGATGTTGAAATATTTCTAAGGGATAAAGGAAAGTAAGTGGGCACGCGGCCTCTGGTTGGGGTCTAGTAGAAAAGCGCAAACAACATAACGAAATCTCATCTGTACCAGTCTAAATTCTTCTCTATGTAAGTGATCATAGAGACAAAGAACTCCTTCGTCTCACTGCTTAAGCCCGTTTGAGCAATCAGCGCCTTCGCCTTCTCAGCGTGACTCCTCGACTTTTCCTTCGCAGCCTTTAGGCCACCGCTCCCTCTAATAACCTCTCTCACCAGTTCCAGACTTTCCGAGCTGATGTGCTCCTTGCCAATTAAACTCATCAACGTGTTTAACCCATTTTGATCCGCAAGCTTCAAGGTGTAGATCACATGTAGCGGCTTCTTCCCGAGGGCTAAGTCTCCGCCTGGCGGTCTGCCGTACTGCTCCAAGGAGGCGAACGTGTCTATGATGTCGTCTTGGATGTCAAACGAGTAGCCCATATGCGTTGCAGCTTCTCCTAAGGTTTGCAGATCAATTTCAGGGGCTTCGCCCAGAATTGCCCCTACGAGGATCGTTGTTTTGAACAGGGATGCAGCCCTCTTGGACGCCATGATGTACCATTCATCGACGTTCGGTTCTTTATACTCGAACAGCAGGTCCAGTGTCTGACTCTCATTCACGTTGCGGTAGCCTTCCAAAAACATTGACAATACCCTGTCCAACTTTTCTTGGGCGAAACCTGAGTTCACTATGGACCGCAACGCCAAAGAATACATCATGTTGCCGGTGAAAACAGCTGTTCCGTACCCCAACCTTTCATCATCGTTTTCGCTGAACATTCGGTGGAAGGTTTTCCCTCCTCTCCTGAACTCGTCCTTGTCAACGAGATCGTCGTGGATCAGAATGGAGTGTCGGTACAACTCGATGCCAACACAGACCTTTAAGATTTGGTCGTTGATGTCGCCGGTGTAGCCCGTGTAAGTTAAGAGGGTGCTGCATGACGCTAGCCTCTTCCCTTTTCTAAGCACAAACTGTTCCATGCTGGAGTAAACCTTCTCTATGAAGGGGTGATAGATCTTCGCGGCGTTTCTAGCCCCGATGAAAAAGTTCCTCATTTTTTCGTCAATGAGCGCGCCGTAGCGATCAAGCGTCTCTTCCCAAATCATTTTTCGTCACCTTTCCTTAACGAATTTAAACTGAATAGGCTTCATTTAATAAGAGTTCGTAAAAGCTACGGTGGTGAGAAAAGAGTGGAGCTTC
>JGI24422J19971_10000585_pt1 | contig 20468 bp, 14 predicted proteins | sample DeeMarSWOR152_54_FD_19971 | JGI IMG/M metagenome (IMG submission 19971) | reverse complement strand
AAGGTGGATAATCGCGTCGGATGGAGGATTCCCATCCATTGCACGGCCATCGGCAAGGTCCAGGTCGCCTACTCATCTGAGGAGGAGTTGGAAAAGCTGGGCATCTTGGACGACATGGAGAGGTGTACTCCCAATACCATCGTCGATAGGGGTGAGTTCCTCAAGCACCTCAAGGAGGTGGCTAAGCAGGGATATGCCCTTGATAATGAGGAGTACAATTTGGGGGTGCGGTGTGTTGGTGTACCCCTGAGGGATTATACTGGCCGGGTTGTGGCGGGAATTTCCGTTGCCGGTCCATCCTTTCGGATGACGGATGAGGTATTGAAAAAGGAAATTATTCCCGCGGCAAAGGCCGCAGGCGAGAAAGCCTCCAAAAGGCTCGGATTTGGGGCTTAGAGGGAATCCGTCCCCATCCGGGGTCTAGCTTTCCTACCCGGGGTCTAGCTTTCCTACCGTTTTCGTTCTCCAACAAACCATATCTGTTTTTCCCGAGAGAAGGCCGTTGTACCTTCGCTCATTGTTCGTGTCCGTGATCATTAGGACCGAAGACCGCCGACGGCACACCGCGTAAGAGGATCGTGTTTCTCTTTCCATTTTTAACCAATAAAACCAATCAAACTAATAGAACCAACCAACTCATTGCCATTTGTCATTTGGATTTTGAACTCTGAAATTTGACATTGTTACTTTCTGCCTCCACCCTCTCGCTTGACGTCTCGAAAAAATTCGCTCTTCGCCGCTCAAAATCTTTTTTCGATCATTTCAAGACCTGCTTCTTTGCAAAAATCGTTTAGGGCGCTCCTTGGTTCCCAAGGCTTGGCCAAAAAATCTTTGATTCGCGCTCAGAGCTCGTTTTTCCGCTCTCCCAGAGATCTCTCCATTTGGAATTTGTCATTTTGCCTTCCGCCTCCAACCTCAAACCTCTTTCCCTTTTCCGACTGCAGCACCACAGCACTGAATAATGTTCGCTCCGGGGAACCCGGGCAACAAAACGGCTACCTCCTTACATAGGGTAGGTACCCCACTTCTCCAGCAGATTTCGCTCATGAACAACGCTGTTCTCGAGAAAATTGATGAAACTCCGGATCCGTATGCATTGACAATTGGGGAAATTGGGCATTAGATTAAGGCCTGTAATCCTTCCATTTTCCTTTCCCCATGGAAAAGCAATTCCACGAGCTCGTACGATTGATCAATGAGCGGGCGGATTTGTTCTTCGGGATGGGCGTTTCCGCTTTCATGCGCGTTATGCCCGCCTTTTTCCTTCACAATTATCGGATCATTGCCTATAGGGACTCAAAGGATCTCGAAGACATTGGAGGGTATTGCAGCATCTTCAGCCTCCGGAGGGATCATCCAGATGAAGAGGCATCGCTGGAGGATTCGGTTGACTCTACGTTTCTCCTGAATAATCCCCGTGTTCAGCACTACATCAACCGTTTCAGGCGAAGGGTTCATCTGTTCGTCTACCAGAGCACCGAGGGGATTGAAGAAGTGTGTCGGAAATTCGGGTGGAACATCATCGGAAATCCGGAGGGAATACGAACGAAATTCGGACATAAGGGGAGATTTCGGGAAATCCTCCACCGGCTCGGGCTCCCCGTCATACCGGGGGAGCAAATCCCCCGGGACGAGCTCATCAGGAGGGCATACGGTGGCTTGGTCCCCCGCCTTGGGCGGGATATGGTTTTTCAACTTCCCGATATTACCAAAGGGGGAGGAAGGGGTACCTTCTTCATCCGATCGGAAAGGGATTACCTGAATTTCCTTAGCTGCATCTCCGATGGGTCGTATAGGGGTTACCAGGTCAAGACGGTAAACGTTGCTAAATTGATCGAGGGGTTTGCCGCCAGCATCGCTGTCTGCGCAACGCGATATGGGCCCCTGATTTCGAGCATCCAGACCCAAGTTATGGATATTCCCGAAGTTTTGAAGGTCCATCGGGGGGCCGGGTTTTTCTGCGGCCATGACTGGATCTATAAGAGGTATTCCCCTTCTATGAATGAACGGGTGACGAGGATAGCCCAAAAATTGAGCGAATATATGTGGGAGAGAGGATATCGGGGAATCTTCGGAATCGATCTCGTTATCGATGAGAAGGCAGCTGAAGTTTACCCGGTGGAATGTAATACCCGGTACACGGGAGCCTTTCCCATGCTTTCCATGCTCCACGTAATAAACGGGGCGATTCCCATGGATGTGTTTCATATCCTCGAATTCTTGGATGTAGATTACGAGATCGACCTGGATGCCTTAAACGAGGCATATCGAAAGCCAATTACGGGGGCCCACATTATACTCTTCAACAAAGGGCACGTTCCCCTGAGAGTGGGCGGAGATGTGAGATCCGGAGTCTACCGGTACGACCCCAAAGGACATCGCATAGAATTCATGCGGCCCGGATTGAGGTTTCAGGATTTCGAAGGTGATGATGAGTTCATCCTCACCGATGGGGTTCCCCGTCAGGGGAGTATCGTCGTTTTCCATGATGAACTGAGCCGGATTTGTCGAATCCTCTTCCCATTGCAAATNATCGAGTCCCCCATGAGGCTCAATAAGAGAGCGAGGGAAATTATTAATCTGGTCTATGATCAATTCGACCTTCGACCTCTTAGTACTGCGGATTGATCCGATGTCACACGAGGATTTTCTCCGAACATGAAGAGGGATATCGTTTTATTCACGGGGATCCAACGGTTTTGCCGGACCCTCAAGGAGAGGGGATACCGTATCGCGGTACTTCGGGAAGAGGAGGAGCAATTAACCGGAAGGGAAGAAGTTGACTACGTCATAGATTACGATCCCCAACACCTGGATGGATTGATGGAGAAGGCCAAGGGGTTGCCGTTCAGGGATGGGATATTGACGGTCATAAATCGAAGGGAGAAGCGGGTAAGCGAGTTTGCGGCGCTGAATGTGGCCTTGGGGAGGAAGGGAATTGGATTGGAAGAGGCCGAATGGTTGAGCGATAAATACTTAATGCGCAAGCGGATGATTGAGCACGACCCCTCTATCGCGGCTCCATTTCAATTGATCGAAGACCCGAACTCGCCCCCTCGGCACCTCCGGATCGGCTTTCCCCTGATGATCAAGCCGAGAAACTTGTTCAAGAGCCAATTGGTTGTTCGATGTAACGGACTTCGTGAGTTGAGCGAAACCCTCCGCACAGTTGCGAGCCGTATGGATGAGACGGCTAACCGTCATGGCGTTACCCTGAAAAAGGGGTTACTGCTGGAGGAGTTTCTCCAGGGCAGGGAGCTTTCCATCGACTCCTTCGTGTCACCCGAGGGGGAGATTTACCATTCCCCCGTTGTGGAATTGGTGGCGGCCGAGGATATAGGGATCCAAGATTACCACGTATTTGCCCGGATGGTGCCAGCTCGATTCGAACCATCGCAGGTGGCAGCCATCGAGGGCATTGCCGAGGAGGGAATTCGGGCCCTCCGTTTAATTAACTCACCTGCTCATATCGATATGGTCTATACCCCCATGGGGCCCAAAATCCTCGAGGTAGGAGCGCGGGTTGGAGGCTATCGGTCCGAGATGATAAAGCTATCCTTCGGCATCGATCTCGATGAGGTGGCCTTCTCTACCTCCTTGGGCAAGGGGGGAGATCTGGTTCCCAAGTTCGAAAGGAGCACTGCCGTTTTGGAATTCTTCCCTCCCCGAGAGGGGGTGTTAAAGGGCATCGCGGGATTGCGAGGGGTGAGGATGCTCGAGTCATTCCACAGGCTGCGGGAAAGGATGAGGTCGGGAGAGCGGATCGGGCTTGCCCGTCAGGGGTATCGATGTCCCCTCTTCGTCGTTTTGAACCATGAAGACGGCTCCCTTGTTCGCCGGGACATGGAGGAGGCGAGGAGGATCATAACCATCGAGGTGGGGTGAAAGACCCTCGTTGACGAGGGCATGGTTCGAGCGAAAAGGGCTCAAGACAAGCAGCGGACGACGATCAAGGAGGTTGCAGCACCCCCCTGGGAGGCGTTGATGGGGGTGTTTCGATCTCCGGGGGAGACCCGGAGGAAGAAGGATTCCCCGAAGGAGTTGATGTTGAAGTAGTAGTGGCCCATCTCGTATCGGGCGTTATCGGCATAGAGGAAGAAGCCCTTGGGAACTCCCACCCGGCGCTGGGCAATCCATTGATACGGTACCTCACCAAGCAGGGAGTTGAAGCTTCTTTGAACTTCGGATGGGTTCAGTCTGATCCACTTCCCCCCATATGAAATCCTTCTCTTCAGGATGAATTCCTCTCCCCTCCTTATTCGATCCGCCAATGTTCCCCCTCGAGCGAGTACATCGGGCGAAAGGATATACGTCTCGGGGATGAGGTCCCTGAGGTGCGGATAATCATCCCTCATAAGGGCCAAGAGCCCCTTGTCCTGCATCACCGTCGAAAAGAGGGGATTAACGATACAGACCTCGCGTTCCAGATAGGCCTTGAAGAGATGCTGAACTCTTCTCCGCTGTTCCGCCGTGAATGTACCCCTTTGGGGGTCCATGCGCCTCAAGAAGCTTTCGGTGGAGAATTTCCGGAAGATGAGGTGGACCTGTTTTCCCCCCAGGGTTATCTTCCCCTTTTCCCTCTTCAAATCGAAGAGATCGCCCACCAGAGCGGGATGCCCCCTTTCCCGGTAATAGTGGGCGATACCCCTGCATTCCGGCATGAGGTAATAGGCCTGAGCCGTGCTGGTGATGAGGGCGATGGTGGGATTCTCGGGAAAATCTCGGTTAGCGTTTTTCCTGAACTCGGCGTAACAATCCAATAGCCTGGTGAGCGAGTCTTCCCTCGGATCATAAAAGGAGAAGTGGCAGTCTCCCTTCAGGGACGTCCTGAATGCCCTGAGCGCCCCATCTTCCAGGAATGAGCGCCCGACGAGCCCACCATCAAGTTCACCGCCCGGGCACCCAGTGTTAATCTCCATCATCTGAAGTCCCCTGGCCGTCATGGCCAAATCGAGCCGATAGATGGGCAGGGATTTTCGGTATCCGTGGTCCCTGATAAACCCCTCCTTGGTCACCTCATCCAAGCCGGGCAGGAGTTCGTCCATGACCGAGGGATTGGCCTTCATTCTTCCGGCCAAATCCTCATAGCAATTGGCAATGAGCTGGGTTCCCTTCCGCAATCCCTCGATCCCTTCTTCGGTAATAAAGGCGGGGGACGCATAGGGGTAAATAACCCCTTTTAACATATGGAGATACCTGAAATTGTTGCATTCATCCAACCTCTTGGAAATCCGGGACATGAAGCTGCTGATCAGGTCCGGGTTTAGCCTGACAAACTCCTCAAAGCGCTCCGTGAACTGAAAAGGGGATTGGGAGAAATGGAGGGATGGGGTGCGTACGGCCATTGGGGCCTTTCTCCTAAGAGGCTTCTGTGTCGGTCAGTGCCTCAATTCCCTTGAGGATCGCATTTGCCCCCCTCGAATGGGGATCCCAGCCATGGCCTCTCTGTAACCTCAACCGATTCAACTGATTGCTTAACGTGAACAGTTCGTGTATGGCCTTGCGGGGAAAACCCTCTCCCCTCAGGGCCTTATAGGTTTCCCAGGTACTGCTCAGCCCGTCGGTTACGGCTTGGGTTACATTGGTGAGAAAGGGTGCGTAATACGCGGAGGCCTCCGCCGCATCCATGGTGTTGTGCTTCCAGGCCCATCCGAGCCCCGTAATGCCGTGTTTCCCCCTTTCCCGGTAGAGCAACATGGAACCCGAATAGTGGAAGAAGTTGAGCCGATAGTACGATAAGCCCGACTGGTTGATGAAATCGATGGTCTGCTGGATGGTCTTCTCCGTCTCCCACGGGTACCCGAGGATGAAGGCTCCCGATACGGCAATACCGTGGGCATTCAAGTGGTCGATGGCCCTCTTGGCTTCGTCAATTCCAAACCCCTTGCCCATTCTCCGGAGCATTCCCTCGTTTCCGGATTCGATTCCCATCTCCAGAAATTCGCATCCCGACTGGCTCATAAGGGCTGCAATTTCCGCCGTTATGGCATCGGGCCTGGCAAAGGAGGACCAGCCGAAGGGGGACCCTTCGTCGATCATCATCTGACAGACCTGCCTCAGCCTCTCCGTGGAAGCGGTGAAATTGTCATCGGTGAACCGAATGTGCCTCACGGAGCCGTCCCGAGGGATGGATTTCAGCTCGTTGCGCAGCGCATCCAGGGACTTGTATTTCACCCCTTTAAAGAAATTCCGATACGTGCAGAAGCGACATCGATAAAGGCAGCCGCGGCTCGTGTTGATGGGAAGGGTCCTTCTCATATAGGTGGAATCAATCCGATCCCATTGGATATATTCACGGTCTAAGTCGATGTTTTCGCGCCTTCGTGGGGTAAATACCAGCCCATCGGGTTCCTCGTAAGAGGCCGTGTTTTCAATCTCATCGGCGGGCCTTCCGTTCTTGAGCGCTTCGATGGCCTTGATCAGCGTAAGCTCGCCCTCGCTCTCGATAATGAAGAGGTCAATTAGCCCCCTGAAGCCCTTAAGCCATTTCAACGTCTCCTCCTTGAGGCCATATCCCTTATCCATCACCTTCTTGATTAAGGCCCCTCCCACGATCACGGGCGTTTCCGGGTTATGGTTCTTTACAAATCGGGCAATCCTGGCGATGTCGTCGAAGGAGACGAAGGTGGATGAGATAGCCACCGCCAGGGGGCTATCCTTCAAGAGCTCGACTAACCTCCCTTTCTCGGCGAAGTAATTGACGATAACCCGGGAGGCGATATGCCTTTTAGCGAGGAAATGTGAGAGATAAACGCCGTTCAGGGTGAGGCTGTTGGCCAAGGACAGATATCCTTTTGCATTTTCCGCTGTGATGGGGATGACGGAGCGCCCGTTCTTGACGTAGTTGATCAGGTCCAGAAGGCCGAGGAGGTTTCCGTCAATGGTGAGTTGTGATCCCAGCAAATTTCCCTCGACCCGCCTTTGCATATCAACGAGATCGATGCCCTCTATCCGAGACGCATGCCGTTGGGACCTTCTGAGGGAACGGCGGAATTTCTCCCTGATGTGTTCGTCAGTCGTAAACTCCTGGTTCATCGCGATGATGATAATCTCACCGGCCATCACATCTTCCCTTCCTTACGGTAAGGGTATAATGATTCGCTCGCATATTTCAAGGAGAAGTCCGTGGGAAGTTTCCCCATTTCTATTGGCTAGATTTCTGTAACACTTTGATTTCATAATAGATTCTGTTTTTCTCGAGAGAAGGCCATTGTCCTTTCACTTCAGTGCTCGTCGGGCTGTTGCCCATATCCCTGGAGCGAACATTAAAGAATTTTTGGGAACCATTCTCAGTGAAGCGAAACGCCGCAAATCCCGCGTTTGAGCTAAGATGCGGAGTTTTCGGAACGAAAGATCGCCGATCAAAAATTCTTTTCAGTGAGCGGAATGGGTTTTGGGCAACAGCCCCTCGTGATGTGAGCCGAGACCTCCGGAAAAGTCGCTCCTCGCCGCTCAAACATATTTTTTCGACGATTCCAGCGTTTACGCCGCCTTCAACCCAGAACCGGATTTTCCCCCGCTCGTGGCTTGGGAGTGGTTGTCGAAAAAATATAATTCGCGCTCAGAGCTCCTTTTCCGCATTTCCAGGTATCTCAATTCTCCTCATGAACAACGGCCTTCCCGAGAAAATTGAGGAAACTCCGGTGGAAAACCGGATTGACAACGGGAAATGCCACATTTTAGAATTCACCTGATGAGAGTAGTACTCCTCTATCCTCCCATCAGCAACGTAAGGTACCCCTATTTAAGCCTTCCCTCCCTTTCCGCCTTCTTGGCGAGGGAAGGTTACGAGCCCGTCGTAAGGGATGTCAACCTTGAGGCTTTCTATCACCTCGTTCCTCCGTCGGAATCGGGAGAAATGGACCCCCACGCACTCCAAGAGGCTTTGATGGACCAGGGGGCGAGGGGAAAGAGGAGGGAACGGGCGAGAAGGATCTTAATGAAAACGTACCTCACCTATTACAAGGGATTTGAAGCTGAGACATCCCGTGCTTCCCTGGGGGATACCCTTCGGGCCGGAATGGAGGGACGAGGCGATCGGTTCGAATCCTACTACACGGAGCACCTCATCCCCTGGATCTTGAGAACAGACCCGGCCTTCGTGGGCCTATCCATTGCCTATCCCACCCAGATGATTCACGGGTTCAGGATTGCCTCCCTGATCAGAAGGGCTAATCCCCGAATCCATATCTGCATGGGGGGTCCGACGATCACGAAACTGGTGGATGACGTGGCCCACCACGACGAGTTACTGAATGTGGTGGACAGCGTTATTCTCCTTCACGGAGAGCTCCCGCTGGTGCGCGTGGTCGAGGCAATGCGAGATGGGAGCTCCCTCGAAGGCATTCCCAACGTGGCCTTTAAAAGGGAGGGCCGATTTTTCAGAAACCCAGTTTCCTTCTCGCCCATCGACATGAACTCCCTGCCAACACCCGATTTCAAGGGATTTCCGCTGCGGTTATACCTTTCGAAGGACTTTACCCTTCCCCTCATCTCCTCGAGGGGCTGTTACTGGAATCGATGCACCTTTTGCACGTATCGGGAGCTCTACAAGGGTGCCTTTCAACAGAGGGATGCGGCCCTCGTGGTGGAAGATATGGCAAAGCTTCATCGGGAACATGGGTGTAGCCATTTCAGGCTAATGGATGATGCCTGTTCACCGGCCTTTCTCCGATCTCTCGCACGTGAAATAATACGGTCCGGGTTACGGGTAGCATGGAGCTGTTTTGCGAGATTCGAGAGGGGTTTTACGGGGGATCTACTCCGGCTTCTCGCGAGAGGTGGGTGTAAACGGTTGATGTTCGGGTTGGAATCCCACAATCAGAGGATCCTCGATTTAATGAGAAAGGGGGTGAGGGTGGAGGAAATAGGGAGGATTGTCGGGCAATGCCATGAGGCCGGCATAGAGACCCGCCTGATGTGCATGGTGGGATTTCCCACGGAAACCCGGAGCGAAGCCCTGGAGACCATGAGGTTTTTGATCGATTATAGAGACAAGTACACCAGTTTCGCCGTTCAACCCTTCAACCTGGAAGGGGGGACTGAGATCGATCGTCACCCCGACCGGTTCGGAATCAGCAAAGTCTACCGAGAGGACCGGGTGAGCCACGGCCTTCGATATGGATATCGATTCGAGACCCGATCGGGAATGGGAATGGAGGAGGCAGCCCGGATGGGTGAGTATATCACCAGGAAGGTGCGGGAGGCTGCCCGGGGGAGCGTGTGATGGGGGAGGGAAAGGCCGAGGGATGGGGGTTCCTTTTCCCTTGCCCCCTTTCGGCATGAATGGTAATGTATCTCAACTCGATTTTGAATGGGCTGAAGCGACCCTCTTGCAATGAGGGGCCATAGATGGATATAGGGATCCTGACGACCCGAAATCAGCAGTATCATCCCAACCGGAGGTTCCTGGAGGCGGCCCATAAGATGGGGCATCGTGCGCTGCTCATCGACCCGTGGAAGTGCCATCTGGTTGTTGGCCATAACGGGGGGATGATAGCGTACCAGGGGAAGGGTTTTCCCCATCTCGATGTTGTTTTGCCGAGGATCGGGGCCACTATCGAAGACTATGAAATGGCCGTGGTGAGGCAGCTGGAGCTTCTTGCAATTCCCCTGGTTAACGGGTACGATTCCATAGCGAAATCGAGGGATAAATTCTCGTGTCTACAAGTCCTGGCCTCCCACGGGATTCGCGTCCCCAAGTCCATTGTGGTCACCGACTCGCGAAATTTGGTAAGATTAATACGGGATCTTAACGGCCCACCCGTGATCGTGAAGCTCCTCCGCGGGAGACAGGGCACCGGGGTGACGCTGGCGGAATCTCATCAGGCGGTCGAATTCGTCATGAACAACCTCTCCGGGTTTGGAGGCTCGGCCCTCCTCCAGGAATTCGTGGGAATCGAGGGGGAGGGACGTCAGGGCATTGGTGGTAGGAGAAGAGATTAAGGCCTCAATGGTGCGGCAATCGCGGGGAGGGGACTTCAGATCAAACATTCATTTGAAGGGGGTGGGAGCTGGAATCGACCTTTCAGAGGAATACAGGGAAGTTGCNATCAAGTCGGCAAAGGCTTTAGGCTTAGATGTTGCCGGNGTGGACATGCTGGAATCGAGGGATGGGCCCATGGTTCTCGAGGTTAATTATTCCCCGGGTTTTCGTGAGCTGGAGAAGGTGGCTCGGATTGATATTGCAGAGGCCATCCTCAATTATGCCGTAACAATGCTCAGGGGGGACCAACCATGAAGATTGCCTTTTTAATGGACCCTTTGGAATCCATTGACCCGACGAATGAGACCACCAGCTACCTGATGTACGAATGTAACCAACGGGGGCATGATCTCTATTTCCTGGAATCCCACGATCTCTATATTAAAAGCAATACCATTAGGGCGAGAATGAAGCATATCAGCGTGCCAAAGGATCAATCCCTCTCCCAATACTGGGATACGATAATCCAGTGCGTGAACACCGAGGAGCGTTTCTTCGAGGACGTCACCGAGCTGGACGTGCTCTTCCTGAGAAAGGATCCACCCGTCAATTTCAAAACCATCGACTTCCTTCAGCTCGCCAAGGACGATGTCTTCATCATCAATGACGTTCAGGGTCAGGCGAACGCCAACAGCAAGCTCTACACCCTCAATTTCCCCGAGATAATTCCCGAAACTCACATTTCCAGGGACCCCGGACGTATCAGGAAGATAATCGATGAATTCGGGGGAGATATGGTGATGAAGCCATCGGCGGGATATAAGGGGGAGGGTGTCATCAAGGTGAGCACGAGGGATCCGGAGAACTTAAACTCCCTTATCAATTATTACGTGAACCTTTCCAAACCTTACGAGGAGAGAAATCCGGTGATCATCCAGGAATACCTCCATGAGGAGGGGGGAGGGGACGTTAGAATCCTCCTGCTCAACGGGGAGATACTGGGGGCGATGCGACGGATTCCCTGCAACGGGGAGTTCCGTGCCAATATCCATGCTGGGGGAAGGGCGGAGAAGCACGAGGTGACCGAGAGCCAAAGGAAGGTCTGCGAGAGGATTAAGGATAAGTTGATCGCCGATGGCCTCTTCTTCGTGGGGATCGATCTCATCGCCAATAAACTCGTGGAAATCAATTGTATCAGTCCGGGCGGCATCCCGAGGATAAATCGCCTCAACGGCGATAAACTGGAGTGCAACGTCATCGACTTCATAGAGGGTGAGGTGGAGAGAAGGAGGAAGTGAACAATGGGGATACGGGAAAGGTTTAGGGGATGTTACCGGTTTGGCCTTGTACTCATCATGTGCCCGCTTCTCTTGGCCGTCGCAGTTGCCCCATCCGGGGGGGCGGTCATCAAGATCGGGATGAAGGACGAGCCAAAGACCCTCAACCCCTTCAAGGCCAGCGACAGCTGGTCCTTGAAGGTGGTCCATCGATTTTATGAACCGCTCTATACCAGGGAACCCAAAACCCATAAGATCATTCCGTGGCTGGCGGAGGGGTATCCGGAGTTCGATGAACCGACAAACACGGCCATCGTAAGCCTTAAGAAGACCAAGTGGGAAGATGGTTCCCCCCTGACGGCCCATGATGTGGTGTTTACGGGGAACGTCATCCGGGAATTTAAGGTTCCCCGCTATCATTACGCGTGGCGTTTCATCAAGGAGATCGAGGCCCTTGACGATTATCGGGTGAAAATCGTCCTGGAAAAGCCGATGGCCATCTTTTTGCCCCGAACCTTGATGACCTTTTTCGTTCAGAAAAAGAAGTGGGAGCCCGTGGTGGCGGAGGCCCGGAAGGCGGAAAAGCCCCTGAAGCATTTGCTGGCGCATGAGGTTAAGCAGCCCATGAGCTGCGGGGCGTTTAAGTTTGCACAGTGGGCGAGAGGGGCCTACATCCGAATTGAGCGAAACGAGAACTTCTTCGCCAAGGGAATGCAGATCGGCGGGAGGGAAGTGGGCCCGTATGTGGATGGAATTCTCTTCAAGTTCTATGGTTCCGAGGATTCAGCCATCCTGGCCTTAAAGAAGGGGGATATCGAATACTATTGGTCGGGTATTCAAGCCGGGTACCTGAAGGACCTGGAACGGGATAAGAGGTTTACGGTGTTCAAGAGCGATAAGAGCGGGGTCTACTACCTGGCTTTCAACGTTCGGAAAGCCCCCTTCTGCGACAAGGCCTTTCGCCAGGCAGTGGCCTATCTCATCGATAAGGATTTCATCGTGGTCAGGGTGTTGCAGAATGAGGGCCAGCGCATGGATAACATCATACCCCCGGGAAATCGATATTGGCACAATCCCAACACCGCCCACTTCGGCAAGGGGATGTGTCGGGCGGAGCGGGTCAAAAAGGCCTATGAGATCCTCAAGGCATCGGGCTATACGTGGGAAAAGCCGCCGATTGATGACAAGGGGAAGCTGGTCAGAGGAGAGGGGCTGAAGATGTCCGATGGCCAGAAAGTACCCGACTTCGATATCCTGACCCCACCGGCGGATTACGACCCCCACAGGGCAATGGCCGGTATGCTGATACAGCAGTGGTTGAGGCAGGTGGGCATCCCCGCGAGCTCGAAGCCTTCATCCTTTGGGAGCATTACCCAGCAGGTGAAGGTGAAACGGCAATTCGACGCCTTCATCTTGGGATGGGGCAATCTGGCCATTGATCCCGACTACCTGAGGACTTTTTTCCACTCGAAGGAGGACCGCCCCTACGGAAGAAATCCCATGGGGTATCACAACGACCGGTACGATAAGATTGCAGACGAATCCGCCTGTACCATGGACGAAGCGAAAAGGCGGGACCTCATCTTTAAGATGCAGGAGCTCATCGTCGAGGAGGCCCCCTACATTCCCCTCTACGTCCCATATGAAGTAGAGGCGTGTCGAACTGACGGGTTTATGGGCTGGAACGAGGATCTGAACGGTGTTGGGAACCACTGGTCCCTCCTCTTGATAAAGCCGGCCCGGTAAGGCGGAGGGAAAAGGGGATTTCCATGCACCTCGGAAAGTTTATCCTCGTCAGGGCTACCCAGATCATCATCACCTTTTTTATCATTCTGAGCCTCCTCTTCATCCTGTTCAGGGTCGCCCCTGGGGACCCGGCCTCCCTGGTAATCGATCCCCAAATGACCCCCGAAGATGTAGAGGAAACGAGGGCCATATTCGGCCTAGATAAGCCCCTCTACCAGCAATACCTCATCTATGTAAAGAATTTCATCCAAGGGGAATTCGGGAGTTCCTTCTACTATGGAAAGCCGGTCCTCGAGGTCATCGCCGAGAAATTGCCCAATACCATTTTGCTCTTTACNACTTCCATCATCCTTTCGGCCTTTGCGGGAATCTCGTGGGGGAAGGTTATCGCCTGGAGGCGCGGATCGCTGCTGGATTCCTCCGTTACCGTTGTGGGGCTGGTTTCTCACACCCTATTTCTTCCCTGGATCGCCCTCCTCCTGGTGTGGATTTTTGCCTATTGGGTGAACTGGTTTCCCTTAACGGGGATGATTACCCCGGAGCTCTGGGTCGATCCGGATACGGGGACGGTTCGAAAGGTTCTCGACGTACTGCACCATATGGTCTTGCCCCTTTCGGTTCTGTTCACCATCCATTTCGGGGGATTCATGCTCATCATGAGGAGCAGCATGCTGGAGACCCTCAAGGAGGACTACATCGTTACGGCCAGGGCCAAGGGGCTAACGGAGAGACAGATCAGGGAGAGGCACGCGGCCAAGAATGCCGCCCTCCCCGTGGTGACCAGCGTGGGCTTGAGCCTGGCATTTTCCATCAATGGCGGTGCTATCACGGAGACCATCTTTTCCTGGCCGGGCATCGGCAGGGAGCTCGTCTTCTCGGTGAGCAATAGCGACTACCCCCTGGCGCAGATTGCCTTTCTCCTCATAGCTGCTCTGGTCTTGGTAGCGAATCTGGTGGTGGATGTACTCTACGCCTATTTAGACCCTCGAATAAAGTATTAAGGGATGAAGGTTGTGAAGGAATACCTGACAAGGGAAAGAGATAAGGATTGGCTGGAAGATATGGCGGGAAGGGAGTTTAAGACCGGTCTGGGCGGCAAGTGGGACCGATGGGTCAAGGGATTCCTCGGACACTGGGAGATATTCAGGAAGAATAAGCTGGGCCTTTTCGGACTGGCTTTGTTCATTGTCTTCGCCGCAATGGCCCTGCTGTCGTACATTCCCCCGTTGATAGATCCCATGTACGAACCCATGACCGGCGTGGATCCCGATATCCTCTGGACACAGGGCCCCACCAAGGCCCATTGGTTGGGGACGGATTTCATCGGCAGGGATATCCTCAGTCAGCTGTTGGTGGGGGCAAGGATTGCCTTTCTCGTCGGGATTACGGCGGCATTCATGGCGGTGGCCATCGGGACTTCAATGGGCCTCATATCGGGGTATCTGGGGAAGAGGGTGGATATGATCCTGATGAGGGTCGCGGACATCATCATGGTCATGCCAGGCCTCCTGGTAATCTTGATCCTTTCCGCCGTCATCGGGAAGTTGAGCGTATGGAACCTGGTGATCATCATCGGCCTTTTGCGGTGGGCAAGCGTGGCCCGCGTCATTCGGTCCCAGACCCTCTCATTGAGGGAGCGGCCCTACGTGCAAGCTGCCATCATTTCCGGGGCCAGCAAGGGACGTATCATCTTCCGCCATATCGGCCCCAATGTGCTTCCCCTCTCCTTCCTCTACATGACCTTCGGGGTCACCACCGCAATTTTGGTCGAGGCCGCGTTGGCCTTCCTGGGATTTGGGGATCCCGGGACGGTGAGCTGGGGGATGATGTTGCAGTGGGTTTGGAAGACGGGGAATATGTTCAGGGCCCCCTATTGGCTCTTACCCCCGGGGATTTGCATTTCATTGATTACCCTTTCCTTTTATCTCATCGGGAGGGCCTTGGACGAGGTGGTGAACCCCAGGCTCAGGCAGAGGTGAGGCGTGAGTTTGCTGGAGATCAGGAATTTGACCCTGCACTATGGGACGACCAAGGGGATGGTGCAGGCCGTGGATAAAGTCTCCCTTTCCCTGGATAGAGGGGAGTCAGTGGGCCTCGTGGGGGAATCGGGTTGTGGCAAGACTTCCGTTGCCATGGCTATTATGAAGCTTATGCCCCCCAATGCGGTGATCATGGGGGGGAAAATCCTCTTCAAGGGGGAGAATATCCTTCTCAAAGACGATGAGGAAATCCGGGGGATCCGCTGGAAGGAGATTTCCATGGTCTTTCAGGCGGCCATGAACGCCTTGAATCCCGTCATCAGCGTGGGTGACCAGATTATCGAGGCCATCCAGGCCCACAATGAGGTGTCCGAAAGCGAGGCATGGGAGAAGGTGAAGGAGCTCTATACGTTGGTTGGCCTCGACCCGGGCCGGGGGAAATCCTATCCGCACGAATACAGCGGCGGGATGAAGCAGAGGGCCATTATCGCCATGAGCCTGGCCTGCTCCCCTGATTTGATTATCGCCGACGAGCCCACCACGGCGCTGGACGTTATCATGCAGGACCAGATTATTCAGGAAATCGTGGCTCTACAGGATCGCTCGGATATGGCCATGATCTATATCTCCCACGATATCTCGGTCATCGCCGAGACGTGCGGCAAGACCGGGGTCATGTATGCCGGGAAAATCGTGGAATACGCCGATACCGATTCCCTCTTCTACGATACCTTGCACCCCTATACCAAGGCGTTGCTCTCCTCGTACCCGAGCATCAAGGGAGAGGTGAAGAGGCTTAATCCCATCCCCGGGGAACCGCCGAATCTCCTGAATCCTCCGGTCGGCTGCCGTTTCTATCCACGGTGTCCGGAAAGGGAGGGGATCTGTAATAGCCAGGAGCCGGAGTATCTCGAAGTAAGAGATGGGCATTTCGTGGCCTGCCATTTGGTAAAACGAGCTAAGGGAGGCGGACGAGCTCGATGAGCGGAAGGGACGAGATTCTGGTTGACGTCATGAGCCTGACGAAGATCTATACCCTCAAGAGGAATATCTTCTCCAGGTCGGCCCAGTTCGTCACGGCGCTTTATGACGCCAATTTTCAGATCAGTAACGGAGAGGTTTTCGGCCTCGTGGGGGAGAGCGGAAGCGGGAAGACCACGTGCGGACGAATCCTTTCCAGGCTTGAAGAGCCGACCGGAGGGCAGATTTTCATCGAAGGTGTGGACATCAGTCATTTGAAGGGTAAGGAACTGCGAGCGTTCCGGAAGAATGTTCAGATGATCTTCCAGGATCCCTACGAATCGCTCAACCCGAGGATGACGGTGTACGACACCGTGGTGGAACCCCTTGAGGTTCAGGCAATTGGGGACTATGAGGAGAGGGAGTACCGCGTCTGGAAGGCCTTGAAAACGGTGGAGCTCTACCCGCCGGGGGATTACCTTTTTCGGTTTCCCCACGAATTGAGNGGCGGGCAGAGGCAGAGAGTGGCCATAGCGAGGGCGCTGGTCGTGGAGCCGGACTTCGTCATCGCCGATGAACCCGTTTCCATGCTGGATGCCTCCATAAGGGCTGGAATCCTCAACCTCCTGTTGGATTTGCGGGGTCGCCTCGGCTTGACCTATCTCTTCATCACCCATGATGTGGCGGTAGCACGGTATATGTGCGATCGAATCGGCGTCATCTTCAAGGGGAAGTTGGTGGAGTTGGGCAAGACGGAACAGGTTATCCATAATCCCCGTCATCCCTATACGAGGGCCCTTCTCTCGGCGGTGCCGGTACCCGATCCGAGGGTAAAAAGGGAGCGGTTTCGCTTTGAGGAGCGGGAGATACCGGACCGAGCCTTTGACCGAGGCTGTATATTTCTGCCGAGATGCGCCGCCAGTGGCAGGATTTGTCGGAGGGAAAGTCCGGAGATGATCGAGGTGGAAGAGGATCATTACGCGGCGTGCCATTTGTCTACGGACATGTAATGTGTTATAGTAACCGGGTAGTTCCATGAGAGAGACAAATATTCCAATAGGGTGATGTATGGATATATTGGAGCCCATTCTGAGGGATTTGTATGCCATTGTCGGGTCGATTTTCTCCCCGGATAGAATTATTCACGTCGTAACAGTCATCTTTACGGTCATCATCATCCTGCTCGCAACCCGATTCGCCAATCGGGTAGTTAGTAAGGTCTTCCGTGCCCTCCTCACCCCCGCAAAGGATGACCCGAGATATGCCGAAAGGGCCAAATGGGCCAAAACCGCCGTCCCCCTGATGGAAAACGTCTCCAAATGGCTCATCATGGTCCTCTCACTGTTCTTCATCCTGAGCGCGATAGGCGTTCCCCTCAAGGCTCTTCTGGCCAGTGCCGGAGTGGCGGGCCTGGCCATAGGGTTTGGGGCCCGGGAATTCATTGCCGATGTTATTGCGGGGTTCTTCCTTTTGTTCGAAGGCCTGGTGAGGGTTGGAGACTACGTCAAGGTCGGTAAGGTGCGCGGGAGGATAGTCAACGTGGGTTTGCGCGTCATTCAAGTGCGTCGGTACAACGGGCAGCTCTGGGTCATACCCAACGGGAAGTTGGAGAATTTCGCCAATTACAGCCGGGAGTATATGCGGGCCATCGTCAAGGTGGGGGTGGCNTATGAACAGGATGTCCGAAGGGCCCTGCAGGTGCTCAAGGAAGTGGGGCAACAGTGGTATCAGGACCATCAGGACATCGCCCTCGACAAGCCCACGGTAACGGGCATTGTCACCTTCGACCAGTCGAGCTGCACCATTCGGATCGCCTGTAAGGTTAAGCCGTTAAAACACTGGCGGGCGCAACGGCAGATAAGGCTGTTGATCAGGGATGCCTTCGAAAGGGAGGGCATCGAGATCCCCTTCAGCAGGAGCATCGTCTACTTTAAAAGCATCGAAGGCGCCCCAAGGGAGAGAAATCTCTATTCCTTCATTCAGAGCGAGATGGAAGAGGCGGAAGAGGAGGAGGGCATCCTCGTGGAGGAAGGGCCGGGGGCACAGCCTGAGAGGCAACTCTAGGGTAATCAGATGAGCTTATCGATGTCCGATTCTGTGACCCCCAGGATATAGAGAATGTTTTTCATCCGGCTGTGGGCGATATTCCCGGTGGCCACCCTGTTAAGGGCTTTGCGGGAGTTGTATGCAATTCCCAACCCCGCCTGGCCGAGCATGAGGGCGTCATTGGCGCCATCGCCGATGGCAACGGTCTGATCCAAGAGAATCCCCTCCCTATCGGCAATCCAGTTCAAGAGCTTGGCCTTTTGAGGGGCATCGATCACATCCCCCTTTATTCTGCCGGTGAGGGAGCTTCCCTTTATCTCCAGCTGGTTACCGAAGGCATAATCCAACCCCAACCGTTCCTTGAGATGGTCCGTGAATCGCTGGAATCCTCCGCTGACAACGGCCAATTTATACCCGAGCCTCTTGAGCACGTTGATGAGATCCTCGACCCCTTGGGATAATGTGATCCCCTGACTGATTCCCTCCAACTCGGAGGTGGGTAACCCTTTCAGGAGGGCCACTCGTTGTCTCAGGGCAGCCTCGAAATCTATCTCTCCCCGGACGGCCTTTTCCGTGATGCGGGAGACCTCTCTGACCACGTTGGCGCGTTTGGCCATCTCGTCGATGAGCTCCATATCGATGAGGGTGCTGTCCATGTCAAATACGATGAGCCGTTTGCTCTTTCGATGGGCCTCGGCCGTTTGAAGGGCCAGGTCGACGTCCAATTCATGGGCTACGGCCAGAATCCTCTCCTTCAGGCGCGATAGGTTTTTGACCGAAGAGGTATTGATGGTCAACTCCACGCAGTGGGCGAGGTGTCCGGTGAGATTGGTGATGAGCTCGATGTTGACGTTCTCCTCGGCGAGGATCCTGGAGAGGATGGCCAGGACCTTCGTCTTCACTTTCGTGCTGAAATAGGTCAGGACGAAGAGGTTCCTGTGGGTTCTTTCCCTGATATCCCCTTCGGAGAAGAGGCGGAAATTGAGGTGGAGGTTCAACTGTGTGGCCTTGTAGAGGAGCTCCTTCAGGACGCTGTCCTTTGAACCCCTTGCCCTGCTCATATCCAAAAGGAGGGAGAGGCCCAGGAAATCCTGGAGGGTGGCCTGCTCCACATCCACCACCTCCACGTTGCCATCCACGAGAATCTTGGTCAGGGCGGCCAGGATTCCAGGCCGATCATTCCCAGAAACGGTTACAACGACGAAGTCCTTGTCTTCGTCCATAGTCCGATTATCCCCTTTTTCAATAAACTTTAAAAATATCATAATGACGGGCCAAAGTGAAGGGAAGTCCGGAGTTTTCTGACTTTTCCGGACATCTCGGGTCACTTCGGAGGCATTGGAGCCAAGGGAAGTTCTCTCGGGACTACGGCTGGTTTTGATTGGCAGGAAATATGCATTAATCAAGGGAGGCCTAACTTGGTGGTCCCCACTCGTTTCTAACCGCCGGCCATTTGATGAGACCTACCCTACTGAAAGTGTTTATCGCTGCCGTTGCCCTTTTGTCCTCGGCTCGTCCCACCGTGGGAAGTGGAGAGGCGTTGCCGTTAGGGCCATCTCTTCCGCATCATGTCTGGCCTATTTCTGGAACGGTCAAGCCTGATTTTCCCCTGTCATCGACTTTTGGGCCTCGCCTGAAAGCATCCGAGGGATATCGTTACGACTTCCACCGTGGTATTGATATTCCAACACCAAGGGGTACGGCGGTCCGTGCAATTGCCGATGGCGTGGTGAGGCTCGCGGGAAATTATTCCTCCTATTCGGATACTGTGGTACAAGTCCGTCATACCAGACCAGGATCTGAGGGAGGGCTCACGGAGACAGCCTCCTACTATTCCAACTACATGCACCTATCCATGATTTCAGTTAAGAGAGGGCAGAAAGTCCAGAGAGGGCAAATCATCGGCTATTCGGGCACGAGTCAAAGCGGATTTGAGCATCTTCACTTTGAGATCCGAGATGGCGGCATCCATCAAAAGCACTGTATTCATCCCCTCCTCGTTCTGCCCTATGAGGATACCGGGCCGCCAGGGCTCACCATTACCCATGTAAGCACGGGAAGTTCCGCACGGCCACAGGTGGGGGTCACCATTACAACCGAGTCCCGGGAAGTTGACTTCAATCGGGTCGAAGTCTGTATTTACCAGAAACGCGAAGGCAGACTCCTCTTTCAACGCGCGTACGACATGATTCTTTGGAATCGGCAGTTTACCCCAGCCCGATCACCACACATCTTCTTGGACGATCCCTCATTCAATGGGATCGAGGTTCGACCCGCACAATTTAATGCTTCGAGCCAGATGTATAGAGTTGATTTTACGTTCCTCCTGCAAAACCCGGCCAAAGGCGATGATATCGTGGTGAAGGCCAGGGCATGGGATGTGAGGGGGAATGTCGCCGAAACGAGCTTCCATGACAAGGGTGTTTGAACATAAATCATAGGTTGAAGAGGACGTTCAAAACCCTTACACTGTCCCTAAATCCCATGGGTAAACGGCCCATGCTAAGGAACCGTCTCCATGAGTAAGCGGGAAAA
>JGI24422J19971_10000582_pt1 | contig 20516 bp, 20 predicted proteins | sample DeeMarSWOR152_54_FD_19971 | JGI IMG/M metagenome (IMG submission 19971) | reverse complement strand
GTACGAAAAAGAACAGAACAAGCCCCCAATAGGAGAAAAATGTTTTGCATATAGACTCAATGATTCGTATTGGGTTCAGTGCGTCAAATGAGTCAAACATGACCCCTCTTAGAAGCGACATCGGCAGAAAGAAACCTCCACCTGCTGACAATAACCAGAAAGTCGAGTCAAAACGCCGGGTCAAGCCATAATAGAGTGTTACCGGCCACAAGCAGATAGCGAAACAGCCGAATAAGAGGATTACCTCTGAGATAAAATCACCTACGTCGAATGTGCCCGAAATTGGGACATCAGACGCACGCCTTGTTCCTTTGGCGCTGTCGACGACACAGTGTGTAATATAATAAAACACATAACCGTAGAAGACTATATAAAAGGGTACTGTCAAAAAAATAATGATGTACGAAGTTCCCCACTGAAGATATGGCTGCAAAAAAGCGCTCAGCCGCGCAATAAAAAACTTGACTAACAGCGGCAGAAATACAAAAACAGCGATGTGTATCAAACCCGACGCACTGATCGGATAGATAAAGGCGTCGATAAACCAGGGCAGTTTGCACTCGCCAGCTAAGGGCGGTTCTTCTTCCAGAAATTTCATTCCGTAGCCCTCGTAGCAGTCTGAAGTCAAGACAGGAATCTAAGCGGTCGTCAGTTTTTCTTTGATTATTTCTGCAGCTTTGGTTAAGGCGTCGTTGATTTTCTTTGGATTTTTCCCGCCAGCCTGGGCCATTTGTGGCCGGCCTCCTCCACCCCCATCAATTAGCGGCGCAATTGCCTTAACAATGTCGCCGGCCTTCAGGCCCTTCTTAATCAAATCAGCGGTCATGCCTGCCAAAAGTGTTGCTTTGCCGTCATCCTCGAAGCCCAAAACGACCGCGGCGGATTTTGCCTTCTTCTTGAGCATATCGATAGCTTCTCGGGCCTGTTCGACCGAAGTGGTTGAGAGTTGACCAATAATTATATGAGTCTCGCCAATTTTTTCGCATTTTTTAAGAAGCTGTTTCGCTTCTGCCATGATATCAGAGCCGGATTGTCGAGCGGCTGCCTTGAGCTCTTTAGAGAGCCTTTTATTTTCCTTTATTAGCTGGCCAACCCTGTCAACCAGCGCCTCAGATGGGACCTTTAGAACCACCGAAAGCTCATCGATAATGTCGCTGGCCTTTTCGAGATATGCTGTAAGGCCCTGACCGGTCAGCGCGGTAATCCTGCGGACACCGGCTGAGATGCTCTCTTCTTTAATTATTTTAAAGCCGCCGATTTTTCCCGTGTTATCACAGTGCGTCCCGCCGCAGAATTCTCGCGAAAAGGCTTCTCCAAGTAGTTTTTCGTTTGCCGCCCCAATAGCCACCACTCTTACTTCGCTTCCGTACTTCTCACCGAAAAGCGCCATAGCCCCCAGTTTTTCCGCCTCCACCCTCGGCATCACCACACAAGTTACCGGCAAAGCCGAGGCGATTTTTTCTCGCACTTTATTCTCAACCTCTCTTAGCTGTTCGGCGGACAGCGCTTTGCGATAGGTAAAGTCAAACCTCAAATAGTCCGGGCCAACGTAACTTCCCTGCTGTGCTACAGATTTGCCTAACACCTGCTGCAATGCCCACTGCAACAGGTGTGTGGCGGTATGATTTTTCCTGGTCGCATTTCTGTCTTTATCCACAGTTGCTGTCACCGCTTGACCAGTACCGAAACTGCCTTTCGTCAGCTTGCCCCAATGGATTACACAGTCGCCGACTTTCTGAGTCGTTTCAACGACAAACTGGCCACTTTCCGACTCTATCATTCCACAGTCGCCGACCTGGCCACCAGCCTCTGCATAGAAACACGTTTTTTCCAGAATTAGTCCGATGCTTTCACCACCAACATCTTCAGGAGTACTCTTTATGAGGTTAATCGTGCCTGCAGACGTACGAGCACCCGATCTTATCCAGGAGTCCACCTTGCTCTCACAGGTATCGGCTCGGTGTTTCAAGGAATCGTCGGTAACTGGAAGCTTCACACCGGGATTCACCACCATTAAGGATGATTTCTGGGCAGCTCGCGCCCGAGTTCGCTGTGCCTCCATAAGCTGGGCAAAAGTAGCTGTATCGACTCTTAGATTGCGCTCCCGCGCCATAAGCTCAGTCAAATCAAGTGGAAAGCCATAGGTATCATAAAGCTGGAAGGCATCTTCGCCATTGATAATTTTGTCTTTTGCTCTCTGTGCCCGCTTGGCAGCAGTGTTGAAGATTTCAATGCCTCTATCGAGCGTTCTGCCGAAGCTTGCCTCTTCGGATTCAATTACTGTCGAGACATAGTCGGCCCTTTCCCTTATCTCGCCAAACGCATCACCTAAACAATTGACGACTACCGGCACGAGCTTATAAATAAACGGCTCGTGCATTCCCAGCTCTCTGCCGAACCTCGAAGCCCGTCGTAGTATTCGCCGGATAACATATCCCCGGCCTTCATTAGAGGGAATCGCTCCATCGGTTATCGCAAAGATGAGTGAGCGAATATGGTCGGCTATGACTCGAAAGGCGTTATCTGTCTTGCTGCCGAGCTGCGATGTATACTTGTGGCCGGTTATGTCACTGAGGCAATCGATTACAGGCATAAATAAATCGGTATCGTAGTTGCTCTTTTTATTCTGCAGCACCGCTGCGATTCTTTCCAAGCCTGCGCCGGTGTCAACGTATTTGGCTGAAAGCGGCACAAGCCCACTACCGGCTTGACGATTAAACTGGATGAAAACAAGATTCCATAACTCAATATATCTTGCACAACCACCGTTGACCTGGCATTTATGGCCCTGGACAGCCTTCATATCACACATATCAGGGCCGAGGTCGATATGCACTTCACTACAAGGCCCACAGGGGCCGATTTCACCCATTTCCCAGAAATTATCTTTTTTGCCAAAGGCCAAAACCCTCTCGGCTGGTATTGGGGTCACCTCAGTCCATAGCTTTGCCGCCTCATCATCTTCAGGTAGTCCATCGGCCTCATCGCCCCCAAAAACCGTTGCCCACAAGCGGTCCGGCTCGATGCCCCAAACCTTTACCAGAAGCTCCCAGGCCCACTCGATAGCTTCGGCCTTAAAGTAATCATCAAATGACCAGTTACCCAACATTTCAAAAAAAGTATGGTGATAGGTGTCTTTGCCCACCTCCTCAAGGTCATTGTGTTTGCCGCTTACCCGCAGGCATTTTTGACTGTTGACCACACGCGGATACTCCGGAGCTACCAGGCCCAGGAAGATATCCTTGAACTGATTCATTCCCGCATTGGCAAAAAGCAGGGTCTCGTCACCAATGGGCACTATGGGCGAGCTGGGGACGAATTCGTGGCCTTTGCCCTTGAAGAAATCTATAAAATCGTTTCTTATTTGCTTTGCACCTCGCACCGCGTAATCCTATTTTAAAACTAATAATCGGTAATCAGTTCGGACTTTATTCAGCATGCGGTTTTACCTGAGACTCTACCCTTAAGAAATAATCAATTATCAATAATCGATAATCAAGTCTCAAGGCCTTTGGCAACGAGGACCTTATTTTTTATTTCCTTGCACAGGTCTTTGTTTTCGGTCAGGAATTTTTTGGCGTTTTCTCTGCCCTGGCCGAGTCTTACACCGCCATAGTTTAGCCAGGCGCCGCTTTTTTCGACAACCTCACAACCAAGAGCCAGGTCAAGCAAATCGCCCTCGTAGCTGATTCCGCTGTCAAACATAATATCGAACTCAGTATCCCGGAAAGGCGGTGCGATTTTGTTCTTTACCACCCTGGCCCTGACTCTGGAGCCGACTGCACCACTGCTATCCCTTATGGTTGTTACTCGTCTCAGGTCAATTCGCACAGAGCTGTAAAATTTCAGCGCCCTTCCGCCGGGCGTGGTTTCCGGGTTGCCGAACATAACGCCGATTTTCATGCGGATTTGATTTATGAAGATAAGGGCGGTTTTACTCTTGCTAATGATACTGGTAAGCTTTCGCATCGCCTGGCTCATTAATCTCGCCTGCAGTCCCACGTGCGTGTCACCCATATCACCTTCAATCTCTGCTTTTGGTGTCAGCGCGGCAACTGAGTCAATAACTATAATATCTACAGAATTGGAGGCTATTAACATCTCGGTAATGTCAAGTGCCTGCTCGCCGGTGTCGGGCTGACTGACCAGCAGGCTGCTGACATCAACACCTAACCTCTTCGCCCAGGTTGTATCCAGAGCGTGTTCGGCATCAATAAATGCAGCCACGCCACCTGCACACTGGGCGTTAGCGATAACGTGAAGTGCAAGGGTAGTTTTGCCAGACGACTCCGGCCCAAACAGTTCGGTAACTCTCCCACGTGGGATGCCCGCCCCACCAAGAGCGATGTCCAACGATAATGAGCCCGTGCTGATGCCTTCAATCCTGGCGTACCTGTGTTCGTCCATTTGCATAATTGCCCCTTGGCCGTACTGTTTTTCAATCTGTGCAATCACGCGCTGCAAAGCAGTTTCTCTGCTATCTGCCTGAGTAGTTGTTGCGACTTTTTTTGTCTTTGCCATTTTGCAATCTCCCCTTTCGTATCTCGTGAAGGAACCCCGCTTTGCAGGAACCCAAGCGTATCTCGCTTCACGTACCAAGTTTCATGCGCCACGCATTTTATAATTTCCTAACAGAGTATAAATAGGGCCCTTAGGCGTCAACTGGCTCTGATATACCGAAATCGAATCAGCCGGCATGGTCCCGAGCCTGAAATCTTTGTACTCTTCAGTCGTCTGCGCCAGCTTGAAGCCCGCCTTCGAGCTCCTTACACGGCAAAGCGTTAAGTGACCGGAGAACTTTCTTGCCTCCTTTGGCCAACCGGCCAAAGCCAACTGTTGCTCAAGGTCATTTTGTAATTGTAGCAGATTGTCGCAACTCTGTCCTGCCCCAACCCATAAGACTCTGGCGCTTCTGCCGCCGAAATGGCCGACCGATTCTACATCCAGCTCGAAGCTATTTTGTCGGCTCGCGACGTCTTTAGTTATTTTGCAAACATCGACAGCCTGCTCATCCTTAATCTCGCCCAGGAATTTAAGTGTCAGATGCATCGCCTCAGGGTTTACCCACTTGACGTCGCCTTTTTTTACATCAGCTTTGCTTGCCAACTGCTGCTGTAAATCGCTTAGGGCTGCTCTGATTCCCTCGTCAATATCTATTGCTATAAAGCACCGCATTTCAGTTACACTCAACCAAAGGTTAAAAATGTGTTATCTTCCGTAAAGTCTCAAGTCTGCTGTCAATATCGGTTCTGTCTATTGAGGTTAGGCCTGCCAGTGAAAAATCAGCAATCGCAAAGGAAGCGACTACCGTGCCGTTGGCAACCGCAGTCTTTAACATTTCAAAATCAGTCTTACCGCTCTGTGCCAGATATCCCATCAGCGCCCCTGCGAAGCTATCACCGGCACCCGTGGGATCTTTTACTTCGGTGGCCGGATAGGCCGGTAAAGTAAATTTTTCGCCGTCAGAATTGCACATTATTGAACCGGATTCACCCTTTTTGATAATCACAACACTCGGCCCAATACCCAAAATTTTTTCTCCTGCTCTTATCAGATTACTATCAGCCGCCAGCATCCTCGCTTCGTCCTCATTGATTATAAGGCAGTCAATCTTTTTCAGCAGCGCTTTTAAGTCATCAAGGTGCCCCTGAATCCAGCAGTTCATTGTATCAGCCGCCACGAAAGAACCAGCGTTAATTTGCTGGAGCAATTGATACTGAAGGGCGGGCGCTGTATTTGCAAGAAAGACGAATTTGCTGTCCTTGAATGAATCTGGCACTCTCGGCGGTGCTTCGGCAAGGACATTCAATTCCATGTAATCCGTTCTCCTGTCGTCCATATTATCGTGATACGAGCCGGCCCAGCGAAAAGTTTTGCTCTGTGCTCTTACTTCCAGACCCGTAAGGTCAACGTTTCTACCGGCAAAAACTTCAGCAAAATCAAACGGACAGTCAGAGCCTATGGCGCCTACGAGCCTGACCGGCGTAAAAAAACTGGCTGCCATACTAAAATACACAGCCGAACCGCCAATACAATTCTCGCTAATACCATAAGGCGTTTTAACAGTATCAATAGCTATTGACCCGGTTACCAACAGTGACAATTACAAATTCCTTCAAATTTGAGGTTCTGCCCCAACTTTCTTGAGCGCGTTATCTATTCTCGCCAAGGTCTTTTCTTTGCCTAACATCTGGACCGAATCGAAAATCGGCGTGCTGATTGTGGTTCCACAGATGGCCACACGTAGCGGCTGAGCGACTTTGCCCAGGCCAACCTGTTTCTCCGACGCCAAGCAGCGCAGCATATCCTCGATATGCTTCACAGTAAATTGCTCCTGCTCCAGAGCTGCAAGTCTATCGTGGACGATTTGAAGAACAGCCACGCCGTCGTCCTTCAGCAGAACCTTTTTAACTGCTTTGTCATCATACTCAATCTGGGCGTTGTCTAAAAAGAGAAATCTGCTTTTGCGCTCGATATCAACCAGCGTCCGCGCCCCTTCACAGAGTTTTATGATTCTTGAAAGAAGCTCGTCATCCGCAGATAGGACCGGGGAATTGAGAGCTCTTAAGTAATCCTTGAAATGCTCAAGAAGTTTTTCCTTGTCGGCCTGATGTATGTGCTCGGTATTGAAAGCAAGTAGTTTTTGCCGATCGAACAAGCTATTGGCCTTGGTCAAGCGTGAAAGGTCGAAAGACCTGATTAGCTCCTCAACGGACATAATCTCGCGATTGTCGCCGGGGTTCCAGCCCAAAAGTGCAAGGAAATTAACCATGCTCTCAGGCAAATAGCCACTCATGAAAAAATCGACGATATTGATCTCCGGCAGGTTAACTCCAAGATACTCCGCCATTGAATCGATACTCGGCATATCCGGTGTGGTCTTACTCTTGAGAAAGCTGTTCACTCCTTCGACAGTTATGTTACCGACATCGGCGAGTTTTTCGAGGTCAATCTCCTGCATAGCCTTGATTGCCTTGCGAAGGGCCTTTGGTCGCTCACGCTTGGAAAGCTTTCCGCCGGTATCGCTGACGGTCACAGACATGTGAGCATACTTTGGAAGCGGAGCGTCGGGGAACAAAGCCTGCCATAACACCTGCTGGCCGGGCGTGTTCATCAAATGTTCCTGGCCGCGAATCACGTGGGTAATCTTCATCAAATAGTCATCGACCACACACGCAAAGTTGTACGTTGGAAAGCCGTCGCTTTTTTGAATGATAAAATCGCCTATCTCGCCGGCTGTAAACTTAACCTCGCCACGCACGACATCGGCAACAACAATCGGTTCATCCCGTGGCACGGCAAAGCGCACTGTTACAGGTCGGCCCTGAACGCGGGCTTTTTCAGCATCCCCGGCATCGGGGAAATCCTCAGGTCGCCGATAGACAAAGCCTTTCTTTTGGGCCTCAGCTTCATTGCGACGGGCCTCAAGCTCCTCAGGCGTATCGAAGCAGTAATACGCCTTTTTCTCATCGAGCAGTTTATTTACATATTCGTCGTAGATGTCTCTTCTCTGGGATTGTAGGTACGGCCCATTCGGGCCGCCGACTTCTGGGCCCTCATCCCATTCGATACCGAGCCATCGCAAATCCTCCATAACCTGCCGGACAGCGGTCGGGGTATTGCGTTTCTGGTCTGTATCCTCGATTCGGAGTATAAAGATTCCGCCCGTCCGGCGGGCCCAGAGCCAGTTAAAAAGGGCCGTGCGAGCCCCACCCACGTGCAAGTATCCTGTTGGTGACGGTGCAAAACGCGTAACAACCATTGTAACCCTCATTAGTTCCAGAAAATACGTGAAAATAAAGATAAGTTATATTTGAACTATTGTCAAGAGTCAGACATGGCAACTGGATTTGTGCATCTGATAGGTACGATGGACAAATCTGCGTCCTATTCATTTCGACTGCAATTTGTTATAGACCTATTATTTTATCTGTTTTCCTATATAATTATAGTTTGTTAAAATACGACCCCGATAATGGGAAGATTTGTTATGGATAAGCAGGCAGTTCTAAAACGATTATCCGGTAAGATTGAGGAAATCCACAAGCGTTTTTCGGTCAGGACACTATCGATCTTTGGCTCAGCAGCCCGCGGTGAAATGGCCGATGGCAGCGACATAGATATCCTGGTGGCATTCGACCAAAAAGCAAGTTTTGATCTCTTTATGGACTTAAAATTTTATCTCGAAGACCTTCTTGAAACGTCGGTTGACCTCGTGACTGACAAAGCTCTTCGCCCCCAGATTCGCCAGGCAATTGAAGAGGAGCTTATTAATGTCGCGTGACCAGACAATGTATTTGCAGGACATTGCCGAGAGCTGCAAGAAGATATTACGTTTCACCCAGAAGCTTACTCAACAAAACTTGATACAGGATGAAAAAACCTACGACGCGGTTGTCCGCAATCTGGAGATTATAGGTGAGGCTGCCAAGCATATTTCCGATGAACTCAGAGTGCAATTGCCGGATATAGAATGGCGAAAAATCGCAGGAATGAGAGACATGCTCACTCACGCATACTTTGGAATTGATAATGATATTCTCTGGGACGTCGTCCAAAACAAAGTGCCCCAATTAGCCGAAGCTATAAGGGCGTTTTTGAATAAAAGCAGGGATTGAGCATCAAAGGTCTATGGCGTAGCTGAATGTTTCAATGGAAAATGCTCGTTCAGACCAGGTGACAGAAACCCTTAAAGCCAAATCCGCTATTGAGTTCCGGTAGAGGTTCAGATAAATGTGGCCACGACTTGGACCGGCTCCGACTTACAGTGTTATGTACACCGTAAGTATTGTGAGCCACTTTATCATCAGTTACCTGATTGCCAGACGCTTTGGACTTCGGCACTGTGTTTGGATTGTTGTTAGTATCTGCTACATGGCCGGTATGACCATCGGCGCCAAGGCACTATATGACATTCAGCACGGACAATTCGACTTACGGGCACTGTTAACCATTAAACATTACTTGAGCGGAGGGTTATGGGGTGGACTTTTCACATATCTTTGTTTGGCTGTGCCGCTGGCGTTTGTCTTAGCCAGGCGCAAACGCGTGGCCCTCGATCTGGTCGCGCTATCGATCCCCATCCCTTGGATATTTGTCAAACTAGGGTGCTTATTTAACGGATGCTGCTATGGTCGGCCATGTTCTATGCCGTGGGCGGTCACATTCCCAGAAGGGGCCGGAGGTGCGCCGGCGGGCGTGCCACTGCACCCAACACAGATTTACGAAATCCTTGTCGTCGTGTGCATTCTTATGTTTTTCAAAATACTGAAATACGAGCGATGGCAGGGAACAATGCTGCTATGGTTCCTGATTCTCTATGGTCTGGGACGAGCAGCTACCGAGATATGGAGGGGCGACGTGGATCATCATGTTTACATTGGGCCACTTACTTTGTCGCAGCTCATCTGCTTAGTTGTGGCTGGTATTTCAATTTTCGTGCTGTACTTTTGGCGCCGCTTCTTTAGCCCCACCTCGGCGGGTGCTCACCCCTGAAGGTATCCGGTTGGGTTCACCGGCTTAAAGCACCGTCTGTATCCGGTCTTTCGAACCCTGCGATCACAAACTGGACGAGGCAATAATAATATGCTAAATTATCCTCGCAGATAACTTTGATGCATTAAATTCAAAAGGTGGGAACGATAAACTGTGAAAACACCGAGCAAAGAAGAAAATACCAAGCTCGATTTTATCCGGCAGATTGTTGCTGAGGACTTGAAGAAAAATAAATGGGACGGCAGAGTGCGCACGCGATTTCCGCCGGAGCCGAACGGCTATCTACACATCGGCCACGCCAAAAGTATCTGCCTGAATTTCGGTATCGCAGCCGAATTCGGCGGCCAGGCCGAAGGCCTGGACATGATCAAAGCCGACTCCGTCGGCTGCAACCTGCGATTCGACGACACCAATCCGGAAAAGGAGGAAGAAGAATACGTCAATTCCATCATCGAAGACGTTCGCTGGCTGGGGTGGGATTGGGCCGACAGACTGTATTATGCATCGGACTACTTCGAGCAGATGTACCAGTATGCCGTACAGCTTATAAAAAGAGGCAAAGCATACGTTTGTGATCTCAGTGCCGACGAAATAAGAGAATATCGCGGCACCTTGACCCAGCCCGGCAAAAACAGTCCCTATCGCAACCGCAGCGTCCAAGAGAACCTCGATTTGTTCGAGCGGATGAGAGCTGGCGAATTCCCGGATGGCACGCGCACCCTGCGGGCGAAAATCGATATGGCACATCCCAACCTGAATATGCGCGACCCGGTTATGTACCGCATCCTGCACGCCACACATCACCGCACCGGTGATAAGTGGTGCATTTATCCGACGTATGACTGGGCCCACGGGCTTGAAGATTCCATCGAAAAGATTACCCATTCGATTTGCACGCTCGAATTCGAGAATCATCGGCCGCTGTACGACTGGTTCCTTGAGCAGTTGGATATCTTCCATCCCCAGCAGATTGAATTTGCTCGGCTAAATCTGACATATACTGTAATGAGCAAGCGAAAGCTCCTGCAACTGGTGCAAGATGGGCTCGTCACCGGCTGGGACGATCCGCGGATGCCGACCATTTGCGGCCTGCGGAGGCGCGGTTACTCGCCGGCGGCTATTCGGGAATTCTGCAAGCGAATCGGCGTCAACAAGTTCAACAGTACGGTCGATATCGCACTATTGGAACACTGCCTGCGGGAAGACCTGAACAAGACGTCCCCACGGGTAATGGCTGTGCTCCGACCGCTTAACTTGGTTATCGACAACTACCCAGAAGGCCAGGTTGAAGAGGTTGAGGCCATCAATAATCCGGAAGACCCGGGTGCCGGTACGCGGAAGGTGCCCTTCTCACGCGAGCTTTATATCGAACGAGAAGACTTTATGGAGCAGCCGCCGAGAAAGTTCTACCGGCTGGCGCCCGGCCGAGAGGTTCGACTGCGATATGCGTATTTCATCACCTGCATGGATGTGATTAAAGATGAAAACGGCGAGGTCATCGAGCTACACTGCACTTATGACCCGACCACCCGAGGCGGCGACGCTCCCGATGGACGCAAGGTCAGGTCAACACTACACTGGGTCTCAGCCCCACACTCTCTCGAAGCCCAAGTGCGACTGTACGACCATTTGTTCACAAACCAAAATCCGGATGACGTACCCGAAGGCGATGATTTCAAATCCAACCTGAACCCGAATTCACTGGAGATATTATCTTCCTGCCGTGTTGAACCATCTCTGGCCGACGCAAAACTGCTAAGTCGCTACCAGTTCGAGAGGCTCGGCTATTTCTGCGCCGACAACAAAAGCTCCGATGGCAAGCTCGTATTCAATCGGACGGTATCGTTACGTGACCCCTGGGCTAAGATCCAGAAAGCCCGGGAAAAGTAAATACTCAAACCGAGTAATTAGATCCGGTTTCACTCCTGAATTTGTAATAGAACCTCTTTTCGCCACATTGTATTGTGCCAGTTGTTGCGATTGGTTTGTATATTACCTGAGCCCAGTTACCGGGCTTCCTAATGCTCACCGTTTTAGCCTGGCCGGCAAAATTATGATATGTTAAACAGTTACATAATTTCTAATATATCAGCATGAGAAGTAAATAAGTCACAGTTAAAGAGATTAATGGGCTGATAACCCAAAGAGAAAGGATTCTCCTCACCACTTGATGCGTTATTATAAACTTGTGGCCACTATTCACGCTTCCTATTCCCATAATTGAAGTGGCATCTAACATAACCATTGGTTCGGGCATACCAAACGCTGACGACAAAAGAAGCAAAGTACCGATTATTATTCCATTGATCGCCGCTCCCAACGTCCCAAGGCCGGTTATGCCTTTACCAACAGTGTCCAAAACTCTTCTAAAGACGAGCCCTCCAAAACCAAAAAATGGGGCAATCAACAGAAAGCCTAATTTCTTGTTCACTATCTCGGACGCAACCAAGGGGCCAACAGCATTGGCAACATTATTAGAACCGACAGAAAAAGCCACATAGCATCCTATAAAAAGAACAAATATTTTCAGAAGACGCTCACGTTTTTGTATCCAGGCCTGTCTTTCGAAGGGAAGGATAAACTTACCTAATAAATGAGCGAGGACATAGGATAAAAATGGTAAAATCAACCAAAAACAAAATATTCTTACTAATGTAAGGACATATAGCTGCTTAAAATACAAACCAATACTAATCAAAGAAAATACCGTTACCGAGGAAGTGGACACAGAGACCCTTAGGATATTGGCTATAAAAAGACTCACTGCTGCTGAAAGCAAAATAACGAGACTCACCGTTGGGTCGATGAAATCTTGAGAAACGATGCCTCCGCTAATTGTTTTAACGACCTTGCCACCCCCGATAAACGCACCGAATAAAACAAATAAGCCAAATAATAACGCTGCTTTTTTTCTGCTGATAACTCCTGCACCATAGGGAGCAGCGAAGGCCGGAGACATGCCACTTCCACCCATATTCATCGCAAAAAATGCAGCTAACATCAAAGCCAGAAAACTCATACCAGAATCCTTTTTAACTTCTCATTGCTAAGGTCTTCTCTTTCCTGAGCTACTAAATGCCCACAAGTTTTCATGTAAATAACAAGGACTTGTTTTTGCTATTAAGCTTGCCGCCTTTATGCCGACAGGGAGCAAGTCTGCCAGTGAAAGCAAAGACAATCAAAACTGTAATAAAAGCGCCAACTATCCTATAAATCAATGTCTTAAGCATCAAACGACGATGTGTACCATCATAAATGTTCATCTTGCACATCCCCTCAAGACCTTACTTGAAATCTATAAACCTGCCATCACAGTATTGCTGGTTACCGTACTCTTGCGTTCCAACATTTTGTTATACGGTCGGCAACCGTTCGATTACATGTTTCTCCTCTCAATTGGCGTGTCTAATGTACGATCATTATAGTCGTTCTTATGCTTAAAAAATAGCCTCAAATCCCGGCCCCATCCGGAAATCCCTCTTCATGTACCTCCTCATGCTTAACTGGCAAACCTTGAAATATAGAACGCAATGTAGCGCGATCCATGAGCATCGCTGTGTGATTCCGCACATCCAGAAAAAACCGGCGAAATCGGCAGACAGATTCCTGGCTACAATGCTTATAATGGCTGACTGAAACGCAACCAATAGGTGCTAAAATCCCGTCAAAATGCCTCACAACCTGTCCTGCCGTTATTTTATCAGGTGCCTTGGCTAAAACATATCCGCCTTTTTTGCCCATCCTGCTGTCCACCCAACCTTGCGATTTCATCTCGAGCATAATATGCTCAAGAAATCGCTTAGGTACCTCATTACGCCGAGCAAGCTCTCGAATGGGAATAGGCCCGCGGCCATAATGCTCAACCAGCGTAAATAGAACGCGTAAGGCATAATCTGTCTTTTTCGACACCTTCATTTTCCCCTCGATTATAACGACCAACTAAATCGTATATTACAATAAATACCGTTGCAAGTCAACAATAAACCTAAAATTGAAATATTGTTTTTGTGTGCAAACCCGAAGATACTTTATTCTACGGTTTTATTGGACTAGATGGTGTTCAGTATGCCCAAAATACCCCTTTGGACCAGAGCTTTCTATGTCGGCATTTTGAAAATGACGCTAAGATAAAATAATCCACATATAGCCGTTTTCAGTCAAACAATTCAGCAAATTTTCTTTCTATATCAGACTTTTCACAAAGCGTCTGGCCGATCAGCACAGCTCTTGCGCCGACAGACTTTAGCTTTTCGACATCGGCTTTTGTTTTTATCCCGCTTTCGGCAACCAGCTCGTTTTTATTATCGATAAATTCCGCCAATCGGCTGGTAGTATTCAAATCGACCTGCATTGTGGTAAGGTCGCGATTATTGATTCCGAGCACACTGTAGCCTTTCTTAGGAAAACCAATCAAGCTGCGGACCGACATCAAAGTATCGGCCCGGTGAACTTCCAAAAGAACGGTTAAGGTCAGTTCGGCTGCAGCTATCATCAGGTCCATCAGTTCGCCCGGCTTTAAAGCTTCTGCTATCAACAATATCGCATCGGCACCGGCAACGCGGGATTCGTACACCTGCCACAGGTCGATGATAAAATCCTTTCGCAAAACAGGTGAATCTACGGCTTCGCGTATCTGGTGTATGTATTCGAGCCTACCTTGAAAATATTTTTCATCGGTAAGAACACTAATGGCATCGGCGCCGCATTTCTTGTAGGTTCGTGCAATGGCCACAGGGTCGAAATCTTCACGAATAATCCCAGCCGACGGCGAGGCCTTTTTGACCTCCGCGATAACGTTAATGCCGCGACTGTTGGGCTTTGTAACAGCTTTATAGAAGTTGCGGCACCTGGGCTTAGCCCGCACCTGCTCCTTAAGCTGCTCGAGACTTTTCTGTGATTGCCGGTAGCTTACTTCAGCCCTTTTGTCAGCGATTATTTTATCTAATATATTCGCCAATTCAGTTTATCCTGCTACCTTAACATAGCCCATACGAAGCTCGTTGAGAGTATTTGCCAAAATTGTTTCTTCTTCTTTGGTCAAATTACCCTTGGTTTTCTCCTGGAGGGTCTCAAGCATATCAATATTGTATGTTGCCAGTGCCAGGTCTGGTTCCCTTTTTTCCTGTCCCTCTACCTGCAGCAGGCCTAAGGCAAATAATGCCTGCGTGGTGAGCATGCTTACCAGCGCAGCAAAATTACCCTTCGGTAAAGGACCACGGCGCCTGCGCTCTTCCTTAGTCTTTTTCTTCTCCGCTTCTTCCTGTGCAGCTAATATTTCTTTCTCTCTTTGAGCCTCTTGCTTCCAATCCTCATCGATTATGATCTTTTTTTCCTCTTTTTTTTCTTCTTCAGCCATAATTCAAAGCCTCTTGTAAATTTTGCACTTTTGTTATTTTCGATATTTTTTCATGCCTCTATCGACGTCTCGCTTCTGCTGGCGTTCGGCTATTGCCTGTCGTTTGTCGTATTGTCTTTTTCCTCTGGCCAGAGCCAGCTCTATTTTTGCCAGGCCTCTGTCGTTAAAGTATATCCGTAGCGGCACAAGAGTAAAGCCCCGTTGTTCGAGCTTCGTTCTTATCCTTCGGATTTCAGCCTTGTGCAGCAACAGCTTTCTCCTCCTGGTCGGTTCATGCGGAGAACTTCCTGCCTGTTGGTATTGGGCGATGGTTGCGCCGACGAGCCAGCACTCGTCGTTCTGGACCCTGGCGTATGAACCGTTAAGGTCAGCCTGAGCATCCCGCAACGATTTGACCTCGGTACCCAGAAGTTCAAGGCCGGCCTCGAACTTCTCGATAAGTTCGAAGTTTCTGTAAGCCCTCTTATTGACCGCAGCCGACCCCTGTTTATCCTTGTCCTTGCGCGATTTTGTTACCATTTATGATATGATACCGGCAGGAGAACATTTTAGCAAGAGCAGCATTAGCCCTTGTCATCAAAAAACGTCGTGCATTCTGCGTGATGCGTATTGCGTGAAGACAAATACGCAATACGCGATACGATATACGCAATACGAGATTTGAAAGCGCTGGAAGTTGAAGCGCCAGCGGAGATTCGTAAAAGGCGAATCCACAACAGGTGTGAAGCAATCTATTCAGCCATTGTAAGGGCGGTTCGCGAACCGCCCCTACCATATACGGCCGGGCGGCCTTCTGTTTTTACCGGTCATTTTCTTGGCTGAATCACCCAAGTCTTCACGCATCTCATCAGCAAGGCTCAAAAGCCGCCTCACCACGTCCGGATGCTCGGCAGAGACATCATGCTGCTCACCTACGTCTTTTTTCAGGTCAAATAGTGCCAGGTCAATTTTGGCCTGCTCATACTTGACTGGTTGTCCGCCTGTGCCCCCCTTTCGTCCAGCCAATGTGCGGTAGCCGTGCGGCAGGTGCAGTTTCCACTTGCCACTGCGTACCGCCTCTAGCGCCCAGCCGTTATAGTAGAAGAACGCTTCGTGCGGACTCTTTGCACTGGGCTGGCCTGAGATAAGCGGCCAGATGTCCTTGCCGTCAATGGGATGAGTGGGCAATTTCGCCCCGGTTAGCTTCGCAATGGTCGGCAGGATATCCATTGTCGAAGCAGGTTCACTACAAACCGTTCCCCCCGGGATTTTGCCCGGCCAGCGCATTATGGTCGGCTCCCGCTGACCACCATCAAACGTTGTACCCTTGCCCTCACGCAGCGGCTTGGCCGAGCCGGCGTGATCACCGTAGCTCAGCCACGGCCCATTATCCGAACTGAATATCACTAACGTCTTCTTATCGATGCCCAGCCGCTTCAGCGTGGAGAGTATCTGTCCCACCGACCAATCGATTTCCATTATGACATCGCCGTACATGCCCTGCTTCGACTTACCCTTAAACTTGTCCGAGACGTGCAGCGGCACGTGCGGCATCGAATGCGGCAGATAAAGAAAGAACGGCCGATCCTTATTCTCCTCGATGAACTTGACAGCCCGCTCGGTGTACCATGTGGTCAACTGCGTCTGGTCGGGGTTGTATTCGATGGTATTCTTGCCCTCGATAAGCGGCAGGTCAGGATAATTTGGGTCGGTCGGATGATTCGGCCACATATCATTCGAGTACGGCAGTCCGAAGTAGTCGTCGAAACCATGACGTGTAGGTAGAAACTCAGGGTGATGGCCCAGGTGCCACTTGCCGTAGCAAGCAGTGGCGTAGCCGAGCGTCTTAAGGATATCAGCTATTGTCTGTTCCTCGCTGCTTATGCCGATTTTCGCCTTCGGGCCAAGCACATATGGCAGGCCCACCCGCTGCGGATAGCAGCCAGTCATCAGCGCCGCACGCGAGGGAGTGCACGATGCCGCAGCAACGTAGAAATCCGTGAAACGCACACCCTCAGCAGCCATCTGGTCGAGATTCGGCGTTTCGAATCCTTCCGCCCCGAAAACGCCGACGTCGGCATAGCCCGCGTCATCGCAAAATATGATAACAAAATTCGGCTTGTCTGAGGATCCCTTGTCCGAGACACGCAAAGAAGCGCTGCCGCAGCCCGGCACCGCCAGCACCGCCGCTGCCAGGCCCATACTCTTTAGAAAACTCCGGCGATTTAGCCGGATGTCTGTTTCCCCGTGTCTTTCGGACAATTCACGTCTATTCAGATTCTTGCTCATTGAAAAACCTTCTATTTCTCACTCACTCTTTCACAACAAAATACAAGGCCGACCCTCATCTATTTCCTTTGTGCTTACATTACCCGGACCCCTTAGTCAGGGACTCTATAGTCAATGAAATACGCTTCACCAAGCTGCTCATTATACACTAAGACCCGCACCCGGATCACATTTCTCTCCCACAAAACGTACGATATTTTATTCATTCACAATGCCCTGCATATCTCATTTCTTTTTAGTCAGGCTTTTTTACAGGCCAGGGTTGCACACTGCATTTTTTAGCCCAACTTTCATACATAGCCTTCAACTGTTCAACTTTTTGCGGATACTTCTGGGCAAGATTATTTAACTCCGTACGGTCCGCCTCCAGGTCATACAGTTCCCACTCACCAGGATGCTTTGAGACCAGTTTCCATTTGCCTTTGCATATGGCCCGGTTGCCCTCGTGCTCCCAGTACAGCGCTTCCCGTTCAACCGGTTTGTTGTCAAAAGCCGGCAGCAGACTCTTGCCCTCAAGGGCAATTATCCTATTGCCTTTGTAGGTTTCAGGATAAGCAGCATCGGCAACATCACAGCAAGTAGCCATTATGTCGATGAGATGTCCGGGCTGATGGCGCAGCTCACCCTGCGCCCTGATGCCCGCCGGCCAGTGCACAACCAGCGGCGTAGCAATGCCGCCTTCGTGCACCCAGTGTTTGTAAAGGCGGAACGGAGTATTGCTGGCGTTGGCCCAGCCCCTGCCGTAGGCGATATAGGTATCCGCCGGACCCGGCATCACACCTTCGCCGGTCCGAACTGGGCGACCGTCACGTGTAACTTTCGGCTGCATATCGTATTGCAGCGCGTTCTTATCAATCAGTCTCAACGAGACCTCTTCTGATGGGTCCGGCTTGATCGGGCCACGACTACCATATTCCTCGGCACAGCCGCCATTGTCAGCCAGAAAGAAAATCAGCGTGTTATCAAAGTTACCCGTTTTCCTTAATTCTGAAATGATACGTCCGATGCCCTGGTCCAGGCAATCGACCATCGCCGCATATACCTCCATACGACGCTCGTGCCACTTTTTGTTTTCGGCCTTCTCCCACGCCGGGACTCGCGAATCACGCTCCGTAGGCTTCCATTTGCCCTCGACAATTCCCATCTTGATCATCCGCTTATGCCGTTCAGCCCGCAATGCATCCCAGCCTCCTGCGTACCTGCCCTTGTACTTGGCGATGTCCCCCGGCAGCGCATGCATCGGCCAGTGCGGTGCTGTGTAGGCAACGTACATAAAGAATGGATTCTTCGCGTTGTGCTCACGAATAAATTTGACGGCATTGTCGCTGATAGCATGGGTGTAATAGAAGTCATCGCTATCAGGCGCTATCTGTGTATTGTCGCGGGTAAGCGAGCACGGATCGTAATAACTGCCAGCCCCGTGAATAGTCCCAAAGAACCGGTCGAACCCGCGCTGGCACGGCCAATTGTACTTCGGACCATCCGGCCCCCGGTGCCTGGTCACGTGCCACTTGCCGGACATATACGTACTGTAACCAGCCTGTTTGAGAACCTCGGCGATAGTTACACAGCGGTTGTTCAGGTCGCCGCGATAACCGTCATAACCCTGGTCGCTCATCATATGCCCCACGCCCGTCTGGTGCTGATAGAGCCCGGTCAGCAGCGAAGCCCTGGTCGGGCAGCAGCGGGCAGTGTTGTAAAACTGCGTAAAGCGCAAGCCGCCAGCGGCAAGTCTGTCCAGGTTCGGCGTGCGAATTTCACCACCGTAGCAGCCGATGTCCGAATATCCCATATCGTCAGCCATAATCAGAATGATATTCGGCCGTTTGCCCTTGCTCATAAGCGACTGAGAAAGACCCGCGCACCCCGGCACTGCCAGCGCCGCCGCTACCAGGCCCATGGTCTTTAAAAAATCACGGCGGCTGTAATTGTGGTCACTCATATTTATTTCCCCCTTGTTAAATACTCAAGCGAGCTGGTTAGCTCGTTATCTATTGAGCAGCCACTGATGGATAAATGCTGCGACAAACCAGACCGCAAAGCTTGCGCAGAGCACAAGCCAGAGCGGCAGGTGTCGGCAAAAACATATAAATGCCACAAGGAAAAACAAAATGCTGGGCACAATCCCCCACAACGCACCTTTTGCGTAATCGGTCATCAGGCCGAAATTATCAGGATTATCCAGGCATAGCCAGACAAGCACGATAAGCCCCGTCAAAGGCATTACAGCAATCAGCCCCGCTAATGTCGGCAGCTTACGCCCTATCTGAGTGCAAAAGACGATAACAGATATGCTGACCAGTAGTTTGATTACAAATCGCATATCCGCTGCTCTCGTGTAATTGCCAGCCCACCTTAGGTCCGCCCGTAGCGGAAATCAATCTTATATTTAGCCCCCCAATTTATTGGAGGGTTCTTTTTGTATTTAGCCCTGGATTTCACCCAAAGTTCTTCACTTAATAAACCGGATAGTCAACGGATAGCGATAGTGTTGACCACCATTGGCCTTAACCGCCGCAATCAGCAAAAAGACGAGGTCAACAATACCGACAGCCGCCAGTAAGAATGGGCCGATGCAAATAAAAAACAGCGGGATGCATATTAGTGCATAGATTGACATCGAAATCTGAAAGTTCACCGCCTCTTTGCCCTGCTCATCTACGAACGGGTAGTCATCCTTTTTTATCTGCCAGATAATTAACGGCGCGACAATGTTGCCGACGACAGGGATTACTATTGCGGCAAGCCCCGTCAGATGGCAAATCATTGCCCACATACGAGCATCCTTGTTGACTTCTTTGCTCTCTGGAGTCCCAGGAACAGCCTTTGGCTGCTCCGTGCCTGCTGGCTGCTCCGCGCCTGCCGGCTGTTCAGGTTGCTCGCCGCCGGCATTTTTTGCAGNTTCTGGTGCTTCGTTTACTTCTGCCATAATCTAACTCCCTTCTATTTAACTTATTTTTCACCTGACAAACCGGCTCTTTTTCTAACAAAGGCTGGCCAGCCCGTCAAGAGTAAAAATTTCACGCAAGGGCTTAATTTCCAATCGACAATCGGCACTCGAAAATCGTAATTTTAGGACGCCTACCGCCACTGCTGACATCGAACGGTTTTATGCCCAGCGTGACTGAGTGTGATTATAGGGCAAAGTCAACCGTTTGAAAGAACGAATTTGCTAATAGCACCCGGCAGCAATAAAATATTCAATATACGAGCTTAAATTACATTTCGCATTAGACGATTGGAGCAGTTTATGGACGTCTCAGCCAATTTAGGTATAGCTTTCCTGCTGACTGTCATTGCAGGACTTTCCACAGGAATAGGAAGCGCCATTGCCTATTTCATCAGGAAACCAAAAATAATCTATCTTTCATTCTCGTTGGGCTTATCAGCAGGTGTT
>JGI24422J19971_10000577_pt1 | contig 20608 bp, 11 predicted proteins | sample DeeMarSWOR152_54_FD_19971 | JGI IMG/M metagenome (IMG submission 19971) | reverse complement strand
CGCCCATCCGAACTGGTTGCATAGCCAATCCATGAGTTATTTTGGGTCTGACCCGTGTACCAAATATGATAAGCGTTCTTGTGCTTAATTACCGTCGGCCGGTTGACTCTGTCTTCCCAGTTCGAGCCGGGATTCGGGCCCAGCACGATTTCCGGTTCGCTCCAGTGGATTCCGTCAGCACTTTCAGCTAAAGCAATAGACTTTTTTGGGCGCCACGAGAACCACATCCGGTAATTACCCTTTTCCTTCAACACACTAACATCAAAGCATGTGCCAAGGTCGCCGCCGAGCACAGGATTCTCTTCGTACTTTCGCCAACCAGCGCTTGTTCCATCGCCAGAATGAGATTCTATCGGTGAGAGGGACCGCCGCTGAGCAACATCGGCTTGTCTGAGTCGTGCGGTAACACGGCGCAGTGAGTCTGCCTTTGCTATCTCTTTGCCGCTGGCGAATATATGCAAACCTTTGCCCTTGCCATACTTTCTGCCGGTCTTATCCCACATAATCGTTATTATTCGACCATGATAGAGAACGTTGTCAAGACAGAACCAATTCCATGTGTTGTTGGGAATGAGAGGATTGACTTCAATTACGTCATCTGGTTTCGGACGTAAGCCAACAAGTCCTGTGATGATTAGATCGCAGTATGTCGAATGGTTATAATCCTTGCCTCGCTCTCTGCCACCTTTGCCTGGGTCCCAGGTACCGTTCTTCCAAGCCTTTAATCGCGTACGGGCAATCCAGTCACCGGTGTAAGGATTGAGATTCTCGTCTATCCAAGGAATGATGCTGCCATCCTCGCGCCTGATGTGATGGCTCTTGGTGTAGATTTGCAACGTCCGGAAGTAATCAGCTTTTGTGATGACGTCCTGTTCATAATTGTTGAGTACGTTTGCTAAAGCTGTAAGGGTTACAGAAGTTGCAAATGGCCAGCTAGGCCCGTTCCACTGACACTCGTGCCCCTCATAAGAGATGGCAAACCGAGGATGCCGTTGCTCAGCTGTTGTAGGGCCGAACGGGGCATAGAAACCGTTTGGGTCCATTAATTGCTTCCACGCCTCCTCATAGCCGGCATCTGGCAATTTGACGTACCATGGTGTATAGCCATGCAGCTCCCGAACATCGACAAGCTTTTCTTTATTTCGCGGCAGAGTCTTGAAGAACTTTACCTTATTATCCCAGAGCTTACTTTGGACGAGGTTCTTGATTTTCTCGGCCTTCTTACTGAACTTATCTGCGATATCTTCCTGACCTGTGAGCAATGCGATGTTGGCTATGGCCACAGCATCACCATACATATAAGAATTGATCGTAGCACGTTTTCCACTGCCGCCAATTGAGACTTCCATGCCGTCACGGTCATCTATCTGCCAGAAAAGCCCATCCGGTTCAAGTCTGCTATTTTCCCATTCTCTGTAATTGTCAACAAGATCTGGCAGAAGACCAACGATAAGGCTCTTATCCAGCGTTACCAGATACCTGGCCCAAAGGGCATCAGCAGCCCAAAAGCTGTAACTTCGTACACTGCCGCCTTTGCGAAACCAGAAGACAGCATAGTCGTTCAGGTACTTGGGAGCATGGAGCCACCGCCCTTCATAGAAATGGTGTCCCGCGGGGCAGTTGATGGTGTTATGTTTGCCCGACCATTCTACTTTGGGAAGAAATTCGGTTATTACAAAGCCATCTGTTGTATGTTTAATGTGCTTGCGGTAGGTCCACCAGCGAAAGTAATAGGTCCGCTCGAAGTCCTTATCGGGGCATTCAAAAAGCGGTATGTTCGCTCTGAGAAATTCCCAAGACTTCTCATTAGGGATGTACTGTATATAGAGCTCCTCATCGTTCTCGTTGAATGTGTCCACATAGTGCTCAAAAGAGGCAGGATCAAGCACAGCAGGTCCTTGTACATCATCGGCTGTGAGCAAAGTCGCCATCGAGAACACCGCTGTCAAGGCCCAAATAGTAGTGCCGGGCTTAAGCGCTCCGATCTTTGGAACAATCATAAGCTTTTCCTTTCTTTTTCCGAAGGTACATCACTAATCTGGACTTGCTGTTTTAGAGCAGCTGAGCTATTTGGCCGTGCTTTACCTTAGAAGCTCTAACAAAAAGACTTAAAATCAGCCATATCAGTATTAAAAAGCAAGGTTACGTTCATTTTAATAGAGGCTCTTAGATAACATATCAAATTCAGCTATATGTCTCAATCATCTTCATAAGCTGAGTCAGACATTAAAATCTTGTGTTTGTTCCCCTACTCGATACTTCTAAGAGGAGCATAGCTTTGAAAGTGGCGCTTCGCTTATAATTAACCTACCATAAGGGCGTCTTGTGCGTGATTTTTTCTTTTCGCACTTTAGTTTACCGAGTAACCTGATCTTTGATAATGTTAGGAGTAAGAACAATGATATGTAAAGAACTCACCGTATCAGTACTGCTGAACTTGGCCTGTATTCTGAACGCCGTTGGTTATGCGGGTGATGTGGGAATTATCCATTATAAAGCTGACCTGAAGCTTGAGGTTGAACACAATAGTGTCTACACCCGTGTCTGCTGTACGATTCAAAATGATAGCCCGGGCGAGCTTACACAACTAACTTTTGACATCCTCGCACGTGAGAATCGTTGTAAGGCACGGACTGATGTACATAAAATTTATCAGAAAGTTTCAGATAGCCTCGTACCTCTTAAATTTCAACACGGTGGAAATAGTAACATGAAACTGACTAATGTGACTCTTGCCTCAAGGCTTGCCCCTGGAGCAACTACTGAGATAGTGTTCGAATATACCTGGCAAGCTACTGAACCGACGAATGTCCGTGACAACTACAGACCTTTCGCGACTGTCTCCAAAGGGCAGAAAGAGTTGTGTCTTTTAAGCGACTTTGCGTGGTTACCAGTGGTCAAAACAAACGAAGAGTTTGGGGAAATGTCTATGACGAACCGATTCTCAAAAAAGATAAAACCGTCCTGGACCATTAAAGTGTCGGCGCCGACTGACTTCGTTGTTGTTGCTCTTGGAGGCAAGCATGTGCAGACAACACGACAAAACGGATGTATCGTATCCGAATGGACATCAAACGTGCCCTTTTATCCACAATTGATGGCAGGACGGTTTGCAAAGCGGATTGTACCTTCCGATTCGATAAAGATAACCATTTACTTGCCAGAGGATTATGATCACAAGCTTGTTCAGAAAATTGGAAAAGAGCTGGCAAAGACATACGATTTTTTTACAGAAATGTTTGGCCCCCTAAAAGGAGATGAGATTCATATCGGTGTCAGCTCTGCCGGTCAGGGTGGGCATGGAGGTTATCTGAGCTTTACAATGGATACTGATATGCTCGGACGGCAAATCACTGAAGAGAGAATACCAATGATAATGGAAACCATGAGGCATGAACTAGCTCACTCCTGGTGGGCTTGGTCAGTAACCTCGTATGGAACTGGGACGAAGTTCCTCAGGGAGTCTTTGGCTAACTTCAGCAACGCATACTTTGTTGAAAAGGTAACCGGACAGGATAGGCTGGCAGCGGAAATGGCCAAGTTGTTCTGGATGGGTCTGCATGCGGAAGTTATTTGTGGGCCCGAGTCAGACTCAGAGAGAGCCGCCTATATGAAAGGTCATGTAGTATTCAACGTTCTTAAGATGGAGATGGGGCAAGAGCAGTTCTTTAAGGTACTTAAATATTTTGCATCAGAATACCAAGGCGGCCATGTTACTATGTCAGACTTTATAAATACTTGTGGACAGATAACGGGTAAGGATTGGAAAAAATTCTTTGACGAATGGTGTTTCAGTGCGGGCGTACCTGATTATCGAGTGGAGGAGTTCAGTTCCGAGCAATTTGGCAGTATGTGGGAGACTAAAGTTGTCATTAAAAACGTAGGCTCTGCGATGATCACATGTCCATTAGAGTTGAGGATGGAGAATGATAATGAGCGAAGGAACTTTAGGATTGAACCCGGCGAGATAAAGACCCTGACATTCTTTACGCTGGCAGAGGTAAAGGAAGTCGTGATTGACCCTGACCATCGAACTTACCAGGGTAGCGGTAGAGAATGTAGATTGAAGATGCTGGGTGTGGGTAAGGTTGACATGGAATGGATTTGGTATTGGCGTGGAGTAGTATTGGCTGAAGAAGGGCAATACGATAGAGCTATTGCGGAAATCTCTCGGGCTAAAGAGAGACATAGTCATCCTGCTTTCTCGTACTCTCGGGGCATGGCTTATTTGGAAAAAGGTGACATCGAGGCCGCTCGCTCTGATTTAATCGATTTCATCGACTGGGTCACCAGCAGCAATGACCCCCTCAGGAGTTTGGTCTATCCTGGACTTCTCTCACAGGATAGGGGTAAGCAACAAGATCAACTCAATCATATCTTGCATGCAATAACAGGTCAGGATCTCACGACCCAAGAACAGTGGCGCAACTGGTGGAAGGCAAATCGGGAAGGTTTTCAACCCGCCACAGGGGTAAAACAGATTGGACCAGGTGGGCTAAGAGGCAGGGACACAGGTTAATTATTGTTAGTGACCTCTACGGTCGTTTCATACCGAAGTGATTGTATAGAAGACAACAAGACTGGGTTAGAGAGAAAACGACAAAGTGTTTAATTAGAAGGGTCTTGTTTGTTAGACTACTCTGAGTACGTGTTGGAGTCTTACTGCTGTTATAATAAATGATTATGGAGGTAGCCTACGTCAACAATCACAAAGAAGGAACTTGTCGACCAAATTGCCCGAAACACTCAGGCTAATAATGCGTTGGTTAAAGCTGCAGTCTAGAGTTCCCTCGACGAGATTATCTCTGAGCTCGCCAAAGGGAACCGTTTAGAGATTCGCGATTTTGGAGTTTTTGAACCTCATGACTGCGCACCAAGGACGGCACAAAATCCAAAAACTCGCGAACGAATTCATGTCCCAGCAAAGCAGGTAGTGAAGTTTAAGATGGGTCGGCTGATGAGGCAAAAATTAAACGGCCAGACCCTTTGAAATCGAGCCGTGTGCTGTAGTATTATAGAGATCATAGCGTGGTGGAGTATGATTTGTGAAGTCATCTGGGAAATCTGAGACAAGAGAATGTGCAAGGTTCAATGCTCACTTACTTCGGCAAAACGGACGCCGCTTGCGTTTTTATAGTGGGCCTTATCGAACATAAGCGGACATGATATAGCGGTGCCCTGCTTGATGGACTGCAGTGCAGACAGTTGGTCAAATGAGCGGAAATAGCGGTGTCTTCGGTTCAGATTGGAGGACTGAAAGAGGATTTAAGGATGCCAATGGGGAACAACATGGAGATTAAGTGGCTGCACGTTGTGAGGGATGTTGTCATTGTGTAGGTACTCATGGTCACAGGTCAGTTCATAGCTTCGGCGGCACTTCAAGGGGAACTATCAATGTTTGCACGGAGAGTCTCGAACCTACTGTTCGGCTCTGTAGCGTTCTGCATTTGTGGGTGCCTCTAACTGTTGTATTATCAGTGGCTTATAGAAAACATGAAATTTGTGAACATTTCCAATGTCCACTGGTCACTTCACGTAGTCTCCATATATCCAAGATGTCGCAGGCCAGGAAGAAAGACTTTTCGTATTGCTTGCTCAGGAAATCAACGGCGATATCAACCGTAAATGCGTCGTTATTGTCCAACTCTTCTTTGTCGGGAGAACTCCAACCAAATTTGTGCTGGATGCAGCTGCAACTTTATATGGATTTTTTTCCTTGTTTCGCCCCAATTTCCGCAGTATCTTACTTCTCACTTAGAATGCTTCCTTTCATTAGAGTAACATATTCTATCATTCTTGACAGAATGTATTATATGCCGCATAAGGGTATTTTAAGCACTGTAGACCCAAATGCTGTGATATCCGTCAGAAAAGCTCACTTGTCTTGGGAATAGCACACCCAGGCCCGACTATGGACGATACGTCAGCTACTGCCGTTACCGGCGAGAGTCGCTCCAGCGCATTGCCTCGCCGTCCCTTGGACTGGCTGAAGATATTTGGCCCAGGAGCAATCATTGCATCGCTGACTATTGGAACCGGCGAGTTGATTTTTTCGAGCCGAGGCGGCGCAATCTTCGGATATCGCATCCTGTTTCTGTTCGTCGTCATCTCGCTGCTGAAGTGGGGCCTGGTAGTGGCGTCGTCGCGTCACATGGTATTGACCGGCGTCCACCCTTACCGACGGATGCTCGATCTGCCTGGACCACGCGGCTGGTTACCGATGTTGCTGTTCCTGATCGCAGCCGTTTGCTTGCCAATCTGGGTTAGTTTCCACAGCGGTGTCCTGGGCAACTTGACCGCCTGGACGACCGGGACGAGCGAAACATTGGGAGGTGGCATCGACTACCTCTGGGGCGCAGCGATATTGGCCGTCGTGGTGGTAATCACCGCCTTGCGCGGTTACTCTACTCTTGAGCGCATACAACTGGTTATTGTGGCCGCAATGGTCTTCTGCGCCAGCGTGACGCTGGTTCTCTACCATCCGGATTGGCTGGGGCTTTTGAAGGGAGCCGTCATTCCGCAACCCTATGTGTACCCGCAATGGCTCAGCACCGAGTATCCGCATATCGCTGCCCAGCCGGTGTGGGTCGAGACGACGCGTTACGTTGGCGTTATCGGGGGCGCCGGTTTCGACTATTTGGCATACACCTCCTTTATGCGCGACAAAGCGTGGGGACAGGCCGGCGAGGGTCCGGTCTCTGCCAAGCGGCTCGCCAAGATCACCGGTGACCCAGCACATCCGGTTCGCCGCTGGGTCCGCGCTCCGCTGGTCGATTGTTCAATCAGCTTTCTTGTAATCGTCGCCTTCAGCGCTGTTTTCGTAGCTTCGGGAACGTTGATCCTCGGCCCACATCACAAGATCCCCGATGAGAAGAATCTTCTCAATCTCCAGTCGGTTTTCGTCACGGGTATACATCCCTGGTTATTGCCGTTGTATGTGGCGGGAGCCTTTCTAACCATGATAGGAACGCTCTATGGCACACTGGAAGTCGCTTGCAGCATCGTCAGCGAAATGGCGCACGCGGTTAGTCGCGAATTTGCCATCCGGCACGCACGCCGTATCAGGCGAATAACGGTCCTATGGTGCGCCGTCGGAGCATACGCAATTCTGTTATGGTTGTTTGCCTATCAGTCCACCGGTGCCACGGGCAAGCCACGCCTGCTACTGGCGATCCTAACTCCCGCCAACCTGTTTACTGGTGTATTAGGTTGTGGATTGTTCTGCCTGATGAATCTGTGGATGGACCGCAGATTTCTTCCCAAAGCATTGCGGCTACCCGGGTGGCTATGGTTGTTGAATCTGGTTTCCAGTTTCATCTTTCTTGGTCTGGGGCTAAAAGGTTACTGGGACGACCGAAGCCGCTGGTACGCGATTGGCAGCCTGTGCATCATGCTTTCGGTCGCAGCGTTAGGCGCGCATCTAGTCGGCAGATGGTTTGCACTGGCAGATGAGAAAGACGCCTGATAATCGGCAGTATTCCTAATGGATGTATCGAGATCATCGAGCGGCTTAAAAGCGATTGCATTGAGCGGCGAGTTGCTCAAACGCAGAATATCAATACTGTTGGTTCTAATATATGTGCTCACCCCAGCCTAAAATTCAGAGGTGTTTCTGTTAGACTTCAAGGGTCAGCTTCAGGGAGCCTTTAGCGCATTCGGCATACATCTCGAAGGCCTCTGGGGCCTTGTCCCAGGGCATGCGCGGAGTGACCATCTCGGTAAGGGCCGAGGACCGATCGTCAAGGATCATGTCCACCGCTGTTTGGAAGAATAGACCGCACTGCGGGCCAACACAAGTGTTGATCTGAATCTCCTGGCGGAAGACATGATACCAGGGGAACTCCTGCAACTCATAATTCGGCACGCCGAAAACGAGCAACCTGCCACCATGCCTGGGCAGATACGCAGCGGTCTTCAGCGAATCAACGTAGCCCACCGCCTCAACTGCCAAGTCAACCATTTTCCCGTTTGTCAGCTCCTTGACGACCTTGACAACATCGTTTTTCGAAGCATCGATGATATGGTCGGCTCCATAGCGTTTGGACCATTGCAAACGCCAGTCGAGCAGGTCGGTCGCAATGACCACGCTTGCTCCCATCTGCCGCAATATATGTGTGAATATCAATCCCGTTGGGCCCTGGCCGACCACGGCGCAGGTTTGACCGTTTACGTCGTCCGTCCGTGTAAGCGCCCGAAGCACCGTCGCCAGCGGCTGGCCAATAATCAGCGCCGCGAGGTCTGGCGTGTCCTTGGGCAGACGGGCAATAGCCGGAGGTCGAGAGACGATGTACTCGGCAAAACCATAAGGACCTTGAGGAAGGGCCAGCACTAATGCTCCTTCTTCCCAGTCATCACAGTGAGACTCGACTATTATGCCGATGTTTTCGTGTCCGGACCAGCCCACCGGATTAGGAAAATCAATCTTGCCCCAGAGACCTTTTCCGGTGTATTGGCCCATGTTGCTTCCACAAAGGGCCACGTGGCTGCACCGCACCAGCACCTCACCTTCAACCGGCTCGGGCGTTGTAACGTTGTCCAGCATCGCAATCTTTCTCGGCGCCACTATCTGGATTGCTCTCATTGGTAAACTCACAGTCTTTGTTGCCAAACCGTAAATGGGCTATCTTGACCACTGCATCCATAAGGCTTTCAAATAGGTTGTCTGACGGCAATGTCGGTACAGAGCTTAGAACACACAATTACTGTCCCTCTTGGATACTCCGTCTATGTTTGTTTACAAGGAGTGGCTGCCTTTACTTTGCCTGCCTACTGTGCTCGGTGTTATCTTCTTAATAACGGCCTTTCTTCATTTAATTTTCTGTAAATATCTTCCCAGCCAATAGGGCAAGAGATATATGTCGCCACTATATTCTCGACTTCCATTGTTGCCTCCATCCAGACGGAAGGCGTTGCCGTTATATTTGCTCATAGGGCGTTCGTCGGGCGATAGTACATTGCGTGTGGTCTGCTCACGAAAATTGGGTTCTAAGAACTCTAAATCTTTGCGATGACTATTCCGGACAGACCAACTGATAGTATCCAGCGGGAATTCTTTTAAGCTCCAAATGGTCTGTTCTAAATCAAAATCTGTAGCTCCGGTCGCAGCATATATAAGATTCCATAATGGATTCTTTTCCGGTCGCTCAATTTCCCAGTGGTCTTTAATTGCGTGGAGGTATTTTTCACGCAGTTCATCCCTGAATGCATATTTGTACAAATTCCAATAACTTAAAAAAGCCAGCTCATCATCAGAATGATTCCATTCTGTAGTTAGGTGGATACCTGGAACACGGCCTATCATAGATACAGGTATCATGATATTATCCAGGTAACCGTGTTTTTCTAATAATTCAAAGGCTTTCTCTTTGTAGATTTCTTTTCCTGTAAAGTGATATGCCGCCTGTAAAAATGAAATAATCTCAATAGAGTTAAGCCTGCGATCACCAACCTGTTGGGGAAATTGGTTAACATAATCCGGATTCCATTTGCCCCAGAGAGTAGGCTTGCCATCGTAATCGATAAGGTACCAATTATTTCGCACAATATGGTTCATGATACTGTCCATCAGGGTGATTGCGCGGTTGCGCCATTTTTCGTCGGGAATTAATTCAGCAAAAATAGTATATACGAAAAAGTGCCCCACTACCTCATCACTGCTGGTGGTAGCCTTCCATACCCACCTTTTATCCTCAGCAGGATGCCAACGGGACTTGTCCGCTAATTCATAGCCTGAGCGTTCAAAGGAACGAGAAGGAAAGCCTTCCAGAGGATTTACATGGAATAAACGTTCCATTGCATCGAAGGACTCATAGCAATTCTGCAAAGCTTCCTCTGACTTAGTAACAGCATAACGGAATAGCTCTCCAGCCAGATACATAGATGTCCATAAGCCGTCGTTATCCTGATCGACAAGCATTCCCGTCGATAAATCGCCGGGTTTGGTCATGGTAAGTGCGCTGTTCAAACCGTATCGCATGTGAAGCTTTCGCGTAAGCCTATCAAAATGCTCCGCCTTTTGTTGAAGGGTCATCGTTTTGAAATGAATAATGCTCAGTCCACTTTTGCAAAGGAGCAACACACAATTATTTGGGCCTTTTGACAGGTCAATGACTGTGTCATCCACAAGCCAGCGCTTCGAGGCATAATAATCTATCTGACCATTATTATGCAGGGCAAAAGCTCCTCTGGGCGTTCCAAACCAGAGTTTTTCACCGATGTGCTTCACACATTGTATGTCGGTCCATGGTAGTTTCTTTTGTAGAGCTGACCGTTGTCGAAAGGAGTCTGCATCTAATTCAATGTAACCATCCTGAGTACCGATTATAAGGACCGTATTATCAGTTATCAATTCTAAACAATTCAAATCTCTACCTTCGAAAACTTTTGTAATCCCTTTTCCCGGCGAGTAACAATCGAGTTGGTGATTGGACAAAAGAAGAAATCGGTTGCGCATCTGATCAAGAAAGAGTTGTTTTATATGTGCCTGAGCCATTTCCCATTTATCAATACATTTGCCTTGATTAAAATAGGCAAGTTCGTCCTTTCCATTCACGAGAAAATCAAAGTTGCTTCCCATCTTAAACAATCCAACATCAGGAATTTTGTGGGGCACACAAAACCTACCCGCCCAGGCGTTACTTAGAACAACCTTATCAGTCAAATACACAAATTGATCACGATAGGTATCCAGGCTTATTATCTGCATATCCCGTATTGGTCTATAACGCTGGTCCGGTACCAGTTTTCCGTTATGAATTTGTAATAGTCCTTTGTTTGACAAAACAAGAATACGGCCATTTCTATCTGAGCTTACTGAGGATAATTCTGTACCGGATAGTTCCTCGGAAAGTGGAATTTTCTCTGAGAAATCTTGCAAGAAGGGACGATCCTTGTAGAAATGATGGAGATTCCTCAAATAAACAGAGGGAGCGATTATGAGCACACTATAGACTGCTATACAAAAAACCTTTGTTTTCATACCGTCCCTTTTTCAATTCGCTTATTCTGTTCACCTCGGGAGCAGACATAAATGTTATCTAAAGAAATTTCTCTGGAAATCTCGCCAGGACCGTCAATCGATTTGTTGCCCATTCCAGTAAACGACAAAGAACATTGTATTAATCGGAAGCTGGCATTCAAGTGAAATTCGAGTCTCACGAATGAATTAGTCAAAGCACGTCCATACGAAACTCTGGTATTTGCCGAAAATAAGCCACAAAACAGTAGGTGATGGCTGTTCTATAAAGCCCGAGAGCGTTAGAGACTAACGAGTTCAGAGAGGGTAAATCGTAGCCTGGCCGTTGAAAGCAAACAACAATACAGCATTAGCATCATGCCCTACTTTCCCGTCGATCTATAGACTGTAGTATTGCATTTTCTTACTCGAAAATCTTTCTTGCTGTCCTCTCACTATTTTTTCAATTGCTGAGATTTCTTATACCAGTTCTACCAGTCTATCAGGTTCAGTGCGCGCGGATGAAGCACCCCTAAAACAGCCCCATTTTCGCGAGTTGACGAAAACAGCCAAGCTACAACTCAACAGCTCGTTATCTGCTAATTCAACAATGTTAATTTCATAAGTTCTTTAGTTTCAGCAACTTATAGAAAACATGAAATTTGTAGGCATTTTCAATGGCTGTTATTCTACCTTCTGGATTTAGCAGGCGATTATCGTAACATTAAGAATGAGCGGTGGATTTGTTGCACAACGGTCTCCTTTTGATCCCTTTTGTGGGCTGTTAGAACAGGATCTCGGGCCGTTACCTCTGGTAATTCAAAAGCCAAATAGACGAACCGAAGAGACATTCAGGGTCTTGAGCATCAACTCAAGGAAACATAGGCTTTTTGTTTCGAAGCAGTTCAACTGGGCCCGGTAGGATTCGAACCTACGACCAACGGATTATGAGTTCTTTTCACGTACTTTTACGGAAGCTCTTTACTTGCTGATACTTAGCTCATAACTCCTTTTTTTCAAGGATTTTTTATCTGCATCTATATATATTAAAAATATACAAATACATAAACCCAAAATTTTTCTTGACGGACAGGTGGCTAATGTGTTATAAGTGTTAATATTGGAATTTGCACTTTTGAATTTCTAACGTACCAAATATCCATAGTTCTTGGGCAAATACCGAAAGAATTTTAAGTTTAGGACAGAATTGGAGTGAGGTTGATAACGTGTAGTTGGAGTATCTTTAGTTCAACTTACAGCTCAAGTATAGCTTCCTCAGGGAGGCGGTTGAAAAGTCATCTCCTACAATGAAGTCCTTTTTACAAGCACAGGATTTGATGAGGGTTCTTCCTTGCTTATGTGAATGTTGTATGAGACTGGTACAACCAAGCTTATAATCTTTGTTTATTTGCTTTTCGAAAATAATAAGTGTTTTGGCGTGTGGCCAAAGCTTTGCTATTCCTTTAACTCTTTTTGAAGGAGGATTATTATGTGTAAAAAATTGATTTATTTAATTGCTTGTGCTGTTCTATTAAGTGCAGCGAGTGGTGTCCAGGCGGCAGTGCTCGAAATCACACCAACAGCGCCTGTGCCGGGTGAGGTGGACATCGCCAACTTTGTCGGTGCGGCAGTTGACCTTGACAACGTCGGAACGGTAACAGATCCGGAAGACTTTTATACAAACGACGCCACAACGTATGTGGCACACGACCGTGGCGGCCAGGGTCAGACCTTCCTCACAGGTGACAACGAGGCCGGATATCTCATTACTGGCGTCTGGGTTGAACATGCAGGTTACACCGACCCGTGTATTACCTGGTATAGAATGCAGGTGGATAGCCAGCTCGATATCCGCATCACAGACCCCGCTGCCTCCGGAACCGATGCGTTTGTATTGTCCAGCGAATCCTACGTGGTCACCGGTGAAGAGGAGAATCGCCTGCCTGAAGAGACCGCAAGTGATCCGCTCGGGACTGGCCTGTGGATACACGTGATTCTGGATGAACCAGTTGCTCTTGCAGCCAACACAGAGTACGGTTTTGATCTGACCAGTATCTCAGGCTTAGGGCCGGTCTTGTTCTTCGAGACATTGGGAATCAAGGACGATGCTGAGGGGGGAAATCCCTACCTGGACGGCTCGGCCTATGTTACCGGTTCCGCGGGTGCGGCGGACAATGTCTTGACGCCAGCACCAGGTGACCGTGTATTTGTCGTTGAGCTTGAATTGGCACCGCCCCCCGAACCTGAGCCGGTTCCCGTTCACCAGTACACATTCGAGGACGGGATGGCCAACGATAGTGTCGGCTCCGCCCATGGCACATTGGTTGGTGATGCGGCCGTTGTCGGTGGAGCGCTCGTTACGTATGATCAAGATGATTGGATGGAAATGCCCGGTGACGTCATTGCGATGAACACCTTTGGCGAGGTTACGATCGAAGCCTGGTATACCCCGACGGCCGGAGCAAACACGGGTTGGTCCATGCTGGCCTATTTTGGCGATTCAGTCGATGGCCTCGGCTCCAATGGCTTCTTTATCACNTCGGCCAGGGCCGACGACAAGAGCCGTGCCGCGATCTCAATCGGTGATATCGCAACGCCCTGGGCCTCTGAAACNGGTGCGGATGGCCCCGAATACGATGATGGCCTCCTGCATCACATGGTCAGTACCATTAATGCCACNGACATTACNTTGTACATTGATGGCGTGCTGATTGCCAGCACCCCTCTGGATCCTCACAACAGTATCAGTGGGATCAGCCAGAACTTCGCCTATCTTGCNAAGGGTGGTTATACAGGTGATCCGGAGTGGATTGGTTCGATTGAGGAATTCAATATCTACAACTATGCCCTCTCTCTGGCCGAAGTTGAGGCCAACTACGCGGCGGGTCCTCAAAAGGAAGAACCGGTAGTACCGGTTGATCCCGGCACCGAAGGTCTGGTGGCGTACTATGCATTTGAGAACGACACGAATGACAGCTCCGGCAACGAGCTCCATGGTACTATCGTCGGCGACCCAATCTTTGTCGATGGGCCGGCTGGTTACGGTACGGCGCTGGATTTTGACGGCGACGGCGACTATGTGGACTGTGGGAACAGCCCAATGTTCGACATTACCGACGCGATTACCGTCGCAGCGTGGGTAAACATCAGGGGAATTGCCGGCGAATGGCGAGCTGTTATCGCAAAAGGCGACAATGCCTGGAGAATCTCCAACTACCAGAGTTCCCAAAGAATGCACTTTGCGTTCGAGGATGGGTCCAGGGGATGGCAGGCAGCGAATTCGGACAGTGAGTTGCCCTTGAATGAATGGCATCACGTCTGTGGAACGTATGATCTCCAGAACGGCGGCCGCATCTATATCGATGGAGTGTTAGACGGCACCAATCCTGATACCGGCGGCATCACCCTTGATACGTACAACTTGTACATCGGCAATAACTCTCAAAATCCAGACCGCTATTGGGATGGCCTTATTGATGAGGTCATGATATACAACCGGGCTTTGTCTGCTGGTGAGGTTGCTTACCTCGCGGGTCAGTAACGTCACTGCTCTTGAACGAATGTATCTTGAATTAATCCGGGGCCTATACCGATTGATTCGATATAGGCCCATTGGTTCCGTCAAGAAGCAGAAGCTCTGTGAGACAGGACCCTTAGAAGATAAGAAAGGGGATAGTTTCAAATCTTGTGGTAAAAAGGACATAGTTATGCTGTCTTCTTTCTTGTGGTGCAGTCATTAAGATTTTAGGAGATAGAACAATGAGAAAGCATTTTGCAGAATTATTGCCCATGTTACTTGTAGCGATAGTCACTGTTGGTCTGACCGGATGGACGGCAAATGCCAGTTACCCTATCCTCAAGCTGGATATTAGCAACAGAAATGTTCCTTCACAGACAGAGCCTGACTTTACTTCTTTTACCATCGCTGACAGTGGTTTGGAGGTAGATGGTATTACAGTTGAGCTTGACGGTAATCTCGACGCACGCTGGCGCGGCGCACCTACCGGAATACCGTACGAGCTGATCTATCGTGATTTCATCTTTTCGCGGCCGGGTGGAATGACGGTAACATTATCGGGGCTGGAGGCCAATCAAACTTACGAGATAACTATTTATGCATATGATACAGGCAGTGGAGCAGGCGGCGATCGAATCGCGGACTGGACAGCCAATGGGGAGTTTTGTCTCACAGCTGGCTTCAGCGCTGGAATTGCGCCTACGGGTGCGGATGACTATGCCTTTACCGGGACAGCTCAGTCAGACGTCACCGGTACAATCGTCCTGGAATGTGGGCCTAATGAAAACACCGCCGAAGAATCAGGCGCGAATAATCCCTTTGGTTTTATCAATGCCTTAGTGCTCTCTTCGATGACCCCGGTAACAAAGGCTCGGCGTCCTGTACCGGAAAGCGGGGCTATTGTTGCATCTACCGAAGTAGAGCTTCAGTGGCAGCCGGGAATGATATCGGTCTCTTCAAATGTTTACTTAGGAGAGGATTTTGACCTTGTAAACTCGGCCACAAGAGAAGATACGGACATATTCCTTGGCTCCACGACCGATACTTTCTTCCTTGTCGGCAGCCCCGGAAGTCCTTATCCGACGGGTCTTTCTGAGAAAACGACGTATTACTGGCGGATTGATGAGGTAAATGACCTGCACCCCGACAGTCCTTGGAAAGGCGATGTCTGGAGCTTTACGATTGCCTCAAAGGCTGCCTTCAATCCCAATCCCATCGATAGTACCATGTTTATTGACCCAAATGTAACACTGAGCTGGGTTCCAGGTGCAGGTTCGGTCCTGCATCGTATGTATTTCGGCGATAACCTCCAGGATGTACAAGCCGGTACTGGGGGGACAGCCAAAGGTCCCGTCTCAACTACCACATTCACCCCCGGCCTGCTCGAACTCGAAAAGACTTATTATTGGCGGGTCGATGAGTTCGATGGCAGGAACACTCATACAGGCGATGTCTGGAGCTTCACTACTACTCTTGAAGGTTTGGGTACAGTCGTCCTTGATATGTGGGAGGGTATTACCGGCTCCACTTTGGACCTCCTCCTGGAAGAACCAAGCTATCCGGGCAACCCAACATGGAGCGAAGAGTTAACCGAGTTCGGCACCGAGGACAGCATTGGTGACAACTACGGCGCCCGAATTCATGGTTGGCTCTATGTCCCTCTGACAGGCAACTATACGTTCTGGCTCTCCAGTGCCGACCAAGGCGAATTGTGGCTGAGCACCGATGATGACCCCATCAATGTACAACTGCTCGCCTCTGAACTTGTCTGGGGATGGTACGACACCTTTGTTCGAAAGTCTGACCCTGTCCCACTTATAGGCGGCAACAAATACTACATCATGGCGATATGGAAGGAAGGCGGCGATTGGGACCACTGCCAGGTGGCCTGGCAAGGTGCCGGCATCCGCGAGCAAGAAATAATTAAAGGCAGTTACCTGTCACCATACGAGCCCGTAAATGCATTTAGTCCGGTCCCCGCAGACGGTGCCACAGATATAAGACGGACGCCTGTTCTTCAGTGGAAACCTGGGAAATTTGCTGCTTTGCATGATGTGTACTTCGGCACTGACCAGGAGGCTGTGCGCAATGCCGACACAGGCTCACCTGAGTATAAAGGCACCAGGGACCTTGGTTCCGAGAGCTTTGATACCGAAGAACTTGAGTTGGAGACCACCTACTACTGGCGTATTGATGAGGTTAATAACCTCAATCCTGATAGTCCGTGGGTAGGCGAAGTCTGGAGCTTTACGACGGGCAATTTCCTTATTGTAGACGATTTTGAGCTCTACAATGACCTTAATGTCGGGGAAGAGGGGAGCAACAGGATATTTCTGACGTGGATAGACGGATACGACATCCCGACAAATGGCTCACAGGTAGGTTACACTGATCCTCCTTTCTGCGAGCAAACTATCGTTCATGGTGGCAATCAGTCGATGCCATTTTTCTACGACAACGATATGAAATATTCAGAAGCAGAAAGAGCTCTCGATGGTTCTGAGCGTGACTGGACCAGAGAAGGCGTTAAAGAATTGTCGCTGTGGTTTAGAGGCTATCCGGGGTATGTCGGCAGCTTCACAGAAGGACCGGTTGGCACTTACACTATAACCGCTACCGGCGCAGATATCACAGCTCAGTCCGACGAGTTCCACTATGCCTATAAGATACTTACCGGCCCCGGCTCGATTGTAGCGAGGATTGTGAGCGTCGATAATACCGACCCATGGGCCAAGGCCGGCGTTATGATTCGTGAGACGCTGGAGCCGGGCTCCAAACACGCCCTTGCATGTGTTACGCCCGATAACGGAGTTGCCTTCGAGGGTCGTATCAGTACGGGCGGCGATAGTTTCAGCACGAACCAGGGCGGGATAACTGCACCGCACTGGGTGAAGCTGGAGCGTTACATTGGCGGTAACTTTACAGTTTCCCATTCGGCTGATGGTTCCACCTGGACACCGGTAGAGAACGCTACAGCGCAGAGCATCCAGATGAGCGGGGATGTCTATATAGGTTTGGCGGTGACGTCACATAACACCGAAGCAACGTGCGAGGCTCAATTCTCCAACGTCAGTATCACCGGCAGCGTTAGTCAGCAGCAGTGGATGAACCAGGATATTGGGATAACAAGCAACGATCCTGAGTCAATGTATGTGGTTCTCAATGACAGCGCTGCGGTCTATCACGAAAATCCAGAGGCGTCATTGGTAGACGAGTGGACCGAATGGAGAATCGACTTGCAGGCGTTTGCAGACCAGGGTGTGGATTTGGCCAATATCAATAGCATCGGTATTGGCATCGGCACCAAAGGCAACACAACAACGTCTGGCGGTTTAGGTACGATGTATTTTGACGACATTCGTTTGTATCGACCTCAAAGCGCTCCTTAAGAGCAAGCGCAGAGTTCGTAGCATAAGTTCGGGGCCTATCCGGTTTGTTTTGGGATAGGCCCCGGCTGTTCTTGGCCAACAGCAGATGAACTCCTCAACTAAGGATTGTAGTATCGAGCTTAGACAAAGTTATGTTCGCAGAGGTAAACAGGCATTGGTTATGTATGGTCGATATGCTCATGCCCGCCAATACAAACAGGCGAGAAAACAGATTAGGAAGGTAAAGACGTATCTTGGCACGATTAGACATGATATAGAGCTTAAGCTGCAACCGGAGTTTACGACGTTGGCTAAAACGCCGCTCATTAGTTGAGGCTGTGATAGGACAAAGTAAAAATGAGTGCCGATTGACAAGGAAATACCTGCTGGGTATCAAGGGCTAATAGCTATGATAATACGCATATTCCCGCTTTCGGCTCTTATTGGCGTGATTACCCCGAAAACAGAGCGCCAGCCATCTAAAGAATTTGTAAATACCCATGCAGCTAAACCAGACAACAGACCAAGTGACCACGTATCCCCCGGATGCACTGCCTAAACCCGCTAATACGAACAATCCTGCCAATTGTGCTTTTGGAAGTCTCACCCAGAAATTACCTCGTGCTTTTTCAAAGCTTTTTAGGCAGCTACTCACCGCCTCTTCGTTGGCCTTAAAATAAGCGGGTTTAGTTTGACGGCAGGCTTCCCAACCTTGGAGATCCCGTTTGTGAATATCAAAATTGTATTGTGCCGAGTGATACTCCCCCGCCATTAACAGAACGCAAAGGCTTGCAGAGAAAACACTTGCACATATCGCCAGAAGAAATGTAACGCCACGCAGTCCACTTTTTCGTTTCATAACTTTAACACCCCCAATATATAATATAATTTATATGCGTCGATTTGCAAAGTCCGGGAAAGGTCCTTGTTTTCTTAGACGCCACTGTGTTCTATAGCTAACAAACGAATTGAGATTCCATCTAAAGCACTGTTTTTTGCTTGTTTTTTCACCGTATAGAAAACGTTTCTTATACTTTAGTTAGAACGTCGACTTCAGTATTAAGATGTTGAGAAGGATTACCGTCTCCATGATTGCTCAATAACAGGAGGTAGTTATGCTATTACCTTCTGAAACAACCAAATCAGTAGAGCAAATTGCTGAAAGGCTGAGGAGATGGGCTACTATTTGGAGTGAGCAACTACAAAAAGACAAGCCGCGTAATCTTCCTCAAATTTGCCGCTCTCTCTTGACTAATTTTGGAAATGCTGACTTTCCAACAATTGCTTTTAAGATGGAGTTCTTTTCAAGCCTAAAAGAAACATTAGAACAATTTGATTATGCTGTAGAAGAATTGCACCAATATATGCCCGATATGGCCAAACTCCTGGAGACCAAGTATAACAATCTAATAGCTGAAGCGAACTCGGTTGTTCAGCTACCTATCGGCAGTTATGACTGGCTCAAAAAATTCAATAGTTCAAGGAATTACGCACTTGACTTAGCAAAGACACTTCAACATGTAGTGCAAATAGTCAGCTATCATCTGCGTCTTAGAAAAAACTTGTTTCATACTCCAAAAATACAACCTTTACACAACCGGACTCGGTGAGAATTTACTAACTTAGTTATTCGTGAAGGAGAACTGATGGAACTTATCAATGCTGCATCGGGATTGTCGTACCCGACAACGAGCAACCAACTCCACCTTGGAACCAAAACGGATTTTCGGGAAGTCTCAGGCAAAAAAGGTAGGTCGGCTCGTGATTTTCTGTAAAACGGCTGTGAGAGCGGTGTTAACCTGCTAAAATGGCCAAATTCAAGCCGAAAGCTATCTGAGGTAAGGTCCGGGGATTTTAACGCAAATTAGAACGAAAAGAGCAGCTTTTGCTTCTCACCGCCCCATTCAACCTGAGGAGGTAGAAATACCTTTTCTGAAGACACGAGCTTCGCTTCTCCGCGGTGTTTTTTGTATCTTTGCAGGTTGCTTTGGTTGACCGTAAGGTAATCGATGATGAAGCGGTCTACATGGTTCTTAACTTCCCGTCGGACATCCTGTAGGTCTTTGCGACCCATTAAGCCGGCTTTTGCGGGAGTTTCCCACGTCGTAGCAGTGCAAGATGTACTTGAGTCTCTCTGCAACAGAACGAGTTGGTCCAATTCGGCGCGGACATTAACCAAAAATAGATCTGCGGATGGGTGTTTATCTACGGACGCCCAAATTCTAAAAAGTGCTAAGTCTGGCGTAGTTAGCGGATCTGCCAAGGACACAGTCTTAATACCAGCGTTTCGTAGTCTCAATTCTACATCTCTTCTTATCTGAGTTGTTGTAAGTCCATATTTCTGTATCTCTGTTGTCGGTCCAATCACAAGAACTTGTACACGTTGCAAGCCTCGCAGGGTAGAACGCTTCATTCTCGTGTAAGCTTCTGAGACCTTAGATTCACCCTTTGCCCGCACCATTACGGTTCGGTAGAAAGTGCCGCACAAGACTGAAGCTACTACAGTCAAAATTAGATACTTTTTCGCTTTCATAATCTTTCCTTCCAAAAACTGCTCAGCGTCCTTTTCTCACCATCACTCCACCTAAGCCGAGCAGCAATAGCGTGGATGGTTCAGTCAAGTAATTGATTCTATGAGAGACTTCAGTAGCGGCCTATCACAATAGCCAAGTAACTCTTCGGTCAGGTATTTGCGATATTCTTCACCATCTATGCACAGCGGCTTTTGCCACTGCTCGAATAAGTCCTGCAAACGGCGTGCATATTCTT
>JGI24422J19971_10000573_pt1 | contig 20661 bp, 19 predicted proteins | sample DeeMarSWOR152_54_FD_19971 | JGI IMG/M metagenome (IMG submission 19971) | reverse complement strand
AGTTGGCAAAAATTGTCATCCCCCCCTTGCGACAATCTGCACGAAAACCGTGCTCATGCATGGTCAACCCCTAGCTTTGCCTCAAGTCTTCTTCCACTTTACGTGTGCCTTTCCTCAAGAATCATCATGACCTGCTTAGAATTTGTCTGAATACCCAATCCAGTTCATCAGAACACGCCGGAAGGATACCAGATGATTTTCAACAGATTGTGTGTCACTGGACTGCCATCCGTCAAAGCTCAAAAGTCAGAACACGCCGGAAGGATACCAGATGATTTTCAACAGATTGTGTGTCACTGGACTGCCATCCGTCAAAGCTCAAAAGCTCTGCGCTCTGAAAGCCAGTCCGTACAGCTGGATCCTTGAGGAGTAGCGTCCACATCTATTTTCAACTTGGCAATTCAGTGTTGCCTTTTTCCTGAATTCGTGGGATTATAGCCTGCGCGAGTTCCCTATAGCCTTCTAACGAGTGCCGCTCTGCAATCATATGACAATCAAGGAGGTGCTTCAATGTGGCAGGCGCAAAAGTGTAACCTGTGTGGTGATTGCCTGGTGCTCTGTCAATATGTGGATTACGACAGGGATACGGCTATACAGCAGATCAGCCAACTCATGGACGACAAGCCGGCCGAAATTTTGAAGGACTGCATCACCTGCTGCGCGTGCAATGAATACTGCCCCACGGGGGCAGATCCCTTTGATCTGATCAACCATCTCCAGGAGATACACGGCTCCCTTCCGATACCTGAGAAAACGAGGAAATGGATGGATTCCGGCGCAACGGTCCCAACAGAACTCATCCCCGGTGATCCCTCCAAACCGGTGCTGTCTCTGTGCGTCATGGAGCGGCCCCTGCCTGATGATGCCGTTGGCGGTCAGATGTTTGAGGGGATGACCGTCGCCAAAGGGGGTGAGTATTTCTGCTACCTTGGCTATGTACATATCGGGATGGACAGCCCTCTTCAGGAGCATGCTCAGGGCTTCATCGATAAGCTCGCCGCCATAGGGGCAAGCGAGATTGTCTTCATTCATGCCGACTGCTATGCCATGATATCCAAGATGCCCGACTATGGCATCGAGGTCCCCTTCAAGGCAACGCACATGGTTGAGTACATGAGGGACTACCTGAGGGAGCGCCCGGAAAGCATTACCCCGCTCAACCGCAAAATAGCCTTTCAGCGCCCCTGTGCCTCTCGGTATTCACCCGAGTTGGAGCCCGCCCTTGACGAGCTCTTTGAGCTTATCGGTGCAGAAAGGGTGCAACGGAACTACGATCGACAGTCAGCTCTCTGCTGCGGGTCCCTATTTTCACGTATCTACCCTGAGAGAATTCAACCACTTGTGGAAGACAATCTCCAGGACGCCGTTGAAGCCGGTGCTGAGGCCATGGTATTTCTCTGTCCCATCTGTATGGTTGCCCTCAGTAAACCCGTGGATGAGCGCGGCATGAAGCCCCTTTTCATAACCCAGCTCGTCCGTATGGCCCTCGGGGAACTGACCTTCCCCACTTGATCCAGTGGCTCCATCCTCTCGTCCACCAGTGAGTCCCCTCTTTTTTTGTCCGGCTGGCCGCCGGTAATTGACGATATGACGAACTTTGGTTAGTATACAGTGTTATAATTTTATGCGATGCTGGATTTCGGCAACGTCACGCCCGTTCTTCTGCGCATGGCTCATTGAGGCTTACAGCGCTGAGAGCACAAAGGAGGTTGGTTCATGAAGGATGTGTATGAGAGGTTGAGGGACCGGCTGGATGATCTGGCCACGGGATATCCCGCCACAGAGAGTGGGGTTGAAATCAGCATACTCAAGCGTCTGTTCACCGAGGAGGAGGCCGAATTCTTCTTGCAGCTTTCGCGGCTCCTGCAGACATCGGAAGATGTGGCCAAAAGGCTGGACCGAGACCCGGAGGAGGTATCGGCACTGATGGAGAGGATGGCCAAGAAAGGGCTGCTCTTCAGGCAGCGAAAGGGTGAGCTACTGCGCTATAGCGCCGTGCCCTTTGTGGTGGGCATCTATGAATTCCATGTCAATGCCCTCGATCCCGACATCGCCCGCGAGTTTGAGGAATACTATGAGACGGCGTTCGGCCGCACCATCCAGTCATTCAAAACCCCTGTTATGCGAGCCATTCCCATCAACCGCGAGCTCGTCGCCACTTGGCCAATAGCTCCCTACGAGGACGTACTGGAAATTCTGGACAATCAGGAAGTCATTGCCGTTGCTCCGTGCATCTGCCGCAAGGAAGCCGAGTTAAATGATAGGGCCTGTGACAAACCGTTAGAGACGTGCTTCATGTTCGGGTCACTCGCGCACTACTACGTGGAGAACAGCATGGGGCGCTATATCAGCAAGCAGGAGGCCAGGGATATCGTAAAACGTAACGAAGAAGTTGGCCTCGTCATGCAGCCCTTCAATTCACAAAAGGTGAGCGGCATGTGCAGCTGCTGCGGGTGCTGTTGCGGCATGCTCAGATCGCTCAAAAAGCAGCCCTCACCGGCAGCGGCGGTGCAAAGCAACTACTTTGCACAAGTGGATCGGGATGAGTGCACCGGATGCGAGACATGTCTTGACCGATGTCAGATGGATGCCATCCTTATTGTCGACGACACCGCAGAGATCAACCTAGACCGATGCATTGGCTGCGGGCTGTGTGTCAGCACGTGCCCTTCGAATGCCCTCCAACTGGTAAGGAAACCGGAGGAGGAGCTCTACCAACCACCAAAATCGGGAACTGAGACGTATCAGAGAATCGCGCAGGAACGGGGAAAGAATCTGCCAAAACGATACACCTGAGTTCACTCGCCTTCGCCAGGATGCCCAGTGCGGAAGCACGGGGGGCTTCACTCCTCCTCGTGCCCAAATCCCGCTCTGGACGTCCTTCCCCCTCAAGTTTACCCTGTGGAATCAAAATACCTGTTAAAACGCCCCATCTCTTGAGTTTCAGGTTACGCAAGCAAGCCATACCCTCTGTACCCGATTTATCGTTATTTCACTGGGGCGCAGCGCTCCGTAATGTCCGATTACCTAATTTCCATCCGTATTTAATACTTAGAAAATTCAGTATTGACTTTTGCTTTTTTTGTGGCATGATTATAAATGTAACCTCCATAATTTCAACTGTTTTTCTTCCTCATGGAGCACCCATCAAAACGTGCTCTGCGTGCTCCTGACAGGTCGCTGCCTCACCTGTCAGGAGCCCCTCCTTAACAAGGCTGATATCACTGAAAAGGCCCTTTCCTGAGCGAGAAAGCCGGTACATTCCCTCCTAGCTTCAGTCTTGAAGCGGATAGTCGCAGGTTCAGTGACATGGCGGCAACGAACCACACCGAAAAAGGAGGTGATCATCCATGAAGTACTTGTCACGGCCCTACCAGGCACGACAACACTCAAAAATAAAATATGGAGCTCGCCTATTTCAAGCAACCAAGGAGTGGGTCGATGCACTGCTTGCAGACGGCACATTTGACTGCCACTACGGGTTCTCCGACCTCGGCGCCCTCAGCATAGTCAATGCTGACTCCCATGAGGCGCTCCTCGACAAAATTTTGGAGTGCCCGGTGTATCCATACTTTAACTGGGAGATCAAAGCCCTTTGCGATTGGCAGCACATTTACGATAAAAATATCGAGTACTTTAAGAAACTGGGCGGCTAGTACCCTGAGGTGCCCATTGCATGGGAGCTTACGCCCAGATAGCATAGCAAAACCGTTGCCGCCATATTGCCTGTGGCCTCTCAGCTATTCGCTGCTTCTCCTGCCGCTTAGTGCAGATTTTGTGGAAAAGAGCTTGGGCAATTGCTCAAAGGCTTGAGGAAATTTGTTCACGATCTTGAACAAAATGCTAACTGCTTGAACATGCTACTGCTTAAGCATGCAATTCTCCAACCCCATAGCCTTCCATAGCTCACATTCCACATCCCAAATGGCATATCGCCAAGCTGAGCGGCTCAAGTGGAATGCTCCCCAAACACAGTGATCCTCGAGTGAACCGCGCCTATCGCTTCCCGCCTCGGGCTGCCCAGGAGTGGGTTTGTAATCTCTCCGTATTCTTCGGATTGTATTTTTCCGGAGTCTTTGGTATGTTATCTGAGCGTTTAAGGCTAGCAGTGTATGTCGCGTTGAGTTGTTCCCTATTTCCTCGTTCGCCTCAAGTCAAACGCTGCACACGTTTAACCCTCGCGAAGAAGTTCTCGCTGAGTTTTCCGCTCTTCAAGGGCGACGCCGCGCCTGCAGGTTACAAAGGGATTTGCCATTAGCCTTAAGCGAGACGTCCTATATCTGGTCATCTGCCTTTAGCCTGTCAGTTTGCTGGAGGGATGATATGGCTGGTAAGAAAAAGATCTCCGAATATGAGTTTATTATCAGAGCGATAAAGAAGCTTAGAAACCCTCCGTACAAGGGAATTCATTCCGTTTACAGCGGCTTCAATCAGGCCTTCAAGGACTACTTTGGCACAAACCCCGTTGAAACCACACAAAGACTGTCTCAAGAGGGAAAGATCACCATCCGCCCTGTGCGGGGCGGCGTGATGCTCTACCTTCCCGAGNAGGCCCCGGGTCAAACCGACTCGAAAAGGGTTTTGGAAACCATTTTAGGGGAAGATGAAGGGANTGACTAAGGTTTGCAAACCGAAAGCCTGTAGCTNGCAGAGATGACCGGCGAGCTTGCTAGACCTCACGGGGAACAGNATGCTGTCGGATGTTGTGCGCAGACCCTTTTTCCCTCTTCTATCTGCCCTAAGACCCTCTAAAGGAGGCGGGTTATGAAGACAAAACCTCTACCCTTCAAGATCGTGTGGCTTTCAGGGAAATGTTGTTGAGTCAGTTGACGAACTCAAAACGGCAATGATTCGGTTATGAGGTCCTGCCATGTGACAGACTGCGTTAATTTCCGCGGATCGAATCTCCAGTTTTGCCCTTTTCGGGGTGTGAATCACCCTTGCCACAATCACCTTGTATCTCCCCATAGCCTCACCGCTCTCTTCCATCCGAGGGAAGAAAACTTCAATCTGACTGTGTTACTAAGTACCACAACGTGTTCACCTGCTGAGTCTGCCCAATGAGATTAACTCTTCTCATTGACACGCAACCATCTCATCTGTACCATGCCGTGGTCGAAGGCCAGTTCCCGTGAGAGAAACAATGATCCCCACTTTCAAGGAGGCACGANATGGACGCACATCAGATGGTTTGGAACGAAACGGTGGCCAAGGGTATTATCAAGCACCTGCGGAAGCGCCGCATGGAGGGCAGCTATGCCTCCACCGCCGCGCAGGCTAAGGACGAAATAGTGGCTATGATTCCGCGGGGGGCGATGGTCTTCCGCTGCGGCTCGATGACGGCAGGAGGCATGGGCCTGTGGGATGAGATAGCCAAACTGCCCGGAGTTGAGCTGATCGATCCCTATCACCCAGAACTCTCACCAGAGGAGGGCTTGGAACTCAGGCGCAAGGGCATGACGGCAGAGGTGATGATTGCCAGCTCCAACGCCGTCACCCTGGACGGCAGGCTGGTAAACCTCGACGGCATGGGCAACCGGGTAGCAGCCATGGCATTCGGGCCCAAAAAGGTCATTCTGGTGGTTGGAATGAATAAGGTGGCTCCCGATCTGGAGTCAGCCATGGCACGGGTCAAGCACTACGCCGGGCCAGTTAATGCCATTCGCCTCGGGCGCAATACCCCCTGTGTGGAGACCGGGCTGTGTACCGACTGTACATCACCCGAGCGTATCTGCAACATGTGGAGCATCATTGAAGGGCACATGATCAAAGACCGCATCCACGTAAAACTGGTCGGTGAAACCCTGGGTTACTGATCAAGCACCGTTCCCTCATTCTTATCGTCGACTGAGGCAAAGAGGATTGCCTTTTGTGGCCTCGTGCCAGCCTCAAAATCTTGTACGATTGTCCTCGGTTTTTCATTGGTCTGAAATCGCTGGTTCTGAGGTGATTCCGAAAGATGCTAGCCCTGACTTGAGATCGGCTATACCATGGTTTCGTGGACGTTCTTTCCCGAATTGAATAACTGAAAACGGCAATGAAAGCATGTCATCGCTGTCAGGCTCTCCACAAAAACCAACGGGTAAACCTTAAGTTAAATTCGGTAAAGAATCGTGTCAAGCAGTCGGGAAGGTAAGCGAGCAAGAGTCAAGAGAAGAGTCCGATTTAGGCATAAATAGATTTTTAAAAACTTGAGGGCGTCGGTCCCCTCACATAACGGGGGCAGCCACACGGTTTTACACCTTAAATCATTCGGCTTCTAGGGATCGGATCAAAGATTCAAAATTTGAGCTGCCGGTAGCCGCAAATCCTGTGTCTCCCGCCAAAAACACATCATTGCTGGTACGTAACAGCTCGCAATGGCTGAGGATTTCATTTTCAGCCATCATGATCCCAAATCCCTTCAGCAAGGGCTCTGCAAAATGCCCTACTGCGATTTCCCTGGCCGTTTTTGGCCCTTGCTGCAGAATCCTCAAGATGTCGGCGCACCTGTCAATGTGGTGCTCTATTAATTGATTGATCCTCAGCTGCAGGTTGAGCTCATTCCACTGATTAGAGTAGAACAGCCGATGCCCAGGCAGAACAAGCAAGTCGGTAAATCGCCTTCCGATTTGTTCCAGCTTTCTCAGGGACCGAATGTATGCCCTAAGCCCATAAATGGACTGGGCGTGCGTGTATTGCGCCTGAAGTATTTCCCTGACCTGGCCGAAAAACGCCTCCCTAGAGGGAAAAGGCGTAATTTGCGGAAGCACGGTGTCTCCCACAATAAGTGCCTCGCCTCCAACTAAGATAGCCAAAGCGTCCGGGCTGTGTCCGGGAACATGATACGTATGTATCGCTTTGCCTATGGTGCAGTGACCATCTCCAATCTGTTCAATCTTCAGTCGGCTGCGTTCCTGGTGATAAACAAGACAATGTTGATTCGAGAACGACTCAGGCATGAAACAATGCCAGCACGATGCAGGGAAATCCTTATTGACATCGGCAGGAGCTTTGCTTGGATAGAAACGAATAAGACGATCATAAATACGATGAGCTTTAACTTTTGCTCTGATTGATTCTACCATTTCAAAAAGGCCGCCATCGTGGTCTTCATGGCCGTGGCTCACTACGATAAACTCAATTGCGTCACCTGAAACGCCGGCAGATTCCATCATCGTAAGGAGTTTTCGGCCCATCCCAAACTTCCCGGTGTCCACTAAGAAAGGCTGGTCAGCCAATATGAGATAATTCCAGGTTGGTCCCAGATCCCACTCTCCCCCATAAAAATTTTCGGTAGGGAGGCCAATGATCTCAACCCCCGAGGGAAGCCTGAGCCGAATGGGCATATTGTTGCCGTTCTCCTCTCCTTCCTGTATAACTTCCACCATCTCCTGCAACATCAGTTTCGGCCTCCTCGATGACCACCCGTCGAATGGACCTCCGGCAATATGAAATCCATTCTCTCCTGAACATACCTTCAAAGATTCCGGAACATGCTACCCTAGTCCCTTCTAATCCATCTGGCAACCTTTTTCCCTTTCCCCCACTGCCTGGATCCCCTCTCCTAAGAAATAGCGTCACCCATTGAAACACCCTCTGTCAAGGGAAACGGTCCTGTGAAGGGGTCTCGTTTAATTCATGCTGGCTTGTCCCGCCCACCACAGCTCACTGCGATTAAGGTCATCGTGTCTCTGTGCTTCAGCCGCTCCCCCAAACACCTCACCTAAGATTTTCCTTAACTAAACATCGCTTGTTGCCGATAAGATAAATGGAATTTTTTGCGCGGAGACCTTATGTGACGGGAAAGAGGGTCTTCATCCATCGGCATTCCGTTAGGGCAAAGCTGAAGGTTATCCTTCATATCGAGTTTCTCATTCCGGAAGGAGGAAGTCTTCATGTAAAAGGGCCTTAACACCAATATGGTGGTTTGTGAAACCACGTTTCACAAACCACCTTTTCCTTTCGTTTTTTACTTCTAAGAGGGTTTTTTCGACCACAGCAACTCACCGAAATTTTGCAAGGGTAGCGCGATGTCTGAGGAATCCAATTCCGGCTCCATTGTGAGCGAAGTCGATGAAAGACTGGATGCTATATTTGGGAAAGACGAGGGCGAAGTTACTCTCTCGGAGCGTGGGGCTGCTTCACCATTGGATGAGCTCAGGGGTTTGCTGCTCACCATTGACAAAAAAATCAACAAAGACACCATCACTGCCCTCAACACCGCAGTCAAGCAACTCCAAAGCTCTTATGTGAGTGATAAAGACGTGCTGCCGTTACTCAAGATCATCTCTTTGCTTGTTGGCTCCATGAAACCGGAAAAGGCCGATGTTCACCCGGACATTACCAAATTGCTGAACTCGACGTTCCAGTGCATGGAAACGATGGCCGAAAATAAGAGCATATCGACCCATGAAAAAAGGGCGCTGATAGGCAAAGAAATTGATAACCTTAACAAGTTTAGGGTTAAGATCTCATCAGGTGGGGAGCCTTCGGCCAAAAAAACCCTGCCGCGGACCGGTGAAATTGGGGCCGAAGGTTCGGAGCCCGCACCGACAGCTGAGCCGTCTTTAGCAAACCTACCACCGAGAGAGATTTTCACGGCCTTTGATGATCTGCGTTCATTCCTTGGCGAGGAACTTGCCGCGCTAAAAAGACGAGTTGAAGATCTGGAAGAGGCCTTCACTAGTAGCGATAATCTAAGGGCCCATCTAAGCGAAGAGCTCGCGGAGCTAAAAGGCCGGATGGATGATCTGGGAGGTTTGTCGGATAAGTTTGGCAACGTGCGAACTCAACTGTTCGAGGCATTAACGAGCGTACAGGGCCAGGTTAGTAATCTAGAAGGGGCGATAAGCCGGCTTCAAGGTGATCTGCTCACCGCTCGTTCGCAACTTGAGGTCATAAGAGGCTCTGTAGGTCAGTTCCAGTCACCGCCTCCATCTGACGAATCTGGACAGGGCTTGGAAAAATCTCCGGAAGATCCCGAGGCCGGGGAGTGGCACATTTCTGAGCATGATCTTATTGTCGAGGGTGCGAGTTCAGACGATAAACCTCAGGAACTCCAAACCGATAGTGAGACGATGTCTGAGGACGAGCAATCCAAAGGGTGGGAACAAGAAGCATTTGATTCACATACTGAGGAAAGAAACCCTGAAGCGAAATCCGTGAGTTCAGGGCATTATTTTTTGTTTGAGATGGGGGGCAAAAGGTACGCGGTGGATGACGGCAACGTCATCAAGGCCTCCAAAGCCAGCCGCCATCTACTTAGAAAGGCGAGTGATAAGGGCGAACTCACAATGATGGATTGCAGGCGAATGTTCTCCGACATGAAACGCGGAATCGAACCGGCGTGGAACCATCTGTCTTCCAAGGACTTGAAAAAGACCACGTTTCATGTATTAACCGATGATCGGATTGATGGACTTTTGGACACCAATGGAGGTGGAATGCTCTTTCTTGGAAGCGGTGAAAAACACTCCGTACTTTTTACTGACCAACGCCCAAAAAAGAAACGGCTTTCACGTAGAAACAATGTGAAGCGCTTATCCGTCTTGCCCTATGTATACGGGGCAATCGAAAAAAAGGGCAGGAGTGCCGAAAAATATCTGCTCCTTGATGCTGATCAACTCTGCAAGAGATTGAGGATGTGTATTCCCGCTCCGTTCACCAAAATATAATCAAACGTGAGTGCATGACGGACAAGCCGTGACATGTGAGAAACTAGATGAATGTGCGGCGGTGAGTCTTTAGGGGATGATCTTGATCACATCATCGTCATCATAGAGGTTTTGCCCCACGCCATTAGGGCCAAAGGAGCCCAGAACTATATGGTCCACATTTTTGATTGCGCAGTCAGTATCTAAGAAACAGTCATTACCCCACGGATCCTTGAGGACGGAGGGTAGGCACGGTCCTTCCCAGCCCGGGAAATTGTTGTCGTTGCTAGCGAGTCCCGCGGCACCAACGCTGAGATCCCAGACCTCATTGCCAGACCCTTTGTTGATCTCGCCAATCTTCTGATTTCCCGGCCACTCCCCAGTGTCGGTTTCAAGCAATACTATTGCCTTGTAAATCATGTCGATGTCAGCAGTGGTCTCGGCCACCTTTGCTTTTGTGGCGTAGCTCGTCATAGCGATGAGAGCTATGGTGGCAAGAATGCCGATGATTGCGATCACTATCATAAGCTCAATCAGGGTAAATCCGCGACTGTCAGCGGGTGTTTTTATGCTTTAGCCTCTCAAGCAGGTGAACCTGCTTTCACGCCACCAACTCCACTCAATTCCCCGCAAGAATCGTGCAATTTCTCTTGAGTGTTGAATCTTCACAAATTCGAAACAATTACTCTACTTGCTCGGGGGTGACAATGTGTTAATGAAGTGACGAAATTGGGTAAGGCAATTACAATTTATGGAAGAATAATCCCTGCGTGGCTGCACAGTATACATGCATCGGGTGCATGTGGGCAAATCTGCTCTTGAGGCTTAGTGAATTGGGGGAGCAGGCCATGCATGAGGCGGGTAAACCCGCCAGACAGACTGCGAGTAAACCTAGACACGTAGCAAACTAAGTGCATTTGCGGGGATCGAATCGCTACTTCTGCCCTTTCTCGGAATCTAACCTCCCTCTCGACTTAATTACCTCCCCGCTGAGCGATGACGGGCTTCAGCCTTACCGTGACACGCTGTCACATTCCCCTCACTGGAGCAATCCCCACGGACCTTGCTCATCCTTCCTTTTGGGGCCGAGCGGCTTATCTGACACGATCCTGAGAACCATTTTCCTTGACCTTAAAGGATTTTTTCGGTTGTATAGATACATTGCTTTTCCTTCCCCACGTTAGCCTCTAGTTGGAGATCCACTTATGGAGCGCCCCCTCAAAATGTGCCGATCCGTCTTCCAGCACAGTCGAACCGGTGTGCTCGGAGTTTGATATGCCCTCTCGATAAAGCCAGCTCTCTTTGAGCTTATCAACGGCCATGAGGAAATGGAGGAGATGATGGAAAAAATTCATTATGAATTAGAAGATGAGATCGCCACAATTAGAATTGATGACGGGAAGGCGAATGCAATGGACTTTGCTTTTTTTGAACAGATGGATAAGGCGATTGATCGTTTAGAGGGAGATAACGCAAAAACGCTCATCCTTATGGGTCGACCAGGCTATTTCTCCGGCGGTCTTGACGTGAAGCTGATGCCCTCACTTTCTCCCACAGAACTCAATACCTTTGTCGAGACTTTCGCTCGAACCATGTTGCGCGTATTCACCCTTGCCCTTCCGACTGTTGCCGTTTGCCCCGGGCATACTGTCGCCGGCGGCGCCATTCTCGCTTTCTCATGTGATCTCCGTTTTATAGTTGAGGGTCCTTATCGTATCCAAATGAATGAAATGACGATTGGTATCCCTCTTCCCAGTTGGATGCTTCTCATCGGACGATGTGCAATTGCAGTACAGTGGCTAGCTGAGGCGCTTCTTCACGCAAGAGCGTATAGCCCGACTGAGGCGGTGGAAAGGGGGATATTCCATGGCCTGATAAAGAACGGGGAAAACGTTGAAGCCTATGGCAGGGATCAATCCGTGAATCTGAAGACGCTGAATATGCATGCTTACGCTACGAGCAAGAACCGCATGCGTGCCTCCGAGGTCAAGCATGTTCTGGAACTTCTAAAGGAAGAACTGCCCTTCAACAAAGCTTAACTACCGAAAGGGGGAACAATCGGCTCTTGATTCTTACTAGCTGAGCGCTGCCTTGGCTCTGCCTTCGACAATTTTCGGGATCAGGCTTCTCATGCTCTCCCAAACCCCACCCCTATCTGCACGGCACCAGCTATCTCCCGTGACCGAGCTTTGTACTCCATCTGAGGGAAAAGCGATTTGACATTTTGATGAGAACATCTGATCTTCAATTTCATTAAGCCATCGATTGCGCCAAGATATCACAAACATCATCGTTCAATCTCCGAGATGTATTTGAAAGACAAGAATTCTTTCCGACAAAGGGAATTAGAGACAAAAAGTGGGACACCAATCAGGCTGCCAGCCCCAATATCACTATTTAGCATTGACTTACAATTTATGTATATTCTAAGTTCTCTGCTGCCAAAGGGAATCCTTATCAATGAAAGGGAGGCAATATGGCTATCATAGCAGCTGAGCAATATCTCGAAAGGGTTGCCACATTAAGACCAAGGCTCTTTATCGGCGGCAAGAAGGTCGAAAAGCTGACAGATCACCCAATTACCAAAGGGGTCATCGATGCGACCGCCCGTGTTTACGAACTCACCATGGACCCGTTGTATGCGGATGTGATGACAGCCACATCTCATCTTACAGGTGAAAAAATCAGCCGCAGCCTGCATATCCATCAAAGCAACCAGGATATTGAGAAACGCCTGGAAATGGCCCGTTTGAGCAGTCAAAAGCTGGGCACCTGTAATTATCGCTGCCCTGGCAATGAAATGCTCCCGTCCCTGGCTGCAACCACCTGGGAGATTGATCAGGATACGGGCACGGAATATCACAGCAGGCTCAATGCATACCTCAGGTATGCTCAGGAAAACGATCTGGTTGTGAGTGGGTCCGTTACAGACACAAAGGGAGATCGGAGCAAAAGACCCCTTGAGCAGGACCCGGACTCCTATGTTCATGTTGTAGAAAAGAGGGCTGACGGAATCGTGGTGAGCGGTGCTAAACAGCATGCAACTGGCGCTTATGCGGCGGACGAAACGTTGGTCTTACCAGGGCTCTCTTGCCGAGAAGGTGAGGAGCATTATGCCCTTGCATTTGTTATACCCAATGGATCTGAGGGCATGACCTATGTGGCCCAATATAATCCCCTGAGTGCGGAAAGAGAGCACACAGAGGATATACGATACCTCGGGAATCCGATATACGGCCAACGGGAGACGTGTCTTATCATTTTTGATCATGTGGTTGTTCCATGGGAGAGGGTATTCATGTGTGGAGAGGTTGAATATACGCAAACGCTTATCAGCAGGTTTGCCAAGACTCATCGCATGAACTGCGGTGGGGCGTGTAAAGTTGGATTCATGGATCTGATTATAGGAGCAGCCCAGCTCCTCGCTGAATACCATGGCTTGTCGAGAGCGTCTCATATCATTCAAAAGATAACCCGCATGATTCAATTGACTAATACATCGCTTGCCTGTGCGCTTGCAGCTGCCCACATGGGTAAAGAGGAACCGGCCGGGAGCAGTGTTTTTATGCCGGATGAAATGATGAGCAATTTGGCCAAACTCACTACAAATGATGGCTTTTGGGAGGTCATGGCTCTGGCAGGCGATATTGCCGGTGGAATTGCCGTAACCATGCCCAGTGAAAGGGAATTAGATAATCCGGAACTCAGGGAATATATGGCTAAATATCTCAGATCTGCGGCTCCTGCGGAGAAGCGGATGCGAATCACAAGATTTCTTCAGAATTGGGTTGCCGGTCTACATGGCGTCGGCACCGCTCAGGGAGCCGGCCCAAGTCAGAACCAAAACCTCATTCTTTATCGAATAACAGATTTAGAAGAGAAAAAAAGAATGGCCGAGGACTTAGCTAACATGCAGAGTTAACGACACCATGAAATTATTCAAAAAGATACTTTTTTTGGGATCGGAGCTAGGCCCTGCACGGAGAGACTCAACCGCCTTGGGGTAGGTATGGTGCCATCTCCGAGCGAACGCTCCAATGGCCATCCGGGCCTAACGGATTCACAAGGTATACTGGATGGTATGTAAATCAGCCGTAACGGCCTCCCTGTCGGCCCTTCTCACGGACGTGAGGATATTCCTGCTCTTATGGGCCCAGCAGCGCTGTACGGGGGTACCTGGACACACCATGGGCAGGGCTGCGAGCAATCCCGTACCGCCATCGGTCACCATGAGCTCCAGGCCTTCCTCAGTCAGACCCCTGCGGTACAGATCGGTGAGAATTCCTCCCAGGCCCCCTGGCATTCCCCCAGGGCAATGGCAAAATCGATGACCTCCTTTCTTAATGGTTGGATTTTTTCTTAGGTGGTACCCCTTCTCCTTCTCTGACACAATTTATGATACGCCAACAAATAAGAGAGGTCCTTGACAAAGAGCAATAGCTCCTTTATCGTGGAGTTGGTACGCCTGAGCCAATCTCTATATGCTGGATATCTGCGGACTATCGGCAGTAGTAGTGGCGAAGCTTCGAGCACTTCAAATTTTCGTAAGACCCAACGCAGCCTACAGCTGAGAGCGGAAAAGGGCCTTCATCCGGACGTTGATGTACTTCACCTTTTTGTCTATAATCAGACTGCAATAAGCTATTGGTAAAGACGGCCTGCCGAAAGGAGAAAAGGATGGACGACAGCCGGGATGAAGAAATCCAGGAGTTCATGAAAGAGATTGCCGATGATCTGGGATACACATCGGAGGAGAGGGAAAACGTAAGTCCAGAAGATTCGGCCGGCTTCCGGCTTTCAAGAAAGGCTTTCATACTAGGCGGAGTGGCAATTGTTGTCTTGAGTGTCCTCATTTCTCTCTTTCTGGGCGCCGGGGGCGTTACCAAGAGAGACTTGGGTCCCATCCGGACCAGAGTTCAGCTCCTCGAGGAGAAACTGGCAAGGCTTGAGGCAACGGAGTCAAGAATCACCTATCTCGAAAACCGGGAAATAGAGCTGCAGCAATACATTACCGACGTCGATAGATCGAGAAGATCTCTCTCTGAGCAACTGGAAAAAACCACTGCAGCGCTTGACAGGCTCGAGAATAGCGTAGGTGCCGTTTCTGGGAAACGAAAACCCGGAAGAGCTGCTGTCGCAAGACCCGTGCCTCCGGCAGAGGGGCGTTACCACGAGGTCCGGCCCGGTGAAACGCTTTACCGAATCGCCCAAAGATATCACATCTCCATTGAAGAACTCTGTCGCCTCAATAACATAACCCCAGAGGAGGCCATCTATCCAGGCCAGAAGCTTCTCGTCGGCCCAAAAAGCCAACAGTGAAAACCTGCTCGCGAGATCTCAACCTAAGCGCCCTGGATTCGATTTTTACTTCATCGTTTCATCAATGCTCTCATAATCGGGGCTCCATGTTTACATACTCCAAGAGGCCCTCCTTTTCCGATGTGTGGGGCCTCCCTATACCATCTTAACCCACTCGCATGTTCCCTAACTTCAACTCATCCCTTGATTGTGTAATGGGTCGAGCTGAAATCGGCGAAGTATGTGCTACAGATTTTGGCCCCTAAGGCCGACAATATTGTAGAGATACGGAAGCTTTGGTTGGCAGTTTCGCTTCAACCAGTAAGGACTCATGGTATCGGAAAACGAAAGATCCAAATTGGTAGTTAGGATGCCTTTAGTGAGGGCCAGGCAAACTAACCCAGGCTGCTTAGTGCTTCGATTCTTAAATACAGTCACGTATGTGAACGAGCAAGGATTAAACAAATGCTCCTCGGCTCGGCCGTCTTCGACAAGCCCTTCGGCTTGAGCTCAGGTCGAAAGCTCTGGCCTCGAACTCGGCGAGGGGAGCTCGATGCGGGCAGCACTAAGTCCTGACGGCTACGGTTGAGACGTGTCGACGAGACTTTCTGTAAGCTCAAGTCGCGCTGCTCACGTCGAGTCGCTCAGCCGAAGTGCAAATAAATTCTGCAACGAATTTATGCATCGAAGGAGTTAGGAGACACATTTTGCCGATATCATAGGTCAGCCCTGTCCCTCGATAGGTTTTGACAGAAATGAGTCACGTGTGATATTGGTCGCCTATTTAAAGATCCATGTTCGCTGCATGGAGAGGTTGAGGGCACTCCATTTCTCTCAGCAAGCAAGGGGGCAATGCAGAGCTAAAGGATGCGGACAGTACCTTTAAAGCTAGCAGTAGCAGGGATGAAACTCGCTCGGCCGGTGATCAACGAGAGTGGGGTGATCCTGCTCGATGCAGGGGCTGTGCTAACGGAAGAAGTAATTGCTCAGCTCTCCGATTTAGGAGTGGAATTGATCAGGATCGAGGGAGAACCACGGGATGCGGTTGAGGCGGAAAAAAGCCTCGATCAGCAAATCGCTGATCTTCAAGCCCGTTTCAGTCGTGTGGAAAAGGACCCGCTCATGAATAAGATCAAGGGCATTCTTTTGCAGCGTTTGAGGGAAAAGGTGAAGGGGGAGTGACCGTCGACGCACAGATTGTCAAAAAACGTATGGGGACATTGAGGAACGTCCCCACTCTGCCCGGCGTGTTTGAAAGGGTCATTTCCCTGATGGAGGGTTCAAGTGCCGGGGTGAAAGAAGTTGCGGACATAATCTCCTCTGATCAGGCCCTGTCGGCCAGGATTCTGAGGGTTGTCAACTCAGTATTTTACGGCTTTCCCCGTCGCATTTCAAATATCAGACACGCTCTCGTCATCCTGGGGTTTGACGTCGTCAGGGGACTCATCCTCAGCACGGCAGTCTTCGATATGATGAGAAGCGGAGGATTCATAAGCCTGTGGAAACACTCTCTCGGGTGTGCAACAGCTGCTGGCATTATCGCTCAGAAAACCAATGCCTCTAGTCCCGAGGAGGTATCCATCGCCGCTCTGCTGCATGACATAGGAAAGGTTATTATCAAAATTGAACTCCCTGAAGAGTCATCACGTATCGATCACGTCCTTGCAGAGAAGCAGCTTTCAACCTACGAGGCAGAGGGGGAGATCCTCGGGTTCAATCACACCGCTGTTGGCAACTGGCTCTGTCAGGAATGGCACCTCCCCGATAAGCTTGCAGATCCTATCACCCACCATCATACGCCCAATCTCTCCAGAATTGCTTTTCTCCCGACTGCTGTTGTGCATGTTGCGGACGCACTCGTAAGAGGCATCGGATTTGGTTACGCAGGGGATGATTTCGTCCCTCAAATAGACCGTGAGGCCTGGGAAGCCTTGGATATCAGCGATGCCCTCTTGGAGGAGATCATCAAGGAAATGGATCATAAACTGGATTACGCCGAGGAATTCGTATCCGGCGACAGCAGTGAGATATGAGAGAACGGAGAACAAAAGTTCTGGTAATCGATAATGACCCATCCGGCTTCCATGAGATAGAGAGACTGTTGGATGAGCGGGGGGGCGATTTTATCTTCAGCACTGTTGATGCCTCACTCCGCGCCCTTGACGAGATTTATAGCAATCCCCCGGATATAGTTCTGCTCAACCAGTCCCTTGAGCAAGCTGGGTGGAAGGATCTCTGCAAGACAATCAAGGCGGATACAGTCTTCGGCTACCTCCCAATAGTGCTGATTCTGCAACTTGCTGAGCCCGATTTGGCCATCAGCTGGGACGATATTCCCGTCGATGACTATCTTCGGAGGCCTCTTGACCCTAAAGAGATGCGAATAAGGATTCCCCTAAACCTGTCCCGAACTGCGAGAGTTCGCGATATCAATCCCCTGTCTCGGCTTCCCGGAAACTATGCGATCATCAAAGAGATTCAGAACCGAATTGACGACGGGTCATTCTTCGCTGTGGGTTATGTGGACTTAGATCATTTTAAGGCCTACAATGATAAATATGGTTTTGTGAGAGGAGATGAAGTCATCAAAATGACTGCACGCCTCATCACCAACGCCCTGCGCAGACTCAATACACCGGAGGCCTTTGTTGGTCACGTCGGCGGAGATGATTTCATCTTCATCGCACCGCCCGACAGGCTCGAAGGTGTTTGCCAGGAGATCATAGAGAACTTTGATTTGGTTGTCGGGGATTTCTACGATGAAAATGACAGGGCTCGTGGCTACATCGAATCCATAGATCGCAGGGGACAGAAGGGACGCTTTCCCATTATGCCGATCTCCATCGCCGTCGTTACCAATGAATACCGACCCATCAGGCATATCGGTGAGGTAGGCGCAATCGCAGCTGAGATCAAGAATCGCGTCAAATCTATACAGGGAAGCACCTACGCGAAGGACATGCGGGGGTCTAAAGCGCAAATGGCATGATGGGGACCCAACTGCTTCGCGTTGCAGAAGGTACATGGATTCCCGCCACTGCCACTTGAGCCGCAAGAGCCAATCTCATTCTAGGGGCAATATCTATGGAGCTCAATCAGCTAAGGGTTTTCTGCGCGGTAGTTGAGAAGAGGAGTTTCTCTCGAGCCGGTGAGGTCGTGTACCTGAGCCAACCCACGGTAAGCCTCCAAATTAGCGCCCTAGAGCAGGAGTTAGGCACAAAACTGCTTGACCGTCGAGGCAGAGAGGTGGCCATCACCAGGACCGGCGAAACGCTTTACGACTATGCCCGAAGGATTTTGGAGTTGGTAGAAGAAGCTGAGCAGGCCATCGAACAGCTCAAGGGTTTGGTAAAGGGGAAACTGACGCTTGGCGCAAGTACGATTCCGGGAGAATATATCCTTCCCAACCTCTTGGCTGAATTCAAGGCCAAATATCCTGGCATCGATATCAATCTCATCATCGCTGACACGAAGGGAATCATAGAGAAAGTCACAGACAATGAGGTCGAGATAGGTGTGGTGGGCACAAGGGAAAAGAGCGAGAAATTAGTGTTCGACCCCTTCACCACGGAAAAACTGGTGCTCATAGCAGCTTTAAACTCTAGCTGGTTCAAGCACGACGAGGCGATATTGGAGGAGTTGAAAGAAGTCCCCTTTATCCTGCGAGAGAGCGGTTCCGGCACCATGGCCACGGTGAAACGGAACCTCCATCAAGCAGGAATAAATGAAGAAGATCTTACTGTTATGATGCGACTCGGAAGCACTGCTGCCGTCAAAAGAGCAGTGGAGAGCGGCGCCGGCGTTTCCCTGATCTCTGAAAGGGCAATCGAAAACGAGCTCAAGCTTGGAACGATTAAGACCATCCCCGTTAAGGATTTGAAACTTGATCGAGAGTTCTTCATCGTATATAGCAGAAAGAAGTCACATTCCCCGGCAGCACAAGCCCTCTTGCAGTTCTTGCAAGAGAAAAAGGGCCACATTTAGCACCGTCGCATCGCCTCTCCCGGCAAAAACTCCCGCCGTTTCTATCCCTTCCCAGGAATACCTCTTAGAGCTTCCCCTTTCTCTACTATTGGACACCCCTATTTGATTGAGGTTTATTATTGGATATTTTAATTTGACTTATTAAATATCCAAATATATCTTCACAGCATACCACATGAAACATCACACGAAAGCGGATCGGGAGTCAGTTTTCAACAACCATAGGGCTGGCCATTAAAAACGGTAAGCAATTCGGAGCATTGTATGAACAGGGAAAACCAAGCAGGTGAATCGGCTCAAATGCGCCTTACTGAAACGGTACGCGGGGCTGGGTGAGCGTGCAAAATAGGTCCGGGAGACCTTAACAAAGCACTGTGCGGCTTGCCGCTCATCTCCGACCCTAATCTGATTGTAGGCATAGAGAGTTGCGAGGATGCCGGTGTTTATAAATTGAGGGACGACCTGGCCCTTGTCTTAAGCCTGGATTTCTTCACCCCTATCGTTGACGATCCCTATACCTTTGGTCAGGTGGCCGCCGCCAACTCTCTATCGGATATCTATGCCATGGGAGGAGAGCCAGTGGTTGCAATGAATATCAGCTGTTTCCCCGTAAAAAAAATGGAAATATCCATACTGCAGGAAATTCTAAGGGGCGGTTTAGACAAGATGAGAGAAGCGGGTGTTCTTCTGGTGGGCGGGCACAGCGTTGAGGATAACGAATTAAAATATGGCCTTTCGGTAACCGGCACCATCCACCCCGAACGGGTGGTTACCAACAAAGGTGCTAGAGCCGGTGATAAACTCATCCTAACCAAACCCCTTGGCACCGGCATCATCAATACCGCGGTGAAGGCCGGGCTGGCAGATGAGCGCTCTACGGCTGAATCAATACGCTCTATGATTACCTTGAATAGGAAAGCATCGGAGCTGATGACGGAGGTCGGGGTTCATGCCTGTACCGATATAACCGGCTTTGGTCTGCTGGGTCATGCGTGTGAGATGGTTGAGGGCCAGGACGTGGGCATGGTTATCCGTTCGGCCACCGTTCCAGTTCTCCCCGGCACAGAAGAGTACGCGAAGATGGGCCTTGTCCCCGGTGGCACCATTCGAAATAGGGATTTTCGCCTGCCCATGATAGAGGGGGCAGCTGAGATATCCGATGAGCAGCTCCTCATACTTTTCGACGCCCAAACCTCAGGCGGACTGCTCATGTCAGTGCCGGAGAAGCAGGCCAGTGAACTTCTTGAGAGGCTTCATCAAGAAGGCGTACCGCGAGCGGCTATCATTGGTGAGGTGGTAAATGAACCAAAAGGCAAGGTTGTCATCGCATAAGGATCCATGAACGCCCCTTTAGGTGTCACTTTCCTTTTGCCCTCCGCAATCCGAGAATCTCTCGAGCCTCCGAAGGCGTTGCAATCTCCCTCCCGTATTCGGTGGCAATTCGAACGATGCGCTCTACAAACTGCGCATTGCTCCGCGCAAGAACCCCCTTTTGGTAGTAAATATTATCCTCCATGCCAACCCTGATGTGCCCTTCCATGATAAGGCCCATCATTGCCATGGGGAGGTGCCCTTTTCCGATTCCGATGACCGACCACGTAGCGTTTTCAGGAAGATATTCGTACAAGTGAAGCAGAGATTTCGGCGTGGCAGGACTTCCCCAGGGAGTTCCCAAGACGAATTGAAAGTGCAGGGGTTCTACCAGCTGTCCCTGATCCCTCATGCGGAGGCAGGTTACCATCAT
>JGI24422J19971_10000572_pt1 | contig 20682 bp, 22 predicted proteins | sample DeeMarSWOR152_54_FD_19971 | JGI IMG/M metagenome (IMG submission 19971) | reverse complement strand
TAACCCCTTGAAATCATTTGGTAGCGGGGGGTGGATTTGAACCACCGACCTCCGGGTTATGAGCCCGACGAGCTACCTGACTGCTCCACCCCGCGTCATTAGAATACTAAACTAGCCCAAAATCTTTGTCAACCCCCCCTATCGACCGCTCCCTGCCTCTTCCTCTTCTCTCAGAGATTCATTCGAGAAGGATGATGTGCCTGAAAACGCGGAAAAGGGAGCTCTGAGCGCGAATTAAGATTTTTTCGATAACCATTCTTAGTGAAGCGGAACGGTCGCAAACTCAATGTTTGAGTCCAGAGGGCGAGTTTTGAGTTTGCAGTGGAGCGAACTCTAGAATGGTCGAAAAAATATTTTTGAGCGGCGAAGAGCGACCTTTTTAGGGATCTCAAGATACCTCCTTGACAAAAGGGGCCGCCCCCATACAATGGTGAATGAGCCCATGGGTTGAGGCGATAGGAGCTCAAAGGCCACTCACAATGAAGATCATTCGGAAATATGTCTGCAGGGAATTCCTCAAAATATTGCTCCTCAGCATGAGCGCTTTCATTCTGATTTACCTGGTCGTCGATTTCTTCGCTCGTATGGACACTTTCGTCGAATACAAGGCTGCTCCGACCCAGGTCTTCCTCTATTACCTGTATCAAATTCCGGGCATTGGATTTCAAGTCCTCCCCTTGGGCGTCCTGATGGCTACCCTTCTCGGCCTGGCAATCCTCTCGAGGAACAATGAAATCACGGCCATGAAGGCCAGCGGAATAAGCCTTTACCGGATCACACTCCCCCTGTTTCTCTTGGGGATCTTGGCAAGCTGTCTCTGTTTCGTCGGAAACGAGTTCGTCGTTCCCTTTTCGAAGCGGCAGTCGGATGACATCCTTCTCGTGGAAATCCGCAAAAAATCCCGCAAGACCTTCATTCGCAACTATAAGGTATGGTATCGAAGCCAAAATGCCATCTACAACTTCCAGGTCTTCAACCCCCAAAAGGATGTGCTCGAGGGGATCACCCTCTTTGAGTTCGATGATGATTTCAAACTCACGAGGAGAATTGAGGCCGAACGGGCCCTCTGGAAAGGCAATGCCTGGCACTTTTATGACATAACTATCAGGGATTTTCGGGAAAAAACGGAAATCAAAACAACCCGATTTGAGGAAAAGGTGATCCCCATTCCCGAAACCCCCGATGTCTTCAAGGAGGAGCAAAGGGATACCGAGGAGATGGGCTACTACGATCTTCGGCGTTACATTCGCAAAATCGAAAAGGGAGGCTATGATGCCACGAGATACGTCGTGGACCTCTACGCAAAGCTCTCTTTCCCGTTTAGCTGCGCTATCATGGTTCTTATCGGAATCCCCTTCTCCACTAAAACAGCCCGCAGCGGCGGGATTGCACTACCAATCGTCATGAGCATCGTCATGGGGTTCCTCTATTGGATTATCCTCAATCTCAGCCTCTCCCTCGGTCACTCCGGATTGTTACCACCGCAGCTGGCAGCCTTTGCCCCCCATGCCCTGTTCGGATTGGGGGGAATATACGCATTGATCAGTATCAGGCAATAACGGTACAGATCGGAGGAGAATTTTCCCTGCAAACTTCGGGAAACTCCAAACGTGAAGAGATTGACGATCGCCATGTATGATGATAAACCTTTTCACGAAGAAAGCCATACCAGGAGGAACCGAGATGGCCGTCATGGAGATCAGCGTTGTACCCGTGGGCACTGACAGTCCCAGCATCAGCCGCTACGTGGCCGAATGCGTCGCCATCGTGAAGGAGAAGGGTCTTCGCTATGAGGTGACATCCATGGGAACCAATGTGGAGGGAGACCTGAGAGACCTCCTCTCGGCTGCTGAACAGATGCACGAACTTCCCTTCAAACGAGGCGCACAACGGGTGGTTACCTCCATCAAGATCGACGATCGACGGGATAAACGGCTGAGCATACGGGGGAAAAAAGAGGCCGTGGAAAAGAGGTTGTAGCCTCAATCCCTCAGGACGTATGGTGATATCGTCACCCTTGGTTTCTCTCGACCCCTATCGAGCTCTCGCCCATTAAGATGATGCCGCTCGTGGTAGTTTTTTCGGCTTCCCTCCCCTTGACTTTTGGGTACCGCCAGCTATACTTCAAACAAGCTCATTACGCTCCAACATCGATTGTAGACTATCGGCAACGGGGGGAACCTATGAGGATAAAATATTACGGCCATGCGGCATTTCTCATTACGTCAAATGGGGGAAAGCGAATCATTACCGACCCGTATAAACCGGGCGCCTTTGGTGCCATGAGCTATGGAGAGATCTCCGACGAGGCGGATGTGGTCCTGGTAAGCCACGACCACGATGACCACAACTATTCAGAAGGAGTGCCGGGGAACCCGAAAGTCGTTCGGGCCCCCGGGAAGCAATCCGCTCATGGCATCGAGTTCAATGGTATCCCCACCTTCCACGACAGCTCCTCTGGAAAGGAGAGGGGGAAGAATATCATCTTCACCTTCACCCTGGATGCGATAACCCTCTGCCATCTCGGAGACCTCGGACACGTCTTGAGCAAGAACGAGGTGGAAGCCATCGGGGCCGTTGATCTCCTCATGCTTCCCGTTGGTGGTTTCTATACCATAGACGCCAAGGAGGCTTCGGAAGTAGCTGGCCAGCTCAATCCCTCGATCATCATACCGATGCACTTCAAAACGGGGAAATGCGAGTTTCCCATCACCCCCGTCGAAGAATTTACCCAGGGAAAAGCCAACGTGAAGGTCATGGGCTCAAGCGAGATATCCCTCGATAAGGGGGATCTTCCGAAGGAGACGGAGATCGCCGTTTTACAACATTCCCTCTGAGGCGGCAAGCCACCAAGGGGAACGATGGAGAGGCAACTTCATCCGGCAGCTGGGTAATACCGTAATGGAAAAGTACGAGCTCAAGCCGCTTTTGACCCGAGAGCAGATCCATCGGAGGGTTAAGGAGTTGGCCCAAGAGATCTCCCGGGATTATCGGGGGAAGGATATTCTCTTTATCTGCATCCTCAAGGGGGCCTTTGTCTTTCTATCGGACCTTATGCGGCACGTCGATCTTCCCGTCCAGGTTGACTTCATCGGACTGGCAAGCTATGGCTCTGAGATGGTCTCATCGGGCCAAATTCGGATCACCCGGGAGGGCTCCATACCCGTAGAGGGTATGGACGTGATCGTCATGGAGGATATCATCGATAGCGGCAGGACGTTGAAGTTCTTGGCCGATGAGCTCCGCTCCAAAAGGCCCCGCTCCCTCAGGATCTGTTGCCTTTTGGACAAGAAAACCCGCCGTGAGGTGGAATTCGAGGCCGATTACGTGGGCTTCGATATAGAGGATCTCTTCGTTGTGGGCTATGGGCTTGACGTTAACGAGCAGTTTCGAAACTTACCGGGCATCCATTATGTGGTTGAATAGAAGCCTCCTCGTCTCCCTGATTTTCCTTGTTGCCTTGTCATGCATTCCCAAGAAGAAAATACCGATCCCCGAGAAACCCCCAGAGCCAGCCATCCCAGAGGCACCAGGGCCAGTGGAGAGGGGAAAACCGGAGGAGGAACCTCCAGACGTTGCCCTTTTCAATAGGGGAGAGCTCCTCTTTTCAAAGGAGGATTTCGCCGGTGCAGGCCTTACATTTCGAGATCTCATCAGCCAATATCCAGCGAGCCCATTGGTAAATGAGGCCAAGTATAAGCTCGCTATCTCCTATAGCAAGACCGGGCGATATGAGGATTCCCTAGGCCTTCTCAGGGAGGTCCTTCCCCTTTCCCTGTCCCCCTTGAGAAAATCAATGATTTACTCAGTGATGGCCGACGATTACTCCGGGCTCGGGGATTACTTCGAAGCCCTGAGATGGCACATAAATGCCATGGAGAACGCCGAGGAAGAGGCCCAAAAGGCGGAAATATGGCAGAAGATCAAGGAAATCATGGACTATCGCCTATCGACCGCACAGCTCCAGGAGATCCAATTCATCTATGAGGACTCGCCCATCTCGGGTTATGCCGCCTTCAGGATAGCCCAGATCTCCTTCGATGAAGGAGATCTGGAGCAGAGCAAGAAGCTGATCTACCGCCTAATGGACAAGTTTCAAGACCAACCATATTATCCTGAGGTCAAGGCGTTCTTCGACCGAATAAAAGAGGAATCGGTCCCGGAAAGGAACGTCATCGGTTGCATTCTCCCCCTAAGCGGCGAAAATCGACCCTACGGACTTCGTTCGCTCCATGGAATTGAGTTGGCGATCCATGCCTTCGAACCAGATTATGAGGGAATGCCCTTTAAACTGGTAATCAAGGATTCGAAATCCAGCCCCCGGGAGGCGGCAACCGCAGTAGAAGATTTGGTCGATTCTGACCGGGTTATGGCTATCATCGGCCCCCTCTTGAGCGTTACCGCCGAGGCAGCCGCCAAAAGGGCTCAGGAATTGGAGGTCCCCATCATCACCCTCACCCAAAGGGAGGATGTGGCCGAAATCGGTGATTTCGTCCTCCAGAATTGCCTCACCAACTCTCAGCAGATTAAGGCCCTCATCACCTATGCTATGGATCAGCTGAGGCTGAGTCGGTTCGCCATCCTTTACCCCCGGGATTTCTACGGAATGAGGCTGGCTCACCTCTTCATAGACGAGGCACTGCGCAATGGGGGCGAGATTATGGGGGTTCAATCCTACGATAACGACCAGATGGATTTCGGGAGGCAAATCAAACAGCTGGTGGGGCTTCGAGAAAGTGAGGCTAAGAAGGAAGGGGGGCGGAAAAGGGATTTCGAGCCTATCATCGAATTCGACGCCCTTTTCATTCCCGACTACGCTGACCGTGTCGGCCTCATTGCACCACAACTGGCCTACTACAATGTGATCGGGATAACGCTCCTCGGAACCAGTGCTTGGAATTCACCGGAGTTGGTCTCGGAGGGGAAAAAATACGTCGATGAATCGCTCTTCGTTGCCGGCTTCTTCATGGATAGCCAAACCCCCGTATCAAGCAGTTTGTCGAGGACTTCAGAAATACCTTTGAATCAGACCCGACAATCTTGGAGGCTCAGGCGTACGATGCTGCGGATCTCTGCGTTCAGGTTCTGACGAAACAGGAGATCTACTCCCACCGCCAGATGAGAGATGGACTCGCGGGGGTGACAGCCTTTGACGGGGTATCAGGCCTTACCTCCTTCGACGCCGAGGGGAGACCCAACAAAATCCCCTTCATCTTAACGGTGAAAAAGGGAAAGATCCACCAGATCGAATAGGCCGACGATCGGCAAGGACCGACCCATATCAGAGAGCCATGATTTCGCAACGGCCTCATCGTTGGGATGTCAGCTACCGGGAGGCTATCTGCATCCAGGAGCAATTGAGGGCTAACATTTCCCTCAGCAACTCGGCTCGAACAATCAGCTCAGTTGCCGGGGCCGATGTGTCCTATTCCACGAGAGGGGGGGAAGCAGTTGCTGCCATGGTCGTCCTCAGTTACCCCGATCTCGATCTCATGGATGAGGCCTTCGTCAGGGGAAGAATCTCCTTTCCCTATATCCCGGGGCTGCTGAGCTTCCGGGAAGCCCCTCTGTTGCTCCAGGCCTTCCGAGGACTTCGACGCCTTCCCGATGTGATCCTGTACGACGGTCAGGGAATAGCTCACCCTCGGGGTTTCGGATTGGCTTCCCATATGGGAGTGCTCTTGGACTTGCCCTCGGTCGGTTGTGCCAAGAAAAAATTGGTGGGGGATTTCGGGGAAGTGGGACTTCAAGCGGGCAGTACGACCCCTCTGAAGATGGAGAGCAAGACCATCGGCGCCGTAATCCGGACCAGGAGGGGCGTTAAGCCGGTCTTCGTATCACCCGGCCACCGGATCGACTTGGAGTCCAGCATAAAGCTGGTGTTGAGAACCTGCCGGGGGTTCAGGCTCCCTGAACCCCTCCGTCGGGCTCATCTCATGGTAAAGGGAATTCATTCCCGGGGAGGGATTCCCCCACGGGAAAATGAGGGTGGCACATGACGAAAAGGGAAAAAATCCCAACACTCATTGGGCACTGGATTGAACACAACGAATCCCATGGAGAGGAATATCGGAGGTGGGCGGATATCGCCCGGGAAGAGGGATTGAAACGGGTGGGAACCCTCATCCTCGAAGCGGCGGACCGCATTCGATCTGCCAACGAAAAGCTGAAGGAGGCGTTGGAGGACCTCTGACCTCCCCCACGTCACCTTCTCCACTTCCTTAGATAGCCCTCCAGCCGATCCATTCCTTCCTCGATATCTTCCATGGAACGGGCATAGGAGAAGCGGAGAAATCCCTCTGCATTTGTGCCGAAATCGATCCCAGGGGCTACCCCAACCTTGGCCTTCTCCAGGATATCGAAGGCGAATCGATAGGAATCCTCGGAGAACCGTTTCGCATTGGCCAATATATAGAAGGCCCCGGTAGGCTCCACCATGATCCCAAACCCCAATTCCCTCAATCGCCTGATCATGAACTTTCTCCGTTGATCATAGGTCTCTCGCATGCGTCTGACATCGGATTCCGCCTCTCTCAGGGCGTTGATGGCTGCCAATTGGACAAAGGAATTGGGGGAGATGAAAAGGTTCTGTTGAAGCCTCTGCATGGGGCGAACAAACTCCTTGGGGGCTATGAGATAGCCCAGCCTCCAGCCCGTCATGGCGTATAATTTCGAAAATCCGTTGACTATAACGGCATTCTCCGTGTATTCGAGTATGGTATGAACCTCTCCCTCGTAAACCAACCCATGGTAGAGTTCATCGGAAATGATGAGGGGTGATAATCGCGCTATCTCCTCCATCCTCTCCCCGGAGAGGAGATTTCCCGTCGGGTTGGAGGGAGAATTGATGAGGATCCCCTCGGTCCGAGAACCAACCTTGGGGGAGATCATTTCGGGGAGGTATTGGAACCCCTCCTCTTCCAGCACATCGACGAAAACGGGCACCCCCCCGACGTACTTGATGATATTGGGATAACAGGGGTAGTAGGGATTGGGTAATATGACTTCATCTCCTTGTTCCAGCAGCGCGGAGAACAGCAAGAGCATGGCCGTGGAGCTCCCCGATGCGACGATAATCCGGTCTGGGCTTACTCGAACCCCGTACGTTTCTTCATAATCGGCGGAAATAGCCTCCCGCAACTCCAGTAATCCCAAGCTATGGGTATAATGGGTTGCCCCATCGCAGAGGGCCTTAAAGCAGGCCTCCTTAATGCATTGGGGTGTATCGAAATCGGGCTCTCCTATCTCCAAGTGGATCACGCGCTCACCCTTCTTTTCCAGTTCCAAGGCCCTTTCCATGACCTCCATGACGATAAAGGGGGGGATCTCCAACGCTCTGCTAGAAATCATGATGGTGCTCCTACTTTCCCTCCGATGTCTCGTACGTGGATACGAGGAAGGCCGCATCGAGGTATTGGGGGTTGTCAGTCCTCTTTTTCAAATGGAGGCGCTTGATTCGAATAAAAGCCTCGCTATTTTCGATCCGAAACAGGTAGTCCACCAACTGTTTCGTGGTGATGTTGTCCAGCTTGACCTCCACCGAGGTCTCCTTATAATCGCCGCTAAGAGGCGTGCTCTGAGGTTTCATGGAGGCAATGTTCCCCTTGATGCGGGTCTGGCCGGCCAAGCTCTCGAGATGGGAAAAAAGGGAGAAGCCCCTTTTACTCCTCCGGGCCTTTCCCTTCAGTTGCTCCATCCGTCCCTTTATCTCAAGATATTCCTGGCTGAGGGCGGAAATCTCCTTCAGCTCGACGGTCTTCTGGGAAATCCTCCGATCCAATACCCTCATCTTCTCCATATAGGGGGTGATGACGAGGGTATATACGAGGAGAACCGCCCCCACGCCAGCCCCCAGGCCGAGAACTGCCTTCTCCCTAAAGGCCAGCCTCATCTCGACCTCCCTTCGTCCATGGAGATTGAGCATTTGAATTCGACCTTTTCCCCCTTTGCCCCGACCTTGGCATGGGTGAGGCCGACCCGTTTGAACCCCGTAAATCCTTGAAGTCCTGCCCTGATCTTGTCGACAGATTCAAAGGAATCCGTCTCCCCCGTTATCGCAACCCTCCCCCTATCAATGACGAGGTCCTTAACGTCCACCTTCACATCGCCGGGAATTCGAACGGTAATCTCTCGCATCAGGTCCAGCATGGACATTCCATCTCCCCCCGCCTCCAGGAAGGCCAGAGATCCCTTTTTGACCTCCTGAATCTCGCTCCTCAGCTGCTGGACCTCGTTCACGATATTTTTGACCTCGGGAAGCGTAGCCGTGAACACCTTTCTAATTTCGCCTCTCAAATCCTCATGCCGCCTCTGTTTCATATCCAATGTGAGGTAGAAATCGAAGGAGACCAGGAGAAGGATGGCCAGCATCAATATCCCGGCAAAGAGCATCCCCCCTTTCATTTCCTTGATCTCGCTTCGAAGTGCAAACTCATCCTTTCGAAAATCGGCCTGGGAAAACCTTTTATTGCCCACGCCCCTCAAACCCAGGCCTAAACCGTGTGGGATGAGACCAGCCGCGACGGACCCCATGGGCAATTTATTGAAGGGAGCCTCCAAGACGTTCAGAGGCCCAGCCTCCAGCTCCAGCTCCCGCGAAAGATACGGTATCACGTTGTGAAGGGCGGCGGTTCCCCCGCAGAGAAAAATGCGACGGATGCCCTGGTGGTGATCCGCCTCATAGGAATGAAAGGTCTGCTTTATCTCCCTGAGCAACGGCGAGAGGGATGATTCGATGCATTTCGAAAACCTTCTCTCCTCCTCGGAGCATCCCTCTTCCTCCATGATAATGCCGTGGTGGATTTTGACTTCCCCCGCTTCCTCGCGAGAGAGATCAAACTCCTCCTGTAGGGCCTTTGTGATGGCCTCCCCGCCAATGGGGAGACTCCGGATCATGGATACATGACCGCCCTCAACAACGCATATCGAAGTCTTCGTGGCCCCAATATCGGCGATGGAGAACGGACCCTCGACATTTTGGAGAATAATGTTGGAGAGGCTGTAGAGGGCGAGGACATCGAGATCCACAATTTTCGGCGAGATGTCCACCCGCTCAAGCATCTCAAGGTGATCCCGCACCACGTCCTTCTTAACGAGGAGTGCGAGGATTTGCGCGCCCTCTTCATCGACGTTTACGATGTGGTATGATACGACCATTTCCTCGACGTTGAAGGGGGTATACCCCTCCACCTCGAAGGGAATCACCTGCTCAAGCTTTTTCCGATCGGAAAAGGGAAGCTTGATGATGCGGGTAGATACTTGATGTCCCGGAATGGAAGTGATCACCATGTCCCCAGAAAGGCGCCCCTCACCGAAAAGCTCGGCGATGGTTTGCGCGACCGCATCTGACGACACGGTCTCCCCATCCCGCGGAATCTCCTTCTCGTGGAAACCGACAAGTTCAAACCCCCGAAAGGTCCTCCGAAGTTGGACAGCCTTAATGGAATGACTTCCGATATCTAATCCGATGATCCTCTGAGGCATCTGATTATCTTACCCCCTTCACGCAATCTCCTCAAGCCGAAGACAGCTCGACCCTATCTCCCTTGGCCGCCTTCAAGGCCTGCACGGCACTCTCCCCCATGATGGAAATCTCCAACAGGTCAAAGCTATCGAAGATGGCCATCAGCTCTCCCCGCCGCGCCTCGGCATAAGCGGTCTTCAGCCCCGATATCCGCCTCCCCTTTACGTGGATTTGAAGAGAACCTTTCCCAGCGAGGGGTTCGAGGAGCCGGCGGGGCAGATTAGTAATCAAGTTCCCGAACCCGTCGATGTGGATTATCTCCCCTATGAACCCCTTGTCCGTCACCTTCGGTTCCGGGAAATCTATCTCAGACCACGTATCGAGTTTCATTCCGAATTCGTGGGGCTTCCGTCCCAGGGAAAGGTGGGCCGCGACCGGTGCGAAGATATCCCTGCCGTGAAAGGTTTGGCTGACGGGTCTGGGGATAAAATCGCGGTTGCGGACGCCGACGACCTGCCTAACCTCCTCCCCTCGGAAGACCCAGGTGAAAAGACCATTATCCGGGCCGACGAAAAGGTAATCCTCGGTCTCCACAACGAGGGCCTCCCGTTGGGTTCCCACCCCCGGGTCAACGACGGCCAGATGGATAGATCTCGGCGGGAAAAAGCGATAGGTATTCCCCAAGACGAAGGCTCCCTCGAAAACTCCCTGGGCCGGTATTTCATGGGTGATATCAATCAAGGTACATCGCGGATTGATCGACAAAACCACCCCTTTCATCGCCCCGACGTAACCATCCTTCGTGCCGAAGTCGGTCATCAAGGTAATGATTCCTTCCAAGCTTGCCCCCAATCAGGAAAAGAGGCCCTTGAGGCTCGTCGTGAAGGGCGCCTGTGCAATCCCCCGTTCGGTAATGAAGGCTGTCACATAATCATGGGGGGTTACATCGAAGGCGGGATTCCATACCCTCACCCCTTCCGGCGCGATCTCCCTACCGAAGGGATGGGTCACCTCCCTTGGGTCTCGTTCCTCAATGGGAATCTCATCGCCCGTGCCGAGGGAGAGGTCAAAGGTAGAAAGGGGGGCGGCCACGTAGAACGGAATCCCGTGGCTCTTGGCGAGAACGGCCAAGGAATAGGTTCCGACTTTATTGGCAACGTCGCCGTTGGCGGATATGCGGTCTGCTCCCACAATCACCAAATGGATTAATCCCTTGCTCATCAGGTACCCCGACATGCTATCGGTGATAAGGGTTGCGGGAATACCGTCTTTATCCAATTCCCATGCCGTCAATCTAGCCCCCTGAAATTGAGGCCGGGTCTCGCAGACATATACCTCCAGGTCTTTTCCCTCCTCATGGGCGGCCCTTATGACCCCCAGTGCGGTTCCATAACCCGCCGTAGCCAAGGCCCCGGCATTACAATGGGTTAATATGGCACTTCCGGCTCGGATATATCCCTTGCCATTTCGGCCTATTTGGCGATTGACCTCGATGTCGCCTTCCCTTATGGCCATAGCCTCCGATTTCAGAGCGTGCTGTAATCCGTCCAGACCTTCCCCTTGGTGCTCGTACAGGGCATCTTTCATCCTCTGGACAGCCCATGAGAGGTTGACCGCGGTGGGGCGGGTCTCCATCATCATGTGGCAGATTGCCTCGAACTCCTTTTTGAAGTCGGCAATGGTTTCGACTCGCACCCTCATCACCCCCAGGGCAATCCCCATAGCAGCCGCCACGCCAATGGCCGGAGCTCCCCGAATAGTCATGTTTCTGATGGCCTCGGCTACCTCCTCGGGCCGTTCGCACTCAACATATACTTCATCGGTAGGGAGCCTCCGCTGGTCCAGCATTACGACCTTATCATTTCTCCATGTGATCGTCTCATATTTCATGGGAAAATCCCCAAAAACAGGACTACTCCTTTGACAGGTTTTTCCGCAGGAGCTCATTTACCAGTTTTGGATTCGCCTTTCCCCTTGTGGCCTTCATTACCTGTCCCACGAAGAAGCCCAAGATCTGCTCTTTCCCTTTTTTATAGTCCTCGACCAATTTCGGGTTTTCCTCCAAGACCCCTTGGATGACCCGTTGAATCTCTCCCGTATCGGTAAGCTGAATCAGACCNTTCTCCTGGACGATATTTTCGGGCTCTTTTCCACTCAGGTACATCTCCTCGAAGACCGTTTTAGCGATCTTCCCGCTGATAACTCCATCCTTGATCATCTTCAACATTGAGGCGAGATGTTTCGGAAGAACGGGACATTGCTCTATCTCTCGATCGTCCTTTTTCAGCTCCCTCAGCAAATCCCCCATGATCCAATTGCTCACCATCTTGGGCTCACCAGAGAGCTTTACACATTCCTCATAGTAATCGGCCAAGGAGCGAGAAGTCGTCAGTATGCCGCCGTCGTACTCCGGAATCCCATACTGATCCACAAACCGTTTCCGCTTCTCCGCAGGCAACTCTGGAAGGGTCTTTCGTATGTCATCGACCCAGGCCTCGGAAACATCGAGGGGAACGAGATCGGGATCGGGAAAATACCGATAATCGTGGGCTTCCTCTTTGCCCCTCATGGAGAGGGTCCTCTCCTGATCCTCATCCCATAGCCGCGTTTCCTGAAGCACCTCCTCCCCCGCCTCTACGAGCGCAATCTGCCTTTTAATCTCATGTTCTAGTGCCTTCTCCACATGACGAAAGGAGTTCATGTTCTTCAACTCAGTTCTGGTCCCAAAATCCCTTTGGCCTTTGGGACGAACAGATACATTGGCGTCACATCGAAAGGAGCCCTTCTCCATATCGCCGTCACAGATCTCAAGATAGCGCAGGATATCCCGCAAGCTCCTTAAGTATACGCCAGCTTCGTCAGCGGTTCGGATATCCGGGACGCTCACGATCTCGATCAAGGGAACTCCCGTCCGGTTGAAGTCCACCAAGCTCCACGTCGATGATTCAAAGGATCCTTCATGGACTAACTTCCCCGCATCTTCTTCCATGTGAATCCGAATGATCCCGATCCGCTTTTGCTTGCCGTCAACGGGAATCTCCACATACCCATCCTTGGCTAACGGATATTCGTATTGGGAGATCTGATAGCCCTTGGGAAGGTCCGGATAAAAATAGTTCTTTCGGGCAAAAAGGGAAAAGGTGGAGATCGTACAGTGGCATGCCAGGGCCATTTTCAGAGCGAATTCAACTGCCTTCACATTGAGTACCGGAAGTGAGCCGGGTTGTCCCGTGCAAACGGGGCAGGTTTGTGTATTGGGCTCGCCGCCAAAGATAGTCGAGCAACTACAGAAAATTTTCGACCGAGTCAACAGTTGGGCGTGAACCTCCAAACCGATAATCGCTTCGTAATCCACGCGGAAACCCTTCCCTGGCAAGGATAAACTTAATCAAATCTATATCACAGCATCTCCATTTGTCAAACACCCCGGGCCCTTGGCTTTGTCGTAAAAGGGCTCTGAAAAACGAGAAAAGGGAGCTCTGAGCGCGAATTAAGATTTTTTCGTTAACCATTCTTAGTGAAGCGAAACGGCCGCAAAGACAATGTTTGAGCCTGAAAGGCGAGTTTTGGATTTGCAGTGAAGCGAACTTTGGAATGGTCGAAAAAATATTTCTGAGCAGCGAAGAGCGACCTTTTCACGGATCTCTTTTTTCTCATTTCTTGACAAGAAGCGGCCGATTCATTACCGTCTTATCCGGTTGGGGGAAATTATTGAAAAACAAAAAGGATTGGCTTTCAATGCATTCAACCTCTCCAGTGCCCAATGGCTTCTCCGTGATCAAAGTGGGAAGGACGGAGCTGATCATCAAGGACCTGTATAGAGATCGCCTCATGCGGAGGAAAATCCATAACCCAGAGGCCCTTTTCCGCCAACACAAAGATAAGGCTCGATTCATGGAGGGAAGGGGCTTTCTCGTCTCCCTCCCCATGGACGAAAAAGGTTCCGAGAGGATGGTGATCCGCCATTATGAACATGGGGGGATCTTTCGAGCACTGACCAGTGACCTCTTCCTCGGGGGTTCTCGCCCATTTCACGAACTCTTCATTACCGAAATGGCAAGGAAAGCGGGATTGCCCACGATTGAGGTTCTCGTTGCGGTGAAGAGGTGGGTTTTCTGGCCCTTCTATAAAGGGTATCTCGTTTCCAAGGAAATTCCCAACTCCACTGATCTCATTCAATACGTAACCCGATTGCGAAAGGCTCGGGGCCTAAAACAGCTGAGCAAAAAAAGGGAGCTCATCCGCCAGGCCGGGAGCCTGGTGAGGAAAATGCACGAGGTGGGAATCTACCATTCCGATCTCCACCTCAAGAATTTCATCGTAGAAGTTAAGGAGGGAACGCTGGGATCCCTTCACGTTATCGACTTCGACCGTGCCACCATTATCCATCCCCTCAAGTCCGACAAATGGTTTAGCAACCTCTTGCGCTTGGACCGATCCGTGGAAAACTGGGCCGCCAAAGGCCTCTGGATTACCCGAACTGATCGGCTTCGATTTCTCAAATCATACCTGGGGGGAGAAGAAAAGCGGAAAGCTTCGGTGAGGAAATACCTCAAAGGATATCCCCTCCGGAGGATGAGATATAGGTTAGGCTGGGCCATTGAAAGGCTTCTCTACGGTTGAGCAATCCGCTCCAGGAAGTCCCCGATTGCCCCTTCCAGCAGGCCGCTCCTGTCATAGGAGAAGTGATCAATGCCCGTCAGAATCCGCAGCCACTTGGGATTGGAAAGGGTTTGGTAGAACTCCTCCATTTTCAATGGGGGGCAGATGGTATCGCGGTCGCCACAGACAAAGAGCTTGGGCTTCTGGCAATCCCTCAAGAACCCAAAATCGAACATCTCCAATGGAGGGGCCACCCCTATGAGGCCTCGTGTCCGCTCGTCATTTACCCCAACGGGAAGGCAGGCGATAGCGCCAAAGGAATAGCCCGCGAGCAGAATCACCGGGGGCTTTCTCACCTCCCCCAGATAGTCGATGGCCCCCTTTACATCTTCCTGCTCCGAGATCCCTCCTCCGAACGTGCCAGTGCTCCTTCCAACCCCCCTGAAATTGAACCTCAGGCTGGTAAAATCCCGCGTCGCGGCAATCCCGGCAATGGCGGTAACCACGTTGTTATCCATATCCCCGCCGAAAAGGGGGTGGGGATGGCAGATGATAATTGACCCTCTGGGAGGCCTTTTATCCACGGAAAGGAGGCCCTCAATCCTGGCCCCCACCGCCTCGAAGTAAACCCTTTCCTCCTCCATGATCCCCTCTGGAATTGATGACTGGATCCCACGGCAATCCGCGATGAGATGAACTTCCTCACCTCCCCGACGGAATGAAACCCTCAATCTTCGAGAATAGAGGCGTGAGCTTCTATGGCTGGTCTGTTGGGGAATCTTCGTGGAGGGCGATGGGGGACTCGAACCCCCGACCCCAAGCTCCGGAGGCTTGTGCTCTATCCACCTGAGCTAATCGCCCCCTTTACCGATGAAATTATTTTATACCCAAACACTAAGAAGATTCAATAGAATTTCGTGGCGTCCACGGCGGGGGGACATCGGGTGGAAAGAGCGAGGAAACCAAGGCCGGGAATACGTAATTGAGACTACGAGCGGTCCAACAACGTCAAGCCGCTATAGTAACAGCATAATCGGCTTTCGAAACTATTATCGAACACCCTCTTCTTGCCGTCCTGAAATTCGATACGGACAAAGCACAAGCCGCCTGGAACCTCTGACTTCCACTCTTCGACCACTCTGCCCAGGCCCCAAGAGGTGAACCGCCTGTGAAAAACCCTATCTCCCACTTGAAGATACGTTTGGGGGCCTCGCATATCCACCTTCCCTCATGACCATCGGCTTCACGGGGTCACGGATGGGCTTGCCGTATCGGCGCATCCTAGATCGCGTCCGATCCTTCTCCTTCCTTTTCCATCTCCGGTGGATCCAAAACCACTGATCCGGAAACCTCCTGATGATTGATTCCAAAACTTCGGTATGCCGCTGAGTATTAATCCGGATATCCTCGGCCTTGTCACCGGTAACGATCAGCTCGACCGGAGGTTCAGCCACAATTCGATGTTTCCCCCCCTTCAGCCTAATGCTGTATACTGGAATGACCGCTGCCCCTGTTTTGAGGGCAAAGAATGCCGAGGCCGGGGTCGTTGACGCATTTGTCCCAAAGAAATCAACCCCGACCCCTTCCCCCCTCTTCTCCCTTTGATCTATGAGAATACCCACCATCTTGTTCCGCCGAAGCGCCGACACCACTTGGCGGGCTACCCTTTTCGAACTCAGCACGTGCAATCCCGAGGATCTCCTTACATCTCCTATGAAGCTATCTAGCCACCTGTTTTTCTTCAAGGGCCGGGCAAGCGCCATGAGGTTGTTCCCCAAGACCGTCGCCATACACCCGAGCAACTCCCAATTACCGATGTGACCGAGGAGGAAGATAATCCCCTTCCCCTGCTTCAAAGCCGTCTCAATATGGAATCGCCCTTCGATTTCCACCTTTTCCAGCAGCTTCTCCTCGTTTAACCCGGGAAACCGAAGGAATTCAACGCAATTCATCCCGAGATTTTCAAAAGTGCGGAGGGCGATCCCCTTAATCTCACTCTTGCTCTTTTCCCCTCCGAATGCAAGCTCCAGGTTCTTGATGGCTACCTGGCGATGCTCGAAATCGATGACATAGGCCAGGCGCCCGAGCTGTTTCCCGACCCCAAGGGCCAGCTTTTCGGGAAGTAAATTGATAATAAAGCTGCAGCCTCGAATGATTGCATATATCAAGAATTGGGCCAATTATCTCAACGCCTCAGGCTTAGTCCGCTTCATACGGAAGTGCTTCATCGATTAACATCACGGGAATATCGTCTCGAATGGGATAAACAAGCCTACAGTTCTTGCAAATCAGCCCATCTCGTTTTTCGGCCATAACAATATCGCCCTTGCACTTCGGACAGGCCAAAATTTCCAAGAGTTCCTTATCGATCACCATGATGCCTCTCCCCCCTCTTTCGATCCTTCTTGGGCGATAACCCATCGCACGGCATCGTACAAATCCCGGGCGATGAAATCGGGATCCTTCTGCCACTGGCCATTGCGATACGCCACCTCGCCTTTCCCATACCCCGTCAACACTAAAATCCCCTTGGCCCCTATTTTGTGTCCGAACTCCACATCGCTGATCCGATCCCCAACCATATACGACCGCGTGGGATCGAGGTTCAGTTCGCTGCACGCCCTCTCAATCATTCCGGTTGCCGGCTTTCGACAATGACAGGGCTTTCGATATTCAGGCGGGCCAAAGTCCGGATGGTGAGGACAATAATAGATCCCGTCAACGTATGCGCCAGCAACCCTCAGAAGGTCCTCCATCTTCCGATGCACTTCTCCCACCAATGATTCGGGAAACATCCCCCGTGCGACCCCCGACTGGTTGGTTACCACGACCGCCTTTAAACCATTCGTATTGATCAACCTTATGGCCTCGGCCGTCCTCGGTAGCAACGTAAACCGATCGACATGGTTAATGTAACCCATTTCCTCGTTGATGGTTCCATCTCGGTCGAGAAATATAGCCCTATTGGGAGACGCCATGCAACAGACCACCACGGCCCTAAAATTGATTTATTACTACTCGCGTTTAGGGGGCTTGTCAAGGAATTTGCGGGAGCTCTCCGCAAACTCGGAGTTAATCCGGAATCTTTTCAAGAGGGACATGTCTCGGAATGGGGGAAGTGCAGAGGGATATGGGCTTGGGGCGGGGTCAATGCCGATCATTAATAGTAACGAAGCTCAAAACCAGCCTTCGGCCTATACCTGAGGTAGGAGAAAAAGGTGATCCAATCGCCTACATTGAAATAAGCCCTCTCCCTCCCATTAATGTTCTCCAAAATCTGCTCGGGGTAATGGGAGTGGCCAAGTATTACGACATCAATCCCCTCTCGAAATTTATTCATGGCGAAGGTCTTGAATACGGGGATATGGCCAAGTGCTCGCTCGTGGTTCTTTCGTCGACTCCTGGAACTCAGCCTTTTTGCCACCTTCCTGGATAGCTCCGGACCCGCCCATCGTATCAATGCATAGCTGAAGCGGTTTTTCAAGATCTTTCGAAAAAGGCGGTATCCATAGTCCCGGGGGTTCGCCCGATCACCGTGCGCGACGTATATCCTCTTCCCGCCCAAGGTTTCCTCCACTGCTTCGGCGTAAACCTCCGCCCCTAATTCCCCCTTGAAGAACGACCCTAGGCAGAAGTCGTGGTTTCCCTCGATGTATTTGATCCTCACTCCTCGATGGCTGAGGGATTTTAGCTGTTCTAAAATGGGCACGTATTCCTGATAGATATGCCCCTCGAAGCCAAACCAAAACTCGAACAGATCCCCCAGTAGAACGAGGGTGGCCAAGTTCTCCTTTTCACTTTCCAGGAATCGAATGAGCCTCTCCTGGTTTTCCCGGTTCTCCTCCGTTAAATGGGCATCGGATAGAAAAATCCAGTCTTTTCCATCATGTTGGATAGCGCTAGCCCTACCCGCCATTTCCCCTCTACCTTCCCACACCGCAGTACGTAAAGCCGGCCTCCTTCATCTTTGCGGGGTCATAAACGTTGCGCAGGTCCACGAATATCGGAATTTTCATGGATTTCTTGATCCGATCCAGATCCAACCTCCTGAATTGGTTCCACTCAGTGGCCAAGACGAGGGCATCGCATCCCTCGGCCACCTCGTACGGGCCAGAACAGTAGTGAACATTCCGCAACACAGCTCTTGCCTCATCCATGGCCGCAGGATCATAGGCCCTGATCTTTGCCCTCTCTTCTTGAAGCCTCTGGATGATAATGATGGATGAAGACTCCCTGGTGTCACTGGTATTGGGCTTAAAGGATAGACCCAATACACCGATGGTCTTCCCCCTTAGCTCCCCGACCATCTCCCTGATCTTCTCCACCATCCTCAACCGTTGCGCTTCGTTGGCCTTTATCACCGAATCCACCAGCTTCAGCTCACATCCCCGTTGACGCCCGATATTCAAAAGCCCTACGGTATCCTTGGGAAAGCAAGAACCACCATATCCCGGGCCTGGGTGGAGGAACTTCTTGCCGATGCGCCCGTCAAGGCCCATGGCTCTTGCCACGACATGGACGTCAGCCCCCACCTTCTCGCAGAGATTAGCCATTTCGTTGATAAAGGTTATCTTCGTTGCCAAAAAGGCATTGGCGGCATATTTAATCATCTCCGCCGTCTCCAGGTTCGTAATGACGAAGGGGGTTTCATTCAGGTACAGGACCGAGTAAATATCCCTCAAGATGGCAATGGCCTGTTCGCTTTCGGCCCCAAGGGTGACCCTGTCCGGGTGCATGAAGTCCTCGATGGCCGATCCTTCCCTCTGAAATTCGGGATTGGAAACCACGTCGAAATTGTAGGCTCCACGGCAGTTTTTTCGAATGATCTCCTTCAACTCCTGACATGTTCCAACGGGAACGGTGCTCTTTACCACGATCACTTTATACCCATTCAGACACCTGGCGATCTCTTTGCCCGCTTCTTTCACATAGCGTAGATCCACCGTCCCATCGTCATTGGCAGGGGTTCCCACCGCGATAAAAATCACCAAGCTCGTCTGGACCCCCTCCTTGATATGGGTGCTAAATCTGAGACGGCCTTCGGCCAGGTTCTTCTCGATCAGGTCCTGAAGACCTGGTTCATAGAAGGGTATTTTTCCCCCGTTCAACATGGCAATTTTCGAGGAATCCTTGTCGTAGCAGATGATATTCATGCCGAATTCTGCAAGGCACGTCCCCGTCACCAATCCTACATACCCCGTTCCAACAACACAAATGTTCACTACATCGCCTCTCTTTCCAGGTAATCCCTTAGTGCCTCCCTCCAGGGCCTCATCCGATAACCCGTGTCCCCTTCGAATTTCCCACGGGCAAAAACGGAATTATGGGGTCTCTTGGCCGCCCGGTTCAACTGGTCTGAGGAGATGGGGCGAACTGGAATGTCGCTGAGGCCTGACATCGCCAGGATCTCACGGGCGTACTCACACCAAGAACAGGTTTCCCCATTGGTTATGTGGTAAATCCCCATGCACCGCTTTTCCATGAGGGCGCCAATGGCCCGACTCAAATCCACGGTATAGGTAGGGGAACCAACTTGATCGTTTACCACGGATAGGGACGTCTTCTCTTTAGCCAACCTCACAATGGTTTCCACGAAATTGTTTCCCCCCCTCCCGAATAACCAGGCTGTTCTGACGATGGCGAATTGGCCCACCATAGTGCGAACCCATCGCTCTCCCTCAAGCTTCGATCTACCGTAGGTATTGATGGGACACGTCGAATCCTCCTCGGAATAAGCTCCGGACTTCGTCCCGTCGAAGACATAATCCGTGCTCATATAGACCATTCTCGACCCGAGCTTCCTGCATGCGGTGGCCACATTCTTAGTGCCCTCTCCATTGATGGAGTGAGCCAATTCCACGTGGCTCTCACATCCATCCACATCCGTATAAGCCGCGGCATGGATGACGATATCCGGGCGAATCCCTGAAATCGCATCCATGGTCTCCCTTTCTCGCGTAATATCGAAGTCTTCGATGTCCCGGCCATAGACTTCATACCTGCGCCTGAGCGCCTCGGTTAAGTCGCGGCCCAACATTCCCTTGGCTCCAGTGACAAGAACCCTCTCCATCACCATAGATCATGATCTCCCGGTATATTCTCCTGGTTCACAAAAGTCACTGATTAGCGGCCTGTTGCCCAAATTCCCTTTCGCTCAGAGTTTCGTGTCCGTGTCCGTTGTTCGCGTTCGTGATGATTAGGACCGAAGACGGCGGACGGCAGACCGCCTTAGAAGATGGTGTTCGTGCTCGCATGTTTCTTGCTCGTGATACGTGTTCGTCGAGCGTGTTTCGCGTTCGTGTTTCGGACCCCATCATTTGTCACTCCAATTTAATTTGAAATTTGGATTTTGACATTTGAACTTTCCATTCTTAACCAATAAAACTAATCAAACTAATACAACCAACTAACTCATTGTCATTTGGCATTTGAACTTTGACATTTGACATTTTGGTTCCGGCCTCCAACCTTTCCCCTCCAACCTCAAACGTCTTCTCCCTTTCCGACTGCACCGCCATATCACCGAACAATTGAGCGCTTTAGGGAACCCCGGTAACATACGATTAAAGCCTGTGTCCGTACATTCTCTCGTAATACTTCAAATATTCCCCGCTCTT
>JGI24422J19971_10000571_pt1 | contig 20687 bp, 20 predicted proteins | sample DeeMarSWOR152_54_FD_19971 | JGI IMG/M metagenome (IMG submission 19971) | reverse complement strand
ACCGCTGTCACTTCAGTGCAGAATTCAGCTCTTGCAGCCCTTACGAAATCCAAGACGGCATTGTAGGCATTGTCGAATTTTGGCTTGCAGATTTGCTCATATGTTTGCTGGTTGTGGGCGTTTAGGCTCACGCTTACTCTGTCCACGCCTGCTTTTTTCAATTCGCCGATTACGTCTCTGTCTTTGTAGAAGAGTTGTGCTTGTCCATTCGTGTCCAGTCGAATGGTTGTGGCGGCATGATATTGTTTGAGCCACCGAGAAACCTCTAGAACTGTGTTTAGTCTCATGAGAGGTTCGCCGAATCCGCAGAAAACAATCTCTCTCCACTGTCTCCTGTTTACTACGTCTTTGACATTGTGTATGATTTCATCTGCTGTTGGGTCTTGGGTGAGCTTCAAAGTGAACTTGTTTATTCCATCCTTGTAGTTTCGGAAGCAGAAGTAGCAGTTGTTAGAACATTGATTGGTTATGTTGAGGTAAAGGTTGTCTCCAAGCCAATAAACAACGCGTGGCTTCTCTTTTTCCATGGTGTGTTCATTTTCCTTGTGATTTGTCATGCCTTCTCCTTGGAGTCCCGGCGGATCTGAACCTNGCGNATGCTCTTCCGAGATGGTAGTCAATCTTATTAGGAAAACAGGAAATATAACTAAGATGTACGCCTAGTGGCACTGGCTGTTAAAGAGAGTGAAAACATGTCCAAAGTGAGTTTGCGAGAATGCTACTTCATCAAGACATCGGGCGCCAACATTGATTACTTGATTGACAGGGTTAGGGCAGCTATTGAAGAAGTCGGCGTGCCCCCAAAATATCACATCAATGTGTACAAGAACGTTTACGCCTGCTGCGGCGTGTCAGGCACCGGATTGATCTTAGAGGTCACAGGACCTTCTGAAAAAAAGATAAAGCACATCGACCTGAAAGCTGTCTCCAAAATCTTAGAACTGTGCGAGAAAGAAAAGATCGAGCATCACCACTTTGAGCCATTGGAAATCGGATAAAAAATAAAGTTCAGGCTTTTAGGTCATTTTATCGGTTTGGCCACGATCATGCTTGAGGTTTCGGTTATGCCTTTTATTCGTCTCACTTTTTCGAAGATGAATCTGTCTAGTTCTTCGATGGTTTTGAAGTTTACCTTTATCACGAGGTCGTATGAACCGTAGGTGGCATCGGCTTCTTTCACCTGTTCCAGCTTCTTGATTTCGGCGATGACCTGATCATCCATTCCAACATGCATCTTCATCATTATGTATGCTGATACCAAGGTCGATCACTTGAATTCTACTTATGCTCGGCATGAATGTTAATAAGATTTTTTGTACCTAGCCCAGTGATTATTTTTATATACTGGCTTCAACATGCAGTTAGTCTCGAACCGAGAAGGAATGGCGGATTGGCTGAGAAACCAAAGATACCTCCAGAGCGGGCTAAAGAGATTCAAGAGCGTGCACGGGAAAGAAGCCTCATAATAAAAGAACTCAAGAGCCAAGGTCCACAAACCTTGGATGAGCTCTCCAAGGTAACTGGCATGGAGAAGGAAAAAGTATTCAAGCACATGATTGCCATGAGACAGTTTGGAAAAGTAGCCATTGCAGGCGAACGCGATAACCAACTCGTTTACGGTTTACCAGAAGGAGAATGATTTAAGGTCGCAACCGCAGGAAAAAGCGGCTGACAATAGGTTGTTTCTGTTTCCCAATGTCTAAGGAAGTTGTGCCAGAATATGCCAATAAACGAGTTCTCATCCTAGGCGTCGGCAACGTATTGTTCGGCGATGACGGTTTCGGTCCAGCTGCCGCGGAGTACATGCTGAGTAACTGCAAAATTCCAGACGATGTCCATGTCATGGATGTGGGAACTGGCGCAGGCGACATCCTTTTCAACATTGCGCTAAGCCAAGTGAAACCTAAGAAAATAATCGTGCTTGACGCGGTTGATTTGAAGAGAAAACCTGGCGAGGTATTTGAGTTGTCGATCAATGACTTGCCAGCGAGCAAAGTGTCGGATTTCTCCATGCATTTTTTCCCATCGCCTAACATCCTAAAAGAACTGAAGGATAACATGGACGTTGATGTCGTTATCTTGGCATGTCAAGCAGAACGAATGCCAGACTCGGTAAGCCCTGGGCTTTCAGATGTGGTTGCGCAGGCACTGCCTAAGGCATCTGAGTTGGCGCTTGAGTTGGCATGTAAGACAAAGGATGAAAGAAAAGACTGATTAGCGCTTTGCCACTATTCTCTATCTTGACGTGATGTTCTTGAGAAAAGCGCTAGGAGCAGTTGATTTTGAGGAGATGAAGGGCAAAACCTTCGCCGAAATACGAGTGACAGAAAAATTATGCGAAGTCTGCGACAAGCCGATTAGAACTGAGGAGAGAATAGTTAAAACAATAGAAATCTCAGATTACGACATCTACTCGAACCTGTTAACCCGTCAAAGAGCCCACGACCGCGTTGAAGTCGATCTCGAAGAAAACAAAATCTACCTTTATCACCATGACTACCCGGGTGAAGTACATCCGGGTTGCATTGAAAAATTGTAAAAAAGTCTAGCTTGAGGCTACTTTGTAGAGGTATCCGCCTTCCTTTTCCCCTGCCTCAGAGACTACACCAATTTTCCTCAGAGCAATGATGTGTTTCAACACGTCCTTTGCATTCAACTTCGTAGCCTCACTGAGTTCCTTAATGGTTCGTGGACCTTTTTCTTTGATTTCGCCCACAATCATCTGGCGTTCGATTTCGTCCCTCATTATTCTCGAGGAAACAGTCTTGTACTTCTGTTCGTCAACCTTGGGTCCACGCTGTGAAATTCCAAGCACCCATCTGAGCCGCTCAGTCTTGAAGGCTTCAATTGCGGCGTCGGTTTTCTTTGCAAGTTTCTTTTTTTCACTCAAATTCCTGTGTCACCTCCTCTACCGTGAGCTCTTGACCGACAGAGTCTTCGTTTTTTCCAGATTCTCAAGAACGGCAGAAGCCTTTAAAGCTGCAGCATGGGCTTGCTTCACTGATTCTGCAATATCTTTAGGAGACTCGGCTACTCCTGCCACGAACACGCCCTCAACATCTGTTGTAACCGAATCTTTCATGGTGTCAGATGCCTGAAGGAAGCTGCCGACGCCAGTTCTGAGAGATAGTATCCCTCCGAAATCCCCGGACGCTGCAGGAACGAGACCTGTGGACAATACCACCATGTCAACTTCATCTTCAGTGTTTTCATTCGACTCGATGTTTCTGAGGCGCAGCAACAAATTATGTGCAGTTTTCTGCACTACTTCATTGACCTGAGCTTTCTGGTATTTGACGCCAAACTCGCTTTTCGCTCTTTCATAGAACTGATCGNAGCCCTCTCCCTCAACTAAAGAGTCAGGGTAATAGATTGTTATGTCCGCGGTTGGAACCTGTTCCTTCAGCAACTGGGCCATCTTCGTTGCATACATGCAGCAGACTTTAGAGCAGTAAAGGGTCCTAGAGTCTTTGTCTTTTGGGCCAACGCACTGAATAAAGGCCACTTTCTGCGGGATTCTTCCGTCCGAAAGTCTGAGCACGTGCCCGCCCGTTGGTCCAGACAGGGTTAAAAGTCGCTCTAAGCTGAGACCAGTTATAACATTGTCGCATTTGCCGAAGCCGTATTCTACATTCTTTCTTGGGTCAAATGGGTTGTAGCCAGTCGCCACTATTATGGCTCCTACTTCAACGTCAATGGTTTCTGGACCCTGCTGTAGGTTGACAGCTTTGCTTGTGCAAACGTTCTGGCATAGGTCACACTTTAGGCAGTGTTCTTTATCAACAACATANACCTGTGGAACAGCATTTGAAAATGGGACGTAAATGGCATTCCTGACCCCAATTCTTTCATCGAATTCGTTTGGCACTTCTACTGGGCAGTGTTGAGCGCAGACACCGCAGCCTGTGCACTTGCTCTCATCCACATACCGAGGCTTCTTCAGAACCTTAACCTTGAAGATTTTGCCTTCGCGGCGTACATCCTTGACTTCTGAATAAGTGAACAATCTTATGTTTCGATGTTTGTCAACTTCAAGCATTTTAGGCGTCAACGTGCAAGCAGCGCACTCAAGATTCGGAAAGACTCTGCTTAGTTGTGCAGCTCTGCCGCCGATGCTGGGATTCTTTTCCACCAAACAAACTGGGAACCCTCGATCAGCGAGGTCAAGCGCTGCTTGGATCCCAGCTATGCCAGCGCCGACCACTAGCCCTGCAGGTTTCATGTGGACCGCAGCTTAAATTTGCTATGTTGCCTTCAATGGGTTTGGACCTAGCTGTTTGATTTTCTGCGTTGTATCCCGAATCAATGCGGCAAACTTCTCGCCTTCTCCAGCTGAAATCCATTCCAGCCGGAGTCTTTCAGGCTCGATTCCTAGCTGACCCATGGCTTCTTTGAGAAAAGCGAATCTTCGTTCCATCATGTAATTCCCTTGTACATAATGGCAGTCGCCTGGATGACATCCGGTGATGAGCACGCCATCTGCGCCCCATCTTAAAGCTGAGAGGATGAACGTGGGGTCAAGGCGTCCGCTGCACATCACTCGTATGATTCGCACGTTTGTTGGGTATTCGAAGCGACTTGTTCCTGCTAGATCTGCGCCTGCGTAACTGCACCAATTGCAGCAGAAAGCCAGTATGGTGGGTTCAAACTCTTTCTGTTCCAGTTTTGCCGTTTCCATGGTCATGATTCCTCCGTTAAAGCTGCTTTCACCTGTGATAGTATCTGCTCGTCGGAGTAATGCTGCATGCTGATCGCCCTTCTTGGACATTCCGCTGCACAAGCGCCGCATCCTCGACAAAGTGCCGCTATTGTGTGAGACTTGCCCTCCTCCAGATAATGTGCTCCATACACGCAGATTTCTTCACATAGACCACAGCCAATGCATTCGTCCTCATTTACAACCGATGTGAGAGCCTCTGTTCTCATTTTCTTGTTAGCCATCAACGTGCCTGCTCGAGCTGCTGCTGCTTTAGCTGAAACTATGGATTCTGGAACATCTTTAGGTCCCGAAGCTGCTCCTGCCAAGAATATGCCGTCCATTTGCGTGTCAACTGGTCGCAGCTTGATGTGGGCTTCCATTAGGAAACCGTCTGAGCTTATGGGTATCTTGAGCATTCTTGCTAGCAGGACTTCTTCTTTGTGTGGGATCATAGGTGTTGACAGCACAACCCAGTCGCATGGCAGTTTGATTTCTTGCCCTGACAGCGCGTCATAAGCTACGACTGCGAGTTTGCCGTCCGGTGTCTGCGTTATCTCCGGTGGAATCTCCTCGATGTGTTTAACGAATTTGACTTGAGCTTCTCTTGCTTGCGAATAGAAGTCTTCGTATTCCTTGTAGACTCTAACGTCACCGTAGAGGATCATGACGTCTGTTTGTGGGAATTTCTCTTTTATGAGTATGGAGTTTTTGATGGCGTTCATGCAGCAGATCTTACTGCAGTAAGGCCAGCCTTCCTCTTTCTTGGCTTTGAGAATCTTTCCCAACAGCCGTGCCGTATCAGATTTCGGAAAGCCCGCAAGATCCATCGCTCGAATTTCGCCTTTACGCGCGCCGACGCATTGAATCATTACAACTCGCTCAGGAGCTTTTTCCACCTTGCCTTCCTTTAGAATCTCGTCCAATTGCATCTGCGTCATGATGTTTGGATATTCGCCGTATTGGTAGAGTCCTTTCGGAGGCGTGTAGGCGACTGCGCCACATGCGACCACGATGGTTCCAACATCCACATCTCGCTTCTCTTCGCCCTTTGCCAAAGTCACTTTGAAGTTGCCAACATAGCCTTTTGCATCAGAAACCGCGGTTGAAAGCAACGTTTCAATCTTATCGCTTGACTTGACTGCTTTCAAAGCTGGTTCTAAAATGTCTTGGGTGTCCTGCATGGTGGGATAAAGTTTGCTCAGCCTGCGAAGATTACCGCCAAGTACTGGGTCTTTCTCGATAAGATACACCTTAAAGCCCTGATTGGCTAAGCTCAATGCTGCTGTCAGACCTGCAATGCCGCCGCCAATAACCAGACTAGTGTCCTTTATCTCAAGCTCAGGCTCCTCCTGCGGCTCCAGCCATGTGGCTCTTGCTACAGCCATCCTGACTAAGTCTTTTGCCTTTTCCGTTGCCTTTTCTGGTTGATGCTTATGAACCCAACTGCACTGCTCGCGTATGTTAGCCATTTCAAACAGGTAGTGATTTACGCTTGCTTCTCGGCAGGCTGAACGGAATAACGGTTCATGTGTCCGTGGCGTGCATGAGGCTACGATAACGCGATTTAGCCCTTGCTTCTTTATGTTCTCTTTTATTGAAGCCAATCCTGCTTCAGAGCATGTGTAAATATTGGCTTCAGCATAAGCAACATTGGGTAATGTTTTCGCGTATTTGACAACTTCGGGTACGTTGACTACTCCGCCGATGTTCACACCGCAGTGGCATATGAAAACTCCGATTTTGGGTTCTTCTTCACTCATGTTTTCACACACTCCTATACAGAACTTCGGCTACTCGTGCCGCTGTTGCGCTTCCTTGCATTATTGAGTCTGGAATGTCGCCTGTTTTGGGTCCTAGAGCATAGCCGCATACAAATATCCCTGGAACAGTTGTGTCCACTGGACTGACGAGAATGTCGCCAGCTTTGAAGAATCCGTAGTCGTCAAGTTCTGTACCCAACACTTTAGCCAGTTCACTGGCACCTTTCCTTGGTATGAGTGCAGGACATAACACAACCAAATCGAATTCAGCGTTCTCGATACGTCCGGCTATGGTGTCTTCGTACCATATTTTCAGGTTCTTTGTGGCAGGGTCTTCCATGATTTCGCCTGGGCTGCTACGGACAAAGCGTACTCCGTATTCGCTCTTGGCTCTGTTAACAAACTCTTGGAAGCCTCTTCCAAACGCTCGCATGTCAATGTAGAATATGCTAACCGTTGTATTGGGCTCATGTTCCTTGATAAGAACCGCGTCTTTGACCGAATATTTGCAGCATATGCTCGAACAGTAGGTTGTGCCGAAACGGCGGTCGCGTGAACCTACGCATTGTATGAATGCAATTGTCCTTGGTATTTTCCCCTCAGATGGCCGTATCAAATGCCCGCCTGTTGGACCTGAGGCACATAGCAGACGCTCCAATTCCAATGAAGTGATCACGTTTTTGTATCGCCCATATCCNTAAGTTGGGATCTGCGAAGCATCGAAGACATCAAAGCCTGTTGCGACTACGATGGCGCCGACATTGTATTCCTCTTCTCGTGGCTCCTGTTTCAAGTCTACAGCGCCTGCTTGACACATTTTTACACAGAGTCCACATTCAATGCAATTATTCTTGTCGATTGTCATGACTCTCGGCACTGCTTGTGGAAGCGGCATGTAGATGGCTTTACGTGTACCCAGCTGCTCATCAAACTCATTGGGTACCTCAACTGGACAGTGTTCAGCACATATATTGCAGCCTGTGCATTTGCTTTCATCCACGTACCTTGGCTTTCGAAGGACAGTGACCACGAAGTTACCTGCAGAGCCTTTGACAGCCTTCACTTCGGAGTATGAAAGCAGTTGCACATTGTGGTGGTGAGAACACTCGATCATTTTTGGCGCTAGGATACACATTGAACAGTCCATTGTTGGGAACGTTTTGTCTAACTGTGCCATTCTGCCGCCTATGCTCGGTGACCTTTCAACCAAGTATACTTTGTATCCTCTGCTAGCCAAGTCCAAGGAAGCTTGTATGCCTGCAATGCCGCCGCCTATCACCATAACCTCTTTACCTGTCATGTTTTCTCGCCTCCTATAACCTCCCTTTGAATAGATCCGTGATTGGAATTCGATGCGCCTTGATCTCCCAATCTTCAAGTTTCATGCCCATACCCATCCTCAGAAGCTCAATGAAATGCACTACTGGCAAATTATATTCTTCATTAAAGTGCCTCTTAACCTCCAACTGACCCAAATCAAGCTGCAAGAAGCAGAACGGGCACACGGTAACCACAGCTTGCACTTCAGCGTCTTTCAATGCCATCAGCTTCAATCGTGAAATTTTTCTTGACAAGTCATCGTTAATGTCACGCAGTGGACCCCCGCAGCACATTTCTTTGCGTTCATAAGGAATGGACTCCACACCTGTGGCTTGGACCAACTCATCTAGCTCGTTGAAGCCTCGTAGCAGTTCGAAGTGAATGCGCTTTGGCTTGGTCAAGTGACAACCAGGTTGCGTTCCAACTTTTAAGCCGTTGATGGGCTCTTTGATTGCGTTCTTGACTTTTTCAAGTCCAACATCGCCATATAACACGTCGACTAGGTTCTTGACTTCGACCTTTCCTTTGAATTCCTTGCCCACGTCGGAGAGTATCTGGTTAGTTCTGTCTTTAAGCTCAGGTTTCCTCTTTAGTAACGTGTTAACCATCAACAAGGATTCATAACAGTCATTGCACAACGTCATGACATCCAGCCCCATTTCTTCAGCTATGCACAGATCGCGGGCTGCCAGCGCCAACCAACTATCGTAGTCGACTGATTGAATGCTGAACGGTGCGCAGCAGTTGGCTCCTTTCATGTCGATTAGTTCGACGCCCAATTCCGGCATTACTTTTCTGACTGAAGCCTCGTAACTGAGTTCCCTTGCTGGTATGAGACAACCCAGGAAAAATGCATACTTCATGTTCACTTCACTCTCCCTTCCTTTGTTAATGAAACCAATTTGTCCATCCCTGTTCGTTTGAGAATCTTCTGAACTTCGTCCAGTCCTTCATCGCCCAATTTGCCGAAGCCCATGCTTTCCCGCTTGTCCAACGCTGAACGCACAGGATTGATGACACGGGTTGTATCATAGAGCGCCTTAGCCTGAGCAGCAACTCCTGCTGGCACGTTACCTTGCTTCGCTGCTAGATTGCGGATGGCAAACATCACGTCGCCTACGTCGCCACCTTGAGGACACCTGTCGAGGCATGTGAAGCAGGATAGGCAATACCAGGGTAACTGCGTGGGTAGAACATCTTTTTTCAGGCCTAGTATGATCATTTCCATTAAGCGTCGTGGGTTGTGGTCATTGGTTAGTCTTGCTACTGGGCAGCCGCTTGAGCATCTTCCGCATTGAATGCAGAGTAGAATGCCGCTGCCTCTTGGTGTGTCTGCAACTTCGCTCATAAAGCCTAGATCTAGCTCGGTCACTATATTCTCTCCTTTATTCCAATATGTTAATGGAGAAAGTGTTGAGTGGAAGCGGAGCCTAATATGTTTTTAGGGCGTCATGCGCTAAGCTTGGCGCAAACCCAGAGCAAAACGACCGTTTTGATCCGTCGCCAGATCGATAGGACCCACAGTCCCCACAGATCGAGTTCATACCTACGCGGGAGCCGCCCTGATTGAGCAGATCTTACTCGACTTCTCAAGAGCCTTGTTAATAGCAATGACAGCAATGCCTGAGCCAGTGTCAGCTATTCTAGCCAATTCCAATACAACAGTCCTCAATATAGGCATCTCGGGAAGCTCCTTCATCAGTCTTTCAGACTCGCTACCAATCACCTTGGTTATCTCCAAAACGTTGTTGGCAACATCAACATCACCTGTGAAAACGCAGTCCATAGCTTTCAGAAACACGTTATGGGCCAATTCACTGAGATTCGCTATGTTTCTCAAAGCCCGTCCGCCAGCCTTGCGCTCGCTGCTTTTGAACTCGCTAGCTCTTCGCGCAATGCTTTCAGCGTGATCAGCAATTACTTCAAGATACCTAGAAATCAATGCATAATACAGGATGTGAGTTGGTTCTTCCAAGCCAATTTTGTCGGCAATCGTGCGATCACGTTGAGCTGACAAGAGAAGTCGAATAGCTAGCCAATACATCATATCGGCTTCATCCTCACGCCTCATAGCGTCCTCAGCCAACTCTCGATCAGACTCGGTGAGTGCCTGCATGGCTTCACTGTAGATTGTTGAAGCGATGACCGCAAGCCTGCGCATTAGCATATCCAGCTTGAACTTGGTTGGATCAACGGAACATTGAAGATCAATTCGTTCAGGGGTTTCTTGGACTATGCCCAATCCCATGAGTCTGTGAGTGATTTTGCGGACTTCATCGATATGTGTTCTGCTGATTCTTGTTGAAGATACTATGCTAAATGAATCCAATCCCAAGGTGTAGTTGCCCACTATGATTCGCTCAAGCATTCCGGGATCAGTACAGAGGTCTGAGTTTATGACGCATTCTTCGGTCTGTGTTTTTCGGTCAACAAGGTTGCTGGGCATAAGCTTCAATGATCCGTCCTTTTCTGGATACAGCATCACAAGATCGCCTTGCCTCAGACCCGACTCTTTCACCCAGTTTTTAGGAAGTGAAACGCTGAAAGTGGAGTATCCGACACGCTGAACTTTGCGGCTTTCCATTGCAGCAAGCCTTCTATTTATGTGTAAATAGATGTAAAGCAACTATTTGCGAAGTATATATATGTTATGTTTGAGTTAAACCTACCGTAAAAATCCGAAAAGAGGATGTCAGATGCCAGAATGGGCAACTATTAGCATCAGACAAGAACTGATTGAGGAAATAAGAAACCTAGTGAAAAGAACAGGTCGCTACAGAAGCATATCAGAATTCGTATCCGAATCAATCAGATTGCGCCTTGAGGAATTGTCCAGAGGAAATGAGATGGTTGCCCAACCTTCCGTAATGACACAACCGGCATCTTCGATGTCATTAGTGCCTGCTTCAACGATGACTCAACCGGTATCAGAAACCACGCGGATTTATATAACCGCAACTTTGCAGCGTTCTGAACAGATTTGGTGGGTTCTAGTTCGACTTTTCGGCGATATGACCAGAAAAAACGTTAATGTGAACCCTGAATACGCCCGGGATTTGAGAGATTGTCGAACCTTGATCAATTTTGTGCGCTCTCACTCTTCTGCTGATTGTGACATTGAATTGGCAAACAAGCGGTTGCCTGATTTGCGTTACAATCTTGAACAGACAAAGCGAGACCTCATCGCAACAGCTTTATGTGTGTCAGATGAATATGCGCGGGACTGGATAGACGAAATCGATCGGGCTGAGAGAGGCGAACTCAGGGAAAGCCCATCAACGGGACCCACTTTCATGCCCGGTTTGCCTAGAAGCAGCGAGACAGGATGGACTAGAGTGACGCTTCCCAGACCTATTGACAAGGAGAAGGCTGATGCAATCTCAAGGCAGACTGGTGTTTCTGTTAGGCAAGAAAATGGGTTGCACTTGGTGGTGCATGGAGAGAAGAAAGCTGTTAAGAAGGCAGTTGAACTGCTGTATCAAGCTCGTCAAAAGTGAGAGAGGAGGAACTTGAAGAATTGAACAAGACTGTCGGAGCAACACTTGTCGTGGGCGCCGGCATTGCTGGGATTCAAGCCTCGCTTGACTTGGCAGACGCGGGATTCAAAGTCTACTTGTTGGACGAGTCCCCAAGCATTGGAGGAACGATGGCCCAGCTTGATAAGACCTTTCCAACAAACGACTGCTCAATGTGCATCCTAGCGCCTAAGCTAGTTGGTGCTGGCAGACATCCGAACATCCAACTGCTAACCTATTCTGAACTGGAACACGTTGAAGGTGAAGCTGGCAACTTCAAAGCTAAGATTCTAAAGAAGCCTCGGTTCGTGGATGAGACGAAGTGTACGGGCTGCGGAGTCTGTGCTCAACACTGCCCAGTTGAAGTGCCAAACGAATTCGATGAAAAGATGGGCGTTCGAAAAGCGATTTATGTTCCATTTCCTCAGGCTGTCCCGCTTAAGTACGCAATTGACGAGGAAAACTGCCTTAAATGCGAATTGTGCAGGCAGATGTGCAAGCCTGAAGCCATTAACCTCGACCAGAAGCCAGAGACACTAGACCTCAATGTTGGAGCCATCATTCTTGCTCCAGGTTTTGAAGAATTCGACCCCAGACTGAAAAGCATGTATGGTTATGGGCGATATCCTAACGTTGTTTCGAGCATAGAATTTGAGAGAATTCTCAGCGCTTCAGGACCTAACGGAGGACGAATCCTTCGACCATCAGATGGAACCGTTCCTGGCAAAATAGCTTTTGTTCAATGTGTTGGCTCGCGTGACACATTGGTGGGCAACAGTTACTGTTCATCCGCCTGCTGCATGTACGCCATCAAAGAATCTGTGATCGCCATGGAACATCAGAAGGGCGTGAACTGCACGATTTTCTTCATGGACATGCGGGCTTTTGGGAAGGAATTCGACTCTTACTACAATAGAGCAGCGGAGGAATATGGCGTCAAATTCGTAAGATCCAGAGTTTCAAGCGTACACGAAATACCTGAAACCCAGAATCTGATTGTACGACATGTGGTGGATGAAACACCAAAAGATGAAGAATTCGGACTCGTAGTTCTGTCGGTTGGAATGAAGCCGCCCAAACGAGCTGAGGAACTAGCCAAAATCCTGAACATCAAGCTTAACAGACATAAATTCTGCGAGACAGAAACTTTCTCGCCAGTTCAAACCTCACGTCCAGGAATATATGTATGTGGCGCATTTGCAGCGCCTAAGGACATACCTGAAAGCGTAGCTCAAGCAAGCGGTGCAGCAGCCAAAGCAGGTGCGATCATAGCACCTGAAAGAGGCAAGCTGACAGTGGCTAAGGAGTATCCCCCGGAGAGAGATGTGTCCAACGAAGAACCTCGAATCGGCGTTTTTGTGTGTCATTGCGGCATCAACATAGGCGGAGTAGTCAACGTACCCGAAGTTGTAGAATACGCTAAGAAGCTGCCGAACGTGATATATGCTGAACATAACCTGTACACGTGTTCTCAGGACACGCAGAAGGCTATTCGCGAGAAGATTACGGAGCATAATTTGAACCGTGTTGTCGTGGCGTCGTGCACGCCTAGAACACATGAACCTTTGTTTAGGGAAACTGTCCGCGAAGCAGGACTGAACATATACCTTTTCGAAATGGCTAACATACGCGACCAATGCTCATGGGTTCACATGCACGAACCAAAAGAAGCTACTCAGAAGTCAAAAGATCTGGTTAGAGCAGTTGTTGCCAAAGCCCGTTTGCTCAAGCCTTTGCCCAAACCTATGATAAACGTTGTGCCATCAGCCTTGGTCATCGGCGGGGGCATTTCAGGAATCACTGCCTCTCTTGAAATGGCTAAGCAGGGCTTTGATGTGCATCTGGTTGAGCGTGAGAAAGAGCTGGGTGGATACGCCAGACAGATTCATTATCTCCTTGGTTCCGAAGACCCGCAGAAGCAACTGCAAGCGATGGTTGAAGAAGTCAAAGCCGACCCAAAGATCCACGTTCATTTGAACACTAATGTAACTGATATTAAAGGATACATAGGCAACTTCAAAACGTCACTTAAGACTAAGGGCAGAAAGAAAGAGAAAGAAATTGAACACGGCGTGGTCATCGTTGCCACAGGTGCAGTTGAATACAAGCCAACCGAGTATTTGTATGGAGCTGACCCGCGTGTTGTGACTCAACATGAACTCGAGGAAAAGCTCGCCAAAGATGACTTTAACGCCAAGATGGTGACGATGATCCAGTGTGTGGGTTCAAGAAACCATGAGAATCCCAACTGCTCAAGAATTTGCTGCAGCCAAGCTGTTAAGAATGCGTTGAAAATCAAGGAATTGAGCCCGGAAAGCGACATTTACGTTTTGTACAAGGACATGAGAACCTTCGGATTTAAAGAAGATTATTATCGTGAAGCGTCAGAAAAGGGCGTCTTGTTCATTCGCTATGATGACGAACATAAACCTGAAGTAAACAATGAAAATGGTAAACTCACAGTTACCGCCTGGGAACCCGTACTCCAAACATGGATTCCAATTGAAACTGACCAGCTTGTTTTGAGTGTAGCCACAATTGCCAATGCGGATAATGAGCGCTTAGCTGGCATGTTAAAGGTGCCATTGACCAAGGACAAGTTCTTCTTAGAAGCCCACATGAAACTTCGACCTGTAGATTTCGCCACAGACGGCGTTTTCCTCTGCGGCTTGGCGCACTCGCCCAAGTTCATAGATGAAAGCATTTCGCAGGCTTGCGCTGCTGCATCACGAGCTACTACAGTGCTGTCGAAGTCGGCGCTTGAGATGGAAGGCAGCATTGCCAGCGTTGACCAGGACCTTTGCAGCGGATGCAGAATTTGTGAGTCCTTGTGCGCTTACAACGCTATTGAGATGGTGCAGAACAGCGAGAAGCCTGTGGCGAAGGTTCTTGAAGCGTTGTGTAAGGGCTGTGGCGTATGTGGTTCATCCTGTCCAACTAAAGCTATTACGTTGGGACATTTCACTAACGAGCAGATTCTGGCTCAGGTTAGGGCGACTTTGAAGGAGGAATCGACGCATGACTGAGACCGTCGTTCAAGCTAAAGTAGCCGAGTTTAAACCCAAGATTGTTGGGTTCCTATGCAATTGGTGTGCTTATGCAGGTGCAGACCTCGCAGGAGTCAGCCGGTTGCAGTACCCTCACAATGTTAGGATTATCAGGGTTATGTGCAGTGGGCGAATCGACCCAGCTTTCATTCTTGAGGCGTTCAAAGACGGCGCCGACGGCGTGCTAGTCGCCGGTTGCCACTTGCCTTCAGATTGTCACTATTTGTCAGGCAACTTCAAAGCTCAACGTAGAATGTTCCTTATGAAGAAGGTTTTGGAGCAGTTCGGCATCGAGCCTCAACGGCTCCGGCTGGAATGGGTTTCAGCCTCTGAAGGCGACCGTTTTGCCACAGTTATACGTGAAATGGTTGAGGAAATTCGCAAACTCGGACCAAATCCAATTACAAATGGAGGAAAAGAACTTGACAGCTGAAAAGAAAGAAACTGTACCAAAAGCAACGACCAGAATCTCAGAAATCAACCTACAATTCAAAAATGAAGTCAAAAAGATTCCTGGCGGGGAACGCATGATGCTGTGCTTCCAGTGCGGCACATGCACGGCAGACTGTCCCATTGCCAGATTCAGCGACACATACCGACCTAGACAAATCCTGCGAATGGCGCAATTAGGCTTGAAAGACAGAGTGCTTTCCAGTGATCAATTATGGCTGTGCGCCGCCTGCTACACCTGCGTCGATCACTGCCCCCAAGATGTAGAAATCTCCAGCGTCATACGAGCACTCAGAAACATAGCTGTACGCGAAGGCTACATGCCGTCAGTTTTCAAGGAATTAGCAGGAGCCATCATGGAGACAGGATTGGCCTACAAGATTCCAGAGCTTAGATTGAAGAAACGTCAAGAAGCAGGGTTGCCACCGCTGCCAAAAACAGACGTACAAAGCGTGGCCAAGCTGTTCAGTAAGACAGGCTTCGCGAAACCTGCTGAAAAAGGAGGAAGTCAATGATGCCGAATCTCAAGTATGCGCTGTTTCTTGGATGTGTAATTCCCTACAGAGTGGCAAGCTATGAAATCTCAGCTCGAAAGGTTGCGCAGAAACTAGACATAGAACTAGTTGAAATGCCCGACTACAACTGCTGTGGACTGCCCTTAGATCCAGCCAGCCATGACGTCATGCTCACGTTAGCGGCACGCAATCTTTGTCAAGCTGAAAAGCATGGACTCAACATCGTTACGCTCTGTCCGGGCTGCGCTGGCACGTTGCGCAAGGTGAACAAAATGCTGAAAGAAGACAAGCATGAACGTGAAAGGGTCAACGGTTTCCTGAAAGAAGCTGGATTGGAGTTCAAGGGCACAATTGAAGTCAAACACTTAATGCAGGTTTTAGCTGAAGACGTCGGACTTGAAAAAATCAAGGAAAAAATTCAAAGACCATTAACCAACCTAAGCGTTGCCGAGCACAATGGATGCCACGTTGTACGACCTCAAAAACACATAGGTTTTGATGACCCAGAAAACCCTGTGATTCTCAAGAGCCTCGTTGAAGTTACAGGCGCGAAATGCCTCGATTACATGGATGAAACAGAATGTTGCGGCGCACCAATAATCGGTGTCAACGACAAGATTCCGCTTGCGCTAGCGCGTGATAAACTGTCGCACATGAAGGCAGTTAATGCGCAGGCAGTCATCACTTGTTGCCCATTCTGCCATATGATGTTCGACACCAATCAGACGCGTATTGAACGCACGTTCAGCGAAACCTACGGGATGCCAGTTCTTCATTACCCACAATTGCTGGGTTTAGCCATGGGCTTCACACCTGAGGAATTGGCGTTAAAGGAGCTTCGTGTTGACGCCTCCAAGGTGGTGGCATTAATATGACCACACAGCCCAAACTGAAATTTGCGTTCTATTGGGCTGCTAGCTGCGGCGGCTGCGAAGTAGCTGTTCTCGATGTTGACGAGGCCATTCTTCAGGTGATTGATCTAGCAGACATTGTGTTCTGGCCTGTAGCCATGGACATCAAATACAAAGATGTTGAAGCTATGCCTGACAAGAGCATAGATGTGTGCTTCTTCAACGGCGCCGTCAGGAACGAAGAGCAGGAATACTTGGCTAAACTACTGCGTGAAAAAGCCAAAGTGCTTGTGGCATTCGGCTCATGCGCACATTTGGGCGGCGTCCCAGGTCTAGCTAACGTAGCTGATAGGAAGGAAATCTTCACTACGATTTACCTGAATAATCCGTCAACCAACAATCCTGATGGAGTCGTGCCGCAGACCAGGTTTAAGGTTCCTGAAGGAGAACTGACGTTACCAGAGTTTCACGACACTGTGAAGGCGTTGAACCAAGTTGTGGACGTTGACTATTACTTGCCAGGCTGTCCTCCCACGCCGAAGAGAATTGTTGATGCAGTTATGGCTATAGCCAAAGGTGAATTACCGCCTAAAGGCACAGTTCTGGGACCATTGAAGTCTGTCTGTGATGAATGCCCAAGAAAGAAGGAAGACAAGAAGATTCACCACATTTACCGTGTCTACGAAATTACGCCGGAACCAGAGAAATGCCTGCTGGAACAGGGAATAATCTGCATGGGACCTGCCACAAGGGGCGGCTGCGAGGCTCAGTGCATAGACGCCAACATGCCTTGTACTGGTTGCGGTGGACCCTGTCCCAATGTGACTGAACAGGGCGCAGCCATGATTAGCGCTTTAGCCTCAATACTAGGCGTCGAAGAAGAGAAGGACAAAGAGTTCGACCCTGACAAGCTGATGGCACAAGTTAAGGATCCATTGGGCACATTCTACAGATACGGGTTACCAGCATCGATCTTGCGGAGAAAGGTGATGAAGAAATGAAAGAAATCAGCATAGACCCCATTACACGGCTTGAAGGTCACGGAAAAATTCAGATATTCCTGAACGAGCAGGGAGACGTAGCAAACGCTTACCTGCAGATTCCTGAACTGCGCGGCTTTGAACGCTTCTGCATAGGCAGAAAGGCTGAAGACCTGCCGCAAATAACGCCTCGAATCTGTGGCGTCTGCCCAGTTGCGCATCATATGGCTTCTACAAAGACTCTGGATGCAGCTTTTCATGTTGATCCCCCGTTGGCTGCGAAGAAACTGCGCGAATTGATGTACAGTGGCTATTACATTTACGATCATACGCTGCACTTCTATTTCTTAGGCGCGCCAGATTTTGTGGTCGGACCAGATGCACCTAAGGCTGAGCGAAACATTTTGGGCGTGATTAACAAGGTCGGCTTGGACATAGCAAAGGAAGTGATTAAGCACAGGGCTTATGGACAGAAGATCACTGCTATAATTGGTGGCAAGGCAACTCATCCAGTCTCCGGCTTGCCTGGTGGCATGTCAAGGCCTATATCGGAGGAGGAGCGAGCTGAGATCGAGAATATGGCTGAGTCCAGCGTGAAGTTCGCTCAATTTTCACTGCAAGTATTCGACGATGTCGTGCTGAAGAACAAGAAATACGTTGATCTGGTCCTCAGCGATGCATACAAGCTTCGTACGTACTATATGGGCACAGTTGATGACAACAACAAAGTCAACTTCTACGACGGAAAGGTACGAGTTGTGGACCCAGAAGGCAAAGAATTCTCGAAATGGTCTCCTGCAGATTATTTGAACAATGTTGAGGAGCACGTGGAACCGTGGACCTATGTCAAGCTACCCTACCTCAAGAAAATCGGTTGGAAAGGCCTAGTCGACGGTCCTGAAAGCGGTATCTACCGAGTTGCACCGTTGGCAAGATTGAACGCAGCGGATGGAATGGCCACACCTCTGGCACAACAAGAGTATAAACGCATGTACGAGACCCTTGGTGGCAAACCAGTACACGCAACCTTAGCGACTCACTGGGCGCGATTGATCGAACTACTGTACGCGGCTGAAAGAGCACTTGAACTGAGCCGAGACAAAGACATAACCAGCACAAACTTGCGCAACAAACCTGGGCAACCGGGGGAAGGTGTGGGTATAGTTGAGGCGCCTCGTGGAACGTTGATTCACCACTACGTACTTGACGAGGAAGGTTTGGCAAAGAAAGTCAACTTGATAGTTGCCACAGTCAACAACGCTCCAGCCATATGCATGTCCATACGCGATGCTGCAAAGGGCGTGATTAAAGGTGGGGTAGTCAACGACGGCTTGCTTAACATGGTGGAGATGGCTTTCAGAGCTTACGATCCATGCTTCGGATGCGCCACCCACTACGCAGTGGGACAGATGCCCATGGAAGTCAAAATCTACGACCACAACAAAAACCTACTGAGAACAGTACAGAGGTAGCCATTCAGGAATATTCATTCGAGTTCGTATCTTCCTTTTCTTCATTCAACATTGCAGAAATCGATTCCCACAGTCTTCTCTAATGATCGCGTGGAATCTGGTATGTTTATAAGCAAGGGTCTGTAGATGCTGTAGGACCGGCCTCAACTGAATCATGAATCCAATCTTTAGGGAGAAGTGCGCGGTGGCTATTGGACCTTACATGGCTTGCGTTGTCGATCGGAGTCTTTGCCATGTCTGTCGTGGCTTACTTAGCATGGTCCATCATCCGAGAGCCGCGCGGTCAACGTCAAATGGAAAAAATCGCTGACTACATTGAGGAAGGCGCTCAGGCCTTCATAAAAAGGCAGTACAGAACCATCGGCATTTTCGCTATTTTGTCGCTTATTCCGATAACCATAGTTTTTCGAGACGCTAGAGTTGCATGCGCCTTCGCTTTCGGCGCTTTTCTCTCCTTACTGGCTGCTTACATTGGTCTCCGCATAGCGGTTAAAGCCAACATAAGAACAGCTAACGCTGCAAGAACCTCGCCTGCCAAGGCTTTCACGCTGGCTTTCAGAGGCGGCGCTGTTATGGGACTCTCAGTTGTCGGACTTAGCCTCATAGGCGTAAGCCTCCTCTACCAACTTTACCAGGATGCTGAATTGATTGTGGGCTTCGGTTTCGGTGCCAGCCTTGCAGCCCTCTTTGCTCAATTAGGAGGAGGCATATTCACTAAGGCAGCTGACATAGGAGCAGACTTGGTTGGCAAGATTGAACAACGCTTTCCAGAAGACGATCCACGCAATCCAGCTGTAATCGCTGATCAGGTCGGCGACAACGTGGGCGACTGTGCAGGCAGGGGCAGCGACCTGTTCGAATCAATAAGCGACGACTACATTACAGCCATGCTGCTCGGTGCCATTGTGCTCAGTCCCTTGGGAGCCAGTGCACTGATGTTTCCGCTCATGCTTGGAGCGTCAGGCATAATTGCAACAATTGTAGGCGTCTTTTTCATCAGAGGCTGGAAGAAAATCAGACCAATCGTNTCCTTCAACTTGGGCTTGGCAATCACAGCCGTAGTATGCGTCGTAGGCGCGTACATCTCAACCATGATACTGCTGAACGACATAACAATATTCTATGCTGTAGTAGGCGGATTAATCGCGAGCTTGGCAGTTGGCTTGGCTGTGCAATATTACATTGGCATCGACAGCAGACCAGTCAGGAAAATTGCTGAGTCAAGCAAAGGAGGAGCGGCCATCAACATCATAACAGGCTTGTCCTACGCCCTTCAAAGCCCAATCATNCCTTTCCTCAGCGTTCTAACAGCCATACTGTTCGCCTATTACATTACAGGCGGCAGCCTTTATGGGTTAGTCGCAGCCAACATCGGCACAGACCTAGCCATAGGCATAATCATGAGCAGCGACGCGTTTGGACCGATCAGCGACAACGCCGTGGGCATAGCGCAGATGAGCGGAACCAGAAACGGCGGCACCCTGGAAGAGATGGACGCCATGGGCAACACCACCAAAGCTTACACAAAAGCCTTTGCCACAGCCTCAGGCACTTTCTCAACCATGGTCATATTCGCTACATACTCCAAGCAAGTCGGACTTGAGAACATTAGCCTTGGCTTGCTAAGCCCAGTCGTCATAGTGGGACTGCTGCTCGGAGCCGCTTTTCCCTTTTTGTTTTCTTCGCTTGCCATAGGCGCTACAGCTAAGACTGCTTTCAAGATCGTGGATGAAGTGAGGCAACAGTTCAAACAGAACCCGAGCATACTTGAAGGAAGAGCCAAGCCTGACTATGCCCGGTGCGTCGACATAGGCACCAAGAACGCGTTGAAACAAATGATAGCTCCTGGGTTGTTGGCTGTTGCTTCGCCAGTGGTTGTTGGACTGGTTTTGGGGAAATTTGCGCTTGGCGCTATGCTGCTCGGCGGATTAGCCACGTCTGCGCTGTTGTCGCCGTTTTTCACGTTTGGCGGCGGCATATGGGACAATGCTAAGAAATACATTGAACGCAGCTTCTGGATGAAAGGCACCCCAACCCATATAGCGGCTGTTACAGGCGACACGGTGGGCGATCCGCTG
>JGI24422J19971_10000569_pt1 | contig 20692 bp, 14 predicted proteins | sample DeeMarSWOR152_54_FD_19971 | JGI IMG/M metagenome (IMG submission 19971) | reverse complement strand
ACAGCTGCCTCTTTGATCTTTGGATGATTGTATAATATGTCCTCTATTTCATGAGGAAAGACTTGGAGGCCCTTATACTTGATCACGTCTTTTGTTCTTTCAACAAAATGGAAATAGCCTTCCTCGTCCATCCACGCTACGTCACCAGTTCTAAACCAACGCCTGCCACCTGCCTCTAAGAAGCTTTCTTTGTTCGCTTCAGGCTTCTTCCAATAACCCTTCAAAATTTGAGGTCCACTTACCACCAATTCACCCTCGTTTCCAGGCGGGATAAACTCGTCTTTCTCTATGTGGGCTATAGCGGCATGGGTATTTGGAAGGGGAACGCCAAGTGTTCCTGGCTTATTTTTGGTGATGGGGTTGGTGTGTGTCACGGCTGTTGTTTCAGTCAAGCCATAACCTTCAAATATCTCTCTACCTGTCTCTCTTTCCCAATCTTTGCGTGTATCATGATGCAATGTGTCAGCGCCACAGGCAAAGCGTTTCACCTTCTTAAGATTGGTTCTCTTGATTTTGGGGTGATCTGCTAGGTACTTGTAAAGGGTCGGGACACCATAAAATATTGTTATTCCATACTTCTCAATGGAATCCAATATTTCGTCCATGTCAGGTCTAGGGAACACTACCCCGCTTCCACCTCGAAATGCTCCGCTAAGCATGATTACTGACTGGCCATATATGTGATAGAATGGCAGAACTGCCAGACCGACTTCCTTTCCTTCTTCTAGGTCAGGCCAGACATGCCAAATCTGTTCCTGAACAGCAACGATATTCCCATGAGTTAGCATTGCTCCCTTGGGCCACCCGGTTGTTCCTCCAGTGTAGGGAAGTGCAGCTAGGTCGTCAGGGCTTATTTCAACTTCAGGTGGCTTTGGAGGATACTTCTTGATCAAGTCTTGGAACTGAAGGACTCCAGATCTAGTGGAAATTTCCGCTTCAAGCGTTTTCCCACGTGCGCGCGAGAAAAAGCGTCCTGAACCATGCATGTACTCTGATATGCTCGTTACAATTGCGTGCTTCAGACCTGCTTCATCCCAAACCTTCTCAACGTTTTCGTACAGGAGATCGAGAACGACTATGATCTTAGCTCCACTGTCCTTGAGCTGGTGGGCAATCTCTCTAGGGGTATAGAGAGGGCTCACAGTTGTTGCTGTTGCTCCTAATCTAAGGATTGCATAGTAAGCTATCGGGAATTGGGGGCAGTTTGGAAGAAGTACAGCAACCATATCTCCCTTCCTAACACCTAAATCATGTAGAGCCGTTGCAAACCTGAGGGACAGTTCATGTATCTCTTTGTGTTTCATTTTGTTACCGTAAAAGATTATACTAGTTTTGTCGCCCCATTTCTCAACTGCTTTATCTATGATTTCTATTACAGATTTCTCTGGAATCTCAACGTCGGATGGGACGCCATCGGGATAAAATTTGAGCCAAGGTCTTTTTTCGTATTCAGCTAATGCCATATCGGAGTTTGGTTTTTTCATCTTGAATCAAGGAGACTACACATGGAACAAATATAAAAGCTTATAGCTATTCGTTAAGAGCTGCGTGAAGATTGATTAAACGCCTAGATAGATTTCTCTTACATCTGTGTCTTTCATTAATTCTTTGGGGCTTCCTTGTGCGGCAATTCTTCCATGGGCGATGACGTATACTCTGTCAGCTAGTTCAAAGGTGACTGTGACATCTTGTTCGACGAGAAGGATTGTTAATCCTAAACGGCGAATTTCTTTGATGCTATCAAAAACTTTGTCTTTAAGCATTGGCGCCAATCCTAGGGACGGCTCATCGATGAGCATAAGTTTGGGTTTTGACATTATGGATCTTGCTATGGCTAGCATCTGTTGTTCGCCTCCGCTCAGAGTTCCAGCCATCTGGTCTCCTCTTTCTTTGAGAACTGGAAACATCTGATATATCAATTCAAAGTCTTTTTTCATTCCTTCTTTGTCTTTGCGGAGGTAGGCTCCCAGCTCTAAGTTTTCACGAGCGGTTAATTCTGAAAAGGGTCTGCGTCTCTCCGGGCAGAGGACAACGCCTTTTTTTACGATACGGTGGGCTTTAAGTTTGTCTATTCTTTTTCCTTCAAAGCTTATGGTGCCTAGCATGCGTGGACGTTCTCTTGAACCCGGTGGGACTTCCCTTATTAAGCCGGATATTGCCTTTAGTAAGGTTGTCTTTCCAGCGCCGTTTGGTCCAACAACGCCGACGAATTCCTTGTTTGCTACTTCCAAGTTGACGCCGTCTAGGACTAAAGCGCTGTCGTAGTAAACTACGAGGTCTTTCACTTCGAGCAAGCTATTTCCCCTTTCCCATGTAGACTTCTATTACCTTTTTGTGTTTAGCTATTTCTTCGGGGCTTCCTTCGGCGATTTTCTCTCCGTAGTGGAGCACCAGCACTCTTTTAGCTAGTTTCATGAGGGCGCGAAGTTTGTGTTCAACTATGACCATGGTATGGCCGTCTAGATGTATTGTTTGAAGCGATTTTGTTAGTAAATCCGTTTCGATCGGATTCAATCCAGCGAATGGTTCGTCTAAAAGCAGTAAATCCGGCTCGGTGCCAAGGGCTCTAGCTATTTCTAATCGCTTTAGGTCTCCATGAGCGAGAATTTCAGCTGGTTCCATCATCATTTCAGAAAGGCCTACATCTTCCAACAGCTCTAGTGCTTTTCGTTCAGGGGTTTTTATCCATTCTATCTTGTCGGATCCCCTGGGAGATTGGAGGGCTACCAAGACGTTCGCGATGGTAGGTAGATGGCGGAAGGGTCTGACAACCTGAAATGTTCTCGCGAGTCCCTTGTTGACAATTTTGTGGGGTGCGAGTCCAAGGATGTTTTCACCCCTGAGTTTCACGGTTCCAGAATCAGCCTTGAGGAATCCTGTTATTAGGTTGAACAGCGTGGTCTTTCCGGCGCCGTTTGGTCCTATNAAGCCGACAATTTCGCCTTCNTCGATGTGAAAACTGACGTTGTTGACTGCTGTCAGTCCTCCGAAACGTTTGGTAAGGTTTTCAACTTCTAATAGATGCACAGTTAACCCTCATTGGCCGATTTCTTCTTTCTTCTATATTTTTTCCAGATCCGTTTTCCTCTTTCTTCCAGAGGCCTCTCTTCTGAGAGGTCTTCAAGTTCATCGGTTACGAACCTTGCTATACCTCTTGGCCATTTGATAACAAGGAGTACCACCGGAACGATGAAAATGAGGACGTGCCAAACGTCAGGGACGTCAACTACCATCCTCAAGAAGTACATGTCTAGAAAATAGATTATGTAAGATCCCACTATCGCCCCATAAATCGTTCCCATTCCTCCCAAAACCGCCATGATGACCGCGAAGAAAGATAGAGTAAGTGAAAAGTCCCCGTGACTTGCAGATAGTAGAAGATGAACATTGACGCCGCCTGCCAAACCGGCGAAAGTAGCGCTTATGGCGAAAGCCATTAGCTTGTACCTGGTTACGTTGATTCCACATGCTTTAGATGCCATCTCATCGTCGAGAATAGACACGAATACAATTCCTGTTCTTGAATTCGCAATTTTATGTATTATGATCGCGGAGACTAATAACAAGAGAAAAGTTAAGTAATATTCTGCTATTCGCAGGTTGTGTATGTTAGTCAGCTGGAAAAAGCGTCCCTCCACCGGTATTGGGAGGCCATTTTCGCCTCCAGTTATGTCCTTAAGTGCAAAAACTATGCTGGTGGCAATTAGGGGTAAGGCCAAAGTTACTAACGCTAGGTAGGGCCCCTTCACCCTTAGCGCGGGAAAGCCTATGGGCAGGGAGATCGCAGCAGCTATGAGCACTCCTATAAGTATTCCTACCCATGATGGCAATCCGTAGCTTCTAAACAATAGGGCTGTGGTGTAGGCGCCGACTCCGTAGAAAATGGAATGTCCAAGACTTATTTGTCCGCAGCGACCTACAAGGAGGTCCCAGCTGGATGCAAAGATTGCCATGACGCTTGCAGTGATCAGGACCGACAGAAGGTATGACATTAAAGGATTCGCAGGTAGAATTCCAGGAATTGCCAGAAAGAGAACGATTAGTAGCAAGGCCATTAGTCTCGATGGAATGTCTAGGATGTGTAAGGCAAAGCTTCTGTAAGCTCTTCTGAGGTAAATCGTTACCATTTTAGTTCTCACTCCTCAAGTTCTATACGCTTTCCAAATAACCCTCTGGGTCTGATTAAGAGAACAGTCACCATAACCCCGAGGGCAACTGCAGTTTTAAGAAAACCTCCTTCTGGGAAATAAAGACCAACAGCAGTTTCACTAAATCCAAGGATTAACGCTCCGACAAGGGTTCCTTTGATGCTGCCTAAACCGCCCAGAATGACGACGGCAAAAGCGATGGTTAGTGGAGGGGTCCACATGAATGGGTCTGCCATTTGACTAGTTGAAGCCGGGATCAGCGTGCCAGCTACTGCGCCCATCGCTCCGGCTATGGCCACTGTCAATGTAGCCAGTGCCTCAGTGTTGATGCCCATCAGCATTGCAGCCTCGCGATCTTGAGATAAGGCTTTCATCGCCCTTCCCATTTTTGTTTTTGAGATAAATATTGATATGCAGGCAAAAAGACTTAGTGAAATTGTGATGGCCAAAATTTTTGAGTATGTCACTGCCACATTGGAAATGTGTATCGCTCCCTCCATGAGGGGGTTAATCGTAACATGCCCAGTGCCGAATATTATGGTCACCGCCTGCTGAAAGACTAGTGCTCCACCAATCGTGACCACTATCAAAGCAACATCGTCTCCCATGACCGAATGTATGGCTAACCTATAAAAAACGGCACCTATAATCGCTACTGTAATCGCAGCCAATATCAAGCTTGGAAATACGTCTAATTTGCCAAAGCCTCGTGCCCCATAATAAAAATAAAAGTAAGCTCCGAGCATAAAAAATGAGCCGTGGGCCATATTCACTATGCGCGCTATCCCAAATGACAAGGTGAATCCGAGAGATAACAAAGCATATACTGCGCTTGCTACTACGCCGAGGATTAATAACTGCTCTACCATTCTAATTCACCCGAATTGGCTGGTGTCCTTAGCTCTCTTCAACTGAGAATCGAAAAATAGATTCGTCAAAATATAAGTCTTTCTACAATGATGTGAACGCGCTGCATAATCTTTTTCGTGAAAAACAAAAGGGGGGGTGATGGCTTCTCTTGGAAGAGAGCCCTGTCTAGTTTATCACCAAGATGTATGCCAGGTGTAGGGAAGAGGCCAGTGATCTGTGTAGTCGGTTCCGAAGGCCCTTGCTATCTTAGAGATGTCTCGCATGGTGACGGGTTCATCCTCGTAGCCGGTGGGGGAATCGTCGACGATGATGGCTGCTCCTCTGTCATACATTGAGTGGCAGGGATAGGACCCGAAGGCTCTTGCGGCCAGTGATATGTCCCTCATGTTAACAACTCCGTCGTAGTTCAGATCCAGCGTGAAATTGTATACGTTGAGGCGAACCATATATCGTTTCCAGTATGGCAGAATAGCCGGATCGACACTGTACTTGGGGCATACGACCTCAATTTTGCCTGCTTGCCACTGGCCCATCAGTGCTCTTACGAAACCGTAGGGCCATTCCATGCCTACGCTGTAGCAGAGCAAATCGTGCTGCGATGTGAAATCTGCCAGTCCCGTGGGAGTTAATCGGGGCCCCGCCCCTTCAAGGTACGCTATAATATCATCGGTGTTGAATCCAACAGCGTCAATAGCCTCTTTCAGCGTATACAGGGTGTTATATGTACCGTATGCAGTGTATATGGGAGCATGTCCATGCATAGTTTCATATGCGTCCCAGAAGGGTATCGACTTTACTGTTATGGGAGTTCTCGTTCCTGAGGTGACTAGACCGCATTCGTACTCAACTTTGCCAGATGTTTCATCCCATGATTCACTCATCTGTTCTATTACGTTGATGCCCACGGCAGCAGCAGGAACCTGCTGGTCGTACATTGCAGTGGTGAAAGCGCGCCCCGCTTTTTCTGCCGAAAGTATCATGACAACGAGCCGACACTGGGCGCTCTTGAGGCCTGTCATTTCAACAGTGAAGTCTTCTTGTGTGGGGCTTACTCGAGCTGCATATGTGAGATTGTAACGCGGTCCACACACCGGAATGAATTTGGCGGGGTTGGTAAGAAGGTCGTGGAATCCGTCGGCCCAAACGAGATTCTCAGTGACAACACCTACCTTCACTTGTCGGGCGGGTCCCCACACTGGAGAGACTGAGTCAAACCCAAATGGGCCAGCCAGCGTGTCCATTACTTCCGTCAGAAATCCTCTTATGCCCAAGTAATAGTAGCCCGTAATGCTTGCAACAAGCATAGTTGAGTTTATAGGCGTAGTTCTGAAAAGGATTTTGTACCTCTCATAGTTGCACCTCACACACTTGCCACAAGTTCCGTCTGCACAGCTGATAACATCGTCGGTAGCTGCACCATTGATGAAGTAAAGCAACTCATTGTCCGCTGCTACTTCTTTGGCGCCCGTAACGGATTCGGTTCTGAAGCCTCCCATCACATAGTCACAGCCATCTGCCACCAACTGCTGCATCGCAGCAGTGCCCGTTGTAACTGTTCCATCCGCGAGGCCTTGAAACTCGTCTCTCATTTTTAGTACAATATTGCGTCCTCCTATTTGCCCACCCATCTCTGACGCCGCCAATTGAGCTCCTTCCAGCATGCCGTCGCCCTGTATAAGCCCTGTTGGACCCATTATGCCTATGGTTATATCTTCTGCAGCCACTGGAGTTGGAAACACAAGAAACGCCGTAGCTGCCATTAGAATCGTTAGCAGTATCCCTATCGATGCTTTAGTCTTTTCCATTTTTATTTCTCCTTTCTACTTTTCAGCAAGAATAAGATCACATCTATATTTAATAAAGCTTATGGAGATATCTTACATTGGAAAAATTTAACCAAACAGCAAATATAACCACACTGGTTAAAGAAAAAGCACGCGCCCCGCAAACGATCATCTAAAGAACAAGTGCGCGCGACAACTGAACTGGATGCAAAATGCGCCGGGCATCCACCGATTTTCTGTTTTCAGCTCTATTAGATATTGGGCGTTGAGAAACGATAAATAATAGGGGCGCTCAAAGAAACATGACGCTGAGATGAACAGGAAAGCCACGTGCGCCCTCATAGCCATTATTGTTCTCGTGTTTCTATCTACGTGTTTGAATTCAACTCTAACGTATGCAAGTTTCAGCAAAGCGTCGTACAATCGTTCCAAATCTGTTGCTTCGCGCGCTAACACTATCTGGGTTCCAGACAACTACACAACCATCCAAGAAGCTATAAACAATGCAACGGAAGGAGAGACCGTTTTCGTTAGATCAGGAACTTACTATGAACGCGTGGTTGTAAACAAGAGGGTGTCGCTCATCGGAGAGAACAAACAGGACACCATTATTGATGGGAATGGAACCGAAATTGTAGTTCGCGTAACAGCCCACAACGTCAATATCACTGGCTTCACAATACAAAATGGTGAGTTAGGAATCTTGTTCTGGTATTCCCAAAACAACAACCTAGCTAGCAGCGTCATAGCAAACAACCAGTACGGAATATACACATGGGGGTCTGTTGAGAACACCTTCACTGGAAACACCGTTATCAACAACAGCCGGTATGGAATCTACGTTAGCGATTCTGATGATAACGTTCTCTCTGGCAACAACGTTTCAAGAAACGCGTATGGAATATATCTAGACGATTCTTGCCGTAACACTCTTGCTAGTAACACTGCTTCCTCAAACAACGATGATGGAATCCTCCTCCGCCATTCTAACGATAATGTCCTTTCGGGTAACAAAGCTTCAGACAACCAGTATGGAATCTACGTTAGCGATTCTGATGATAACGTTCTCTCTGGCAACAACGTTTCAAAAAACAGTTATGGAATATACCTCTACTATTCCCGCGACTGCATTCTTGCCAGTAACGGGGTCTCAAACAACTCCAATGGACTCTACTTCTTGGGATCCAACGATAACATCCTTGTTGGGAATCGTATCTCAAATAGCTCTTATGCTGGAATCTGGGTATACTCCTCTAGCAATAACATTTTTGTTCGTAACATCATTTCACACAACAGGATTGGAATTGGCTTCCAAATGTCTTCTAACAATAACATGATTTTCCACAACAACTTCGTTAACAACATCGAATCACCACGCAGCGTTGATTCAATAAATTCTTGGGACAACGGCGTTGAGGGCAACTACTGGAGGGACTATGGTGGTACTGACGATAATCACGATGGGATCGGTGACACGCCATACCTCATTGAGGAAAATAGCCAAGATGAGTATCCTTTGATGGCTATGTTCCTGCAGTTCAACATCCCGACTGAAAACATGGATTGCAAAATCAATACTGTTTGTAATTCTACGATTTCAAACTTTCAACTTCATTCAGACTCCGATGATAAACCTAATGCAATAAGTTTCAAAGTGAATGGGGCCGGTTTTTGCCGAATCTCGATTCCCCACGCCTTAGTTGAGCCTCCATTTACGGTCAGAGTTGACGGTAACCCATCTCTATACTTCAAAGAAGTGTATGCCAATGCAACGCATACGTGGTTATACTTCAACTACTCCCATTCGGAACATGAAGTAACAATAATGCACACATCCCCCTCAGAGCAACTTCTATGGCCCCAATTGACAATATTCGGACTAGCAATAATCATAGTTATCCTGTTTTCAATTGGCGTCAACTATTATCGTCTGTTCAGTAAGCAGAAAAAAGTCATCGAAGCGTATGAACGTGAAGTCGGAAGTTTTCCAGTTAGCCATGAGGAACGCGCACGTATGCGTTTCATAAAAGATGTTATTGAACGCGAAAAAAAGATTGAAGAATTCAAGAAGAAATATGGAATAAAGATTCAACCTGCCAGCACTTTGGAAGATCTCATGGAGAAACTGGGTGTTCGTGAAGAAAGTTAAGCATTAGCAATTATTTACACTTTTAACCTGCTGGTTCAGAATCCGCCTATATTTTAGGTCGTTACCGAAAGAACTCTTCGATGCACAGTGAAATCTATTACTTTTGCTGTCTCAAAAGGCGGCGTGGGGAAGTCTCTAATTACGGCGAACGTTGGTGCTGCTTTAGCCGAGAAAGGTAAGAAGGTTGTTCTAGTTGAGGGAGATCCAAATCAACCTCTGCAAGTGATTCTTGGTGTTGATATATCTCCTAAAGATCTTAAGCTTGACAACGTTGTAAAAGAGAATATGAAAATTGAAGCGACAACGTATCCTACAAAGTTTGACAATTTATTTTTGATACCGTCAGGTATTTCATTGCGAAGCTATTTTGAAATGGATCCCACAAGTCTTGCCAAGAAACTCATGGAGCTAAAGGCAGATTTTATGTTTATTGATGTTCCATTTCCACTAGGCGAAGCCGCGTTTTTGTCGTTAGGTGTCTGCGAATACTCCATTCTTGTTCTAACCGAAGACGAGTTTGTCTTATGCGTTGAGTCGGCTATAGACACGATTCGGCTTGGTAAATACTTCCTCAAATGTGTCCCGCTTGGCTTTGTATTAAACAGGATAAAGACACCTGAGAAGTTCACCGACGAATTCATCAAGGACCTTGAAGACCTTATTGAAGTTCCTTGCATAGCACAGATAAAAGAAGATCCAAAGGTTTCAAAGTCTTACGGAGGAGTGGGATCGCACAAAGCTTTTTTGGCGTATCAGAAATTTCGAGAAAATGAGTTCACGAAAAGCATGGATGAAATAGCGAATATGCTTCTTGGTAAACTTCCGGATCCCGAAAAGAAAGATGTCGTTAGTTTCATTGAAAAAATAATCAAAGAGAGATCGAAGTTGTGAGGATTTGGTAGCTACCCTTCCAGAAACTTCATCATCATTCTCCAAAGCTTGACTTTTTTCTTCTCATCATCGGTCAAATGATTGTAAACTCTTTCTGATTCGCATTGTTCAAGTAGAAATTCAAGACGTCTTCTTTCCTCTTTAAAAAGTTTGAGTCTTGTTCCTTGAACCCTTCGCGCCAGCTTAGCTGTTTCACTGAATAATGCTCCAGCCAGCAATAGATTTCCCACACTGCCCTCAAGTTGCTCCAAGATTCTTTCAACCCTTTCTTTTCCTTCCAAAAAATAGACGGTTTTCCTTGCATCCGGTGTTGGCAAGAAAGCTCCAGACTCTTGCTGCAATATTCCGGCGTCTTCTAATATTTTCATGTGTTTAAGCAGTCCAGGGAGTGTCATTTTCCGACCTGATTCGGCTTCCAATTTTCTGGCAATATCTGACAAAGATATCATCTCAAATTTCAATAGCAACTTCACTATTTCCACCCTTGCATTATTCTCAAAGACACGCAAGCGTTTCCAAAAATTAACTTCAGACTTCGGCCTATTCAATGTTGAACCCTTACAGTTAACTCGAACTACAAGATAAATTTAGTGTAATCTTTTGCCAATATTGTTACAGATTAGTCAAACAGCTTCAATTGCGTCCAACATTGGTCCTCTTGCAACGATTGAAAAATTACTATCTTCTCGACTCCTCTTCTGCGACTAGTTCCGTTGCGCGCGCGATCACGTCTCCTCAAAACACTTTACGACAAAGAGAAAAATATAATCTACACTATTGCCCCAACGAAAATAGGGGGTGAACCCATGAGACGAACAAACTGTGAATTCAGTTTTCCTATGCTTTTGCGCTGCTATGCCTCTTGCTGTCACTTAGCGAGTGCAGAGCCTATCCGTCCAAACTTCATAGCATCGCTCATGGAACCCTCAATCGTGTATTGCTTGGCAAAGTAAGCCCTAGTCTGATCGAGCTCTCGGGTCAACATCTTGTGGAAAACTTCTTCTGAGCCCTTCAACGTTACACTAGGCGATGCATGCACTCCCACATTGAATGAAATTGCGCCTCCCTTAGTTTCGATGTAGAAGTCGTCGTCTCCATCAACGACGAACTGAACGACTCTGTCCCACCCGGTTATTAGTCCCTTCACTTCCGCATTTTTACTAGCCTGTTCAACGAATTGTTTGTAGCCATCAACTACTCTACCCATTTTTCACTTCACCTTCCACTAAACTCTAGAACAAAAAGAGTCGTAATATCCACATTTAAGCTTTGTCATATTTTTGAACGCCTCCACACACACTATTAAACCTCGGAACAAACCATACTGTATAGAATTGGTATAGAAGAATGCTACTCAAGGTTTAATATCTGCCATTCATGCTTTGTTATCCAGAGAAAGGAGAGCTGAAATGAAGACTTCTTGAGAGAGCGGGAAAATGAGGTCAAAAGTGATTACAGGAATAATTCTGATGCTTTTGTTTATGGGTATACTGCCGTTTTCATTTACCATTCAGCCAGTTAAAGCTGGGGCTAGAACGTGGACTGTGGATGATGATGGACCCGCAGATTTCAACACAATACAAGAGGCCATAAACACAGCAAGCCTAGAAGACATCATCTATGTATACAATGGAACATACTACGAGCATGTTGTTGTTAACACGACGGTGTCGCTCATTGGAGAGAACAAGTATAATACCATTGTCGATGGGAATTCTACTGGAAACGTGATTAACGTAACAGCCGAAAACGTCAACATCACCTGCTTCACTATTCAAAACAGTGGTACCACATCGCTGGAAAGCGGTATTCACTTATCCTCCCACACAAGCGGCAGCAACATAAGCTGTAACATCATAAGCAACAACTTGTATGGAATTCGGCTCTACAATTCCAGCAACAATATCCTCACTGGCAACAGGGCCTCGAACAACGGATACGGAATCTACCTCCACTCTTCTAGCTATAACATCCTTAACGGTAACATCGCCGCAGATAACGCTCAAGGAATCTGGCTCAAATGGGCCAGTCATAACAATGTCCTTGTTGCTAACAACGTTTCAAATAACTCCTATAACGGAATCTGGATCTGCTCTTCTAACAATAACATGCTTGCTCGTAACAGCGTCTCCAACAACAAGATTGGGATTGTTGTCTGTATGTCTTCTAGTAATAACATGATTTTCCACAACAACTTCGTTAACAACACAGAACAAACAAGTGTGAGAGCTGAACTTAGGAATATTTGGGATGATGGTTATCCCTCTGGTGGCAACTATTGGAGTGACTTCTCTGACGTGGACCTTCATCAGGGTCCACATCAAAACGAAACTGGCATCGATGGGATATGGGATCATCCATACATCATTGATGAAAACAATCAAGATAACTATCCATTAGTGAGCCCCTATTGGTATTGGAGCAATCCGATCATAGGCGACTTCAATAAAGACATGGTTGTTGACATGAAAGACATATCTTTAGCAGCTAAGGCTTTTGGAACCTATCCTGACCATCCAAGATGGAATCCTGTTGCAGACATAAACGAAGACAACAGAGTTGACATGAGAGACCTAGCTACGGTAGGTAGAGACTTTGGAAAAACAGTCTAAGTTACGGTCTCATTTGGATACGACTGTTCCCATTGCGCGCATTTCTAGGAGTCTTTCCACGTTGAAACCTCGAGCATTGCATATGGCTACGCGAATGGTTGAGACTACAACAACTTTTGCGCTTATCCCTTCACGCATCTCGCGGCTCCTCCTCCCAACCTAGGTATGCTGTTTGCGCACGCGTGTTTATGTTGTATTTCTCCGCAACGCTTTTTAGCGAATTAACATTATACGTAAAACGACTGAAAGGAGAAAGGAAGGAAATTCATTATGAAAAGCTATGAAAAGAAAGCAGTGATTACGTTTGCGTTGACTTTGCTTGTTACATCTTTGATATTAGCTAGCGTCAATTTACCTACGGTTGCGCTGCCAACGGATGACCTTATTTATCTTCACGGTCCGCCTCTTGCCCCGATTCATATGCATGGACCGCTTCTTACACCAGTTCACATGCACTCTATGATAGGTATAATTGATCCATATGATCCGTGGGGAACACCGTGGCACGAGCTTTACCCTGATTATTGCGAGGAATGGATTTTCACCAGTTGGGAAGACAACGGTAACGGCTACCTTGATCCTTCTGATCAAATTGATATGGAAAATGTATTCACCCGCGAAGTACGTTGGTGGCACGTAGATAGGGTGACAGTAACGCTGGCCTTAAGGCACGAGATTACTCAAGAGCTCATATATGTTGAGTACAAAGATGAAACATGGAATCCGCCTTTGGATCCGTTAGATCCAATTATTCCCATGCCTATCTGCACTTGGTGGCATGAAGTATGGCCTGTCTACCACGGCGTGTTTGGACCAGGTAATCCATATCACATCATAGATTGGATTGACAATGGCAACTTTTACCTCGATGTCTGCGACTACATTATGTTTGAGCCTTGGCCAGGAGAATATTGGCACGTCGAAGAATATGCTACTGACCTAATCCTAAATGAGAAAATTATGGATCCAATCGGCATTGAATGGCACGAGATTTTTCCAAGCTTCTGCAACTGGCACCTTACTACCAGCTGGGAAGAACCCATAGAAGATGTTTTCCCTGGCAGGCTTAGTCCTGGCGACCAGATTGACATGTTGAACTATACATCTCAAGAGACGAAATGGTACTATATTGACAGAGTAACCTTCACGATGCGCATATCCAATCTAAGCGACCCAAGCCAAGAATGGTATATTGAGTATAAAGGCCCCTTCGACACAATGTATGACGTTAAAACCACGGTGACAAATTCTACGTGGCACCAAGTCTGGCCGCTATATAGTCCATCGTTCAACATTACTGGTTGGGTGGACAATTGCAACGGAGTACTCGACTTTTGCGATGGAATTGAGTTGCACGATTTGTACGCAGATCTGTACTATGGTTGGTGGCACGTTGTTGAACTATCAATAGACATTATCCTTAACGAAAAGATCGATGACCCTACTGGCCTCATCTGGCATGAGCTTTACCCCGAATGCTCTGTCAATAACTATGCCACAGTGGATTGGGAAGACAATTGGGATGGATTGCTTAATCCTTCCGATAACATCACACTGGCGCTTTTACCTGCTGGCTCGACCGACAAGTATCACGTAGAGAACATGACGCTCACTCTCAACCTCACAGTAGAAGACGTGGCAGGACAATTCATGCCATTTACGCCAGGAGAACGGATATACATAGAATACCTTGCTGCTATATACTCAGGATGGGAGTGGATGTATTATCCGAAGACGCATCCGCTGTACACTGATTGGGAAGTAGTCTGCCCAATCGATCGGTTTGGCTATCCCCTTACGATAGAGGATTGGTTTGACAATTGCAACGGCGTCCTCAGTTATTGTGACCTTCTTGCGATCTCGGGGCCAGATGGAGCTATTTGGGTCCATGTTGACGAAGTAGCCGTAGATATCACAGTAAAGAAGATAACAGAACCAACGCCACCAACATGGTATAAGAAACTACCATATCCTGACTATGCGCCTAGCGGAATGCCAGACTTTGACCAGAAACAGGACGCTTGGCATCCACCATTGCAGGTAGGTCACTGGACTTGGTGTGGCCCAGCAGCAGTTGCAAACTCGTTGTGGTGGTTCGACTCTAAATATGATCCAAGCGATATAGTGACAGCCTATGTTGGTGTACCCGACGACCACCATGTATTGAACGTTGACCCGCTTGTCAAAGACCTAGCTTGGCTGATGGATACAGACGGCCAGAGAACCGGAAGTCAACACACCGGAACATTCTGGTGGGATATGGAGTGGGGACTCAATCAGTACTTGATTAATCAAGGTGTGGACGACATTCTTGAGGTTCATTCCATGGAGTTTCCAGAGTTCTTCTGGATAGAAGAAGAAATCTACAGATGCCAAGACGTTGTCCTTCTACTCGAATTCTGGTATTGGAATGGCCTCAGTTGGGAGCGCATTGTGTGGCCCTATGACCTTCCAGGTGGAGAAGGTGGACACTACGTGACTTGTGCGGGGGTGAACTCTACAACCTTTGAACTGCTCATATGCGATCCTTGGTGGGACGCCGCCGAAGCAGGATTCCCTGGCGACATACCAGTACCTCATCCAGGCCACGCCGGCGTAGATACCACCGTCCACAACGACACTCAATACGTTTCACACGACGCCTACTCAGTCGCGTCTGCCGCGTCACCCTACGGTCTGACATGGGAGCTTGTGAATTACTTGCAGCAGCTGGGCTATGCCGACCCTAATTTCCATACCTTCATAACAGTTGCCGTCGTAACCTCTCCGCTGGCTGAACACGACGTTGCTGTCATTGATATAACTCATCTGAAAACCATCGTGACTCAAGAACTTTGCATGTTCATCAACGCAACCGTGGAAAACCAAGGTGGCTTCACAGAAACTAACGTCAACGTCACCGTAAAAGCCAACAACACCGCTATCCAATCACAAACTATTCCTAGCCTAGCTCCAGGAGCAAACACGACCCTAACCTTCACATGGAACGCAACAGGCTTTGCAAAAGGCAACTACACCATAAGCGCCACAGCAGATCCAGTTCCAGGCGAAACAGACACAGCTGACAACACCCTCATAAACGGTGAAGTCACGGTTTCATGTAAAGGCGACATAACCGGCCCTACACCAAACGTTCCAGACGGCACGGTTAACATGAGAGACATAAGTCTGGTCGCCAAAGGCTTCGGAGCAAACCTTGTCACCGATCCAGCTTCGCCTAAATACGGGCAGTATTGGCATAGCACGCCATGCGCCCAGTGTCCCCACAACGCAAACTGCGACCTAACTGGCCCTCTAAATGGCTGCCCCGGATGCGCTCGCGCGCCAGACGGAACAATCAACATGAGAGACATCTCCCTAGTAGCAAAGCTATTCGGAACAGGCGGCTGCTAATAACATCGAAACAAAGAATTATCTCTCCCTTTTTTCTACTACACTCTGGTCACAAAATGGATATGGCGCTCCATTCTTGTTGCAAAAAATATTAGTCATATAGAAGATTATTCCGGAATCTTTAAATTCGTAGAGTATCAACATTCTACTGCTGAAATAGAGAAGGGAGAATAAATTATGAAAGTGAAACTATGTAAAACTCTAGGGATTTTAATCGCTGCAATGTTCCTTTTGAGCATGATTGCGTTTCCAACGATGGCTGATACTCCCAGCGCACCGCACGATGCCAACGCCTTTTGGATTGAGCCTTCATCCGTAGCTTTGGATACAGCGACACATGATATAGGCTATAAATTCAACATCACTGTCTGGCTCAACTGTTCCGTAGCGTCTTACACTTGGCAGTTTAGGGTGGAATTCTGTAATGCACGCGTTGAGGCGACACGTGCAGGCTACACCCACGGTGGCAAAAGTGATTTCTTTGACGGTCTCGCCACGGTGCCAGCTGATCCAATTATCAACAATGCCTCAGGCTATGTAGATCACGGCGAATCATTGATAGGCTCCATTCAGAGAGAGGCTGGATATGGAAGCCTAACCTGGATTGAGTTTGTGGTAACAAGCGTGCCTGAGAAAGGCCAAGAGATAAACTGCTATTTCAACCTTGTAGGCTATCAATCAACCACATTCCTGCTTGACCCAAGCCTGGAGGACATCGATTTCGATATGTATAATGCTACATACTCGTTTGTTTGGACGCCGCCAGGACCAGCACTCCTTTCGGTGCACAATCCTGGCCCCTATCCCACCGCAAGTACACCCAACTTCTTCTTTGACCGAGCCACAATATGGAATTGCACATGGTTCACCGTCGACATATACCTAGACATAAGCTCAGCCTGGTTCATAACGAACATTACATTCATGTTAGTCTACGACCCGACCGTGATTGAAACTTCGGCAGCGAACATAAGTGTATACGCATTTCCAGGACCTGGAAACATTGTCTCTTATGTTCCCGGAGAAATAATGTTCGAACTCCAGAACCCCTGTGGAAACGAAACTATAGGCGGACACGTATTAATTGCCACCATTGACTTCCACATCTTTGACCAAGGTATATTTCCAACAGTGGACACAAGCCCGCTGGATTTGGTCCTCGGTCCACTATGGGATCACTTCTATGAAATCCCCTGCGAAGATGAAGACGGTCTAGTGACGGTTGAAGGCTACATGCTGATGGCCGCACCATGGCTTGAAGTAGATCCGCCAGTAATCGTTAAGGGACCTGAACCCTGCATCTGCGAAACATTTGACGTCAACGTCACCATAAACGAGTTGGACAATCGTTGGCAATTGGTCGGCGTTCAGTTCCGACTAAGCTATTGCCCAGACCTAATCGAATTCGTTGAGGGTATCGAAGGGCCATTCATGCAGGACCCTGCATGGAACCACGAAGGAACCTTCCCCATGATCTGGCCCGACAACGGGGTTTACGGACCTCACATACTGGCTGGCGACCTACTGCTTCCAGATGAGAACGGCACTTGGGCCAACTTCCCCGAAGGGTCAGGAGTACTCTTCACCATCAGATTCCATGTTGTCTACCAATCCTATCCACACGAATTCTCGTGTCCATTAGACTTCCTTGAAATCTTGTTGGTCAACAGTGAATCCGAAGTCATACCCGTTGACTGGGAGAAAGTGGTGAACGGCACCTACACTATCACGACAGACTTACCGGGACGAATGATTGACGTATTCACTCAGTATCCGGCGCCATTCGGCGGACAAGGTCTCAACAACCCAAGCGACATGTTCGGACCACAAGCCATAGTTAACCTCACTGCCGTTGTAACGTACAACTACTACCCAGTTAACAACAAAGATGTGGGCTTCGAGGTAGAAGGACCCTTCGACCAAGAAACTGGGGAACCTCTACAGCGCTATCAGATTTTGCTCAAGCAAACGGCCAGAACAAACAAAGATGGCATAGCCACGATCGAATTCCAGATGCCATGGCCATGCGACGATCCTGAAGGTCTCTTTGGAAAGTGGAAAGTCACAGCTACCGTAGACATCTGCGAAGAGGTGGTCAACGACACACTAACCTATGACTTCCGATACATCGTGGAATGGGTGGATGTCTCAGTGGACAGGGAGCCTCTGAAGGAATACAAACACTGTGAATGGATTGAGATAACAATTGAATTCAAGTCTAAGGCCCAGCTACCACGCGATGTGCTTATCACAGCCTTTCTAGAGGACAACCTACAGACTCCACACGGCTATACCTATATCTGGACAACAGTTGAAGGAGCAGAACCCTGCACTTGGAACTACTACTGTGTAGTACTTTCCATACATGTTGAACAATACGTTTTCGCCGGTCCAGCATGGATACACGTCAACGCCTTCACCGACGATCCTACAGTCGGCGGAGTACCCTATCTTCCAGAATACGCCCCACCTGTAGAAGTCTACATACAACCATACTAGCATAGGCAAAAAATCCCTCCATCTCCTTTTTTTTGAGCATCTAAAACAATTCTGATCGGATCATTTCCGTTGTTTCTCCACGTTTAATAACGACACATGAAGCTCTACTGGTATTCGCAGTGAAAGATAATTCCAGAAGACTTATTTCTACCCGCTTACATTTGATTTATTAGAAAGGAGGTTTCAGCATGCACGTTTCTAGCAGGCTTGCCAGACTACTAGTATTTTTTGTTATTTTATTGATGGGCACGTTAACCACTGTTCTTATGCAATCTTCACATAATGTACTAGCTGCTCAAGATCCCTTGATAATCACTGCAACGACTAACAAACCAGCCTATGATATAAGAGAAGAAGTCAACATCCTAGGAAACTTAACGCAAGATGGATCGCCCGTTTCGGGCGCGCTAGTATCCATAGAGGTTTGCGACCTAACAGGAAAGGCTATAACCCAGAGAACTGTACCTATCGGCGATCCCACAGAAACATGGGCTCTCAACATTACAGAAATACATGTCACAGACTTGAGCCATAATCCAATAAGCACTGCTCAGATAGGCACATCAATATTGTTGGGTGTAACGGTAGAGAACCTCCAATCTATCAGCCGCTACGCGTTCATTACATTTAGCTTATACGATGGAACCATGATTCCTGTCCTGTCTGGCAAATTTAGTGGCGAAATCGCCCCTCAAGGCACAATAGGTGGTGACTGGACAGTTTACATTCCTAACTGGGCTTCTCCGGGTGAAGCTACTGTATATTGCAATGCTTACAGCGCTGAACCAAAAGACGGAGGTGTCCCATACACTCCCGAGAAATCGAGGCACTTCTACTTGACTTTAAATCCGGAAGCAGAACCCCCGTACTCACCACCAATAAACAATGAAACACATCCTCCCGGAAAATACGACACAACCTTGAGAGTTTCACCTGGCCGCTACTTTCTACCAGGTGAATACACGGTGTATGCCAATGGACGGGTAAGTCCAATAATCACGGCGTATGCCACCACAACATTCTCTGTCCTAAATTCCCCTGCTCCACCACAAGCCTCGTTCACATACTATCCGCTTCAAGCATACGCAAACATGACCATAACCTTCGATGCATCATCTTCATCGGCTGAAGGCTATAACGATACCATAATTCGCTACGAATGGACCATTAACGACCCTTACAACCCAGCCCACATCGTCAATGAGGGAACCTACACCAATCCTCCCAGTCCCCTTGCGCATCATACCTTCGAATACGCCGGAACGTACATGGTTGAACTAAACGTTACCGATAATGAAGGGTTGTGGTCTACCACCTCAAAACCAGTGACCATATTTCCAGAATTCGGTCCAACGGCCAACTTCACGTGGATTCCAACAACTGCGATACTGAACCAAATTGTCATGTTCAACGCATCAGATTCAACAACAGGCTGGAGTGCAAGCTCACAACGTTGGAGCCCCATCGAAACCTACATCTGGAATTTCTCTGATGGCACAGGGGACATCCCAGAAACCGATCCAATAATATACCACATCTTCGCTGAACCAGGTAATTTCGCGGTCAAGTTAACTGTCATCGACGCCGACGGCCGAACTGACACAAAATCACATATCATAGAGGTAATTAACATGACTCTCATTGGCGATATAACTGGTCCAGAGGGCGTACCAGACGGAAGAGTTGACATGAGAGACATATCATTTGCAGCGATACGTTTCGGAGCTGAAATAGGCGACCCAAACTATGATCCAAGAGCAGACATAACAGGCACAACCTACCTGGTACCAGACGGCATAATCAACATGAGAGACATTTCTCTAATAGCAACACATTTCGGAGAACATTTATAGCAGTGTGTTGACGCGCATTGAGACCTAGAAAAAGTAACAGAGCATTTCTCACCAAAAGATTGTGAAAATAAGATACTGTCAACATTTTGACGATGTCTTCGCAACTAGCGTAGATTCACAGAAGATGCCTCCAGAAACTCTTAAATTACACTTAAACTTTATAGCCTATCATCAACTAGAGAAAGGAGAATATGACATGCATAGCAAAATCGCGAAATTAGCATGCATTCTGATAATCGCGACAATTTTCCCCGCTTTGGTCATGAGTTCCGCCTTAATTTCAGCTGCCAGCTCTTCCACCACCGCCACTGCTTCGATAGAACCACCAAGCATCATCGACACTACACTGGTTCCAGGTGAAACCTTTGTCATCAATGTCAGCGTCACTGATGTTTCCGATCTTTACACCTGGGAAATTCGAGTATACTTTGACATCAACATAGTAAACGTTACCGATGCCTCTTACCCACCAGATCATGTCTTCGCAGGCAAA
>JGI24422J19971_10000568_pt1 | contig 20731 bp, 27 predicted proteins | sample DeeMarSWOR152_54_FD_19971 | JGI IMG/M metagenome (IMG submission 19971) | reverse complement strand
TAGAAAAAATGTTATTAGGATTCTTTGAATCTGTAAAAAGCGATAAGAAGGAAGTGAAGGGAATTGTTGCTCCCCATGCTGGATATGTTTATTGTGGTAAAACAGCTGCTTCAGTTTATTCTTCCCTTAAGAAAAATTTTGAAACTGTTGTTGTGATCGGTCCTAACCATAGTGGATTAGGAGTTGGTGTTGCAACATCTTTAGATGAGTGGAAAACACCTTTGGGGTTGTTAAAACCTGATAAAGATTTCATAAAAGAAATCATAAAAGATTCTATCATACTAGAGGATCCGGGCTCTCATCGAAGAGAACATTCTATAGAAGTTCAGCTTCCTTGGCTTCAATACGTATTTGAAGACATAAAATTGATTCCCATATCAATAAATCCTATTTATTTTGATATTAAAACTTGTAAGGAAATTGGTGAAAGAATATCTCTAGCATCTAAGAAACTAGGAAGAAAGGTCTTGCTTGTTGCAAGCACTGATTTTACACATTATGGCTCTATGTACGGATACACCCCATTTAGAGAGAGCAAAGATACAATAGAGAAAATAAAAGAAATGGATATGGAAGTAATTCGTTTTATAAACAAACTTGATGCTGAAAACGTAATCAAAACTTGTAAAGAAAAAAGGCTTACGATATGTGGCTATGGTTGTGTAGCTTCTATGATATTTGCTGCAAAGAATTTAGGAGCTAAAGGAGGTAATTTAGTAAATTATTCTACTAGCTTTGATGTTTCTAGGGATATAAGTGCTATTGTTGGTTATGCTGGAATTGAAATAAAATGAAAAAACAATTTTATATATTTTTATGTTATTAGTTATATTATGAGATCGCGTGAAGAAAACACAGATTATATAGTCTTCTTAGATTCAGTAAAAGAAGTAAACGCTTTGGCTTCAGGAGAGATACTCAAAGCACCTCTAGTTGATTCAGAAACTTATAAACCCGTAGGCAAAGATTTTCTTCTTAAGGTAGGTGAAACAAGATCTCGTTCTATTTCAATTGAAGTGGGTTATCTTCCAGAAGGAAGTACAAGAAGAAACGCTGAGCAAGTATATGCAAAAATAAGAGACGATAAAAGTGGTTTTGACCGTCTTATAAAAGAAGGAATGTTAATATCAAGATTCGGAGATTCGTGGAGAATTACAATTGTAAATAATCCAGAATATTACATGAGTAGTAAAGAATAGAAATATATTATCTTCAATTTCTAATTATAGACTATGAAGAAGGTTATAAAGAAACATGTCTTATTGAATGCTGTTGAATATGAAGGTAAAGCAAATTCTCAGGCTGTTCTAGGAAAGGTTCTTGCAGAGAGACCTGAATTGAAAAAACAAATAGCTAAAGTTGGTAAAGAAATTGCTAAAACAGTTAAAGAAGTAAATTCTTGGAGTTTAGAAAAACAGAAAAAAGAATTAGAAAAGTTTGGAAAAATAACCAAACCAAAGAAAGTTGAAAGAAAGGATTTACCCCCTTTACCTAATGCAAAAATTGGTAAGGTTGTAACTAGAATGGCACCAGAACCTAGTAAATATAACCATATGGGTCATGCTTTAACGTTTTTGATAAACTACATGTATGCTAAAAGATACAAGGGTAAATGTATTCTTAGATTTGAAGATACTAATCCAGAAAAGGTAAAAAAAGAATATGTAGACGCGATGAAAAAAGATGCCATAGATTATTTAGGCATAAAACCAAATAAAATTGTTTTCTCAAGCAATGATATGCCTAAGATGTACAAGTATGCAGAAAAATTAATAAAAAGTGGGGATGCTTATGTTTGTGTTTGTCCACGAGAGAAAATGAAGAAACTAAGATGGAAAGGAATTCCCTGTGAGTGTAGAGAAAGAAGTGTTAAAGATAACATGAGTTTATGGAAAAAGATGGTTAACAAAAAGATGAAAGAGGGAGAGGCTATCCTTAGGATGAAAATAGACATGAAGTCATTGAATCGGGTAATGAGAGATCCTGCTATTTTCAGGATAATATATGCAGAACATTTCCTTCATAAAAATAAATATTGTGTTTGGCCTCTTTACGATTTTCAGAATGTTGTTGAGGATGAATTGTGTGGAGTCACCCATATATTAAGAAGTGCTGAGTTCGGTAAAATGAGAATAGAACTGCAAAATTACATGAAAGGGGCCTTAGGATTTAAAATTCAAGAAATCGTTCAGTACGGTAGGTTTGAGGTAAAGGGAGCTATTACAAAAGGGAGAGAAATAAGAAAAATGATAGAGGAAGGAAAAATAAGGGGGTGGGATGACCCAAGGCTTGTAACTTTAAAGGCATTAAAGAAGAGGGGTATAGTTAAAGAAACATATTATGAAGTTGCTAAAAGATTAGGACTTAATCCAGCATCTTCCCTTATACAGTGGGAAATGATCGCTTCAGAAAACAGAAAAATCATAGACAAAAAAGCTAAAAGGTACTTCTTTGTAGGAAATCCAATTGAAATAAAACTTGATAGATTGATATCAAAATCTGTTAAAGCACCGATTTTCCCTGGAAAGAGGAAATATAGACATATTCCTACATCCAAAAAAATATTTGTTGAAAAAATAGACTTCACCCAAAATAGAGGCAAAGAAGTCCGTTTGATGCATTTTTGCAACATACTGTTAAACGGGAGAGCAAAAGTAACATCAAAAAAATTGAAGGAGATTCCTAAGATTCATTGGATAGGTACTAAAAATGTGAAAATAAAATTAATCATGCCAAATGCCAAAGAAGTTGAAGGTTTATCAGAACCAGAAATTAAGAAGGTTAAGTCTGGTGATTTGGTCCAGTTCGAGAGAATTGGTTTTGCAAGGTGTGAAAAACCGAAACTCTTTTATTTTGCGCATAAATAAAGTTGAAGTTTATGGTAAAAAACTATTTAATTTACCTTTTGGTTATATTTGGAATCATTCTGATTGTTGCTGGATTAATGCAGGGTAACATTCTTTGGGTTATTTTCGGTTCTTTTATGATATTTCTTGCTTATTTTGTTTATGAGAGAAACAAGAAAAAATCCTTCTTCGAATATTACTACAGAGGGAGGGAAGAGAAAGTTAAGAAAATTCCTCCAAAGAAGATAAAAATCAAGTTTATTTTATTATCATTATTATCATTTATAGTTTTCATAGCTTTATGGAATTTAGTTACCAATCTTTTTTCTGATAAATCTTTGTTAAATTTACAAATAGCAATAAATGAGGGATGTAAAGAGCTTGATCCTAAAACATTTTGTAAAAAAGATCCTTCAAAAATAATTATTCCTTACGATGTTAACGGGGATGGAATAGTTGGTGGAGTCAATGACAGTCTTTCTGCTGTATTTGAAAAAAGAGGGTGTGTTGGAGAATGTGTAAAGAAAAGCTGTGGCTGCCCCTAATAATAAAAATTTAAATAGTTTATAGAGAGAATAAAGTTAAATGAACTTATGAGATGAGGTGATGATATGGAAGATGATAAAATATTGCATGCTGTTGAAATAGCCAAAAATACAGGTAAAATAAGAATAGGAACCAATGAAGCAACAAAAGCAATTGAAAGAGGAATTGCAAAATTAGTTGTTGCGGCTCAAGATGTTCAACCTAAAGAAGTCATAATGCACCTTTCTCCCTTATGTGATGAAAAGAAAATCCCATACGTAGAAGTTAAGAGTAAGAAAGACTTGGGGAGAGCTGCAGGAATTAATGTTCCAGCTGCATCAGTTGCAGTAATAGAAGAAGGAGACGCAAAGAAAGATATCAAAGAAATAGCAAAGGGTTGATTTTATGCCAGCTCCACAAGATGCTGTTCCAGCAGAAGTAGTACAATTACTGGGAAGAACAGGAATAAAAGGAATAAACAAAGTTAGATGTAAGGTTCTAGATGGAAGAGATAGGGGAAAAATTTTAATGAGGAATGTTTTAGGGCCTGTGAGAATTGGTGATATTCTGATGTTAAGGGAAACCGAGATGGAGTCATCAGGAACATTGGATGTGAGATAATGAAATGCAGTTTTTGTAAAAATAACATAGAACCAGGAACAGGTAAGATGTTTGTAAAGAACGATGGAAAAGTTTTTTACTTCTGTTCAAGCAAATGTAAGAAAAATATGTTTAAACTGAAAAGAGACCCCAAAAAAGTCAAATGGGTAATCAAAGAGAAAAAGGTTAAAAAATGATTTTGGGGATAGATAAAGTTGTGGAATTAATAAAAACAAAAAATCTAATTGAAGGACTCGATACAGAAAATCTTAATTTTGAGGGTTGCGGGGTTGATCTGAGGATAGGAGAAGTTTATGAAATGGCAGAGGAAGAAGGCTTTTTACACGTAGAAACAAGAAAAACTCCAAACTTTAAACTCTTGGCAAAGTACGAAGGAGAGAAACCAATTAAAATAAAGTTAAAACCTGGAAGGATTTATTCTGCAAAAACCATAGAAAAGATAAATACGCCTGTTGACTTGATAGGATGGTTCATTCCTAGGTCAACTCTGTATAAATGTGGAATAGTTGTTCAGGGTATTAGAACAGATCCGGGATACAGGGGTAATTTCTCATTTGTTCTAATAAACACCTCAAATAAAGATTTCGAGTTAGAAATGGGCTCTAGGATAGCCAATATGGTGTTTCATAAGGTTGAAGGTAAGACCAACCCATACATAGGCCAGTGGCAAGGTGGGAGAGCTTTCATAAAAGATGTAGAAAAGCAAACAAAACAAGAGGAAAAAATTTAATTCTAATAAAAGAGTTAATTTCTTATAAAAATTGACGTAGTTAAATTTATATTTTGACGTAATTATAAATTTCTTAGATTCTTTCATTTAATCATGAAGCTAGGTGGAAGGTGCCCGCTAGAAAACAAAAGAGATCCAGATTCGTTCGTCAAAGATCAAATTATCAAGTTTAATGGAGGTAGTTTTGAAATTTCAAAAATAAAAACAAAAAATTTGAAAAAGTATTATTGTAGAAACATTTGCAAAAATATTTTGTGTTAGGTGGTATGATGTCGCCTCCAAGCTCACAATGTCCTCTGAATAGATTTTATGATTTGGAAAAAAATAAGGTAATAGAAATTATTGGAAGGGAATTGAAAGGTGTTTTACCTAAAGATTCTGACATTACAAAAATGGAGTCTAAGGAATTAAGAAGTCAATATTGCTTGCGTGTGTGTCCCTATATACTTTGTTGATAAAATGTTAAAAGAAAAATTAATTAAAGATCTAAGGGAATTTGGGCTCAGTGAATATGAAGCAAAAGCTTACTTGGCTTTAGCTATTCATGGTCCTCTATCAGCTTCTACTCTTTCTAGTTTAAGTAAAATACCTCAATCAAAAATATATGAGGTCTTAAAATCTTTGGTATCAAAGTCTTTAGCAGAATTTTGGAATGGAAGACCGATAAGATATAAAGCAGTAGAGCCTGTATATGCACTTGATAAATTAATAAGCAAGAAGGAAAATGTTATAAGCAACTTAAAGGATATGTCCAATTCTATTATAAATAAATTGAAACCAATAAAGGAAGAAAAATATGGAATATGGTCTTCTAAAGGCAAGAAAGCTTTTTTAGAAAAAGGTTCTGAAATGATTTTAAAAGCAGAAAAGTTTGGTTTTGCTACAACAACTCGTTTTTCAAGATACCCAATGTTGGATGAAGCTTACTTGAAAGCATTGAAAAGAGGTGTTAAGATAAGGATGCTTGGAACAGCTGATTTAGACGAAGCTAAACAGGCAAGAGCGAGATGGTATGCAAAAAAAGGTGCCAAAATAAAAATTCTTCCAATGGACATACATCCTATCTTAGGTGTAGTTGATGATAAAGAGATTTGTGTAAGAGTTGATAATGCTTTGGATCCTGATTTCTTCTGGAGTAATAATCCAGCCATGATAAACATATTTGGCACATATTTTAAAGAGCTCTGGAACAAAGGAAAAACATTCAAAATATAAATTTTAGATATAGCTAAATATTTTCTGTATATTTTTTTAGATATAGCTAAATATTTAAATAAAAAACAACTAATATTTCTATGGGAAAACTGAGAGACAATATAATGATGATTGTAGAAAATGAATGGCCAGTAAGTGTTACTGAAATTGCAAAACATTTAGGAATTTTCAAAAAAGGTATGAAAGAAAAAAAGAGAAAGGCTGCAATTGGAAAAGTTAGCTATCATGTTAAAAAATTAAAACAAAAGGATGATATCAGAACTAAAAAAATTGGTCAGACTGTTATTATTTGGCCACATGATATAGAAAAATTAAGAGTTGTTCATGAAATGTTAAAGTGAAGAAAATGTACAACATTGTTAAAAAATTGCTATTTGCTAGAGAACTAAACTTAGAAAGAGGTAAAATAAGCCTCTTAGGTCATACTGTCATAATGGCTCCAGTTTCAAGTTTTATAGAAATAAGAAAATATTTATCGAAATTTGGAGCTACAGCCTTATTGTATGAAGCATGCAAACACAGCGGTATTACTTACATGAAAACTTTAATTAAAAAGTTTGGTATGAAAAGCTCAAGAGAGCTTATAGAATGGGGAATGAATACCATAAGTCTTGCTGGATGGGGAAATGTTGAACTCCTAAGTTTTAATGAAGATAAAAAATTTTCAATATTGATATTAAGAGGATCAGAATTCGCAAGAAACTATGGCCCCTCAAAAGAACCAGTAGACGATGTTTTTCGTGGTTATTGTGCAGCCACAGCAACAGTAGTTTTTAAAACTGATATGGATGTTGTAGAAACTAAATGTTTGAGTATGGGAAAAGGTGTATGCGAATTTACAGTTAAACCTGCAAAAGAATTCGATTTGACTAAAAAATCTATTTCAAATCAACTTCAAGTAACCAATAAAACTATTAAAAGGCTGTTAAGTAAAAAAACTAAATAGCCTCAAAAAATATTCTTGGTAAGCTGAGGAGTAATTTTCTCTTAAATAATTTATCATAAGGCACTCTTGTTGCTATAATATCCGCAAGAATTTCACACATCTTAGAACTTTTATTCCCAATGTTAATTACTATATCAATTAATCTGGGATTATAAAATAAATCACGAAACTTAGAGCCATAATATAAATCTCCCCCATACTCTTCTCGCCAATAAGTTTCAAAAAAGTAAATGTTTTCATTTAAATATGCCTTTGCTGCTAATTTACCTCCTTTCATAGCATAATAAATTCCTTCTCCTGTAAGAGGATTAACATGACCAGCAGCATCACCAATAAGAACCCAATCTTTACCTGTTATTGGGTCTTTATAAAAGTCTGGAGATGAAATAAAGGGTAGCAAATGTGAATGAAGTGTTATTTCCTTGGGGAGAATTAATCTTTTAGTTTTAGGATGATCATGTATAAAATTTTTTAATGATTCTTGAATTTGTGAACTACCTAATTTTGTACCTAAGCCAACTGTAACGAATTCTATTTTAGGAAAAATCCATATATAACCAAGGTCAACATATGGTTCGCCTAAAAAATATAGTTCTATTGAATCTCCAAATTTTTTCTCTATATGAGATTTTTTATGTGGTATATGATAGCTAACACAATGAGCCAAATGTTCTTTTGGTATATCGCCTAAAAATTTTTTTCTTATTAATGATGGACAACCATCAGCTCCTACAAGAAAATTAGATTTGTAAACACTCTTATTAGTTTTCAAAATCCATTTATTCTTCTTTTTTTTGAAACTAATTACCCTTTCCTTAATTTGTTTTGCGCCATCATCTTTAGATTTTTGGAATAAATAATAATCTAATTTTTCACGCATTAACACTATTCCCCCCTTTCTTTCGTACAATTTAACATTGTGACCATGTTGATCTTCAACAATAATCCAATTTATTTCTCTTTCTATGACATTGTCTGGGATTTTCAATTCCTTTAAATGTCTTCCCGAAATGGCACCTCCACATAACTTTTCTCTAGGATGTGAATGATCGAATATAACTACATTTACTCCATTTCTTGCTAATTCAGAAGCACAAACTGAGCCAGCAGGTCCACCTCCAACAACAGCAACTTCGTAATATTTCATAATATTATCTTCAAAAAAACATTATTAAATGTTCTCTTGAGAATTGCTTTATTTTTAGCTATAGCTAAAAAAATTATGTATTTTTTTATAGCGATATCTAAATATTTAAATAACAGAATTTTTATATAACAGTTATGAAATTAAAATCGTTCGACTATTTTCATTTAGCAGTCCCGTACTATATTCCTATAGCAATAATGGGAGCCTTTGTTGGAATAACAACAAGTGGAGGCATTTTTGACTATAGTGTTCTGTGGGCCTTTCTATCTCTTGCTTTACTAGTAGCGGGATTTAATGCATTCAATGGTATAGCTGATCACATGATCGATAAAATAAATAAATCATATAGACCCATTCCCTCAAGAAAAATAAGTAGAAAATCTGCATTTTTTTACTCAATTGGTTTATATACATTATCTTTATTAATAGCATCTCAATTATCAACAGAGTTTTTTATAATAATGATAACATCATTTATAATAACTCTTTTTTATTCTATACCTAAAATTAGATTGAAAAAACGTTTTATACTAAGTAATCTTTCTGGATCAATTTTTTATGGTATTTTATGTCCATTAGCAGGCTGGTCTCTTAACCCATCAAACCCGATTCCAATACATATGATCATTTTTGTTTTCCTATTATCCTTTAGCTTGTCTATAACAAAAGATTTTGAAGATATATTAGGTGATAAAGCCTTTTTCATTGAAACATTTCCAATAAGACTTGGAATTAAAAACTCTGTTTTAATAACATCTTTATCATTAGTAGTCTCATTTATCTATTTGGCATTTTTACTTATTTTAAAATTAATAAAAATAGATTTTGCCATACTTTTAGTAACATTACCTCTTTTTCTTTACTTAATTAAAAAAATGTTTTCAACACCAAAAAATGTATATAAATCTATTAGAGAGAATATAGTTGCGAGAAAAATATTTTTTATGTTGATTTCATTAGGAGTCTTATTAGAATTTTTAATTGGAATTATAGCTGTTTTCTAAATTGTTTTTTTCACCAGTATCCCACCTTTCCCAATCAACATAGGATACGTATCTTTGCCATGATCGGTTCTTCTCATCTTTCTAATTTGTAAAGAATAATATGTTTTTTCTCCTAAACCAAGAAAGTGTAAAAGTATAACACCATCTGCAATGAATTCTTCAACGCCAAACTTTGCTAAAGTTGTTGCTTCTTCTGGAAGTTCAGACGTTAAAAGGCTAGTGGCTCCAGTATCCTTTAAACCATTCAACAATTTTAAGAGCTGTTTTCTAATTTCAAAGGGTTCTTTGTAGTACATACCAAAAACAGCGGTGGAATCGATCGCAACTCTTTGGACTTTTTTCTCTTTTATTTCATCTAATAGTGGAGAAGTTATGTCAGTTATTTGGAAGGGATCTTTATAACTTAGAAACAATTTCTTTTCTTTAATGTATTTTTTAAAATCCCATCCAAATGGTTCAATATCGTCTAAAATGTCTTCAGGCCTTTCTTCAAGCGTTATAAACATACAAGTTTCTCCTCTCTTCAAACCTTCCCATATATACTGAGCACAAAATATAGTTTTTCCTGTGCCCGCAGGCCCTGAGACAAGAACCGCACTTCCTTTTACGAATCCTCCCTCTATTAATTGGTCTAAACCATGAATACCAGTAGGTGTTCTCTCAAGTTTGAAAGATGTAGGTTTCTTAACAGCCTTTTTAGATTTCTTTATCCTTTTTTTAGGCATATTTAAAAATTATTAAGAAGCTCGTATATAAATCTACTCTGCAATTCTGATGGGCTTTGCCAAAGCCGTTGCAGGCAAGGGTTTTCTGAACTTAACTCTTAAAGTTCCACTTTTTCCATGCAATCCAGAAACTATTCCTATATATTCTCTTCCTTTGTCATCCTTCCAAATGGCCTTTTTTCCGATAAGTTTGCTAGCATCTCTTTTAGAACTCACTCTAGGAACATCTACCAAAACCTCTTTGGTATATGCAATATGATAATTAACTATTATGCCAGTAGGATCCATATACAACACCAAACTTTTCACCATATTATTTCACAGATTATCTCTTCAAAGTTTTAAAAAATCTGTATATTATTATATAGATGTTCTAATATATAAATATAACGGTGTTATTTACTCAAAATAAATAGTTAATTAGATTTGCTAAGCTTTGTTCTTAATTTTTCTGCTTCTTTTTCTCTTTCCAGCTTTTTTAATGCCCCTTTTGGTCTTTACAGGAATTTTCTTTGTATTGATATCCTCAAGAACTATAGGTTTTTTTACTAGCCTTTTAATATCAAGAATAAACCTTCTCACATATTCTTTGTTCATGTATATATCCCTTTCGGGTATCTTTTCTATTTTTCCATCCTCAATCAACTTCCTCATTTCTACGACTTTGTCAAAAATACTAGAATAAAGGGGGTTTATCAAACCTGGATCAGTCAAGTATTTCTTTAAGGCCTCTGGAAGTTGTTCTGGTTTTTCTGGAAGTTTATTTATTGATTTTAAAGCCGCCATAGAAGCTTTGACCATAACCTCATAGTTTCTCTTTACATCAAATATTTTCTTTTGAGTTTCAAGGTCTTTTAATAACTTTTCAAATCTCTCGATATATTTACTTGTCTTCTCTATCCATTTATCAACTTCTTCTCCAGAAATATCTTTTATCTCCTTATGTTCAACCTTTTTCCTGAAATCTACAACATCTTCAAGCATCTGAGCATACTCTTCTTCTAACAAGCCTGTTTCAACGAGATGTTTTCTAACTTCTTTTGCAGCCAATTTAGGAACAGGAGGCGCAAAACCAATAAACATTATCACAGCTTGTGCAGCATCTAGCATAGCATAATACAAATCTTCAGCAATTATGTAAAGCTTAACGTTTTTTACTCTCTGTATTCTCTTAGGAACAGAATCCATTCTTATGTAGGCTGCTTCAGACGTTATTGGGAACTCTCCCCACTCCAGCAGTTTTCTCATTGGTATAAAAAATCCTGTATCATAAACTGCGTAACCTTCTCTAACAATGTTAAAAAATAGTGGATGGGTGTATCTTATTCCTTTTATGAACTCTGTTATAGCAATAATTGGTTGTGGGTGAAGTCGAGGGTCGATAGAATTTGCAATTTTATAAATATCATCATTAATTTTGTTTCTAATTTCATCGAATTTTTTTAGTGAAAATCTAGTATCATCAAATATAATGTAAATATCAACATCAGATTTTCCAGTGTAATCTCCTCTAGTTATAGATCCCCAAACAATTATAGATTTGATGTAGTCTTTAAACATGTGAAGAACTTTGTTCTTAAAATCTTCAACAGATTTAAGTCTTGTTTTTAAAGAAAACTTCTTTAATTTCTTACCAATTTTTTTAACCATTTTAACCACTAAATAGTAATTATTTTATATCGTATTTAAAACTATCTGTATCTTCTTCTTAACCATTCCTCTCTCTTTCCTTTTTTAACAGCTTCACTACTCAAAAAGGTGAATTCTTCTTCAGGAACAGTCAACACATCTTTTAGAGGATCTAAAGCATGGTCTGTTATTGCTACTTGTTGCTTTTTGACTCTAAAGTCTTCTTCCGACATACCGTAAAATTCTATTGGTAACTCCCCAGGAGGCGTTTCTTTTTCTAAAAATTCTTTAATTTTTTTAATTGCTAAAAGGCTTGTCCCTCTTGCAGCAGCACCTCTTTCAAATATGAGAAAGCCTTCTTTAAACCCCCTTTGTCTCAGCTCGTAAATTATTTCATATAAATATAGTTGTTCTCGTGAACCGACATCTAATGGCATATGTGCAGGGGTATGAGGTGTGGGAAAACCTAAATGAAGTACTTTTACAAATTTTCCCTTTCCTCTAGGAATTTCTTCTACTTCTTTTTTAGGATCCAAATTTTGAGATAAGATATGTTCAAAATCTATGCATACAACAACCCAGGGTGAATCTATTGCCTCACAAAGGTGTATCATATCAATTGGTCTAACAAGTCTTTGAAGTCCTTCTAATCCAGATGTTCCCATTTGCGCTTCAAAAACAAAATATAATTTATTTTTTTCCAATACTTTTAATGGATCTGGAAATTTTTTAGTATCTTTAGGTTTAAAATGACCATAAATATATTTCGCAGAAACAGCAGGAACCCATTTTGCATGCTCATCACGGAGATCTTTGTCACTTATTTTTTTGCCTACCATATTTTTCCATAACGGATCATTATTATTCATCATCCATTTAGCAATTATATAATAAGCAGCTTTCTCTGCGCCATAAGCAAGTTCAGGAGTGCTAATCTGTTCAACAAAAAAAGTTTTCACTTCTTCTTTAACTTCTTCTTCAATTTTTTTCATATCTGGTTCTTTTTTCTCTCTCAGTATATACCGATCTCTTCTATCCTGTATGTTGCGATTAATAAGAGACTTGGCTGTTGTTCTCAAAAATTCCCACAAAAAATCATTATCTTCCTCAATAACCCAATCCAGAAGCTTAGGATTTTCCTCAAAGAATTCTTTAAATGATCTTCCCCATGGATCTACCAACTTTGTAGGTTGAAGTTGCATTGTTAATTTAAGGAAGGGAGTAGTTTCAGAAGGATGTACATTAACATATTCAGCACCTATCATACCACACCCTTCTATATGTTTCATCAACCTATCATGAGAATGTATATAATCTGTCTCTATAGCAGAATCTAACAATCCCATTGGTTTTTCACCACCTCCCATCGCATAAGATTCTCCATGAACTCCAAATCTTATTCCTAAATTTCTTATTTTCTCAGTTTCTTTTTTTAAATCCGGTTCTTTAAATTCGGTGATAGATTCTATGTCTAGTTGTGTGAAATCAACTCCTTCTAGTCCTCCTCTGAAAATTTTTCTTGGAATTGTCAAGAATTGAGGCTTCTCTTCTTGAGAAGCTGTCATGAACATACCACTAGAAACCCCCACAGTATAACTCATTATTCCATCCCCATTTTGGATTTAATGAATGAACTGATCTGACCAAAATTTGAACCAGAAACTGAAAGATATTGCTTAGTTATTCTATCTCTTAAATGAGATTCGTAACGACCTGGTTTTGCAAACATAAAGCGTGTTTTAGGCAACTTTAGCTTTTTGAAAAAACTAGTATAACTTCTCACAGCATCTTTTAATTCTTTAGAAAATTTACTCATACCTTCTACTTTTTCTTCTTTTCCATAAATTCTAGGAAGCTCTTCTATCAAAATCTCATCTATACTTTTTTCCATTCTTTTGAAACCTAACATTTCTTCTATATACCTCTCAAGCTCCAAGTCTCTGCATATCAATTCAAGAATTTTTACTAAAAGTACATTTTGCGATATTACAAACATCCTATTAGTAAAAGTTATGTCTTCAAGCTCCCCTGAGGGAAGTCTAATACCCAATCTTTCAATTTTGATATCAAGAAACATGTAATAAAGTTCGTATCGATCAGTTCCCCACCTATCCCACTTGTCTAGAATTTGTGTTTCAACAATTTCATCAGCATAAGTCTTATTTTCCAAATCTGCACTTCCACATGCTGAACATTTTAGATAGCCACTTGGATAGTATTTTTTGCATTTTCCACAATACTTTCTAGCATTTCTTAACCATTGATAGGTATCTGCCAAACATTCAATTTTAACATTATCGGTTTTAAAATTTCCTCCAAGAATAACATTGTTTCTTATGTAAGAATCGTAGGGATGAATTCCAAACTCTCCTCTTATTTCTCCAGAAGGTCTTCTATGTTCTCTTGTTAGTAAAGGTTTCCATGAGTACATCCTTATTTCATTAAGAAAGGTAGAAAGACCTGCCACATCCATAAAAGATTTAGTTAGAGCTGGTCTTACTCCCGATTCGGCTGTTCCAAGTTTTGTTGTTTTAAATCTTGCAATATAAGGTTTTAACCATTCTTTGTATTCTTCGACTGATTTTTCTCTACTTACAGTTAGACCCCTTAATCTTTCATATCTGTCTCTAACAGCCTTTCTAAACATATCCTTCCAATCGACATAAAGCTTATTCTTAGTTACAAGTATTATTGCTTCAGCCCTAGAAATTTTCAATCTTTTCATAATCTTATCAATATCCATATCCTCGTCTTTAAGTCTATGAAAATCAGCAGTCATAGTTGGCCACCTATTTCTTGTCATATCAGCTATAGAAAGATTTCCAGTATGCACATCAACNTGATCTATAAACATAGATTTCAAAGAGTGTTCATCTTNTTTAGCAAAGTATCCAAGTATTTCTTTATATTTTCTTAAATCNTGACTCAAAAGTTCAAAATCAGACACGGCTTGTGCTGCTGAAGCTAAACCAGTTTTTATGGTAGACTCAAGCATCTGTTTAGTTGCCATAGTTCTCTCATAGTATTCTTTATGTGTTGGATGAACCTCTATCCACTCATCACCCTTTTGAATAAACCAATCCCATTTGGGAAGTTGAAAGAATAGGGAATAATAAATACCAGACGCTGTTCCAGGTTTTCCCGTATAATTAATTTCGGTTAGTTGATTGCCTAATGTTTCTTCCCCAACTCCTCCTCTTGGACCTACACAAACATAATATCCAAGATTAGGCAAAGCAGAGTTTTCAATACCTGTAAGATCAAACACGGGTTTATCAACCATACTATCAACCAAATATCAAAAGACCTATTCCAACTAAAGCCATTATCACTCCTATCAATATTCCTGTTATCGTAAACTCGCCTCTTTGATAACGTACAGCATCGGGAAAGTATCTAAGAGTAAAAAAACCTAATAAAAGAAGTATTATTCCGATGATTTTATTCATAACCATATTTAATAATATTATTAAAGTTTATAAAAACATTTACACAATATTTATTTTGAGCAACATGGCATGGGCAAGAACTAAATTACTAATCCATGATGATTTGCTTAGACCTCTGAATAAAATGAATTTAAGGTTTGTTGGAAAAAATCCTGAAAAATTCTACAAGGAAATCTATAATTTAATACTAGTCACCTTTAGAGTACCCGAACACTCTATACAAGAGAAAGATTTCAGTTGGACAAAGGGAGAGAAGGAAAAGTTTAGCATAACATGGAGCGTAAACAAAGATTTGGACAAGTTTTCATACTATTGGATGGAGATAAATTTAAGAGGAGAGGTTTCTGGAGGTGTTGGGAAAGTAACTATAGTGGTTGATGCAGCTCTTAGAACAGAATATCCTCAAGACACTTTTTGGCAAAGAAGTTTAATTTATGAGATTGGAAGAATGTTTTGGCATACAGTGTTTTATTCTTCAAGAAGAGACGAATATTTGAAAGAAGGAAGAAGAATGCTTTCTCAATTTCTTGACAGTTTGAAGCAAATGACTAAGGTTTAAAGATGTCTGTCTATGTTTTAAAAACCCAAATACTATCACCAGAAGAAGAAAAATCAATATCTTTTAGTGGCTCAAACCCAGCAAGATTTTTTAAAATAATACCTGGACTCATTAAACATATTTTCAAAGTAACTTCTTCTCATTTTTTTGAAGATAGAATAAAGTGGGATGTAGGAGAAACTAGTGTTCAATTTTATGGTATGTGGAGAGGAGAGGAAGGTAAAGATAGGAGATCCCGTGTATGGGCTCAAGTAAAATTACAGGGTGTTCAGAATCTTGATAAAGAGAAAATAGGAGAAGGTGTAATATTATTAACGGGTTTTGTTGAGACAAGCTTTCCTTATCTTACTATTTTAGATAAAACTTTATACAAAACTTACACATATCTTTATTATAACAATCAAATAAGGTATTACCTGGAAGAAGCAAGACGACGTTTCCAAACTTTAGAAACAGAACTTAAAAGAGAAATAGGATTAATTGAGTGATAAAACATGTTTTTGGATAGATTTAGAAAAAAGAAAAAGGAGGAGCTAAAAGTTCCAAGCACCGCATCTACAAGATTACCAGAGGATTTGGAAAAATTTAGAGTAGGTCCTCAAACATCATTTGATAGACCAATTGAAGTTTTTGAACGTCCATCAACTCATCCTATTCATACTTCTAATGATAAAAAACATCCATTAGATAAAACAGATTTAATATTACAAAAACTAGATACAATAGATGCTAGGCTAAGGTTTATAGAAGAGAAACTTAAGAGATTTTAATTATCTCCTCTTTAATTTCCTTTTTGATTTCTTTCTTTTAGTTTTGGGCTTGGACTCTGTCTTTGGTCTAGCTTTTGATTTCAACTTTAATCTTCTTAATCTAGAGTTCTCAGGATATTCTTCTTTTACTTTTCTTTCAACCTCATCCTCTAAACCAAGTTTCTCGCACATTTCTTTGAATCTGTTTCTTATTGTAACTTCAGTAACACCAATAGCATCTGCTATTTCTCTCTGAGTTCTTTTTTCTCCTTCAAGCACAGCCGCTATATACAAAGCAGCAGCTGCCACACCCGTTGGACCCTTTCCTGATGTTGCTTCTAGACTTTTTGCCTGTCTCAAGAATTTTAAGGCTTTAGCCTGAGTCTTATCACTTAGACCAAGCATAGAAGCGAATCTTGGAACATAATCTTTTGGTAGTGCTGGAAGGATTCTCATACTTAACTCTCTGGCTATATACCTGTAGGTTCTTCCAATTTCTCTCTTTTCTACACCAGAAGCTTCTGCTATCTCTTCTAGTGTTCTAGGTGTTCCCATTTCTCTGCATATAGTATAGAGTAAAGCTGCTATCACAGACTCCATTGACCTTCCTCTTACTAAACCTCTATCAACAGCTTGTTCGTATTTTCTTGCAACTTCTTCATGAACAGATCTAGGTAACCCAAGAAAAGAGACTAATCTTTGAAGCTCTGAAAGAGCAAAAGACAGATTTCTATCCTTTGATTCAACTAATCTCTTTTGCCATTTGGTCAATCTGTAATATTGAGCTCTTTTTATTGGAGTAACTTTAAAGAGTTCTCCCCTACCTCTTCCAATCTCTGTAGTTAAACCTTTATCATGTTTAGTGTGAGTCAATGGAGCACCTGCTCTTGTCCTTCGTGATATTTGCTCATCATCAAAAGCTCTCCATTCAGGTGAAGTGTCAATCATTGATTCTTCGAGAACTAATCCGCATTTAACACAAACAGTTTCTCCTCTGCTTGCGTCTTCCCTAAAATATTTAGACCCACATTCAGGACATCTTAATCTTCTTGTTTCTTTTGTGGCCATATTAATACCATATTTACTATTTAGTAGTAAAATTTAAATTATAATATCTATATTTATACTTTTCTCCCTATATAAAGCTTTCTATCCTTTTTAAAGTTTTCTATTACCTATAATATGATAGATTGTATGTTTCCTTTAGCTGCTATAGAAAGGATCTCTAGAAAAGCTGGAGCCAGAAGAATATCGCCAAAAGCTATAAAGGAGTTAGAGACGATTGTAGAAGAAATAGGCCTTGAAATAGCCTTAGAAGCCGCTCAAGCTGCCAGATACGCCAAAAGAAAGACTATTTTGAAGGAAGACATAAAATTAGTTGCTGAAAAGGTTTGAATTTTGTAAAAATTATCTATTTTTGTATAAAAAAACAAAAAGAATTGCTATAATAATAAATAAAATACTGAAAATTGTAAATGAACCAAGGAGAATGAAGGTACCTGTAAATGGGCTAATAACTACAGCGGTTTGTGGAGTATTAGAAGCTACTACAATCGGTTTTCCTTCTTTTATTATTTCTAAAAAATATGAATTTTGTGAATAAAGTATCCAAATCATAAAGAGAGATATTAGTAAATTAATAACTATTAGACTCTTCCATAAATCTGAAAATTTAGATATACTCATAATTAATAATTAATTGATTAAATTTAAATAAAATAAGTCTAGTTGCTGGAAGGGTGTGAAATCCTAATTTTTATATTCTATAACTACCTTTATTCTTATACATGGTTACAACAAGAGCAACAATAAAAAACCTTAAACCAGGAAGGTTCTGTGTTATAGATGGTGAACCTTGTAAAGTTTTAAACATAACAACTTCTGCTCCCGGAAAACATGGAGCAGCGAAAGCTAGACTAGAAGCTGTTGGTATTTTTGACAACAAGAAAAGATCAATAGTAAAACCTGCTCATACTGAAATAGAAGTCCCTATAGTTGATAAGAGAGTAGGGCAAGTTCTTTCAATATCCGGAAATGTGGCCCAATTAATGGATATGGAAACTTATGAAACCTTTGATGCTGTGATACCGGAAGAAGTAAAAGCAGGAATAAAGGAAGGGGGAGAAGTCATTTATTGGGTTATAATGGGGAAAAAAATGATAATGCAAAACAAATAGATTTCTTTATTCGTATCTTAAAGCTTCTACTGGTTGTAATTTTGCTGCTTTTCTTGCAGGCCAAAGACCAGAAACAATTCCAACCCCAGTAGAAAATATTAGGCTCCATATCATCATTTCTGTTGTTACTGTTGCTTCAAATGTTACTGGAATCAAATCTGTTGCAAACAGGTTTATTAAATAGGATATACCAATTCCAACCGCAAGCCCTATAATTCCTCCTAGAAGACCCAATAATGCTGACTCTACTAAGAATATTTGTATAACATCATAGTTGGTAGCCCCTAAAGCTTTCATAACACCAATTTCTTTCGTTCTCTCCATGACAGAAATNAACATGGTGTTGGCTATACCAACACCAGCAACNACTAAAGATATAGAAGCGATACCAACGATCACAAATGAAAGAACAGCGAATATTGAACTTGTCATCTCAGNCATTTGTTCACTTGTTAAAGTTATAATTGTGTTNTCACCGTATTTATTTTCTAACTTTTTTTCTATTCTTTCAGCAACATCATCAATATTTTTTTGATTAGAAGCTTGTACATATATCAAAGTCAAAGAATCCTTTCCTCCAACAAGATTTCTCATGTCTTCTAAGGTTAAGTAAACATTTTGATCATCTTGAGCATTTCCAACTGATTTAAGATTTCCAATAATTTTGAACTTTTTATCTTTTATATATAAGGTATCCCCAACTTTAACCTCATCTTCAAATATATCATCTACAATTCTTGAGCCTATAGCCACGACACCACTTTCCCCCTCATTAATTGATCTTCCCTCATTTATCTCAAATATCTTCATCTCTAAAAACAGTTTATTGTATGCTTCTTCAGTCGCACCTGAAACATATGTCGATATCACTTCATCTTTGTATCTAACAGGAAGAGTTTTAAATAGTAACCCTGCTGCCATTTTAACGCCACTTATATCTTCAACAATTTCAACATCATTATCCACTAAACTCTCGCCAGTAAATGCAGCTAGACTTAAACCTTGTTCATCACCTGGCATCACGAGTATTTTATCAGAACCCATTGCTTCAAGTTGTTCAGAAAGTGATATTTCTAAACCTGTACCCATAGATATTAAACTGATTATTGCAGCTATTCCAATAACTATACCTAAAACTGTCAGAACTGAACTAAGCTTCCTATGCTTGAAAGTATCTAGTGCTATTTCTAAGCTTTCTTCAAGTATTTTCATCACCTAACCATATCTTAAAGCTTCTACAGGTTGTAGCTTTGCTGCTCTTCGTGCAGGGAAAAGACCTGAAACAATTCCAACAAAAAATGAAAATAATAAAGTCATAATAATCATTTCTATTGTCACAACTGCTTTAAATTCAACTGGTAACACACTTCCTGCAGCAATTGTTATTATTTGTGATATAATTGTTCCTAATATAGTTCCCACTATACCTCCTATAAGCCCTAGCAAACCAGCTTCGATTAAGAATATCTGTATAACATCATAGTTGGTAGCCCCTAAAGCTTTCATGACACCAATTTCTTTTGTTCTCTCCATGACAGCAGTAAACATAGTATTAGATATTCCTACACCGGCGACAACTAAAGATATAGAAGCTATTCCACCAACCACAAAGGAAAGGACAGAAAATATTGATGATACACTTTCAGCTATCTGCTGGCTTGTGGTGGCTTGATAGTATCCTTTGCCATATTCCTTTTCAAGCTCTTCTTCTATTTCATCAGCAATATCTTCTATTCTTGATACATCGGAGGCCTTTGCTATAATCATTGTTATAGAATCTTTACTTCCTGTAATATCTCTCAATTGCTCCATTGGTATAAATATTGCGTTATCACGTTGATTATTTGCAGTTGATTTCAAGGTCCCTATAACCCTAAATTTAGTATCCTTAACATATACAGAATCACCAATATTAACCTCTCTTTCAAAGAGGTCTAAAGCAGCTTTCTTTCCAAGAACCGCGGCTCCTTTTTCATTTGGTTCAAAATATCTACCTTTATTTATCTCGAAAACTTTCATCTGAGAAAAGACTTTTTCTGTATCTTCTGATCTCAGCCCCATAACAGACGTTATCAAAGTTTCTTTTCGATATTTAACAGAAAAAGAGTTAAATAAAAATCCTATAGCTATTTCAACGCCATTTACATTTTCAACCATATCTACATCGTCTTCTTTTAAACCTTCACCAAAAAGGGCAGACATAAAAATGTCTGAACCTGACCCTGAAGTGATAATTATTTTATCTGAACCCGCGGCCTCAAGTTGTGTTGCAACTGCATATTGAAGACCTTCGCCTATAGACATCAAAGAAAGAATGGCTGTTATACCAATGACAATTCCTAAAATCGTTAGTGAAGAGCTAATTTTTCTATGCTTTAAGCTATCAAGAGACAATTCCAAGCTTTCTCT
>JGI24422J19971_10000563_pt1 | contig 20811 bp, 26 predicted proteins | sample DeeMarSWOR152_54_FD_19971 | JGI IMG/M metagenome (IMG submission 19971) | reverse complement strand
TCTAAGGCTTATGGCGCAATAAACCATTTTGAAACGACCCAATAAAGCCTCGCGTTATAGGGCATACTGAAAAAAAAGATACCCATACCCTGGACTTTGACTTTACCCGTGGTTTTAGGACAAAATCCTTGCATATGATAATTCCATTTGTTAGAAGAATAGATTGACTTTTCCTTGGGAATCGTTACATGAAACTCCTACTCGATATGGGAAATCGTCTAGCGAGGGATAGGCCGGCCCGAGGCAATAGCAATAAGTGCTGTTTTAGACAGGAACCCCGGAATCGGAATCTCCAAGCTGTTTCATTCTCCGTAGTCTCAAGCAGGTCAAGGCGCTGGGGAAAGGAGGTCTCTTATGGATAAGATCAAGATTGCTATTGTCGGTATCGGTAACTGTGCAAGTTCATTGCTTCAGGGTATTGAGTACTACAAGAACAAGGATAGCAAAGATGCTATCGGATTGATGCACTGGGAGATTGGCCGTTACAAACCCCATGATATCGAAGTAGTAGCTGCCTTTGACATAGATAAGAGAAAGGTCGGCAAAGATGTCTCCGAGGCCATATTTCAACTGCCAAACTGTACCGCCGTATTCTGCAGAGATGTGCCCAAGACAGGTGTCAAGGTGGAGATGGGTGCCATATTTGACGGCCTTTCCGAGCATATGCGTGATTACGAGGAAAAATATACCTTTATCCTCTCTGACGAAAAAGAGCCGTCCAAAGATGACTGCATTAGGGTATTGAAGGGGAGTGGGGCTCATATCCTCTTGAATTACGTCCCAGTAGGAGCAGAAAAGGCCGCCAAATTCTATGCCGAATGCGCCCTTAATGCCGGGATAGGATTCATAAACAATATGCCTGTATTCATTGCCAGTAACGCGGAATGGGGTAAGAGATTTGAAAAAGAGCGGATACCCATTATAGGCGACGATATAAAATCTCAACTCGGCGCAACAATAGTACACAGGGTTTTGACAAACCTTTTCCGGGCAAGGGGGGTTAAACTCGAGAGGACCTACCAGCTGAATACAGGAGGAAACACGGATTTTCTGAATATGCTCAACAGGAACAGGCTGATATCTAAGAGAGAATCCAAGACTGAGTCAGTGCAATCTCAATTGGTTGAAAAGCGAATGGTAAAGGAGAATATTCACATAGGGCCAAGCGATTGGGTTGCATGGCAAAAAGATAACAAGGTCTGTTTTATCAGGATGGAGGGCAGACTCTTCGGCGATGTCCCAATGAACCTGGAATTGCGGCTCTCAGTAGAAGATTCCCCAAATTCCGCCGGGGTGGTCATCGATGCAATACGATGTTGTAAGCTCGCACTCGAGAGAGGAAAAGGGGGCGTCCTATACTCCCCATCTGCATATTTCATGAAGCATCCCCCAAGACAGTATACCGATGATGAGGCATTCAGACTCACTGAGGATTTTATCCAAGGAAAAAGGGACGACTAGACTCACCTACAAATATTAACAGTAGAGGAGACTGAAGCACGACAAGGGCTCGCAGAGGCCCTTAATTTTTGAAAGGAGGGCTACATGGATTGGGGTATTGAAAACAGGCTTTCCAGACTCATCAAGGAAGATGGCCGCTGCCAGTTTCTGCCCATAGATCATGGCTATTTCCAGGGACCTACCAGTTGTCTGGAAAAGCCATCCGAGACGATAAAAGACCTTCTCCCCTATGCGGATGGTCTCTTTGTCACCAGGGGTGTATTACGCTCATCTGTTCCTTCCAATAGCCAGACGCCGATCATCCTGAGGGTCTCTGGCGGTACCAGTATAATCGGGACTGACTTAGCCAATGAGACCATTACTGCATCAATAGAGGAGATCATCAGGCTTAACGCCGCTGCTGTTGGAATCTCTATCTTTGTGGGTTCTGAGTATGAGAAGCAGACATTGACCAACCTTGCGCGGCTTGTTGATCGGTGTGAGGATTTTGGTATTCCCGTTATGGCCGTCACCGCAGTTGGCAAGGAACTGGAGAAAAGGGAAGCCAGGTATCTTGCCCTGAGCTGCCGAATTGCCGCTGAATTGGGGGCAAGGATTGTAAAAACCTATTACTGTCCCGAGGATTTCGAAAAGGTGACAGGAGGCTGCCCCGTGCCCATAGTTATTGCCGGTGGCCCGAAATGTGAGACAGAGCTGGAGGTATTTGAATTTGTCTATGACGGCGTTCAAAAGGGAGCAATAGGGATTAATCTGGGCAGGAATGTCTGGCAGAATCCGCATCCAGTCCCTATGATGAGGGCATTAAACGCCATTATTCATAAGAACTCAACACCAAAGGAGGCCCAGGAACTCTTCGGCGAATTATCTAGGACTCAGTAGTGTGTGATCACCGAAAAGCCCCATTAGACGACCCGCATACGGATGATAGCAGACGACTACCAAAGGCCACCAGACAAAATGAAATGTGCGATGTACTACAATAACAGGGATATACGGTTGGAAGAAATCCCTGTGCCCGAGATAGGATCAGATGAGCTGCTGGTCCAAATGCATGCGTGTGGGATATGTGGTAGTGATGTCCTCGAATGGTACAGGATAAAAAAAGCGCCCCTTGTGCTCGGCCATGAGATGACAGGGGAGATAGTTGAAGCGGGCAGGGATGCTGGCAGCTATAAAGTGGGCAACCGGGTGTTTGTATCCCACCACATCCCGTGTAACACGTGCCGCTATTGCCTGCGTGGTCACTATACAGTGTGTGACACTTTACGGAACACAAACTATGACCCCGGAGGATTTGCTGAATTTATCAGGGTGCCAAGGATCAATGCTGACCGGGGGGTATTCCTCTTGCCCGATGAAATATCATATGAGGAGGGCACGTTCATTGAGCCTCTGGCCTGTGTTCTGAGGGGTCAAAAGATCGCTCACGTACAACCAGGCCAAACAGTCTTCATAATAGGCGGAGGAATTGCGGGATTGCTCCATCTTAAGCTGGCAAGGGCCTTGGGGGCAAGTTCCGTTGTGGTAACTGACATAAATAAGAAGCGGCTGGTATTTGCTGAACGATTCGGGGCAAAGGCGGCTATTTTGGCTGATGACAACGTTCCCGAGCATCTTAGAGCGGTCAATAATGGACGTCCGGCCGACCTTGTAATAGTTGCCACTGGCGCTATAGAGGCAACTCAGATGGCCTGGAAAACCGTGGACAGAGGAGGGACTATCCTTCTTTTCGCACCCACGCAGCCGGGCATCGATGTTGCCCTGCCTTTATATGATATCTGGCATGACGGGATAACAATTACCACATCCTATGCCGGCTCTCCATTGGATATCAGTGAGGCAATAGAGTTGATCAGGTCAAAGAGTATTATTGTAAGGGATATGGTAACCCATCGTTTTCCCCTTGCCAGGGCAAGGGAGGGATTCTCGCTCGTTGAAAAGGCGCAGGATTCACTCAAGGTCATTATCGTGCCATGATCTCCTCGTTTCTTACCATAGGGACAAACAGGACCTTCATTACTGCCTTTTCTCTTATCATCCCCTTCTCCTTTTTGAGAAGGACCAGCTCCTGTACACCACCTCGTTCCCCTACGGGAATGATCATCCTTCCACCCTCAGCAAGTTGATCAACCAGCGGCTTCGGAATCTCCTCGGGGGCGCAGGTCACGATTATAGCATCAAAAGGTACCTCTTCTGGCCAGCCCTTGTAACCGTCACCGATCTTTACGGAAATGTTCCTATATCCCATTTCGTTCAGTCTCTCTCGAGCTGTCTCACCTAATCGAGGCCTTATCTCTATGGTATAGACCTCCCTTGCGATCTCTGCCAGGATAGCAGCCTGGTAACCTGATCCTGTTCCGATCTCCAATACGTTATCTCCTGGGGATAGATTCAAGGCCTCAGTCATAAACGCCACTATGTATGGCTGAGAAATCGTCTGGCCCTCTCCAATGGGAAGAGGTCTATCGTCATAGGCGGATTCTCGTAGGTCTTCTGGCACAAAAAGATGCCGAGGGACCTTGCTCATAGCCTCAATAACCCTTGGATCTTTTATTCCCCTGGCAATTATCTGATCGGTGACCATGTTCTCGCGAACACTTGAAAAGGGGTCTTTCGGAGGCGATCCACTGGATATGGCACAAAAAATCAGTAGCGAAGCAAAGGAAAAATATGCTACTTTACCCATGGCGATCTCCCGATGAAACCGGTTTTATCTTACCGAAATAGTAACCCCGTTATGTAATCTGTGGACATCTCCTCGCCATTTAGTATATGTTTCTTAATGAAAATCACAACATATTTGTTGGAACTGAACACGTTACTTATCATATGGAGCGTGCAAGTGCATCGCCCTTACAGTGACAGCATTAACTAATAGTAAAGAAACAGACTATTGCAGATGACCTACACTGCGTTTTTTCGCCTCTATGAAGAGCTGAATGATTACTTACCCGCTGAGAGGAGAAAGACAACGTTCGGCGTGTCCCTAGAAAAGCCGACTACGATCAAAGAGGCAATTTGCCTGCTGGGGGTGCCGCCTGAGGAGGTTGACCTTGTTCTTGTGAACGGTGAATCAGTTCCCTTTAACCACATCATCAGCGAGGGAGACAGGATCAGCGTATACCCAATTTTTGAGTCCCTGGATATTAGCAAGGTAACAAGACTCAGAGGGAAACCACTGATCAAATTGTCCAAAGATTCAAAAATATAAATCTTGAAAGGAGACAAGATGGCCAGAAAAAAGATTGATGAAAAAATAAGGCAAAAGGTTATAGAAGCCCAGGCAAGCGGACTCCCCATGAGAAAGATAGCCAAAGAATTTGGGGTAGGTCTCTCAAGCGTCCATAGAATAATCAAAGAGAAAGGTCCTGAAAAAGTCCAAAAGAAGATGAGCAAGGCAGAAAGGCTAAAGAAGATAGAGGCTATTGAAAGAAGGATAGCTGAGCTGGAAAAGAAGATCCTTGACCTAGAGTCCAAAAAAGGGTGATGGAGAGGGAAATAACAAGCCCAACGATCTTTATTCACGGACAGGAAAGTAGCAGCCGGGGAACAAAAGGGGTCTTCTTCAGAAACCTTTTCCCGGAGATGATTATCCCCGACTTCGTGGGTGATGTCCCAACGAGGATGTCAAAACTGAACGAGATCCTCGGAGATAAAGAAGACATAGCTATGATAGGCTCCTCTTTGGGCGGGTTGATGGCTGCGTTGTATGCATTTCAAAATCAGCACAGCATAAAGAAGCTCATCCTCCTTGCACCAGCCCTTAACCTCCCAGAGTTCAGCCCTTATCTATCCGAAAGACTCACACTGCCTGTCTATATCTTCCACGGAAAAGCAGATGAACTTATCCCCCCCCAGGTGATTCACACTATTGCCCAAAAGGTCTTTGCTAATCTAACCTTTACCATGCTGGACGATGATCACCGCCTATCCAGAACATTTATTTCAATTGATTGGCCCCAGCTCATAACCGGTTAATGCCCACCTTCTCCCGTGAGCACATAATCATCAACAACATAAAAAGGAGGCGCTGGGGCCCAGCGCCTCTTCACCTCAGCAGTCAGGGCCATTAATGGCCTTGTTCAGATCTCCAACTCAGTCCTCCAGCTCCACATTCCAATAGACATAATCCCTCCATGACTGAGGCATCTGTCTAAACCCCAATGTAATCGTTAGAACAGGCAGCCATTCCGGCTTTTTCGGCTTCCTGATCAAGCTCATTGACACCTCTGAGGGGAGCCTCCCCCCCTTTTGTCTATTGCACTCAACACAACAGCTAACGATATTTTCCCACTCTGTCCTGCCTCCCCTTGCCTTAGGCACCACGTGATCCCAGGTAAGCTCAGTTGAAGGGAATAGCCCGCCGCAGTACTGACACCTGTAGTTGTCTCTCACATAGATATTCTGTCTACAAAATTTAACCGGCGTCTTTGGCCTCCGTACAAATCGCAGGAGCCGGACAACCGAAGGCAACTTAATGGAAAAGGATACCGAATGGATTTCCTTGGTATACTCTTCGAGCACCTCCACCTTGCCTAGGGTGAGCATAACAATTGCCCTTTTCCAGTTAATGACCCTAAGAGGTTCGTAGGTAATATTTAAGAGGAGTACCTGCTCCATCACAAAAAACTAGTTCCAAAATTCTTCGACCCGTGAGTTTCATTGGGTCAATGCACGAGATTGATGACTCTGATCGGGGCGAGAGGATTTGAACCTCCGACCCCCTGCTCCCAAAGCAGGTGCGCTCCCAGACTGCGCCACGCCCCGCATGGAGTAAACTTAATATCCTATGTTACCTTAAAAAAATCAAGAAAATTGTGAACAGCGGATCTGATAAAAAGGCCTCTTCGTCTATCCCAGTTTTGAGATCTGAGAGGTTCAAACAGGATTCAAGGTGGCGCCTTGAGCTCTCTAAGGGGGTCCTCAGTTTGACTTACTTTCTATTGACTTTGGAGAGATTAGATAATATGTATTCTACCAAAAATAAGACAGAATAAGACAATGATAGAGATGGATATTCAGAATCAAAAGGATGATCGCAATATCGATGTGGACAAGGTGGGGGTAAAGGACATCCGCTATCCAATAACAGTCTTTGACAAAGAGACAAAAACCCAACAGACAGTAGCCCTGATTAACATGTATGTTAACCTTCCCAGGGACTATAGAGGCACCCATATGAGCCGTCTTGTTGAGATTCTGAACGAACATAACAGAATGATCTCTATTCGGAATTTCTCAGATATCCTTTCGACCATGAAGAAACGGCTCAATGCCGAGAGCGCGCAGATAGAGATATCCTTTCCCTACTTTGTAATGAAGCCGTCTCCCGTTACCCACAGCAAGGGCCTGATGGAATATCAGTGCACCCTTAAAGGTACCCTGAATAAGGGGGAGGATCTGGTGGTTATGATAAATGTACCCATTAATACCCTGTGCCCGTGCTCAAAAGAGATAAGTAGTTTTGGTGCCCATAACCAGAGGGGAGAGGTTCGATTGCAGGTCAGATTTAGGAAATTCATATGGATAGAGGATCTTATAAAGCTCGTAGAGGAGACTGCCTCCAGCGACGTTTATTCTGTCCTAAAGAGAGAGGACGAGAAATACGTGACTGAAAAGGCCTATCAGAATCCCAAATTCGTTGAGGATATTGTCAGGGATATAGCTCGTAAGCTTCAGCACGATCCTAATATAACCTGGTTTGCAGTTGAGTCAGAAAACTTTGAATCTATCCACAACCACAATGCATACGCCTACGTTGAAAGGGATAAAACCAGACAATACAGTTGCAAATAGTCCTGCCTCCTCGGGCAATGCCAATTTCCTATCCGATATTACACGGGCCAGCTCAAAAAACACAGAGACCCAATAAAACGAGAAGGGAAGCAACAGATGGCTGAAGACCTCAAAAAGATGTATAGGACAGTGATGGATGACCATTTTCCTCCCCAGCTCACCATAAGCTTTGGAGATCAAAAACTAGTCTACAGGAAAAGAACCTGGAAGATAGCTGATGAGAGTTCAGGCGAGTTGATTGAGAAAGGTCTTAGGTATGGAGAGAATCCGGGCCAAGAAGCAGCGCTCTATGAGCTGACAAATGGAAACCTTGCGCTTGGTGAATGTCAATTTATGGAGCCAGGAAAGGGCCTGGCCTCAGCCATAACTGAAGAGGATTTGATTCAGAGCGGAAAACATCCCGGAAAGATCAATCTAACCGATATGGACAATGCCCTTAATATCTTGAAATACCTTACCTTAAAGCCGGCCGTGGTAATTGTTAAGCACAATAACCCTTGTGGTGTAGCCTATGGCTCAACTATTGAAGATGCTTACCAGAAGGCAAACATGGCGGACAGAATAGCGGCGTTCGGCGGCTGTGCAGTGTTTAACAGGCCCATTGATAAGGGGACAGCTCAGCTAATTACTGCTAATTATCTCGAGGTTGTGGCAGCACCGGAATTTGAAGATAACACCCTCTCTCTCCTCACCAAAAGCCCAAACCTCAGGATTGTAAAGATCAGCAGGATCGATAGATTGGCTGAGTATACGGAGAAATGCTTCGTTGACTTTAAAAGTCTCATGGACGGGGGAATAATTATCCAGCAGTCACCCATAAATATGATCAAAACACCAGACGATTTTAAACTGGCATCGGTTGAATACGAAGGAAAGGTTTACGCTATCGCCAGGAAACCCACGCGAGATGAATATGCTGATATGCTCTTTGGCTGGCAGGTAGAACAGGGCGTAACATCTAATTCAGTCATCTATGTTAAGGATGGGGTCACAGTTGGTATTGGCACAGGAGAGCAGGATAGAGTCGGCGTTGCAGAAATAGCCATCTTTAAGGCCTACACCAAATATGCCGATGCCCTCTCCTTCAGAAGATATGGTACCTCCTATAAGGCATTGGAAGCCCAGATAAATAAAGGCAGCAAAGACGTCCCCCTAAAGCAGGAGATAGACACGGCAACTGCTGATGCCCACGGCGGGCTGATAGGCTCAACAATGGTATCAGATGCATTTTTTCCTTTCAGGGATGGTGTTGATGTGGCTATAAAGGAGGGGATAAGGGCCATTGTTCAGCCAGGTGGCTCGTTGAGAGACTTTGAATCAATTGAGGCCTGTAACGAGGCTAAGCCACAAGTAACGATGGTATTTACAGGCCAGAGGGCATTCAGGCATTAAGATGTTCCTTATGCTTCTCTTCTCTGACCCCCTCCCCCCTTTGTCCAGCGGCAGATCACCGGACTTAAAACGAGATCCCTGCCTAATGTGCCTTTTTCTTGTCCCTCCCGCAGCTCAGTAAACTGTTCAAGGATCTCACAATGAACAGATGCCCTTACCCAGCAAAGGTTCTTCTCCTGGGGCTGTTTGCCGCACAGGTTCTCGCCACCATCCAGGTCTATCTATCCAATGCCCACCTTTACCGGGCTCTTATTGCCATACGGGATGCAGGCTATCTCACGATACCCAACGAACGGATGATCCACAATCTCGGCGAATTTGGCCCTGCCTTTTTCGGAGGTCTTTTCTTTACGTTCAGTGTAGGTGCTGGCCTCTCCCTGCTTTCCCTTGCTGCGGCCTGGATGTGGGACCGCCTTGTCTCTAGAAAAAGACTCGTGCTGGTACTGCTTTTGCTGTCCTGGATAGGATGTGTTTTGGCAGTGAACCGTCAGGGCCTCTGCTCAATGGCGACATCATACTTTCTCCTCATACTCCCCCTGGTGTTTGCGGCTACATCGAGATGGATACCTCCAAAAGCTGGACAGGGTGTTTGGTTAAATAGAATGGTGGTCTTTTCCCCTGCTTTGGTGCTGGCACTCTTATGGACTCCTCAAATGGACAGGCACCTTTTTGTGGACTTCAGGGACAATCTCCTTTTATCCAACCCCTTAGGGACAAAGATCAATGACTTTTACTATACTTACACGCTCTACCCTGCGGAGGTCTTCAAATCCTTGGACCAGAAGATCCTCAAGACCTGCGACCTCCAAGGCATTCAGGAAGGTTCTACAGTACGATCCGTGGAAAGGGAATTACTGAATCACGACTTCCTTCCTGTGGAGGCAGAGGTAGAAGTTGATCTGAAGATAGCGCAAGAGGCCAATACCCTCGTCTTTGAGAGGAGGGGGAAGACAATACTGCGGAGCACGGCCGAGGATTTTTTGGCCAATCCAAGAGCTGTACTGGGTGAATTCTCCTCAAAGACTGACAGGCACGCCTTGTTCCGTCGGTTTACCTTCTTCTCCCTCTTGATAGGATTCCCCGTGAGCCTCTATCTCCTATTCTATGGCTTGTTCCGTCTTGTATCGGGCTTTTTTCTGGATGTAAGGGCCTCTTCGGTTGTTGCGTCAAGCCTCTGTTTTTTGACCGGCATTACCGTACTGGTCCTCTTTCATCAAACAAGGGTCAGAACCACTGAGGTCAGGGATGTGGCTGAAGCCTTGGAATCCGAGCGCTGGCGGGACAGGGTGGCGGCCTTGAAAATCATAGAGCAGAGGGGTATGGAGGTGGCTGATTTTCAGGTCTATCAGAGTATGCTGAAAAGCCCCCATATCCCTGAGCGGTACTGGTTAGTAAGGGCCTCGGGTGTGAGCCGGCAATCCGAAACCTACAATGATCTATTGGCCTCTCTGGATGACCCCCATCCCAATGTGGTTTCCATGGCGTTCTATGCATTAGGCCAGAGGGGAGACAGCAGGGCTGTCAAGGAGATTCTAAGAAGGATCGAAACATCCGATGATTGGTACAACCAGTGGTACGCCTACAAGGCCTTGAGGATCCTTGGATGGAAGCAAACAAAATCGAAATAGAGACCCTCATCATATCCCTTGCAGCAGTCTTTTGCGTTGAACTTAGCACAAGAGTCGTGGTTTCACAGGGCCTGTGCTATCCGATGGTTATTCTGGGCACCGCACGCCTCCTAGAGATAATCCTGATTACACTGATTGTTATGATCTGGGGAAAGGGCTTGTCGTCCATAGGATTGGCTCGATCCAAGATGCTTTCTGGGCTTAAAAGGGGGATGATCTGGTCGGCTGGTTTTGCAGTGGTCGCCTCCTTTGTCTTCCTTGTATTGTTTGCTGCTGGAATTAATGCCCTCACCCTTTTACGTACCGACCTGCCTCCAAGACCCAGTGAAATTGCCCTTTTTTTCCTTATCGGTGGGATAGTGGGGCCCATAGCAGAGGAGCTCTTTTTTCGGGGAATGCTTTATGGCTTTTTCAGGCGATGGGGTGTGGCAGCGGGTATTGTTTTTACCACCGTGATATTTGTGCTGACCCACCAGCTTAGTCACGGAGCCCCCCTCACCCAAGCGGTGGGGGGAATTGTCTTTGCGGTGGCTTATGAGGTGGAGGGGAGCCTGATCGCCCCCATTGCCATCCATATCCTGGGGAACCTGGCCATCTTTACCTTTTCGCTGATATCTTAGTGCACGGCCCCTTGACCAGTAGAAGATCCGCTTTTGCAGTCATAAGGGGAATGACCAGAAAAAGGCCTGGGCTCGTTGGATGGGGAGAGCTACTAGTGTTTAAAATACAACAGAAGAACAGGTGTTTGGTGGACATAACACATTGATACCAGACAATAACTCGGAAAGTGGGGCTGTTCAAGTATCAACACTTACCCTCTTTATATTGTATTTCTTCATCTTGCTGTACAATGTGCTACGGGCAATCTGGAGCTCCCTGGCAGCCTGCTTCAGGTTCCAGTTTGTCTCTTTAAGGACTTTTTGAATCAACAGTGCCTCTGCTTTAGGGAGAGAAGGCTCAGTTAGCTCGAGGATAATCTCCTCTTGCGCTGTATCCGTTCTGGAGTGATCGGAAGCCATAAAATGCCCCTTTCAGCTGCTACAAATACCCACTTACTAAAGTGACAGCAATTTGGGTGCCAAATAAACGCCCGAACGAGCTCGAGCCTTGATTTTGTCCTGAACTTCGCGAAGGATATGACTTTCCGGAACTCTTCCCTCAAGAGTGGAGCTATAGGCCTCGAAAACCTCTCAGTCTTTCCCTATTTGATCATGCTGGTGTTTTAGTAGATTTTTGCAGGACTTTTTAGTATATTTGAAAGTGATACGTTACAATGCAGCACAGGTGCAGCCATGCCGGATACCCCCAAGCCCATAGCTAACTCCCTGGTGGTGCTCCGTGAGGAGTTCGACGACTGGGCTATTCTTTTTGATCCTGCTACTGGGAATGCATTCGGTCTCAATCCCGTAGGGGTTTTTGTGTGGAAGCGTCTTGATGGCCACCATACGATTAAAGATATCCTGAATGAGCTGCGAAAAAGCTGCGAAAAAGTCCCGGAAAAGGTAGAGGACCACCTCAAGGAGTTTATACAGGACCTCATTGAAAAGGGATTTGCAGAGCAGGAGAGTCGAGAGGATTTGTCACCATGAAAGTAATGAAGACTCCTAGGTCAGTGGATCTTGCCATCACAAACCGATGCAATCTCCGGTGCACATATTGCAGCCACTTCACCAGTGCAGGGGACGTTGGAGAGGATCTGCCCAGAGAGGAATGGCTCACATTCTTCGAGGAATTAAATCGATGCGCTGTAATGGAGGTAATCCTCCAGGGAGCCGAGCCATTTTGCCGGGAAGACATAAAAGAACTCATCCAGGGAATTGTTCGGAACCGCATGCGATTCAACATCCTGAGCAACGGGACATTGATCAGCGAGGAAATCGCCGCCTTTTTGGCCTCTACTGGACGTTGTGACGGCGTGCAGGTCTCTATTGATGGCTCGACACCTAAGACACATGATGCCTGTAGGGGTCAAGGGAATTTCCTTCGAGCCATGGAGGGTATCAAGATCCTCCAGAGACACGGTGCGCCTGTAAGTGTGCGGGTGACGATCCACAGACACAATGTAAAAGACCTTGAAGATGTCGCCAGGCTCCTGTTGGAAGAGATCCGTCTTTCGAGCTTTTCAACTAACTCCGCCTCTCTTATGGGCCTCTGCCGGTATAATGCCGAAGAGGTCCAGCTCACTGTTGAGGAGCGCTCTTTTGCAATGGAGACACTCCTGAGACTCCATGAAAAGTACAACGGCCGTATCAGCGCGAACGCAGGACCTCTGGCTGACGCAAAGATGTGGCTCGAGATGGAAAAGGCACGTCAGGAGCGAAAAGAGCGCATGCCTGGACGGGGTTGTCTCACGGGGTGCGGCGGGCCCATGAGCAAGCTGGCGGTGCGTGCCGATGGTGTCATCGTCCCATGTATTCAAATGAGTCATATCGAGCTGGGTCGAATTAATAGAGACGATCTCCACGAGGTCTGGGAGAATCATCCCGAACTCAATCGGCTGAGGGAGCGGCGCAATATCCCCTTGAGTGATTTTGAGTTTTGTAAGGGGTGCGATTACATCCCTTATTGTACTGGCAATTGTCCTGCATTGGCTTACACGATTTTGGGCGAGGAGAATCATCCAAGCCCGGACGCCTGCCTGAGGAAGTTTCTGGAAGAGGGAGGAAGACTGCCCGATGAGAATGCAAAATGACAAAATCCAAATGCCAAATGAAATCCCAATGTCAAATTATATAAAGGTAAGTAAAGATTCCAATCATCAAATTTGTGATTTCAAATTTGTCATTCATTTGAACTTTGAGCTTTGAAATTTGGCCTTTTCTCAAATGAAAAATGCCATCGCCACATATGGACAAGGCTATGCCAGAAGACAACAAAAATCATAAATATTACCTAAACCAGCTTTACTTTTATTTGACCGAGGGCTGCAACCTTCGCTGTCGTCATTGTTGGATTATGCCTAAGTATCAGGCTGACGGCCACACCTATCCCTTGCTCCATCTGGATCTCTTCCGGTCAATCATCGAGCAGGCAAAGCCTTTGGGGCTTTCGGGGGTCAAGTTGACCGGCGGCGAGCCGCTTCTGCATCCGCAGATCCACGAGATTCTGGAGCTGATTCGTGTCAAGGACCTCCGCCTCACTGTCGAGACAAATGGTGTCCTGTGCACGCTCGATCTGGCGCGAAAGATAGCTGCGTGTAAAAATACCTTTGTCTCGGTGAGCCTGGATGGCGCGGACGCTGCAACCCACGAGTGGGTGAGAGGGGTACCCGGTTGCTTTAAGGCTGCCCTAGAGGGCATCCGGAATCTCGTTGAGGCTGGCTTCAGACCCCAGGTGATTATGGCTCTCATGCGCCGGAATAAAGGCCAGGTGGAGGCTGTCGTGCGCCTGGCTGAGCGTCTGGGTGCAGGTTCCGTCAAGTTCAATATCGTGCAGCCCACCGCCAAAGGGGAAAGAATGCACGAATCCGGTGAAACCCTGACCATCGCTGAGCTTGCGGAGCTGGGACGGTGGATAGAAACCACCCTTTCACCTTCGACACCCCTACGCATTGTCTATGATCACCCGCTGGCCTTCCGCCCCCTTGGGAGGATGTTTGGCGATAGCGGTGACGGTTGCGAGGTCTGTGGTATCCTGGGCATCCTTGGCGTCCTGGCAAACGGCTCATACGCCCTATGTGGGATCGGTGAGACAGTGCCCGATCTCGTATTCGGGCATGCAGCAAGGGATCGTCTTGAGGATGTATGGTTTAAGACACCCGTGCTCCTAGAGGTCCGGGAGGGCCTGCCTCACCGTCTTGAGGGAATCTGCAACAATTGCCTCATGAAGGGCCTTTGTCTCGGAAGCTGTATTGCCCAGAATTATTACTCGGGCAAAAAAATCTGGGCACCGTTCTGGTACTGCGAGGAGGCTTACAATCGAGGGCTCTTCCCGGAGACTCGGATAAGGCCTCAATAACAATGACAGATATCAAAACGCAAAGTTCAAATGAATGCCAAATGGCAAATATTAAAGCTTTGGACATCTTCCAATCGATCTAAGAGCCAAAGAAACACCTCGACACTCCAAGGACCAGTGTCACTAAGGGTGAGATCTCATGGCGAGATGGAATGAGCTTATCAAATTTCTCCGCTATGTATCGAGAACGCACCTCCGTGAGAAGGATCTGAAGTTCATCCTTCAATTTCTCCAAAGAGAGATTGCGTGGGAAAGCTTAAGAGCACTTGCAGAAATGGAGGGGGTTTCCGGATTTCTCTACCATCATCTGAAGACTTTGGGTCTCATTGGCGAGCTGCCACAATCGTTCACAGTGCCTATCGAAAACACCTACCGGCGAACCAGACAACATATACTTGCCATTGCTGCCGAGGCAAAGGCCCTCTCGGCAAGGCTTGAAGAGACACGGATTTCGGTCGTGGCCCTGCAAGGTTTATCCCTTTTATCGGTCTATGGAGAACCGGGTCTGCGCGACCTAGGAGATGCCGATTTGTTGGTCAAACCGGATGATAAACAAAGGCTCAGGAGGTTGTTGTGGGAAGCCGGGTACCGGATGCCAGCCTTCACTTACCCAGATCTTCTCTATAAGGACGGGGTCTGGGTTGACATTCACACCCATATCTTAAACCTTGACCGCATCCAGACCAGACGGCACCTCTTTCCTGAAGATCTCACGCCTATGTGGGAAAGGGCCGTGCCTTTTCTAGATCAATCCGATGTTCTGTTGGTCCTAGATTCTTATGATAATTTCATTGCCCTTGCCGCCCATGCCCTGAAGCATAGCTATTCCAGACTGATCTGGTTGTCGGATCTGCATGAATCTCTGCTACAATGGGCCACCAAACCCAATGGCTGGGAGGAGATGGTCGATCGTGCACGACTTTGGCGTCAGGAAAAGGTGGTCCTTTATGCCCTGATTTTAATGGAAAGGATTTTTGAGCTGAAAGTACCCTTTTGGGTTAAATCCGAGCTGGGGATCCATAGGCTGAATATCCTGGAAAAACATCTCCTTCGTCTCAAACTCAGAGGGCTTTCCTCAAATGAGCTCTGTATTCCCTTGTGGCTTAGCAATATCACGGGAATAGGGAGAAAATTGAGATTCATGAGAGAAACGGTCTTCCCCAGCGGTGAGATTATGGCCCAGATATTCGATCACAGTTCCCGGGCCACTAAACGATCAATTTACGCCAAACGCATTGGACAAGCTATTATCATACTGGGCAAGAATCTACGCCAGGCCCTGGCTTTCTCTTTCAGGGCAGGTGGGAATAGATAAGGAGCGACACCCAGCTTCAGACCATACACTCTTGAATTGAAAAGTTATCTAGAACAAATCTTGCTTTCTCCAGATATTTGCAAATCAGTTGCATATCAAGTTCTTCTTTGAGTTTATCGCAGAAGTATTGGATGCATAGAAAACTCCTGCAATCAACTGGAAGGATGCACCCATCTGTCCAAAACGGGCACAAATTCTTCTCCGCATTTTCGTAACAAGCATCAGGCAATATAGTATCACACCTGACCAATAGGTAATCGACACAATTAAAACCGCCCACAGATCCAGCTACATAAATCGATAGTTCTGGAGTATATAGCTTACAACATTGTATTCTACATGCTGGACAATTTCTTTTAACAGAAGGTAGAATCATCTCTTGTATGGCTAGCAAAGACTTTTTGTATTTCTTAGATTGAGACCTAAGATATGTCTTGGCGTTTTCACTTAGCCCCAGATAAAACTTCTCATAGAGTCCAAATTCTTTCTGTGCTTTTTTGAAATCTGACACTATTTTGTCTTTCAAGCCCTCTCTTGTATCCATGTTCGAGACCCTTTGTTCAAAATAGTTCTTAAGGATTCCCGAGCCATTGAAAGATCAATTTGCGCCAAACGGATTGCAGAGCCTATTATCAGATTGGGGCGCCACCTGCTTTGCACCAACCAACCGCCGAATTTCCTTGCTTGCAGGAAGCGCCTGCCGCAGTACCCGTCCAGCAAGCGCTGCCTGCCGAAGATCCTGACTTGCATGTAGCGACTCCGGGACTGCCGCCAGGAGAGCATGCGGCTTGTGCATAGGCCACCCCTCCGCCTAGGTCAAATAGCCGTGGTGGTTCATAAGGAATCTTGGGTCTTTGATCTTTGTCCTTTGGGTCTGTCATATTGTCCTCCAAGGTTATTTGCCAATGATAGCCTTCCAAACATCCTGGTCTCGTCGAAAATGAAGATAATACGTTGGTAGTTCGTAGCATACCTCAAAGAAATGGTCAAATAAGGCTGATTTGGCTTGGGCCGATAAATAGGGAAAAAAGTGGATATAGCGTTTTAAGATCATTGAAAAGGCCTCTTTTTTTGAGATCCTCTCCAAAGAAACCCGGTCGTCCTTGATGAGAAAATAGAGTCCCTTGACCCTAGCGCTCATTTGAATGACTTCTTTATCAAGACCTCTTTCAAAATCCATCTGATGGTAAGGCGATGGGTAGACCCGGTATTCACCATCCCGCCTACTGATGATAGGGCCATCATCGGAAAGTACTTCATATTCTGGACAAAGTTTGACAAATGTGCTTTTCCCTGCCCCAGAGTCGCCCATAAAAAGGTACCCCTCCTCGTCCTTGACGACGGCTGCTGAATGGAGGAAACATCCTCCTCTCTCTCCCAAGACCTGGGCGAAATACATCCAGAGAAGCCGATAAAGCGGTTTAAAGCACCCTGGTCCCTCTTCCAAAAGATAAATGCGCCCTGCAGCAGTATCCGGGCTAAAAAGGAGCAGCCCTCCCAAGCAGAATGCGGAAATGGTTTTTTCGCTTATGGGAAAATCCTCTGTGTATCCGGGGGATTTCTTTAACCATGCGGCAACATCCTCGGTGGGAAGCAACTGTTCAAAAATCGAACTCCCGGCTTTTTCCCGAAGAGGAAACCCGGCATTCGATTTTTTCAGGACACTCACCACAACTTCTGCATCTCCTTTTTGGTCTGGATGAAGAAAATGGCGAAAATATAGATTGCACAGAGGTATAGCCTTTTTCGCTTGACCCAATAAGCTTATGGTCACGTTTGTCTCCGCAAGCTTCACCGTTAATTCCATGGTCTCCCTGCTGCTAGATATTGTTTAATGAAGGGAAAAGGCTGCGTTCATGAAGTTCCTGCTACAAAGAGCAGGGTGCGTAGAAGTCTTGGAATGTAAGCGGTGAGTAAGTAATTCAGCGCCTGCTCAAGCATGGGCTTATTCAAGTATGAAAAAACCAGTTATTCCCCTTCACACGGGGAGATAAACCGGTTTTCAACAAGCTCCATCAGAAAACTTTCCACATCCTTCTGGATCTGCTCCCGGTCCACATCGGAGTAAAGGCTAAACAGGTGATCGATCATCTGGCTGACCTCGGTTTCACGGTTTAGCAGCAAAAAAGTATCTTTGGCAGACCGGTTGATGTATTTCAAATTGCCTGTCTTCGGGTCGAACAGAAAGGCCCCATCGTCCTCTTCCCTGAGGATGATGTTATTGTTTGCTCTAAACCGTTGGCTGAAATCCATTGTTTTACAGTTGAATCGCTCCCATTGCTTTTAGCCGGGCCAGGAAAGCAAGGCAATCCACATAGGCTTCATGGGACGAAACCTGATACCTATTGTGGACTAGTATAGAGATGTCTCGGGGGGAATTCTTTCCATCGCATGCTTCCCAGATCGTCTTTCCCACCTGGTTCATGGAGCACATGGGCCGAGCTTCCCCCTTTGTTTCCATGTACAGACTCGCTGTATCTCCGCATGTGTCGCAAGTAATGGAGGGGTGTCTTGTGGGCCTTGATTTCTCCAGTATCTCTGCTTCGAGGTTAATGAGTAGATTCTTAATCTTTGCTTTCTTCGCCAACAAACGGGTGGGGCTTGCAAAGACGAGTCCGGACAGCATCCCGGACATGGCGCAGACGAACCCCCTTCTGTTAGCCAGTCTTTTCTCCTTTGTATCCATGCTGTGCCCCTCTAAGCTCATAGGGAATCTTACAAAAAATTATCATACACGAAATGCAATCGCTTTGCAAGTATAGCAAGAAGTGCAAATGCGTCTCCTGCTTGACAATAGCTGGCTAAAACTGTTCATTTTTCAAAGTGGCTTTTTCGTTCTTCCTGCATATTCGACCACGGAGAATATAATAGTTATAAGCGATGCCTGACAGACAAGGAGCACCCCATCAATTGGTCTTGCATTTCGCAGAGCAATGGCGCTTAGTCCTAAGGCAGCGCTCACAAGAAAGATGACTATCACTGACCTGTGTTTTTCACCGAGCAGGGCATATAATCTGTGGTGAAGATGATCTGTGCCCACATAATCTATCCACTCCTTCACTGAGCTTACCTTCCCACTAACAATCCTTTCAACCGTTATATAGGTCATATCAAATATAAGAACCCAGAAGATTAAGACGGGGTTGGCAAAGGATACGATCCTGCTTTCACTCCAGTAACCCATAACGGCCAGACCAGCCAGGATAAAACCCAGGAATGTGCTTCCAGTATCCCCTAAAAATATCAAGGCCGGTCTTTTGAATCTAAAATTAAAGGGAAGGAAACCGAGGCAGCTTCCGAGGATCGCAATAGCGATCCATCCCACAAATGGTTGATTGGTCTGGAAGGCTACTATACCCATAAAGATAGCAATTATAGCGCTTAGCCCGGCTGCCAATCCGTCCATCCCATCAATGAAATTCATGGCATTCGTAATTCCCACAATCCATATGATAGTAAAGACGAGGTTCATCCAAAATCCCCAGGTTGTCCGAGGAGGAAAAAGATCCAATACTACTCCATTGTAGATTAAGATGAGTACGACAAGAACCTGTATAATCAGTTTCAACCGTGCCGGTACGCCTCTCAAATCATCCAGGAGACCTACAAAGGCCACTATTATCGCCCCGCTCAACAGTATTACCATGCCCTTTTCAAGGAGCATATTAGCTATGAGGGAGGAAGAAAAAGCCACGATAATCGCGACCCCACCCAGCAAAGGCGTATTAGTTTCATGAATCTTTCTTCCATCGGGGGTATCAAGGACATCGACCTTCATGGCGATCAATCTCATCAAAGGGGTCAAAAGATAGGAGAGCGAAAGTGAAAAAAGAAAGACATAAAGCCACCGTAGCCCCATGTAGGTGAAATAGAACCGGAAGGAGGGGATAACAAGTGCTGCAAAAACAATGATAGCTACGGGATAGAAGATTCTGAGAGGTGATGTTCCCTTGTGAGCAAGCAACTTAGGGTCCTTATTTGGAGTAAACACCTAGTCGGTTCGTAAATCATCAAATGGTTAAGTGGGACCGATTCGACGAATTTTCAAGTATTGTCTTTATTGCATCGACGATTAGACGAACCTCCTCTGATTTAAGAGAGGGATAGATGGGGATGCTGACCGCCTTTTCCCATGCGTTATCTGTCATAGGATACTCAGACAACTGTAAATACCTATGTAGAGGTTTGAATACTGGTCTCCTGCACTCAATGCCCCTTTCCCCCATCTCTTCCATAAATGGCAATGGATCTTCAAAGGGTACAACATACCGGTAATAGACATGTTCTCTTCCTTCTGGCACTACCGGGACCTTTGCACCCACATCATTCAACCCATTGTCATAGATCCCGGCAATCTCTTTTCTCTTCTCGATAAATGAGGGGAGTTTTTTTAAGAGCCCTGCACATAGTGCAGCCTGGATATCGGTCAACTTGTAGTTATACCTAATGGCATAGGTCTTCTTCTCATCATATTCACGCAGATCTCTCACAGTCTCAATGAGATCACTGTCACTTGACAGAACCATTCCACCCTCTCCAGCACCGAGCATCTTAGTGGCATAAAAGGAAAAGATGGATAAAAGACCGAAAGAACCAGCATATCTACCCCTGAATTTAGCGCCAACTGAGTGTGCGCAATCTTCTATAACGGGAATGCCGAGAGAGACAATGGAGTCGATATCTGCAGGCAATCCAAACATGTGGGGGACAATAATGGCCCTGGTCCTCTTAGTAATAGCCTCTTTTATGCCTTCAATCGTGATGTTATACGTGGCGGGATCAATATCAACCAGAACAGGCTTTGCCTTGACATAGTTTACGGCATTTAACAGGGCAGTGCACACATAGCTTGGCATTATGACCTCACAGCCACGACCTATCCCGAGAGAGAGGAGCGAGACATGGAGCGCAGCAGTGCCAGAGCTCACTGCGACTGCGTGATTAACCCCGATATAGGAGGCAGTTTTCGCCTCAAGTGCTGAGACATACTTCCCCTGCGTCAGAAGCCCTGAGCGCAATACCTTTGTTACACTGGCAAGATCTCCTTTATCAAGAACTACCTTTGAGTGAGGAATCACTTTGAGTTGATCAAATTATCACCATAGAGATGGTGCCTTGTTTTTGTTCGTCCTGAAAGCTACCCTATTTTAAGTGCCTAAAGTTCAAAGTGCCTAAAGTGAACTAAAGTTACCCTTTGAAATCCTTAATTGATTTACCTTTTCCCGATAGATGAAAAAATGGCAAGCAGTTGACTGCACTCAT
>JGI24422J19971_10000562_pt1 | contig 20813 bp, 22 predicted proteins | sample DeeMarSWOR152_54_FD_19971 | JGI IMG/M metagenome (IMG submission 19971) | reverse complement strand
CTGACTCGGATAGCCTTCTATACAGCCCCCGGGCTTGGACACTCTTGCCACACCCCTCTCCCCCCTCAAAGGTGATAAATAGAGGCATAATTTCCTATCTAGTCTTTGTATCAATCCGCTTAAGGACCTGAAGAATATCATTGAGTTTCCGAATAACAGTACCGAGAGAATCTTCAACCCTACCAACCGAGCTTTCCACTCCCTCGAGTAAGTGTTCTATTTCAGCGACCCACTGATTAATATCCTTCCACTCTATTTCAGCCATTATTCCCCTCCTTTACTCCTTATAAATCTTCACCCGTCTATTGGGGTCTGTACCTGTGCTTTGGGAGGATAGTTTGTTTCGCTCGGCGATGAGGTGCTGCAAGCGGCGGATATAGGCGCTCTGGGGGCTGAGCTCTACCGCTCCCTGACCATTCTTGACCTTGGTAACGGCTTCTTCAGCCTCACTGAGAGCAAGTTTAAGCGGGCTTGTCTTATCTACGATTTCTGCAGGATAAAGCTCACCCAGTAGCTGTCTGATTTGATGTGGCGTGTTGCTTCTCAGGACATATATAGACAGGTTGGCGGCTTCAGCATCCCTGATTTTTTGCGGCCTTCGCCGATAGTAGCTTTTGGAAGTGACCAGCAGGTTGGCATCATTTAGGTTGTTAACTATATCCAGAGTCAATTGCCTCTCCCCGGCCATCTGCTCCACCCGCCCCCGATTTACCCCGAAGAGGTAGAGCTTGGGTATTTGGCTTCCTTTGACTAGCGGCTTGCGTCTGGCTGCTTTTTTGGCGGTAATAACCGGCTCCGCCTTTTCCGCCCTGACCTCTCCCGTTTCATCCAGCCAGCGAATCTCGGTAGCTATAGGTTGACCACGCAGGGTAGCATCAACCGCCTGGCTAACATCGGGGTGAATTGCTACCTTGTCCCACTCCTGGATTTCAACCACGATGTCAAAGGTAGGCGGTGCCCTGCGCTCCAGTATGGACTTCTGTGTCCCCCTCCGCTTGGCCTCTTCATCACTCAGGGTTACGCTTTGAATACCGCCGATGAGGTCAGCCAGGGTAGGGTTCATCATCAGGTTTTCCAGCGTATTACCGTGGGCGGTGCCGATTAGCTGGACCCCGCGCTCGGCAATGGTTCGCGCCGCCTGGGCCTCAAGCTCAGTGCCCATCTCATCAATAACGATTACCTCGGGCATATGGTTTTCTACGGCTTCAATCATCACTGCGTGCTGCTTGGTCGGGGTAGTTACCTGCATCCGCCGGGCGTGTCCGATAGCCGGGTGGGGAATATCGCCATCGCCGGCAATTTCATTTGAGGTGTCAACAATAATAACCCGTTTATTAAAGTCGTCGGCTAGTACCCGGGCGACCTCACGCAGCATGGTTGTTTTGCCCACCCCGGGACGGCCGAGCAACAGGATGCTCTTGCCTGATTGGACAAGGTCTTCAATAATTTTTATGGTGCCAAACACCGCCCGGCCCACGCGGCAGGTAAGCCCGACAATTCGCCCCTTTCGGTTGCGGATAGCTGAGATGCGGTGTAAGGTGCGCTCAATTCCAGCCCGATTGTCATCGCCGAAGCTACCGATGCGAGAGACCACGTAGTCAATGTCCTGTTCACTGACTTCCTGGGGGTTGAGGACTACTTCTCGCTGGGGAAAGCGGGCTTCGGAGGGGCGGCCCAAGTCTAGGACTACCTCCAGCAGCTCGCTGTTGTCACTTCGCTGGCATAATGGCTGGTGAATATGGGGTGGTAAAATGTCAAGCAAAGCGTCCAGGTCATCGGTAATTACCTTTTGCAAAAGCATTCCCCCTTTAATCCGAATTTGCTCCTTCGGCTACGATATTCAGGAAATATTGATGAAATCTCAGGTCATTAGTCAGCTCAGGATGGAAGGCAGAAGCTAATATCCTGCCTTGCCTGGCAGCTACGCCGGTACCATTAGTTAACCTGGTTAATATTTCTACTTCGCTATTTGCCTGCTCAATTATGGGGGCTCGAATGAATACACCGGGGAAGGGCTTTTCGCCCAGCACTGGTATGGCGAGTTCGGTTTCAAAGCTCTCCTTTTGCCGACCAAAGGCGTTACGTCTAACTGTTATGTCCATTAGCCCCAGAGGTTCTACATCGGAATCTAAAATCTCCCTGGCTAGAAGTATCATACCGGCACAGGTGCCAAATATTGGCAGACCGCTCTTAGCCAGATTCTTTATCTCACTCACCAGGTTATAGTCCACCATCAACCGGCTAATAGAGGTGCTTTCCCCTCCGGGTATAATTAGCCCGTCCCAGCCCCTGAGTTCTGAGGGCAGGCGGACGGGCAGTGCCTCTACCTCTAGTTGGTGCAATATATCTATATGCTCAGCAAAGGCTCCTTGCGAGGCAAGGACACCTATTCTCATACTACCATCCTCTAGATGCCAGCAGTTCTTCAGGCGGGATTTGTTTTATATCTAACCCGGGCATGGCTTTGCCCAGGTTTTTGGAGACCTCAGCGATGATTTCCGGGTCTTGAAAGTGAGTAGTTGCCTTGACAATTGCCCTGGCTCTAACCTCTGGGTTGCTGGATTTAAATATACCAGAACCAACAAAAACACCGTCAGCGCCTAGCTGCATCATCAGGGCGGCATCGGCCGGGGTAGCCACTCCGCCAGCGGCAAAATTGACCACCGGCAGTTTCCCGGTTTTATGTATCTCCTCTACCAGTTCAAAGGGGGCACCCATTTCCTTAGCCTGTGTCATCAACTCGTCCTGGGGTGTGTTTACCAGCCTGCGGATACCGTCCATTACCGCTCGCATATGCCTGACTGCCTCGACAATGTTGCCCGTGCCAGCCTCACCCTTGGTTCTAATCATAGCTGCCCCCTCACCGATACGGCGCAGGGCTTCACCCAGGTCACGGCAGCCACAGACAAAAGGAACCTTAAAGTCGTGCTTCCAGATATGGTGTGCTTCATCAGCCGGGGTAAGCACTTCAGACTCATCAATATAGTCTACCCCTAATGCCTCTAATGCTTGAGCCTCGGCAAAGTGACCGATGCGGCACTTAGCCATTACCGGTATGGAAACGGTTTTCATAATGGCTTCAATAATCGCCGGGTCAGCCATGCGAGCCACCCCGCCAGCAGTGCGAATATCGGCCGGGACCCTCTCCAGTGCCATTACGGCACAAGCGCCAGCCTCCTGGGCAATCTTAGCTTGGTCGGCGTTGATTACATCCATAATGACTCCGCCTTTCAGCATTTGAGCCAGCCCGGTCTTAACCTTCCATGTACCACTTTCCATTATTTTGGTTCTAACCTCATTGTAATCTTTCTAGAAATATACATTACTCATTTCCGCCTCGGCCGGGGGCATCGATAACACCCCCGGCCGAGGCAGAGAAAGGAGGAAAGGATGAAGAAATCCCCTGCATATTTAGCAGGGTCGGGCTGATGGGCCGCCTACGCTCTAGCTTCGTATCTCTCCCTCCTAAACATGACAAGGGGATCAAAGGTACACCATTCCCGTTTCCACTTTCTAGAAGACCTATAGTAATAGTTTTTCGTCCGTTGCCCCCTTCTCCTCAGTTCAGTTACCTCCACATCTTCCTCCTATCACTGGTGCGGAGGAACTTCCCCAGGCAAACCAAAGTTCCCATCCTGGGTATTAATGCTTTGATAACTGTACTAAACGGCATTTTGTTACCACAATAAGCTTTAACATCGTCTTCTAGCGTATCAGTGGACAATTTTGGCTCTGCTATACTTTTAGCCACGTTCTATACATTCCAACCCTCAGATATCAGCCCCAATGTTTAGTTCACCATTTATTAGATAATCTCCCGTTGTTATCTCCCAGCTTGTTTTGTTCCCCTCGTCACGCTTAATAATCTCCTCAATCATGCCATAAACTCCCATATCAGGACATTACGCATCGTGTTCCTTGACGTACCCCAGTATTATCCTAGTATATGGTATATTCTAATCTTCGGAGGACGCTAATGTCATCCCATAAAATCTCTATTATAATTAAACAACATCAGTGATAGAATAGGTGGCATAACAGAGGAGAGAGCTACCTAAAATTACACATGCTGGCGATACGTTAGGAGTCCGGCTCATTGACAATACTGTCTACTCCGATGTACAATTTGCGTTAGCAAAGAGATTACTTCGACGATAAATGATGAAAAAGATCAGAGTACTCGTGGTTGATGATCATCCTACGTTCCGGGAAGGATTGTGTCGACTCTTAAAGAACGACAAGGAAGTGGACTGCATCAGAGTGGCTGGGGATGGTGAGGAAGCTATTAAGCTCACGAGGGAGTTGCTTCCAGATGTCGTGTTAATCGACATTGCCATGCCTAAAATGGATGGCATACAAGCCGCTAAGCAAATTAAAGCAGTTTGCCCTGCCACTGCTGTCATAGTACTTAGTGCTTACGCATATGACTACTATGTACTTGCTTGCATAGAAGCTGGGGTGAACGGATATTTGCTGAAGAGTATCCCCCACATCGAACTGCTCAATGCTATTCGAATGGTCTATGCAGGGAATATCGTGTTTAATCTTGAAGCTAGCGGTGGGGTCCTGCGCCTTTTGACCACTGGCAGGGATAAGGGTCAGGAGGCAGTAACCTCCGCTAAGTTGCACAGTCGTGAGCTTCAAGTACTTAGCCTAGCTGCTACAGGCATAACTAACAAGCAGATCGCGCATGAGCTTGGCATTACTAGCAACACGGTTGGGACACATTTTATCAACATCTTCAGAAAGCTAGGAGTTGAATCACGTACTCAAGCAATTTTGTACGCCCTCAAGGAAGGCATATTTACATTGGATGACATTGTTTTGAAGACTGGATTTGACTGAGCATTCACGACGCCTATAACTGACAATCTGTCAAGCATGGCATTGATAAAGTCGTAGTCGCAATGAGGCCAAATAGTAGGCGGTGGTAGACATGGTAAGGAATAACAGTAAAACACCATGCTTAAAGCAAGACGAGTTAATTAACATCTTAGATGCTATGGAAGTTGGTGTTTATATCGTTAGTCCACAGTATGAAATTCAATATGTCAATCCTGAGCTAATAAGACAACTTGGCCCCGTTGAAAGACAGAAGTGTTATGAATATCTTCATGATCGAAAAGAGCCCTGCCCGGATTGTAAGAATGACGATATTTTTCTTAAAGGTAAAACCACTAACTGGGAACGGTATGACAACCTTGGCAGAACTTATGAGGTACTTGATACTCCTTTTGCAAAGCAGGGGGGTCGCATTATTTCAAAGTTAGTGGTATTTCGCGACATCACCGAACAAGAACAACTTAGGGAAAACATGCAGCTTTACATTAATGAGGTCAGTAGGGCACAAGAGGAGGAACGAAAGCGAATTGCCCGTGAGCTACATGATGGAATAGCTCAGTCACTGTCTAGTCTGTGTGTTAATATTGAAGAAATAATGGTGATGAGGAAGCAATTACCGGTAGAGACTATCGGCCAGCTAGAGGAGTTGAAGGTTAAGATGCAGTGTACGTTGGAAGAGGTGCGGCAATTTAGCCATAAATTACGGCCTGCACTCCTAGACCAGTTCGGATTGATACCCTCAATAGAATTGCTACTTGAACAGATGAGGCATAGTGGTGAGCTAGATTGTCGCTTGGAGGTGACAGGCTCCGAGCGACGCTTACCCAGCGACACCGAACTAGCATTGTTCCGCATTGCTCAAGAGGCGATAAACAATATCAAGAAACACGCCCAAGCTAAGAAAAGCGTAATTAAATTCAAATTCACCAATGGGAAAATCGCGATTACCATAACCGATAACGGTAGAGGCTTTGAAATGCCCGAAATGCTGAGCAACTTTGCTCGTAGAGGCAAGTTGGGTCTAGTAGGCATGAAAGAGCGAGTTCGCTTGCTCAATGGTGAGTTTATATTGGAGTCACAAGTTGGTAAGGGTACAATTGTGAAAGTGGAGGTGCAAGGATAGAGCGGTGTGGTACTCTTTTAGGAATGCTTTACAATTTTCCGCTCCTAATAATTTCCCACAGAAAGGCATCAACTCTTTTACGTATGTGGCTTGATAAGAAGCGAGGACAGAGCCGATATGAAACTTCAATCAGCAGGAGCTCTCTCATTGTAGGTGGTACTACAATTGGGGGTACCCCACTCACCTAACATTATACAGTGTAATTGTTAAAACTGCTTCCCACTCACTTGCCGGAAATAACTTCAAGTTGATTGGTTCTTTTATATTGTAGATAATGTCGTATCCGTTGCTAAATAATCGATTGACTGGCTTCTGTACATCCAATATTTCAAGGCTACCATGATTTAAGGAGCTATATGCATCCGATTTTTGTGCTACCTGGTATTCCCACGCCGTAAATTATGATATCCAGGTCTGACTTCCCCACTTGCCAGCACCATGAGTCCAAACAAGATCCCAAGAATTCAACACCCCGTACATTTAGACAACTGTAGACCTCTTTCTCGTATTGCTTCTTAAAAGCTTCTATCCTTTGTCTGTCAGTCATAGGAGTATCCTGCTTAATAGATTATACCTCGCGAACTATTATTGGAAGTAGCTCTACGCTTGGAGGCACACCTATCCCCTCTCTATCGCAGAACTCAAGCCCCTTGCCGTATTAAGACAGGTGCTTCACAGATCGGACAAATCCTCAGAATGTGCGATAAAGGCTAACGGAGGTAAGGCACAAAACATCGACAGCTAATCCTAGAAGTACGCTAGTCACGACTAAACATGCCACAAGCAATATGACTATAACACCATCATATCCATGATGGTGTACCTCCTCTTTACTTCACTTCAGTTGGTTGACCCTCGGTAGCCAATTTTACTGATGGAGCTGGCTTTTCGAACTGTATCTCATAGTCTTCACCATTAGTTGTTATCACAATACTACCATGAATGTCTGCCTCGTATATCTGTGCCCCAACATCACAGAGCACACGTATAGTGTCTTCATGTGGATGACCATACCGGTTACCTTCGCCTACCATGTAGACTGCTATTTCAGGCTTGGCAATATCATTTTGACAATGCAGCATCAACAGTTCTGATTCTGGGACATTAATCTGTAAATTCATTTTCTTATTTCTCATCCTTGTATTTATCTATTAGTGTTATCTATTAATGCTAGCCTAGATACCTTCAGATTAGACATCGCCCTATCAAGGCCATACCTATACTATAAAAGACCCACACTTTTTAACGCCACCCTCAGTTCTATTTTCTCGTCGTCCGTTGTATCCTGCAGGGGTGCTCTCACTGGGCCTCCATATAATCCCGGAATCATGTCCATAGCCGCTTTACCTAGGTCCATATATGCATAAGAAGTCTTATAACCTCCCGGTATAAGAGACGGCGATGGCCTCTTGGCCGAGAACTCTGCCACAAGGTTCCATATGGGGGACAGCTTTATCAGTAATCTTTGCGCTTTTACAAAGTCTCTTTCTTTCTCCACCGCCTCATATAATTCATAGCTTAGCTGTGGCGCGAAGTTCCCAATGAAAGTTACGAAAGCTTTGTATCGCAATCCATAGGCGGCTGATGCTACATAGCTGATTTCACCCATTCCATTCACTAGAGCCATATCTTCTGGTGCGACTAACAGCGTCTTGAAGAAAAACTCTGAGGCAATAGGGGTATTATCCTTCAATGCGACAATATTGGCAATTTTCGATAGCCTTGCTGTCAATTCAGGATCAATTATTGCCCCTGACACATCTGGATTATTGTATATCATTACACTAATGTCTACTGCGTCAGCTATCGCCTTGAAATGCTGGTATAATCCTTCTTTAAATGGTGTGTGGTAGTATGGTAACGTTACCATTACGCAGTCTGCGCCGACCTCCTCCGCATATTTAGCCATTTCTATCGCTTTTTGTGTGCCGGAATCTGATACCCCAGCAACTACAGGAATAGCTCCACCAACGGTATCGACAACAGTTTTAATAACAGACTGCTGCTCCTCAATAGTGTTGGCATAGAATTCGGTAGTACTACCATTTGTCATTACGACCACATCTTTGTCACCCTTCTTGGCAAAATCAACCAGGAATTGAGTATTCTTCTTCAAGGCTTCTAGGTCTACAGATGCACAATCCTTCGTGTAAGGGCAGTATTGGACTGGAATAATCCCTCTACACTTTTTCTTGAAATCTTCTGATTTCATTGGACATTTCCTCCTTTTCTTGAGTTCTATACCCCTAATAATCATAACCTCATTTATCACATAGGCACCGCCTCTGTCTCTCAGTTATCCTCTCTCGTTTCTCAGCTAGACAAGCGAGTGAATAAGGCAACTAGATTAGGCTTCAAGCGCTGACTAGTGCCCAAGATGGGGCTAAATTTAGCCTCGCCACTAAAGATATTGAGCTCATCCCAATCAGAACCCTGAGAGAGGCAGTAACGGTAGACTCGGTTGGAGTTAAGTAAGGAAATAACACAAATAGATTAAAGATTCTTGTTACTACTCATCGGCAGCTAGTGGTACGAGGCAAATAAAACGAAGAGTCTCATCACCATTATTAATAAAATAGTGTTCCTCATTAGGAGCAATATAGATAATCATATCCTTGACTAATTGAATTTTTCTCTGCCCGCATACCATTACCCCTTGACCGGAAAGAATAAATACCTCATGTTCCCACCAGTGTGAATGTTTTGGACAGGAACTGCCTAGCTCGAAGTCAATCACACGCATACGGAAGTTTGGTGCTCCATCATCAGTGGTAATAACATTACGCACAAATATTCCAGGTATTACTTGGTTTGCAACCTGTCCTTGAACAGGTTTAGTATCAATGTAATTATTTACTACTTTCATTACTAACCCCCTATTTCCACTTGCTTTTGGTTTCTTATATCATTTTATTTGACAAAATGCAAGCCTTGTAGAGGTCGCCTATGATATCGGTACCATTACCCAAGCCACACCCATAGCTGAAATATACTTTACGGAGTAAAGCATACTTGGCAAGTTACTCAGGAAACTAAGGCTGGGAAGTTCAATACCCATTGCCCATCCGTCCCGTGTGGGGCCTGGACCATAATCGGGGTCAGTGCTCTGCTGCTGAAGAATAGAAAGGCCGTGAGCGAGCTTTACATAGCTTGTCTATTGAGTGCTCCAGACCTTTCCCTGAACCGTATAAGGGGATATGCTTCTTTCCTGCTCGTGGATGACAAACTCTCTGACCGAATCTATATTGAATTTACAAAGCACCGCTCTTCTACCTGTACCAGTGAGAAACATGGCGAAATTGGACAGCATTTCTGTATACCAGGCTATGGTCTTCGGTGACTTACCCTCCGCCTTATTGGAGTGAGCAAAGTGCAGGATTAACTTCTCCAGTTCCAATTCTGCCATGTTAATATCCACCCAATGTATATTTTTTCTTCTACCTTTGAACATATACTTGTCCGCCTTTCTTGTAAACTGTCCAGCGGGCAAGTAAGGAGGGCGATGAGGGAAAATATTTTGGGATGAATCAGGGTGTCACTTTTAACTAAAATAGAAAAACCACCCTGGTTTTAGGGTGGTTTTGTTTAGCTTTGATTTAGCTACAATTAGCTTTGGCTAAGTAGGCCGTACAGGTCTCGAACCTGTGACACCCTGATTAAAAGTCAGGTGCTCTGCCAACTGAGCTAACGGCCCATATACCTAAGCTAGTTTAGCAAATCTTAACTATTCCAGGCAACTCGTGTGGCAAGCGGNAAACAGCAGGTTGGGACNCGGTATTCCCTGGCTAATAGAGCNAAGGAATGACNTGGCCAACTTAAAATAAGGGTTAATCACTCACTAATTAACACGATTTTGGGGGGTGATAGTCAGCAAGAGTGGGTAAAGAGGAGACCTAAGCCAGCACACAATAGAGCTATTCCAACCCAAAGCAATATATACAGGAGAGGGGGGCGGCGTCTTTTCTTTTCTGCCGGCACTGATATATCCTGAGGGGCTTCCTCTTGAGGGATAGCCTCGGGGGGGAGGTCAGAATGCTGTGCCCACTGTTGATAAAGTTGCTCTTCCTTTTTCTTGCGACCAAATCTCATCTTCTGCCTGGACCAACCGGTTACCTATTTTAGAGAGTATCATACCCTATCAGCGCCTTCCCGTCAAGTAGCCGGCGTAAATTCAACTTGATGATGTCAGGCGGCTTTGCTTTCAAAGGTATCTCGTGGTAGTATAGTCAATAATTTAAAGGTGCAACCGGGAGGGGAAAAATGAAAGTAAGCCGAGTGGCGGAGATGAGGAATCTGGACCGTCAGGCGATGAGTGATTTCGGCATCACCCAGGAGATGCTGATGGAGAACGCAGGCGAGGCGGCCTATTTTGTTATTTTGAGGGAGTTCGGGGTGAAAGGCAAAAAATTCGCCATTTTCTGCGGCGCCGGCAATAACGGAGGCGATGGGTTTGTCGTCGCCAGAAAGATTCACTCAACCGGCGGAGAGGTGAAAGTCTTCTTCCTGGGTAAAAGAGATGGACTGAAAGGGTCAGCCAGAAAGAACTTTGACATCATCTCCAAGATGCCAATAGAGGTCAGGGACATCAAGTCGATTGAACAGGCCAGAGAAGCCGTCCTTAACTGTGATGCTATCGTTGATGCCATATTCGGGACAGGTCTCAGCCGGGAAGTAGCTGGAATATACAGGGATACCATCCAGGTGATAAATGAGAGTAAGAAAAAGGTGTTCAGTGTTGATATCCCCTCGGGCATCAATGGCGATACCGGTCAGGTGATGGGTTCGGCAATAAGGAGCGACTACACCATAACCTATGGGCTGCCCAAGATAGGCAATATGCTTTATCCCGGCTTTGATTTGTGCGGCAAGCTCTACGTGTCACATATTTCCTTTCCCCCCTCCCTGTATAACACGGAGGCAATAAAGGTCCAGGTAAATGAGCTGGTGGAACTCCGGCCAAGGGGCAAGGACACGTATAAGGGAAGTTACGGAAGGGCTCTCTTCATCGCTGGCTCATCAAACTACCTGGGAGCGCCTTACTTCTCTGCCCTCTCTTTCCTCAAAGCTGGTGGTGGGCTGTCTTATCTAGCCACACCCAGTTCCATCTCACCATTCCTGGCCAGTAAAGGGAGTGAGATTGTCTTCATCCCCCAGAAGGAGACAGGTTCGGGAAGCCTAGCCCTGAAAAGCAAAGAGGAACTTCTGGAGTTATCACAGGGAGTAAACATAGTCGTTATGGGTCCCGGGCTCTCCCTGAACGAGGAGACGCAGGAACTGGTGAGGGAACTGGCAAAAAGAATTGAAGCTCCGCTACTCATAGATGGCGATGGAATCACTGCTATCGCTGGCGAGACCAGGCTTATTAAGGCAAGGAGAGCCGAGACCATCCTCACCCCTCACAGCGGCGAGATGGCGCGAATCACCAAGATGGAAGCGGACGCAGTAAACAAAGATAAGATAAGCGTGCTGCAAAAAACAGCCAGTGAACTCAACGCCATCATCGTGCTGAAAGGAGCCCACTCACTCATAGGTTACCCCGATGAGAGGGTATATATTAACCCCAGCGGCAACCCGGGGATGGCTACGGCGGGGAGTGGGGATGCACTCACTGGTGCTGTTGCCGCCATGTACGGGCTGGGATTACCCCTGGGAGATGCGGTGAGGATGGGCGTCTTTATCCACGGGCTCTCCGGAGACCTAGCCGCCAAGGAAAAGGGTGAGGACGGCATAACTGCCCAGGATATTCTGGATTACTTACCCAACGCGGTAAGATATTATCGCCAAAACTTCAAGGAGCTTTCGGAAAACTTCTATGGAAGCATCTACACGGTGTAGCTGAAGAGATGAAGGCCTGGGTTCTAGAAAAGCAAGCGGCGATTGAGACAAGACCCCTATTACTCCAGGAACTGCCTATTCCCCAAATAGAGAAGGGTAAGATAAGAGTAAAGGTGCACGCCTGCGGCGTGTGTCGAACCGACATCCATGTGGCTGAAGGTGATTTGCCTCTGAAAAAGTCGCCCTTAGTCCTGGGCCATGAGATTGTGGGGGTTGTGGATGAGGTAGGGAAGGAAGTGACCGAATTCAAAGTCGGCGATAGGGCTGGCATAGCCTGGCTGAATTCTGCTTGTGGTAATTGTAAGTTCTGCCAGTCGGAACGAGAAAACCTATGCCCTGAGGCAAAATTTACCGGCTGGGATGTGGATGGCGGATATGCTGAATACGTGACGGTGTCACCAGATTTTGCCTTTCATCTTGAGGAGAACCTCTCCCTGGTCGAAACCGCGCCTCTTATGTGCCCCGGCATAGCCGGCTACAGGGCGCTAAAACTCACCGAGGCGAAAAAAGGCGCCAAGCTGGGGCTTTACGGCTTTGGACCGGCAGCCTCGTATGTCCTCCAGGTAGCCAAATACCTGGGGATAGAGACTTATGTGGTTACCCGGAGCCAAAAGAATAAAGACTGGGCAACAGGGCTGGGGGCAGACTGGGTGGGTGGATACCAGGACAAGATACCCGGTAAGTTTGACGCCGCAATCATATTCCCCCCGGCGGGGAACCTGGTTGAGGTCGCCCTCTCCCAATTAGATAGCGGGGGCAAACTCATTCTGGCAGCGGTCTATATGACCCCTATTGAGGTCAAGGACTATAACCACCTGTGGATGGAACGCTCAATAAAGAGTATGGCCAATATCACCCGAGACGACGGAAGGAAATTCCTGGAGATTGCGGCGAAGATAGGGATAAAAACCGAGATAGAGGTCTTCCCGTTCGATGAACTGCCCGACGTCCTAATCCTAGCTAAAGCTGGGAGGGTGAGGAGGAACGCAGTCATCAAGATTGCCGACTAATCCGTTGCTTTATATCTCAAGGGTTGATTTGAGAAAGCGAACGATTTTTCTATCAATAAAGGGATACAAAAGCCAGATGGTAGCGTGAGTAGCGGGAAACCAGGTGATGGCCGGTTTGCCACACGCCTCCCAAAAATCTATCGCCGCCTCCCTGGGGATAACCTCATCCCAGAGGGCATTAATCATTAATACCGGACGTTGCCGAAGATAGGGGGCAAAGGTCAGAGGGTCAGTCAGAAAGCCTTTCTGGGCAGGGGCAACATTCTCAAACCCTTTTTCTGCTACCTGCTCACGGTACTGGGCATAGCGCTTCTGGGCCTGGCGGTATTCAACCTCAGTGTAACTACTTCCCATTTTAGCACTAAAGGTCTTACTCAGCCAGCCAATTTTCCCGAAATTTCCCCCGCCAGTCGCCAACACGCCGGCCCTAATGCGTTTATCTATGCCCATAGTTATCGCCGAGATGAATGCGCCAAAGCTTATACCAACGGCGGCTATCTGTTCCTGGTTTATCTCAGCCCGGCCACTGGCCCAATCCAGCACCTGGCGCACATCAATTACCGAGACCTGGTAGCTCTCAAACCACTCATCATGGGTAAGGGCAGGAAGCCGATTCCTTATAGCTTCTGGCATACGGCTGGAGTGAAACACCAAATATAGAATAAAACAAGCAACTCCCTGTCTAACCAGACTCCTTGCCAGAAGTTTGCAGGGGATTACGCTTCGGTCTCCCATCCCGTGAAGCAAGATAGCCAACGGAGCGTGGCTGGCTTTCCGGGGTTGGAAGTACTCACCCCGGACTATATTAGTTTTTTCGTAACGTGTCGGGTTAGCAGTTTGAAAATCGACTGCGTAATGTAACCACCGCGAGGTTGTTTTCTTCAACTGCAGGTTAAAATGCGGCTCACCAGCGGTATAACTATATGGATTCATCTCTTATGCGCAACCCAATAATTTTGCTTCGGGAAAGGTAACTAACTGCCGGCGAACAGCTAGAGTAGCCGTGATATCTCACAGCAAGATTCTATCCCCGTGTATTCTACACTGCTATCGGTAGTTTTTCAATTGACCAGCAAAGTGCTAGAATAGTAGCCGCCGAGATGAACGATTACATTATCAAAGTGGAAAACCTGGTCAAAAGATTTGGCCAATTGGTGGCGGTGGATAACATTAGTTTTACTGTGGCACCAGGGGAAATCTTTGGCTTTTTGGGTCCGAACGGGGCGGGAAAGACAACTACCATCAATATCCTGTGCACCCTGTCCAAACCAACGTCAGGACAAGCCATGGTTAATGGCTTCGACGTAGTGCGTCAACAGAGGCAGGTGCGCCAGTCAATTGGGCTAGTCTTTCAGGACCCCAGTCTTGATGAGCGGCTCACCGGATTACAGAACCTGCATTTTCACGCCCTGGCATATCACGTGCCTGCCTCAGTTCGCAAGCAGCGGATTGAGCAAGTGCTCAGGATGATGGAACTCTGGGACAAGCGCCATAGCGGGGTGCGTACCTATTCTGGAGGTATGAAACGCCGCCTGGAACTAGCCAGGGGCTTGTTACACTACCCCAAGGTGCTATTCCTCGATGAGCCTACGCTGGGGCTAGACCCACAAACACGCAACCGTATATGGGAATACATACTTGAGCTGCGACAGAGTGAAGGGACGACCATTTTCCTGACTACTCACTATATGGATGAGGCGAATAAAGCTGACCGCATTGCCATCATTGACTACGGAAAGCTGGTGGCCATGGACACCCCGGAAAGGCTCAAGAAGATTGTGGGTAAGGACATTATCTCAGTAAAAACTGACGATGATGAGAAAGCGGCTGAAGAGATCAGGCTTCGCTACCAAACCGAGGCCAGACGTGACAGCAATGGGCTCACCTTTGAAGTGTCCAGCGGAGAAAAGTTTTTGCCTGCCTTCATCAAGGAATTCGACACCAAGATACTGAGTGTTAGCCTGCGTTCCCCGAGCCTGGACGACGTCTTTCTCAAGCTCACCGGGCGGGCAATACGAGAAGAGGAAACCAGCGATGTATTCAAGGCAATGGCTCGCCAGCGCGGGCGCCGCATGCGGCGCTAGGAAGGGAAAATGAATAATCTGCGTGGAGTATACACCATCTGGTACCGTGATATACTTCGTTTCTGGCGTGATAAGATGCGCATGATTGGGGCTATCTTCCTGCCTCTCCTGTTTCTGTTCGTGTTCGGCAGCGGCCTTAGCAGTAGGATGGCCATGCTTAGCCCTGAAGTCAATTTTGCTCAATTTATGTTTCCGGGCATAATTGGGATGACGGTGCTTATGAGCTCATTTATGGCTGGGGTGTCTGTGGTCTGGGACCGGGAGTTTGGCTTCCTGAAGGAGGTATTGGTGGCACCAATCAGCCGTGCCTCAGTAGCCGCAGGCAAGACATTGGGTGCTGCCACCGTGGCATTGATTCAGGGGACGGTTATCCTATTATTCGCCCCCCTGATTGGAGTCTCCCTCTCCCCATGGACAGTGCTAGGGCTACTGCCATTAATGTTCCTGCTGGCTACCGCTATGGGCTCATTCGGCGTCCTATTAGCTACGCGCATCAGGACTATAGAGGCATTTCAAGCAGTGATGCAGATATTAATGTTTCCTATGATATTCCTCTCTGGGGTGTTCTTTCCCCTACAGGGAGTGCCGACATGGATGAGTATCGTGACCAAGCTCAATCCGGCTACCTATGGCATCACCACAATCCGCCAGGTAATACTGGGAGCATCACCGGACTCACCCTTCGGTATCACCCTGCTCGGGCATACCATGTCACTCTGGAATAATGTTGCTGTGCTGGCAGTATTTGGGGCAATCATGATTCTGGCTGCGATGCGGTCTTTCAGCACTCAGGACTAGTTTTCCACTATGGCATTTTATATCCAGGACTTCCATCCTGTACCACCGGCTGCCATGCAGTCTGTTAGCCAAATGGCCAGCACTGCATAGTCTATACCAACCGATAGATTGTTGGCTCTCTAATATTCCCATATTAGAAATTAGAATATTAGACAGGGGTAACGCCGGCTAAATCGATGAGAAAAGGACTTGACAAAAAAAGTGGCACGATTTAACATCTCTACACCAACTTCCCATATTTGGGCAAGCATTGTGATTCCAATACTCTAGAACGTTAATTAACTACGAAGGGAGGAAGAAAAAATGGTTAACGAAAGTGCCGGAACACCTGAACCAAGGCCTCCTGAAGAACGCCACAGAATACAGAGGATGCCGCTGACTGAGATCCTGGATGAGATGGATGCCAACATCAGAGCCGCGGCTGAGGCGGCAAAAAGGGCTGAGAAAGCAGCTAAAGCGGCGAAAGATGCCGCTAGCTCCGCTACCAAGGCATCAGACGAGGCGGCTAAGAGGGCAGAAGAGGCACGCTTAGCTGGAGAAAGGGCTGCGGAAGATGCTACCAAAGCCGCCAGCGAAGCCGCTGCCAGAGCCGAGGCGATAGCACGGGCAGCCAGGGAAGCAGCAGAGGAAGCTGCCAGGAAAGCTGATGAGGCAGATAAGCACGCCAGAGAAACTGCTGAAGCATTTAGACGTGCGGCTGAGGAGGCTGCCACTAAAGCTGATGAAGCAAGTAAAGCAGCTATATCGGCAGCCGAAGCAGCAGTAAAGCAGGCTGAAGATGCAGCTGCTGAAGCCGCCAGAAGGGCTGAAGAAGCCGCCAGGGCAGCCAGAGAAGCGGCTGAGGCAGCTACTGGAAAGGCTGAGGAAGCGAGCCTGGCTGCCCAAAAGACGGCTGAGGCCTCAATGAAGGAATCTGAGAAAGCTGCTGCTGAAGCCCAAAGACGAGCTGACGAAGCAGCTAAGGCGGCCGCTGAAGCAATTAAGGCATCCCAGGCAGCAACGCAGGCGGCGGAAACAGCGACACGAATAGCTGAGGAAGCAGCGAGTCGGGCTGAAGAGGCTGCCGCCAAAGCCGATGAAACGGCGAAGGCGGCTAAATATGCCGCCGAAGAAGCCACCACCAAGGCTGAAGAGGTTGCCCTGGCCGCCAAGGAAGCAGCCATGGCTGCTTCCCGACTGGCTGAAGATGCTGCCGTTAAGGCTCAGCAAAAAGCTATTGCGGCCAAGGACACCGTTGATAGAGCCATTGAGGCTACGAATCAGGCGATCAAAGATGCTGATGAACATATTAAGGCCGCCGTAGCTGCGACCAAAGAAGTTGCCAAGAATCCCACCATTGAGACGTCTAGGAAAGCTGATGAAGCGGGCAGGAAAGCCAAAAGGGCAGCAGCGGCTACCTTCAGGGCAGCTGAGGACCTGATTAGAAAAGCTGAACTAGCCGACCTGGCTGGAGATGAAGCTATTGCCGCTGCCAGTGAGGTCTCGGGAGCATTAGCTGAACAGGTTGAAGAGGCTGGCAGAGAGGCTAAAGAGGCAGCCGCTACCGGCTTTGAGGTCGCTGATAAAGCTATCAAGAAAGCTGAACAAGCTGATGCTGCTGGAGATGAAGCTATTGCCGCCGCCATAGCCGCCTTGAACAACCTTATCGGTAGAGCTGGAGAATTAGCCAGACAGGCTGGTGAAAAAGCAGAGACTACTTCGGCTGGTGCTCTAGCTATTCAAGAAGCGGCGGGAAAGGCTGAGGAAGCGAGCCTTGCTGCCCAAAAGACGGCTGAAGCTTCAATGAAGCAGTCCGAGCAGGCGGCTGCTGAAGCCCAAAGACGAGCCGATGAAGCAGCTAAGGCGGCTACGGAAGCGGCTAAGGCGGCTACGGAAGTAACCAAGGCATCCCAGGCAGCAGCGCAGGCGGCTGAAACAGCGGCACGAATAGCTGAAGAGGCAGCGACTAAAGCTGATGAGACAGCTATTACGGCTAAGCTTGTTCCTAAATTGGTTAGAGAAGTCCTATCGTCAAGGCAGTTTATGTTGATTGCTATACTGACTGCACTGGGGTCGATCTTTGCTGCAGTGGCCATTAGTGTTGGCTTAGTTTCACTGGGACCTTAACGTATTAACCTAAGATGCATACGTACAGTGTAAGTGAGCGCATTATCTTTATCCTAAGCCAATGACAGTTCACTTGTGGTAGCTCTGCTGACCCGGGCTCGACAGTGTACGGCTTACTATATATTTTGGGCGAAGGAGAATGTAAATGAGCCAAGGAACGCTATATGAGATTGTTGAGACAAGATATCAACCCAAGAAGCAGACCAAACTGGATTTTCTGGGGGCATTTGAAGAAGCTAAGGAAAGAGCTTTAGCGGAGGCCAAAAAGAATATAGGTGTAAGGTATGCTGTCTTCCGTCAAGATAGTCAAGTAGCCGAATTTCAGGCCCACTATAGGACTACAGTGAAATGCCCCAAATGTGGTGAGGTCATACCTATAGAGTGAGGATATTTTTGACAGGCTAGTTGAGCCTTGGCTGGGTGAGAAAATGTCGGCCAGAGAAGAGGAAATAGACACGCGCCTAGAGGGATTCGAACCCACGACCCTCGGTTCCGAAGTCTGGCGTATGGTGTCCCAAAGGGTCATTTTACGTTCAAACTAGAACCTTTGTATCAATGAGGAAAATCCTGTTTTGTGCGTAAAACACCGTTCTGTTACGTTGCGTTTTATTCAGTACGTTAGCTATTTATTAGCTATTATCTGGGTCCAGTTTGGGTGTGTCATGGCGTCAAGCAAAGGGTTCTAATGATCAGAGTGGGGGCTAAAACCGTTGTACTGCCTATCGGGGTAGTCTCGTAACCTTCGTTTATGGTAAGGACGCGAAGTAGCTTATTCATTGGCAAGTAACAAAAAGATTAATTGTGTGATAGCTCTCATCTAGTCTAGTGCCAATCATCCCCCGAATCCTCACCGACCAGCACGAAGCCCCCATTTTATTATTACCCGACCTGAAAATCTATAACATTTTCATTTTTATAACGGTTGCTGAAATACAATTTTTGCATTTTCTATATCTACTTAGGGGGGAGCTCCCCCCTCCCCCGTTAGCTTCGATTCTGAAGGAGAAACTTGCTGAAATAACCAGGTAAACCATATATGGTAAACGATAGGGTAAACGGTATGGTAAACGTCATGGTAAACTATAAAGCACAAACCGATGCTTTGTTATCTGGGCAATAAAGGAAAAGTTCAGATTCTTATTTCTCTATCTGCCGCATGATATATCACCGTACAATTGTGGTACAATTGAATAGCGGGGTTTGGCTAGGCAAGGCATGGCAAGGTATGGTAAGCACATTTCACAAATCAGGAAAGGAGACCTACCATGCGATACAAGCCCAACCGAGGGGGACATGCCCCGGGTCACCTCAGGGACGCATTTCTTGAATACCTTGATGAGGGCTCTGAATCCGACACAGTAGTAGTGGGAGAAGAAGAGCGTGTTGTACCTCTGAGATGGCTTATAGGGCAACTCTGGAATTGCACAGACGTATTGCCCAGTGAATACTGTTCGATGTTAGAACTAGAGCAAGGTTCCACGTATGCCCAGGCAGTCCGTAAGATTGCAACGGAAATGTAGGGCTACTAAAGGACGAAACCCCGCAAAGGAGCAGTCGGATGTTCCAATTCTGGAGCCTCCGACTGCTATGTCTATAGCAACGTGTTCTATAACTGCCTTCCACGTTGAGCACACACTTTGGCTTTTTGTTGAGTTAGAAATGAGGTTCAAGTCCTCTTGCCTAGGCTGAACTCTAGAAAGACTTCCTCTCTCCAGCCAATGAGATAAAGTGTCGAGAACCTAAGGTCTAGATTAAGAATATGTTTTTTTACAAAAGTGGCTAAGTTTGAATCATTTATGGCTCGTCGGAAGAAGAAATCGTCATTGAACATTATGACAAGCGATGTGTTAGTGGGATAATCCTTGGCTGCCTTTCGCTTTGCTGCGTCAATAATTCTTCGCAGTTCATCTCTCGCCACTTCATTAGAACTGACGGCTTTGAGTGGTATTGAAACCTGCAATCCGGTCTTTTTCGTACCTTTCTTGATGACGGGACTATGCCCGAAAGTGATTCCTCGCTGCTGTAGAACGAGCCTTCGCAGGTAATCGCTTTCTCCTTCATGAGATTGAGTTATCTCAACATAACTTAGTGAGGTAGGCTTATTTCTTAAGTCGGTCACTAATGCATCATAGCTTTGATTGCCAATGACTGGTTGCAGAAGTACTTGTTGGGTATTGCCAAACTTGTGCCATCCAAATATAGCTAGGGGATATACTTCCTCCATAAGCTGCTTTGCAAGTCCCTCATGAAGTCTTAGAGCTCTCTCCCCCTCATCGGTAGATTCAATCTGATCCATCTTCTGTTTTACCCAGCTCAGTAAATCCGAAGGGGTTTGTTTCTTTGTCAATTCCTCTATGCTGATAATCTCGTTTGACATGCTTAACCATAGCAATTGAACTATTAATTAATTGTAACAGAAGAATTTTTAGAATGCACAAAATGACGGAATGTGTAATCTTGTACAGGCAAGTTCAGCTAAGCGCCCTGTTGATAACCTAGTGCTAGAAGCACCGGCTTCCATGTGCTACGCCACCAATGAAAGATGTACCAGGAAAACCTACAACTGTATTGGGATTTCAGGTTGATGGCGATAGACATTAATCACTCGATGAGGCATGTTTTCGACCTCATACGCATGGTCATGGGGAATGTTACCGCCAAACGATAATGTCAGAGGCAGGAGACGCGAGGGATAGGGTTATTAGACTAAGCCCAGCTGTCTAAGTCTAACACACATTGCTGGCTTGGGAACGTCAAAGATTTCTGTCATCCTGTCTAAATCCTTAACTTCGGCCCACTTTTCCCTTACCCACTGTCTGGGCATCAGGGTACACGTGGCGAAGTAGTCAGCTAACAGCTCATTAAAAGAACCTTGTATAGCTCCTCTTTTCCTGAACACGGGGCTAGTTCTACAGTGAGCTAAGATATGGAAAGCCTCGTGGAACACAGTAAATCTCTTGGTGGCAGGTGTGTCATCAGCCCTAACTTGTATTATCCACCCCTCCTGCGGATGCC